>ERZ1031719.236-NODE-236-length-26150-cov-26.928109_pt1 | contig 26150 bp, 21 predicted proteins | sample MGYA00516702_ERZ1031719 | MGnify/ENA primary metagenome ERZ1031719 (study PRJEB33719, sample SAMN04261227) | wastewater metagenome | biome: rural village; feature: human; material: feces | host: Homo sapiens | place: El Salvador | collected 2013-01-07 ...
TCATAGAACTTCATCATATTTGCCAGGTTTTAGGCATCTCGTTTGTCGACTTCATTCAGGAAGTCGATAGGGATATACTGTGCAAAAGAGAAGGTGAATGATTAAAATAAGCTAAAAAAGAACAATGGCTAATAGAAAATATACCTTTATAGATTTGTTTGCTGGTTGTGGAGGTCTTTCTGAGGGCTTTTATAGAGTAGGCTTTAAGGCTTTAGCCCATGTTGAAATTAATCATTGGGCATGTGAAACCTTAAGGACTAGAATGCGCTATTATGGTTATAAGAATATAGATAAAGAAGTAATAGAACATGATATAACTACCCCTGATATTATTGATAAGATTGATGAAGCAGTAGCAGGAAGAACTGTTGATGTTATTATTGGTGGTCCTCCTTGTCAGGCCTATTCTACGGCAGGTCGCGTACGTGATGGAAAAGGAATGGCTACAGATCCAAGAAACTTTTTGTTTGAGAAGTATGTAGAAATACTAGAATATTATTCTCCGAAGTTTTTTGTATTTGAAAATGTAACAGGGGTGTTGTCTGCAAAAGTTAATGGCAATCATATATTCCCCAAAATTATTCAGGCTCTAGGGAACAAATATGATATTATAAGTGATCCTACGGTATTAATTCATAATACCGCAGATTACGGAGTACCACAAGTACGAAAAAGGGTAATAATAATGGGGGTAAGAAAAGACATAGACAAAACATCTGTGGCTGAACTCTATAATGATGTCATAAAAACTCATTGGAACCCTGAAACTCCGTTAGATGAGCGTGAAGGACGGCAGAAGTTTGTAGATGTAAAGCAAGCTATCGGTGATTTGCCGGCGGTAGAGCCAGGTAATGATGCATCTACAGAGACTTTTGATTATCCTTGTGATAATACCTTCTTGAAAAGAATAGGTAAAAGGGGAGTTTATCCTTTAAGAGACCATATAGCTCGACGACACAATGCTCTAGACAGAGAACGTTTTACGGTGATGATTCACAATCATTGGACATTTGGACAACTCAGAAGAGAAATGCCTCAATACGAACATGAGCATGCTCGCGTGTTTGATAATAGCTATGTGGTTCAGTGGTGGGATTTACCATCTAAGACAATATTGGCTCATATTCATAAAGATGGATTTCAATTTATCCATCCTGATGAGAAACAAGCGAGGTCTTTTACTGTTCGTGAAGCAGCAAGAATACAATCGTTTCCTGATGATTTTGAGTTTATAGGGTCAAGAGGAGAAAAATACAAACAAATTGGCAATGCTGTTCCACCTTTGTTCGCAGAGGCTTTGGCAAAGTCGATTAAAAAGAATTTAGATAAATTAGTCGCATGATTTTTTCTACGGTAAAAAACATATCAAACAAGGATGAGTTTTTAGAATTAATTCTTGTCTATATAAGGATTGTGGAGGTAATAGCAGAAAAAAATAAAACTGTTATTACCAATGCAACATTGTCGGATTCCATTATATTAGAAATTAAAGATATGGGAATAATTGACAATATGGAAGATTTGACATTGTTGAAAACCATAACAAAAGATTTGTATGGTAGATTTATAAACTGTGTTTGGTTTTATATTACCAACAAGAAAATGTTTGGTAATCAACTCGACAAATTAAGCAATAAGAAGCGCAAACAAATTCAAGATAAATGCAAGAAAGAACACAAACCTACTTTTGCAGATTTTTTTGCAGGAGCAGGTGGATTAAGTTATGGATTTACCCAAGCTGGTTTTAGAGTGTGTTTCGCAAATGATTTTGAAGATGTTTGTGTGAGAACATATAGATATAATCATCCAGAAATTGCTTCTAAAAAAGTAATAAAAGGAGATATTCGGAAAATTGTCGATAACGTTCAAGACTATATAGATGAAGATGTAGACATAGTAGTTGGCGGTCCTCCTTGCCAAGGATTTAGCAGTGCAAATCAACAACGTGTAATAGATGACCCTCGCAATGAATTGTATAAATATTATATTAAAGGCATAAAAAAGATTTTGCCTAAGTTTGTTGTGATGGAAAATGTAAAAGGTATGCTAAAAGTTGCAGATCAAGTTGTTGAGGACTACGAAAGTATAGAAGAAGAAAAAAATGGTACAACTTATAGCTATACTGTTTCATACAAGTTATTAAACTCATTAGATTTTTCTGTCTCACAAAGTAGAGAAAGGTTAATTTATATTGCTATTAGGAATGACATTGCTGAAAAGCAAAATATCACTCCAAGTACAATATTTGAAGAAATCAGTAAGGCTAACGAGAATAAACATCATTATCTATTGCGTGATGCTCTGGAAAATATCAAACCATTAGATGCTCCAAGAATAAAGAACATGAATGAGAAAGACGACGAAAATTCTGGAAAGAAAATAGATGTTAATACTTTCTCTGGGGATGAAACGCCATATCTACGTTTAATAAATGGCGGACGCAAAATCCCTATTCTTTACAATCACAAGGCACGATATGTAAATGATATAAATTACGATATATATCGTCTGTTGAATCAAGGCGATGATGCTTCTGATCCTAAAATTTCAGACATAATGCCGTATACAAATAGGTTGCACTGCTTCAAAGATAAATACTACAAACTTGTTGCAGACAAACCTTCACGAACAATTACAGCGCATTTGAGAATGGACTGTCATTCGCATATTCATCCTTTTCAGACAAGGGCAATTACGCCAAGAGAAGCTGCAAGATGTCAATCATTTCCTGATGACTACTTGTTTCTTGGTGCTTATCTCAAAACATACATGCAAATAGGTAATGCCGTTCCTTGTCTAATGGCAAAAGGAATAGCCAATATTATTAAAAAATATTTATAGTTATGGGATTGACAAGAATAACGCAATATATTCATAGACCTAATGCAACAGAGATAGGATTGGGTAATACTCACGAGTGTTATATGCTTGTGGGTACAGATGTCGATATGTCTGATATCTTTCCTTTAGGTATAGATGTGTCTATACATGATGCTAACTCTTCTAAAGAATATACTCTTAAATCTTCAAATGTCCGAGAGTTTAGAATTAACCAGATGGGTGATATTTATAGAGACTATAATGTTACTCCTGGTGACGAGATTCTAATTAGCCACATAGTGAAGAATGGATGTTCAGAATTATGCTTTACCGTGAACAAATTAAATAGGGTTGTTTTGTTCGTAAAGAATGAGACAAAGAATGGAGAGACGAAAAGAGTGGCAGAAATAGTAAATATTGATAGATTAAAACCTTTTGAGAAAGGTCTGAAATATTATGAAATAAATGTCAACAATAGAGGTAAGCAAGATTTACTTAAAATATCTTTTGATGGAGCAAAAGCAAAAAGAGCTGACTCTCCAAATTTGACAGACTATTATCTTGTACAAATTAATGACGACAAGATGCCTAATGGCACGTATTATTTAACTCTAAATACAGATGGCAACACGTTGGCAAAATTGCCTAAAAGTGACTTTAATACTATTGAGTTTGATGATAAAAAAATACGATCTATGGGAGCAAGTGTAAAAAAAACAAAAATAATGGCACCTCTTCAACAAATTTATTACGGCGCCCCAGGCACAGGAAAATCGTTTGAGATTAAGAGAATTACAAAGTTTTACTCAACTATCCGTACAACATTCCACCCTGATAGTGATTACTCAACGTTTGTTGGCGCATATAAACCAGTTATGGCAGAAAGTACAGTCTATGGTTTACAAGGTGAACCAATAAAAGTTTCTCAAAAAGATGGCACAAAAGTAGAATTAAAGGAAAATCGCATTACTTATAGTTACGTCAAGCAAGCGTTCTTAAAAGCGTATCTTGGCGCATGGCAGAAGTATGCAAAGGGCGGTGAAACGACAGAACCTCTGTTCTTGGTGATTGAGGAAATCAACCGTGGCAACTGCGCACAGATTTTCGGTGATTTATTCCAGTTGCTTGATAGAAGCGATGATGGGTTCTCGACATATCCAATAGAAGCAGACTCGGACTTGCAAAAAGAGATAGAGGCTGCGTTTGATGAGGGTGGTGAATATGCTCTTGAAAATGGGTTTGATGTGGATGGCGTTGTTGAAGACTACACCAGTAACTATGAGGACAGTTCCCTCACGAAAGACATCAAGAAGGGTAGAGTGCTTTTGTTTCCAAACAACCTCTATATCTGGGCAACTATGAACACAAGTGACCAAAGTCTATTCCCAATCGACTCCGCTTTCAAGCGCCGTTGGGACTGGAGATACGTCAAGATTACAGATGCAGGCAAAGGATGGAAGATACAGTGCGGTGGTGAATATAGCGACTGGTGGGCTTTCGTCACAGAAATCAACAAGAAGATTGCTAAAGAAACAAGCAGTGATGATAAGAAACTCGGCTATTTCTTCTGTAAGCCAGCAAAGGATAATGAGTTTATCACAGAAGACAAGTTTGTTGGCAAAGTGTTGTTCTATCTTTGGAACGATGTTTTTAAGGATGGTGATATAACCTTGTTCAAGGTGAGCGACAATGGAAGCGATGAAATTAGTTACGATGCTTTCTATAATGATGACAACAAGGTGAATATTGCTGCCGTCAGAAAGTTCTTGGTGAATGTTGTTGGCGAATCAAACATTCTTAAAAAAGGTGATATTGTTCCAAATGATGATGTTATACCGATAGAAACTTCTGGAGAAGCAAATGATAATACCAGATATATATTTAATGGAAAATCTGGGCTTTCCAAGAAAGACCTTGGCTTAAATATCGTGATTAAATATATAACCGAACATAAAGACAAGACTTTCGAGGAGCTTCAAAGTGATTTAGCATTTGACAATACAGTTAAATATAAATATGCCGGAATAATTGCTCGTGAAGATTCTATTAAAAATAGCTATTTGCGCTATTATGTAAATGAACAAACTTCTGCAAATGGAATCAAGTATAAGGTCTTAAATGGATGGAGCATATACAATATTGATTTCATCATCGGATTTGCAAAGAAACAAGGTTGGACAGTAGAAGAAGTAACAGAATAAGACTATGCGCATATTAATCGAGGAATACCAATATGATTATGAGGACGTTTGCGACGTTCTCAAAGGTCTTGGTGTGCTTCAAGACGTGGAAGGAAAAGTAAGCCTAAGCTATGTAGGCTACTATTTCAACGACGATCCTGATGTGAACGATTGCGTGTTTATTCTGCCAAAGGTACTGTTGGAAGGTGAGTTTAGACATGAGAAAGTATTTGGACATATAGACCCAAAGGACTTAATCAATGCTGACGATTGCAAGATGTCAGTCGATGAACATAAGTTTATCTACGAACTAAGCGTATGGATATACCGTGCCATCTGCGTTTTCCGTGACCATGAGTTTGACCGCTACGCAAACAAGAAGCAGGCAAGCATTGTGTTATATAAACAAGCACCGATGATGGGACACATGAGGAAGCGCAAGGCAAGCACTTTCCTCGATGTGTTGTTGGCGTTGCAAGAATGGAACAAGAAGAATGAGAGTTTCGTGATGTTCATCGTCAAGAACCTCCATTCGGGTTACAACAAAATCAACTGGATACGCACAATATCCCGAAGCCAAGTAGTCATTCAAGAAAGCATCGGTGGTACACGTCGTCAAGATGCCAGTTATTTGAACCCTATCAACAAGAAGCGTCAAATCAACTTTGACGAAGAGTTACTTGTCATATATTACAGTATCTTGGAATATATGAGGGCGGAATACGGTTTCCCTGTCAAGATAAACGTAAACTTCCCTTTGATAAAAGGCGAAAAGTTCAAGCGATACATCAACGGCTATGGAAAGAGAAGACTCAAACAAATCAAGTACAAGTATTTCTCCGACAAGGCGTTGGAGCTTTGGAGCTATTGCTATGCGTTCTTTAACAGACCTGACAATGTAACGCTGAACGTAGACCAAAGAGAGTATTTGCTTGTGAAGAGTTTCCATGTCGTGTTTGAAGCCATCATTGACGAGTTGATAGCAGGTGACCAGAAGTTGCCAAAGGACTTGAAAGACCAACCTGACGGAAAACGAGTGGATCACATCTATCAGTACCAGGAGCTGACCAATAATGAAAACGATGACAATATCTATTATATAGGTGATTCCAAATACTACAAGCGTGGCAACTCACTTGGTAAGGAGTCAGTATATAAGCAGTTTACCTACGCAAGAAATGTCATTCAGTGGAACTTGGACTTGTTCAACGATGGCAAGCCAGAAGACCAAAGCGGCCATGTAAAGTTGCGTGACGATGTTACCGAGGGCTACAACATCATACCAAACTTCTTTATTTCTGCCAACCAAAACGTTCTTATCCCAGAGAAAGAAATTCATTTGATAGACAGCGACAAGGAAGAGGGAAAGCGTAGAAAGCAGTATTACATCAGCAGGCAGTTTGATAACAGACTGTATGACCGAGATACGTTCTTATTGGCACACTTTGATGTGAACTTTCTCTTTGTGGTAGCTCTCTATGGTCGCAACAACTCTTCAAGTAAAGAGCAGTGGCGCAACAATGTACGAAAGATATTTCGTAAGGAAATTCAGAAGATGCTCAAAGATAACTTTGACTTCTACGCCATGACTGCGCACGCTGAGGTGAATCCAGACACATATATCAAGGAGAATTTCCAAACGCTCCTTGGTAAGGTTTATCATCCTTTCGACAATAGGGAAGGTAGCGACCAACAATATTTCTCACTTGCACTGCGCAAGCCGGAGAAAGAAGAGAGCGAAGCTATTAAGAAAAAGGTGATGGATGAGAACGAAGCCGTGATGTTTGAGTTGAAACAAGCGTTCTATATCGCCAAGTGTCCGCTTGGTGTAGATCCAAGAACGTTGCCAGAGGATGTGATGCCTATTGTGGAAGCACGTCCGCATGATGTCATTCCGAAGGAGTTTCTTACCATGCACTATTTGGAGAACTACCCATTGGCAACGTTTCTCATTGGTATCGTGAATGGTATCGATCATTTGAACTGGATATTCAGTAGACGAGGTGGTAAGCGTGATGATGCCTACAATGTGCGACTGGGTAAGGAAGCGCATGGAGGTGTGGTGAAGAGTCGTGATTACGTGAAGCACGCTAAGTTTGTGATTTTATATAAGGATGGCGAGCATAAGGTTTACAAGGCATTTCGTGTGAAGAACACTGGTGAGCTGTCTCGTGAGCAAATGATAAAACAAGGTTATTTGAATCCGCGACACGACAAGTATTTCTGTTATTTTTTCGATGAAGAGATAACGCTTGGAGAATTTGATATTCAAGGAATACTCGAAGCCGACAAGAAGAAATACGAGACTGATGCGAAGTTGAAAGAAGCGTATGCTGAGGGGCAGCCAGTGTTTATGAGTGGTGAGGAGTTGATAAAGTTTAGGAAATAAATGTAAGCCATCGGCTAACCCCGTCTTGCATATTCTCTGAAAATCTTGTAGAAATCTTCAAAATTCTACAAGATTTTCGGAGATATTCAAAGAAATTCTAAAGTACCGCTGCACAGACCTTGCGGAACCAGTCAAGTTTCTTGCCGCTCATTTCTGCTATGGATAAGTTCTCTTTGTTCACATCTTTTGGCTCAAATTCATAATAAGAATCTTCGGTAGGGAGATAATCCTCTGGAAGATCTTCTATGGAGTGGGCCTGGAAGTTGTGATGATTGCCTTCTTCATCAATATCGACAGTATATACTATGTCGTCTAATGGCGAACTTAATACGTTACGCAATGTTTGCTTTTTATTCGTGTACTTTTGTATATTGTCGTAATCGGTTCTGATGAACATCCAACGATTGTTTGTATCATCTTGGTCTATCCAATAGAAGAGATAGTTGTCACCCTTGTTGGTAACGTAGTGTGACAACAATGGTCCATCGAAATATATAAGATCGGCCACTTTCTTGAATTTGTCGAAGTTGCGCTTCTTTATGCAAATACCTTTTATTGTTTTCATAATTTCCCTCCTATAGTTTAAATGTTTTGGATAAGTCACATGATGGGAATTCAAACAAGTTATAATGTCCGTTGCTTGCTGGTGTAGTGATATTGCCATCTTTGTTAGTTACAATTCCTGAAGAAATACGATTACCTATAGCTTTGTATATGTTTCTCATATCATGATGTAGTTGGGTAAGTAGCTTTTGGACATATTATTTCAGCTTGATACTTATATATTCCCATCTTTTTATGTTTTAAATCTGCTGCAAAAATAAGAAATATATCTCTTTTCTCCAAGTTTTTGGGCTTTTCTTTTGGGTTTTCAAAGGAAAAATGTAAATTTGCAACAAAATGTAGAACGTTTTAATATAAAGGTTATGGCAGCAACGGTTTTAAATAGTACACAAGTACACCTCTTGCAAATGTTTCAAGTAGATGATTCTCAGAAAGGTTTGGAAGAATTGAAGGAATTGTTGTATTCTTATTATTCAAAGAAAATGGATGAATCTCTGAATGAACTTTGGGATTCGGGTGTGCTTGACCAGAAAAGACTTGACGAAATCAATAATATGGATTTACATAAATTAGAAATGGCATGAGTCGTTTGGTTTTAGATACGAATTGTCTTATATAGATTGTGTCGCCACGGAGCAAATATCATTTCTTATGGGATAGTTTTGTTCGTGGTGAAAATACTCTTTGTGTCTCTAATGAAATTATTATGGATAGAATTACGAAAGAACAATATGAGTTTGCACTCAACAGAATAGAAGATCTCCTGCCATTGGTAACGGACGATACGCCTGCCAACGATAAGAATGCCATAGAACTGACATTAATGTCGGACATTGTTGAGTCATACGAAAAGAAACATTTTCCTATCGGAAAGCCTTCTGTTTCTGAACTTATCGAACTTTCTTTAAATGAAAAGAAAATGACTCAAAAACAACTGGCTTCAGAAATTGGAGTAAGTCCTTCACGTATTAACGATTATGTAACAGGGCGCTCTGAGCCTACTCTAAAAATAGCTAGATTGCTATGCAAGGTTCTGAACATAACGCCTGCTGCGATGTTGCAATGTTAAACAGATGTTGATGATAAATTAAAGATGTCGGACCGTTTGACCATACAACAGCGTCACAACAACATGGCGGCAATCAAAGGCAAGGACACCAAGCCGGAAGTCCTTGTCAGGAAATTCCTGTGGTCGCACGGATTCAGATACAGGCTAAACCATCCACGCTTGCCAGGAAAACCTGACATCGTGCTGCGCAAATACCGCACCTGCATCTTCGTGAACGGATGCTTCTGGCACGGACATGAAGGATGCAAATACTACGTTGTGCCGAAATCTAACACCAAGTTCTGGCAGGATAAGATTCTGCGCAATCAGCAGCGGGATCTTGAGGTAATGCACAAACTGGCTGAAATGGGCTGGCACACGATCGTGGTATGGGAATGCGAACTGAAACCTGCCGTCAGGGAACAAACCCTGGAATCGCTTGCCTTCACTCTCAACCATATTTTCCTACAAGACCGCAGCATCAGGCTTTATGAACTGCCAGAGGAAGACTCGGCTATGGCGGCGGAGCCGGAACCGAAACGTCGGGAATAGTCTGCAATAATCTCTTCAGGTGTCATTAAGGGTGGGTGTCATTAAGTGTCATTAAGGTTTTCGGATGATGATTTTTTCTTCTTATCCTCGAAAAAGTGTATTATTCTCTTGTTTTTATCCTCGAAAAAGTGTATTTGCAGCCGAATATTTATTTGTGACAGGTGATTTCCGGTCGTGGTCATTATTTCTGATGACCCCTCCCTTTTCCCAAAATCATTATTTGTAAGTATTGCGAATCTGTCTAAATAGTAGTACCTTTGCAACTCAATTTTATATCAGTGATTCATTAATTTATAACAATTTACTATTTAGACTTTTAAGAATGGAAATGAAGAATTTGTATTGGGGAAAGACCATCGGATCTATCCTCATCATCCTGCTCCTGATGCCACTCGGACATGCGCTCATGATCATCATGGAACATACGCTCGAACCTACCACGCTGCACTACTCGGCTTTCGCGATGGGTTTTGTGGGACTCATCGTCACCATCTGCGGTGTGTTCGTGAAAGGGGATACGAAACAGACTTGCTATGGAATGACGGGTGCACTGCTCTTCTGGACCGGATGGGTGGAATTCCTCTTCGCCTACTATGCACAGAGATACGGCGTGCATTGCGACCTGGTGGGCAACGGCATCGTGCAGACGGCTACGGAATATGTGAACGGTGTAGGGGTTCATCATACTTATACGCTCAATGGTACTCCGCTCGAGGAATTCGGACGTGCGGAACTCAAGGAAATTCGCGGTTCCCGACCTGAATACCTCATCATGCCTGCCTCTTTCGGTATGTGGATGATGTTTATCGTGATGTACGTGTTCTGTACCAAAACGGGCTGCGATTTCATCCGTTGGATTCAAAACCACTGTGGCGTGAAAGAACGTGTGGAACTGCGTCCGATGGCTCATCATCCTGCCATCGTCACCTTTATGGAATGGAACATCATGATGTGGGGTTTGTATCTGCTGCTCATGTTCTGCTACGACCCTGTCTTCCTTGGTTCTACTCACCCTATTACCTACGCCGTGGGCATTCTCTGCCTGATAGGGTCGGGCATGATATTCAAGAAGGAACTGCACATCAAGAACTGGGGCAGAAACCTGAGAATGGCACTTGCCAACGTGATCGTGCTCTGGTCGGCTGTGGAGATAGCTGCACGCAACGGCTTCTTCAAGGAGATATGGGTGGACCCGGGAAATCACGTCGTGGAGATGGTGGGAATCCTGGTGGTTTTCATCGGTCTGATAGTCGGCTTCTGGTTCTACAGCGGCAAAGACCAAACTGCTGAAATCGTGGATTAGAATTTTAGAGATATTCCGTCTAATACCTACAAATGGGGATTAGGCGGAATACATATTTTTAGGTATTGCACATTCCGGAGAAACCTTGTATCTTTGCACCCCGAAAAGGAACTGGAGGCCTGTGACGGGCTGCTGATTCCTCTATTCTTCCCCATCAAGGGAACAACTCAATAAAAGGTAATAGATTAGTAATTTAAACGAAAGATTGTATAAAATGAAGAAATTCTTTACGCTTATTTTTGCCACTATGTTGGCTTCCTCTATGTCGGCTCAGATGCATGGTGCTCTGAAGTTTTCCGGTGCTTCTGAAATGGCTGTGATGGGCCAGAATACTCCTTGCGAGAGCGATACGGTGAAATTTGAAATGGTCAGCATGTCGGCTGGCAACATCACGCTCCCTGCTATGGAAGGTATGGCTACCATCCCTTCGTTCACCATCGAGAATGTGGCGTTTGCTATGGGCGAAAATCATGTCATTACGATGGCCGACCAGACTTTCAGCGCCAAGGTGACTGTGAATAATGAGGAGAAATCCATCACCGGTTCATCGCTTATCGGTACTTATAATATGGCAGACAATTCGCTCACGCTGAAAGTGGTGTTCCAATACGGCAAGATGCCTTTACCGCTCACCTACAGCATCAAGTCTTACTACATCAAGGAGGTGAGCAGTCCGATAGCTGTGAGCATTGGCGGAATGATGAACTATGAGAATGCGGGCGTTACTTATCAGGTGCGCAAGTATATGGATGGCGAGACGCAGAAGATGGACGTGACCGTGCCTACCTATACGCTTGACAATACTGTGATGGGCAATATGACTCTCGGCACTTACACCATCAAGGGGCTTACCTACGATGAGGCGAAGGGTGGTTTCTATCGCGACTACAAGAACGACGGACTGAAATTCCACGTTGTCTGTGAAGGTGGAAGCATGAATATGGACAATGATTATAGCTTCAACCCCGAGAAGGACAATAATATCCTCGTGAAGTATGAAGGCAGCAAGGTGAGCGACATCATCAACAGATTCCAGATGGGTTCTATGCCTTTCTATATCTCAACCAACTTCAAGGCGGTGACCAACGGCATCGGTGCTGTGAAGGGCGAGACGGCTAAGGGCGACGGCAAAATGTACAACCTGCAGGGCCAGATGGTAGGTGACAACTACAAGGGCGTGGTGATCATCAACGGTAAGAAATTCCTAAAAAAATAATTTTGATAAACTTGTTTAGCAGATGATATTTCATACGATCATGAATCATCTCAAAATGACCGTTGCTGGAGTGGGAATCCTGATGCTCACTTCCTGCAACGGTATTTTTGACGATATCTACGACCAGCCGAAGGAGATAGTGCCGGCGAAAGGTCAGCTCTTGATAGATGCTACCAGTTGGACTGACTGGTATTATGTGGACTTGAACCTGCTGCAGCGACTCACTGAGGCGGGGGATGAGGAGGCGCTGATGAAGGCGCAGACGGAATTTGCGGCTTACCCGATTCCGATGACTGCCACCGGCGAGAAGGACGAGTCGGAGGCGGGACATGAGGCAGCTACACAGGGCAGAAAAGCGGGACAGTATATGTACTGGTTTGATGTCTTCGGAGAGGGAATCAAGAAGAACACCTTCTCTTATTATACGCCTACTGAGGGGCAGGAGGAGCCTGAGGAATGGACCCTGGCCGTACACCGCAACAACGTGAGAACCAACGGCGGGGCTGTGCTGGAGACTTCCTATACTTCGATGGACGAACTGCCGGAGAGCAGCGAGGCTTTCAGAAACATGAACTTCCAGGAGGATGAATGGAGCGAAAACCTGGTGTGGGACAGTCAGGACCTGATGCTGATGGGCTACGTGCCTTCGCAGGGCATCTGCGTGAACAAGGTGCTCTCATCATGGCTCAGCATGAAGATTCCACCTATGCCGCCTGCTTTCAGTCTGAACAATCATGTGTTTATCCTGCGCCTCAAGGATGGTACTTATGCTGCCCTGCAGCTGGAAAACTATCTGTCGCAGGAGGGAAAGAAGTGTTTTCTCACCATCAACTACAAGTATCCTTATTAGTAAATGCAAAGGGTTTCCGATGCAATCCTGATTTTTAGAAATAACAATGAAGAAATATATTTTATTCTCTATGCTCATGGCTGGGACGGCGCCGGCTGCGGCTGCGATGGACTCGGATGATGCTTACGTGGACTCCGTTTGTCGCCAGTTCGACCTCAACGAGGTGGTGGTGACGGGCACTCGTACGCCTAAATTCCTGAAGGATACGCCGATTCAGACGCGCGTGATCAATGCCAAAGAACTTGCCCGACTGGATGCTACCAATGTGCAGGACTTGCTGCAACAGGAATTGCCGGGCGTGGAATTCTCGTATGCGATGAACCAGCAGACGCATCTCAACTTCTCCGGTTTCGGAGGACAGGGCGTGCTCTTTCTCGTGGACGGCGAGAGACTGGCGGGAGAGACGATGGACGACGTGGATTTCACCCGTCTGAACATGGACAATGTGGAACGCATCGAGATCGTGAAGGGTGCGGCTTCGGCGCTCTACGGCAGCAATGCTACGGGCGGCGTGATCAACATCATCACCAAGCGCAACCGACAGCCCTGGACGCTCAACGTGAACGCCCGATATGCTAAGCACAACGAACAGCGATATGGGGCTACGTGGGGGCTGAACTCGAAGCACTGGAACAATATGCTTTCTGCCCACTTCAACCGCATGGACAATTACGATGTGCACAGTGCGGCGAATCCCGTGACCCGCATCATCTCTACGGTGTATGGGGATAAGACGGTCAATCTGAAGGAGCAGTTGACGTGGAGTCCTGCCAGCAACTTCAGTCTGACGGGGCGTGCGGGATATTTCTTCCGTGAAACGGTGAGGTCGGCCGACCAGCCTGAGCGCTACCGTGACTTCTCGGGCGGTCTGCGCATGAACTGGCAGATTTCGGATGCTGACGACCTGCAGGCAAGTTATGCGTTCGACCAGTATGACAAGTCGGACTATCAGCGCATCACCCGTCTTGACATCCGTGACTACAGTAATGTGCAGAATTCCTTCCGCCTGCTCTACAATCATACTTTCGGGGGTGGCGACGTGCTGACCGTGGGTTCCGACCTGCTGCATGACTATCTCTACAACACCAATCTGGAGGGAGAAACCAGGAAGCAGGACAGTTGGGATCTCTTTGCCCAGTACGACTGGCGCCTCAACGACCGGTGGGAGCTGGTGGGTGCGCTGCGCTACGACTATTTCTCCGATGGCAAGGATTCTCATCTCACGCCGAAGCTGAACGTTTGTTACAAGCCATTGCGCAATCTTGCCATCCGTGCCGGCTATGGTATGGGATTCAGGGCGCCTACGCTGAAGGAGAAGTACTACAACTTCGATATGTCGGGCATCTGGATCGTGGAGGGCAACGAGCATCTGAAATCGGAGGTGAGCCATAACTTCAATCTCTCGGCCGAATATACGAAGGGCCACTACAACTATACGGCCTCTCTATATTATAATAAGGTGAAGAACAAGCTTTCTACGGCGGCTCCTTATTTCAAGACGGCGGAAGACAAGCTGCCTTACCTGCCTTATTCTAATCTGGACGACTACAGCGTGTGTGGTGGTGAAGTAGGGGCACAGGCGAAATGGAACAATGGTCTGGGTGCTCGCATCACTTATGCTTATACGAAGGAGCAGCTGGCGAAGGACAAGGACGGAAATTCCATCAACAACCAGTATATTCCTGCCCGTGAGCATGCGCTGAACGTGCGCATGGACTACGATCGCCAGATAAGCAGCAACTATGGGCTGAACATCGGTTTGCAGGGGCGTGTGCTTTCGGGCGTGGAGAATGTGGAATACAAGGACTATTATGATGTGAGCAAGGGCACGATCTCCGTGGAATATCCTGCCTACACGCTCTGGAAACTCTCGCTGGTGCAGCGCATCGGCAAGGCGGTGAAGGTGAATGCGGCGCTGGATAATCTCTTCGGTTATAAGCCTAAGTATTATTATCTGAATAGTCCGATTACGGATGGTGTGACCTTCCAGGTAGGTGTCTCCATTGATATTGACAAGTTTTTCTAATGTTCATTTAGGAAATTCTCAAGTTGTCTTTAGGAAACTTACAGAAATTAACTATAATTTCTTCTGCATAATAAAAATCCCAATCCACGGAATTTATTCCAAAGGATTGGGATTTGTTCTTTCTTTCTCTTTCATTGGATAATCTTCCTCGAAAGTCCTTTTTCTTTGGAAGTCAGTATCCTCTCTGTTTCTCGTAAATAAAGCCGTTGGCTATAGGTGAGAAAAGAAGGTTAAAAATAATAGGTGCAGCCGATGGTGGCGGCGCGGTTGCCAAAGTGCTGGCTTGCCATGTCGTGGAAGCGGCCTTCAAGCGTCCAGTGCTTACCCAGATTCTTGTATACTCCCACTTCGGCATAGAGATTAGCCGGGGTATAGGCATTGCTGCTGCGGCGCGTGCACCAGATGATGTTGGAAGTGAGGCGCCAGCCATCGGCTAACGTGAACTGCGGTGCCAGCTTGAATACGGCAAAATGGTTGTAATCTGCATCGCGCTGCTGAGTTTCCTCAGAAGGGGTCTCGCTACGCTGCCAGAAGTAGTTGATACCGGCAGTGAGGCGCATGATGCCCTTATGCCAGAAGGCGGTGGTTCCGATGCCGAGCGTATTGTCGTGGATGGAGTTGAGCAGGTGCTGGTGGATGTTCTTTACCGAGGTGCTGAGCACGAAGGCTGGGCGGCTGTAGGTATGCTTGAGTTCTACCACGTTGGCCATACTGTTGCCTATATCCGCAGTATAAACCGGCTGCCAGGCACCCTCCATATCGCCTGCGGTTACGAAATCGCCGAACTCAGGATTGAAGATGCGGCGGCAGTAGGTGGCCTGCAGGGTATGTCCCGGTGTGAAGGTGTAATAGGCACTTGCCGAGTAGATATGGTTGCGGGTGGTATGCTTCCAGTGCTCTTCGGGCGCTATCTGCTTAGGTCGGAAGTTGATGATGCGGAAGCGGTCGCCTGCCATGAATCCCCACTTGCCGATGTTGTAATCCAGCTGGGCATAGAAATCCTGGTAGTTAGAATGGTTGATATAGCCGGCAATGCAGTTCTTCTCGATGGAGAGCCCTCCCTCGAATCCTGCCGTAATCCAGAGATCAGGGGTGATGACTGGAGTGGCGTATTCTACCACCATGAAAGGGTAGGTGGAGTGGTTCTGGTAAGGCGATGTTTGGGCTTCTTCCTGTGTGCGGCCGTTGTCGCTGATATGCTCGGCACCCAGGGTGAAGAGGATGCTGGAACCGTTGTCGGCGAGCGTGCGGGTATAGTCGGCCTGCAGATGATAGGCGCGCACGTAATCGGCTGGGGTGTGGGTGAAATGGTTGCGGGTGTAGGTCTGCATCGCATCTATTTCGAGCACATCCTTCGCGGTAGGCGTCCAGAGCAGATTGAGCTTGGCGCCCTCGTGGGAGTAGTGGTTCACGGTGGCTCCTGAGATGCCCTGGTAGGCGTCCTTATCGCTGCTGGAGGTGCGCTGGAAGTTGCCTTCTACATGACTGAGCACACGGAGTTTATCCTGCTGGCTGATGACGCTGACGATGCCTTTTGCGCCGCCGTAGGTATCACCGAAGAGTCCCCATCTGCCGGTGGTTCCGTTCTCCTTCTTGCGCAGTGTGATGTCGATGACTTTCTTCAGACTGCTGCATCCCTTCATCACTTCGGCGTTCTGGCACACCTTGATGGTTTCAATCTCCCGAGCCTTGAAATGGTGGAGGAAGGTGGCGTAATCGAGTCCGTATTCCTGATTGTCAATACGGATGACGAACTTGCCGTAGAGGTTGGCGAAGGGATCTCCGCCGATGATGTTATTGCCGTCGAGTGAGATAACTTCCGGACACATCATAAGTACGTCGAGGAGTGATTCTTCGCCGGTGAGTTCCATTTCCTGTAGATGCATGATGTATCTGTCGCCGATATGTTCAATCGGTGCAGCTTGTGTCTGGTAAGTAGTGCTGACCATCGCCAGTGAGATGAGGAGCAGGCTTTTTTTCGTTATGTTGTTAATCTTCATTTCTGTTTATATGATTGGTAAAGGATTATAGTTGCAAAGATAAAGCAAAAATCGGGGAATAACGAAAAAATGAAGGAGTTTTTTCGTTTAATGTGTAAAATAAGGTGTCATTGCGTAAATAAAAATCCCCTGGTGCTTTCTGTTGCATCAGGGGATTCTTTTATTTCGAAAAGAGGAGGGTGATGAGCGGGATGGTGATGATACTGCCCACCGTGGTGATGAACGTCATTTCGGTGATGAGAGATGGATTGCGGCCGTATTTCAGACAGAACATCGTGCCGAAACTCGCTACAGGCATCGCAATGACCACCGTATTGATGTTGTTGACCTGATCACTTACCCCACATACTCTGAACAGAAAATAGATGCTCAGAGGTACTGCCACAAGACGCAGAAGCGAGGAAAGATATACCTTCGGACTGCCGATAATCTCCTTCAACGGCAATTTGGCCATCGAGGAACCGATAATCATCAGAGCCGCCGGAACCGTAACATTGCCCACCATCGTTACTGGACGTGCAATGATATCAGGAGTATGAACCCCGAAGGCTACCAGGAGAGCAGCCACGAAGGCAGCAAGAAGGGCCGGAGAAAACAGTACCTTAGGATTGAACTGCTTAATGCTGTACTCGCCCTTGATGAGCATGACGCCTGCTGTAAAGATAAAGAATGTGTTCGGCATGTTGAGCAGGGCTGCATAGAAAATGGCCTTCGGACCGAAAATGCTCGACACGATAGGGTAGCCGATGAATCCTACGTTGGCAAACATCAGGGCAAAGCCAATCATGCCCTGATCATCATGATTGCGTGTGATGAGACGGGGCACCCCGAAACCGAATACAAGCAAAAGAATGTAGGTAAGGAAACCTACGCCCAAAAGCGGGAGGATGAGCGTGCGGTCGGGCAGCTCATCGCCCATTACAGACGAGAGCACCAGCAGAGGGCAGGTGATATCTACCACCATGCTGGATAACTTCTTGTCAAACTTGTCGCCCATATATCCTAACTTGCAGGCGACGTAACCTAAAATCACGATGATGAAAAGTATCACCATCACTTCCAAATTCTCCATTTATCCTGAAAAACTATACCTTATATATATATGTATGCCGGAATCCCGATATTCTATCGGAATTTCCGGCAAAAAACGGTTTAATCAATGAATCGCCTGGTGATATCTCCGTAGTTCTCGATGCGACGGTCGCGGAGGAATGGCCACCAGCGGCGCACATCCTCACTGTGCTTGATGTCGATTTCTGCCACGATGCTTTCTTCTTCATTGTCGCTGGCACGGTAAAGAAGTTCGCCCTGAGGACCGGCAATGAAACTGCTGCCCCAGAACTGGATTCCTCCTGTCTGCTCGCTTGGATCTGGTTCGTAACCAACACGATTGACGGCTACTACTGGCAAGCCGTTGGCAACTGCGTGACCCCTCATCACCGTGGTCCATGCTTCACGCTGGCGCTGCTGTTCATCCTCCGTATCATACTTGGCGTAGCCGATGGCTGTAGGATAGATGAGGATTTCTGCTCCCTGGAGGGCCATCAGTCGCGCTGCTTCTGGATACCATTGGTCCCAGCAGACGAGCACGCCGAGCTTGCCCACGGAAGTCTGAATAGGCTGGAAACCGAGGTCGCCAGGGGTGAAGTAGAACTTCTCATAGTAGGCAGGATCGTCTGGAATGTGCATCTTGCGGTATTTGCCGGCGATGGTTCCGTCTTTCTCAATCACTACTGCCGTATTGTGGTAAAGTCCTGGTGCACGTCGCTCGAAAAGGGAAGTGACGATGACTACGCCGAGATCTTTGGCCAACTTGCCGTAGAAATCGGTGGAGGGGCCAGGAATCGTTTCAGCCAGGTCGAAATTATCCACATCTTCTACTTGACAGAAATAAAGCGTATTGTGCAATTCCTGTAATACGATGAGTTCTGCACCGCGGTGGGCAAGGTCGATAATGCCTTCTGCCAGGCGTCTCTTGTTGTCGGCAACATCTGCCGTAATATGTAACTGTAAAAATCCGAGTTTCATTTTTCTCTTTCTTCTTTTTCTTATTTCTTCTCTTTTCTTTTCCGAAAATTCTTCTCTTCTTCTGAGAATTTTTCTTCTTCCGAAAGAATCTTTCTTTTCTTCTTCTTCCGAGAAATCTTTCCGAAAATCTTTCTTTTCTTTTCCGAAATTTTCCCCTTCTAAGGAGCCTGTAATCCAGCTTTTTGGGTCTTAAACAAAATCAATTTCAATTGATGAAATTCTTCGTAAAACCAATTTAGAACTGGGCAGGTTCCTGCATTCTGATAACTCCTTCCGGCAACTGCATGGTGAGGCAATGGATACTTCCATGCTGGCGGACGATGGTGAGCGAATCTACACCGATGATTTCTCTGTCAGGGAAGGCGAGTTGAATCTGCTTTTTGGCTTCCTCGTCTTTCTCAGGCTGGTTGTAGGTAGGGTAAATCACGGCTCCATTCAGGATGAGGAAGTTGGCGTAGGTAGCCGGCAATCGGTCGCCATCATCATAGATTGCGTCCGGCATTGGCAATTTCAGCAGTCGGTAAGGATAGCCTTCGAAGGTGAAGAGCTTCTTGAGTTGGGCTTCGAGTGCCTGGAAATCCTCATATTGTTCATCCTCAGGATTGTCGCACCCTACATATAATAAGGTGTCGTGGGGAGCTACTCTCACGATGGTGTCTATATGGCCGTCGGTGTCGTCGCCGATCAGATTGCCATGGTCGAGCCAGACGATGTGCTGCGCCTGGAAGAAATTCTTCAGGAGCTTTTCCAGTTGCTCACGATTGAACGGCTGGTTGCGATGAGGCGCCAGGAGGCACTGGGAGGTGGTGAAGATGGTGCCCTTGCCGTCGCTCTCGATGCTACCGCCTTCGAGCACAAATCCCTGATGGTTGTTGACCGCACTGTTCTGGAAAGCTCCCTGATAATACAGGTTTTGCGTGATGGCATTGTCTTTCTCCCAACGGAACTTTTCTCCCCATCCATTAAACTTGAAGTCGAGGAGGGTGAAAGGCATCATGTAGCCTGAGTTCTGCGACTTGCACACCAGAGTGATCGGACCATGATCTCGTGCCCATGTATCATTGCTGTCGATTTCAAAGAGGTGGACACGGTTCATTTGGTCGGCCGACAGTCTTTTGGCAAGCATCGACCTGGTGCTCTCCAAGATAGGAGTAGCTACGAGGAGGTGTTCATATCGGGTAATGATATCAGCCAGTTCCAGATAAGTATCTGTTATCTGTCGCAGATAGGGTTTCCAGTCTGTTTCAGCGTGAGGCCAAGTGAGCATAATGCCGCTCTGACGTTCCCATTCGGCAGGAAGTACGAATTCGAAAGGTAAAGTTGAGTGATACATAAGCGTTCTGATTTTTTAAAAACAATTTGGTTGCAAAAATAAGGAAAAAATGTGAATTGGGCGAAGAGTATTCGGATAATTTTATCGGAAAGTATTAAATTATATTAAACAAAAGGAGCGTTCGTGATATTTTTGCGAATAAATGCGTAACTTTGCACTCTAAAGCATAGTTTTGCACTCTAATCGGGATGTCTGATAGGACATGAAAAGACGATGAAAGTGCATGAAAATAAAATATTTTAAGAGCGTGAAAATATATCAGGTAGTTGATGCCCTTGAACATTACGCGCCTCTGCCCTTGCAGGAAGGATACGATAATGCCGGCCTGCAAGTTGGATTGACAGAGGCGGTAGAAGTGTCAGGGGCATTGTTGTGTCTTGACGTGACTGAGGACGTCGTAGATGAGGCCATCCGAAAGGGCTGTAACCTCATCGTGAGCCATCATCCGCTGATCTTCCGCAAACTGGCGAGAATTTCAGACGAAAACTATGTGCAGCGCACCGTGAGAAAGGCTATCAAGAACGATATTGCCATCGTTTCCATGCATACGAATATGGATGCGGCAAAGGGCGGTGTCAACTTCAAAATAGCTGAGAAACTTGGACTCCGCAACCTTCGTTTCTTCGGAGGCGAGAAAGAGATTGACGGTGTGAAAGGCGGCGAAGGTGTGATAGGCGAGATAACTGACGAGACTGACGCGCTGCATGCTGACGGAATAGCTGCCGACGACCTGGTGCTGATGCTCAGAGAGCGTTTCCAGGCGGAATGCGTGCAGTGCAACCAGTTGCTGCGCAGGCCTATCAGAAAGGTGGCGCTTTGTGGCGGGGCAGGTTCTTTCCTGCTGGATGCTGCCATCGCGGCTGGTGCTGATGCTTTCATTACGGGCGAAATGCACTATCATGAGTTCTTCGGCCATGAGCAGGAAATCCAAATCTGCGTCATCGGTCACTATCAGAGCGAACAGTTTACGAGCGAAATCTTCCGCAGCATTATCACGGAAAAATGCCCTGGAGTGAAGTGTGAAATCTCGGAAATCAATACCAATCCGATCATTTACCTGTAAGGGGGATAAAATTAGAAATGAGAAATGAGAAATTTTTCGTGGATCTAATCGGGGACAGGTTTCCCTCCCTCTTTTCAGGGGACTTCTCTTTGTCCTTTTGAGGGCAGAAGGGGAATTTTGTAAGAAAATAAAGAAGAATAAAAATAATTATTTTAAATATTAATAATATGGCAAAGAAAGATCCTACAGATTTGACAGTGGAAGAGAAGTTGAAGACTCTCTATCAGCTTCAGACCACCTTGTCTTCTATCGATGAGAAACGTGCGTTGCGTGGTGAGCTTCCTCTGGAAGTTCAGGACTTGGAAGATGAAATCGCCGGTCTTGCAACTCGTATCGAGAACATTGATCGCGAAATCGACCAGTTTGACAGAGCTTTGTCTCAGAAGCATGCTGAGATCATGGACGCTCAGGCAAGTGTAGAGCGCTATCAGGCTCAGTTGGAAACTGTTAGCAACAACCGTGAGTATGATACTTTGAGCAAGGAAATCGAGTTCCAGGAGTTGGAAATCCAGCTTTGCAACAAGAAGATCCGTGAGGGTGAACAGAAAATCCGCGAAAAGCAGGCTGACCTGGATCATGCTTTGGCACAGAAGCAGGACCGCGAAAGAGGTTTGGTTGAGAAGCGTGCTGAGCTCGACGGAATTATGGAGGAAACTCGTGAGGAAGAGGAGAACCTGAAGGAAAAAGCTGCTGAATTGGAGAAGAAAATCGAGCCACGTCTGCTTGCCAGCTTCAAGCGTATCCGCAAGGGTGCCCGCAACGGTTTGGGTATTGTATATGTACAGCGCGATGCTTGTGGCGGTTGCTTCAACAAGATTCCACCTCAGCGCCAGTTGGATATCAAGATGCACAAGAAGATTATTCCTTGTGAGTACTGCGGCCGTATCCTCATCGACCCAGAATTGGCTGGTGTTAAAATCGACAATCCTGTAGCAGAGGAGAAACCAAAGCGCAAGCGCACTATTCGCAAGAAGAAGTCTGAGGATGCAGAATAAATCCCGGCAGAAAACCTCTGCAGAATAGATCCTTCGGAATGACTGATTATATTCTTTGGAATATACAGATTATATTCTTCGGAAAAAACTGCGGAAAAGATAAATAAAAAGCTCGTCAGAATAATCTGGCGAGCTTTTTGTGTTTATCCGATATTTGTTTATCCGATATTTTATTCTTCATCGAATAACACAGAAGTAACAGATTTTAGTCAGCCTCCTCTGTGTAATTCAATGAAGAATGTAATTCATTATAATCCCCTTGCTTTGAAGATTTTCTCCTTAGCATCGTTGATTTCCTGGAATTTCTTCTCGGCAGCTTTGCGCACGTCTTCGCCCAGGGCAGCAACCTTGTCTGGATGATGTTTGAGCGCCATCTTGCGATAAGCTGCTTTCACTTCATCATTGGTGGCTGAAGGGGCAATTCCTAACACCTTGTAAGCATCGTCGAGACTGCTGGTGGCTGAGGAACCGCTGCGTAGATTGAGCATCTGAATGACATCTTCTACGGAGAGTCCCATGTGAATGGCCACTTCCTTGAGGGCTACAATCTCTTCTGGACTTACTACAGCATCGGCTTGCGCTATCATGACCAGGAAATTGAGCAACTGAAGGCGCTGCTCATAAGCCATGTTGGCACGTATCTGATGACAACTGTCCTGTATCACCGTACGATATTCAGCCATGCCCAGGCGCTTCTGCTGCTCGAAAAGCTTGAGCAGGATTTCTTCACCCTGCTGCTTCGCCTGTTCTCCGAAATTCTGACTCAGAAAACGGCGCACCAACTCCATTTCTGAATGCATCACCCTGCCGTCGGCCTTGATGATGTAGGAGGCAAGTACGAGCAGCGAAAACATAAAACTGTTGCGCTGACCCTCATAGCTCCTGTTGGAGTGGGCGTATGCCTGCTGGTTGCTGCTGTCCTCGTTTACACTGTCAAGACCCTTGTCGAAAAGGGCGCCAAGGGCAAAGCCTGCAAGTGCTCCGAGCGGACCGCCTGTCATGAAGCCGAGAAAGCCGCCAATCCATTTTCCTGCTGCCATATTCTTCTCTTTGGGGAGTGATTACTGGAAGTAGTAGAGGAAGGTTGCAATACCAGAAAGTGCTGGCTTGCGCTGGCCTTCTATCTCAATGTCAAACTTGATGCTGGTCTTGCAAATGCCGCGGAGATTGGCTATCTCATGCAAGGTAGCTACGAGGCGAACACGGGAACCGGTGATGACTGGCTGACCGAAACGCATCTCGTCCATACCGTAGTTTACCATCATTTTCAGGTTGTTCACTTCGATAATCTGCTGCCACATGTAAGGGAGCAATGACAGGGTAAGATAACCGTGAGCGATTGTGCTGTGGTAAGGGCTCTCTACCTTGGCACGCTCTACGTCAACGTGAATCCACTGTGGATCGAGTGTAGCGTCTGCAAACTTGTTGATACGATCCTGATCTACCTGCAACCATTCTGACTCACCCAACTTCTGTCCGAGGTGAGATGCAAATTCCTCATAGGAATTAATTACTAATTTTGCCATTTTTCTTATTTAGTTTATTATTTGTTATTTCTTTATTATTTTATCTTTCGTTATTTTTAGAAGATTCCCTGCTTTTCAGGAGGTTTTTCCTTGAGACTTTCACAGGTGATTTCCTGCTTTTAAGAGTTTTTCCCCCTTGAGTTTTTCAAAGGATTTTAATCTCTTCTGAAAATGTCTCGAGTGTAAACTTTGTCCTCTACATCGTCCAGGCATTTGTCGTAGCGGTTGGCAATGATGGCCTGGCTCAACTTCTTAAACTTTTCGAGATCATTGACCACCAAACTGCCAAAGAATGTGGATCCGTCCTTGAGCGTAGGTTCGTAGATGATGACCTGTGCGCCCTTTGCCTTGATGCGTTTCATCACACCCTGAATGCTGCTCTGGCGGAAATTGTCGCTATTGCTCTTCATTGTCAGGCGATAGACTCCGATGGTGCAGGCTTTCTCTTCCTCTGCACAATAATTATTTTGGTAGGCATAGTCATAATAACCAGCCTTGTTGAGCACACGGTCGGCAATGAAATCCTTTCGGGTTCTGTTACTTTCCACGATGGCCTGAATCAGGTTCTCCGGAACGTCAGCATAGTTGGCGAGCAACTGCTTGGTGTCTTTCGGGAGGCAATAACCTCCGTATCCGAACGAAGGATTATTATAGAAAGTTCCGATGCGTGGATCGAGTCCTACACCATCGATAATGGCTTTGGAGTCGAGTCCTTTCATTTCTGCATAAGTGTCCAGTTCGTTGAAATAGCTTACACGCAAGGCGAGGTAGGTGTTGGCAAAGAGCTTCACGGCCTCAGCCTCGGTCAGTCCCATAAACAGGGTGTCAATATTCTCCTTGATGGCTCCTTCCTGCAACAGTTCAGCAAAAATATGGGCAGCCTTGTCGAGGCGCTCATCGCTTTCCGGACGGCCTACGATGATTCTGCTGGGGTAGAGATTGTCGTAGAGAGCCTTGCTCTCACGGAGAAATTCCGGTGCAAAAATGATATTGTCACAGCCGTATTTCTGTCTGACATTTTCCGTATAGCCCACAGGAATCGTGCTCTTGATCACCATGATGGCGTTTGGATTCACTTGCATCACCAGTTCGATGACTTCTTCAACATGGGTCGTGTCGAAGTAATTTTTGACAGGGTCGTAATTTGTAGGAGTTGCAATGATGATGAAGTCTGCGTCTTTATAGGCTTCTGCTCCATTGGTCGTAGCCTTTAGCTGGAGTGGTTTTTCTGCCAAATACCTTTCTATATATTCGTCTTGAATTGGCGACTTTCGGTTGTTGATTAGTTCGACTTTCTCTGCCACCACATCCACGGCTGTTACCTGATGGTGCTGGCTGAGCAAAGTGGCAAGGCTAAGTCCAACATAGCCCGTTCCTGCCACAGCTATTTTTATGTTTTGATTTACCATATTAATAAAGATTACGTTTCAATCTCGTTAGGCTGAGATCATATTTCAAACCCTTTAGTCTGAGATGATATTTTAATCCCTTTAGTCTGAGATAATGTTTTAATCCAAATAAACTCTGCAAAGATAATGTAATTTGTGGAGAGTACAAAAATAAATCGAACTTTTTATAAAAAAATAACCCGCTCATATTTCTCGAATTTCAAATCAGCTGGCCAGTTGCCCGGAAATTCTCAAAAAATGAAGGGGTTAAAAGGGGAGAATTACGGAACGATTTCCTATAAAGTTCTGGGATTTTTTCTCCCTTCTCTCTTTTTATTCTGTCAATAATTCTTCGTAATCCGGAATATCCTCTAAGAATAAATATTTTTTATCGTTATAATCCATTTTGCAAATATAGTGTTGCAGCCCATTACTTACCACTAAGTAATCAACATGGAGGAGCATATTATATATGGAAATCTGGTCGAAAACTTTTTGTGTGATGGGAATATGGGGAGCTTTGTATTCGATAATCATTCTTGGTTTCAGTTCTCTGGAGTAGAGTACACTGTCTGCCCGAAGTGTTTTTTCACCCACTTTCAGTTGGATTTCATTTGCCATGAGTGCTGCAGGGTAACCCTTGTGTTCCACCAGGAAGTGGACGAAATGCTGCCGCACCCATTCTTCTGGAGTGAGCGCAATATATTTTTTTCTCAGAATATCGAATATCTGAGGTTGCGCTTTGGTGCCGCGCAACTTGATTTCAAATGGGGGAAGATTCAGTCTTGTCATGTCTATCTTTCTTTTTTTTTGAGGAAATGCTCCTTATACCTTATTATATATATAGAAAAGAATTCCTATACCTTATT
>ERZ1031719.242-NODE-242-length-26035-cov-6.555427_pt1 | contig 26035 bp, 25 predicted proteins | sample MGYA00516702_ERZ1031719 | MGnify/ENA primary metagenome ERZ1031719 (study PRJEB33719, sample SAMN04261227) | wastewater metagenome | biome: rural village; feature: human; material: feces | host: Homo sapiens | place: El Salvador | collected 2013-01-07 ...
GAGATCGGTCTCGGCATTCCTGCTGAACCGCTCTTCCGATCTCCCCTGCTTACAACTGGTGTTGACAAGGTGGGTTCAACAGCCACTGGTGTCAAGAGAGTGGAATTCTATGATTTGAACGGACGTCGTTTGGCAAAACCAGTCAGTGGAGTGATTCTTAAGAAGGTATTCTATGATAATGGTGATGTCAAAACCACTAAAATAGTGAGATAGCAAGTAGTCTTATCATGTGAAATAAAACATTTACCTTATGAAGAAATCATTAGTATTGACGATATTGTGCCTCGTTTTTGCTGTTCAAGCTAAGGCTGGCAATATATTGAATTTCAGTTACGGAAAAGACAATTCTGTATTGCTGTTTTGGGGAACGTATAAGACGGAGACCTATGATGTGGCAATAAAGGTGGATGATGCTTATCTGGCAGGTAGAAACATTAGATCAGTGTCTGTTCCCTTTAATGTGGCTAACGCTACGGATGTCAAGGTATGGTTGTCTACAGAGTTAAAACTGAAGACCATTGAAAATGGAAAGAAGGTTAATGATGCGGACATCATGACTATTGACGCAGTGATGGAGGATGGCAAGTTGACAGCTGTGTTGCCTGAGAAATATTCTCTTCCAGCAAATGGAGTTTATGTGGGTTATTCGTTCACATTGGCTGACAATCAGAATGAGTCTGCACAACCGGTGAGTGTGTTTAAAGAAACTAATTCAAACGGTTTGTATGTCCATACGTCAAGAAGCTACCGCTCTTGGATGTCGCTTTCTGAGTCATTGAATATGGTGTCGGCTATGACGGTTACGTTTGATGGTGATTTTGTTGATGATGCTGCCAGATTGCTTTTGCCAAAAGATTTCCATGCAGCATGGCATTCTGCGAAGACTCTTAATGCAACTCTTGTCAATAAAGGTAAGTCCGACATCAAATCAATCGACTATGTATATGAACTTAATGGTAAGACTTTCAACGGACATTATGAGTTGCCTGAACCTCTTCCGTCGAAGTTCAACAGTTCTGTTCCTGTCAGCTTGCCTGTCGGACCGTTTGATTTTACCGGTAAGTATGATATGAAGGTAATGGTGACAAAGGTGAATGACAAGGATAATGGCTCGTTGGTAGAAGGCTCAGTATCGGTAGGATTGTTTGAGTTCATACCCGTGCACCGTCCTGTTGTAGAGAACTATATGGCAGTTTGGGGGGGATATTGTCCGCGTGCTATAGCAGCTGTAGAGATTATGAAAGAGAAGCATCCTGATTTTGTATCATACTCTTATCATATACTTGATGGTATGCACATTATTGCAGAAGAGCAGTTGCCAAATCCTACATCCGAATTCTTGCCAACTACTTGGATCGAGCGTCGTTATATGACAGATGTTTATAGTGGTTCGAAAGGTGTGAAAACAGAGTTTGCCTTTGATAAAGATTGGGCATTGATGGTTGACAGTTTTGCTATGGCGGATGTTAAGGCCGAAGCCGTGCTTAAAGCTGGCTACGGTGATTGTGTGGATGCCAATGCCACGATAAAGTTTGTTGATGTTGACAAGTCAAAGACCTATAGGGTGGAATTCGTACTTGTAGCCGACGGATTGAAAGGTAGCGGTGAGGATTGGGAACAGTTGAATTATTACTCGATGATGGGCGATTACGAGTCTGCTCCAGGCATGGCAAAATATGTGGAGATGGATGAAGACATCAGAGACATGGTATACGACGACATAGCTATTGCCAACTCGAGCTTCTCGCCTGTTGCTTCAGGTTCTGTTCTGACAATTCCAAACGATGTAGACAATTATATTGATTATAAGACATCGTTCAAGTTTTATCTTGATGAGTGTTTCTGCACATACGGACCTAACAGTGGCAAACGACTGGCTCAAAATAAGGACAAGCTTAGCATAGTGGCTCTTCTTATTGAAAACGAAACAGGCAGGGTTGTTAACTCGTATAAGGTAAAGGTTCAGCCATCAACTACAGGAAGCGCAGGTGTTGAAAACGATTTTAATATTGAGAAAACTGAATATTACAATTTGTCAGGAGTAAAAATAGACAAACCGTCAAAGGGTATTGTAATAAGGAAAAACGTGAAAAACGGAAATGTGGAAGTGAAAACAATTATGTTTCCGTAACGGGGTGAACTTTAAAAAATAGTGCTGGTCCTAATTAAAGGATCGGCACTGTTTGCATTTAATATCCTGGTTACTCTATTATCCAATCTTCTATATTCCCCTTCGTGCTGTCGAAGTTTATTCCAACCTTGGTAATCGGTTTGCCGCTTAGTGCAAATCGCCGGTGATAATTCTTCAGGTTGATTTGTCGCATGGCAGCTTGCGCACTCTTGTTGAGTTTCAATTCCAAGAGATAGAGGTCGGTGTTGGTGAGCAGAACCATGTCTACTCTGTCCTTTGGAGTATGCACCTCTACGTCCACCACAAAGCCTGTGAGGAGAGTGAAGATGATATACAGCATCTGCTGGTAATGACCCTCATAGTTGGTCACATTGCAGTAGGGCAATGTTTCGAAGTAGTCTTGCAGGAGTTGCAAAGCACCGTCCATATCTCTACGTCTTATAAGCGAGGCCATTTTGGTTATGGTCACACCGCCTTGTTGGGCTTGTGTGCCGTTGACGTAATTGGGCAATAGACTATTGAATAGCCCCACTCTTATTTCCTTGTTGGGAATGTCGAGAGTATAGAGTTGTGTGTCCTTGTCGTAGTCCTTGATAGTGACGTACCCACTCTGGTAGAGTAGGGGTGTGATGGAAGTCATCTTCTCTGTAGGTGCATCGAACGCAGAAGACAGAGCTTCGGTAGGAGCGATGGTTGCTGGCAGTACATCAAACTTATTCAGCATGTTGATGAGATAAGTGGGTGTGCCAGAGCTAAACCAATAGGCACCGAAATTTTTATCAGCAAAACAGTTGAGCAAACTGTATGGATTAAAGATGTCAGGAGAAACTTTGGAGAAATGGTAGCCATCGTAATAATCCTTGAGCTTGGCTACGGTTGCCTCTCTTGTTAAATCTTGTGTCTTAGCAAGCATATCTATGTCTTCAGACATTTGTGCGAGCATTTCATCCTCAGTTATGCCGCAGATGCCAGCATACTCTTCGTCCATGGATATGTTTTTGATGTTGTTCAACTCACTGAAAATGCTCACTTGCGAGAACTTGGTGATGCCCGTGAGAAACACAAAACGCAGTAGCGACTCGCACTTCTTTAGAGGGCTATAGAAGTTGCGCATGATGTTGCGCAAATTATCTAATTGTTTGTCTTCGTGAGCGACATCAAGCATAGGAGCGTCATACTCATCAATGAGAACAACAATCTGTTTGCCTGTCTTTGCATAAATGGAATTGATAAGAGCGTTAAGTCTCACGTTAGGGTCAGACAAACCGCTGTTCACAATGCCGTATTTGTGCTCGTTCTCTTCAATGATAAAACAGAGATATCGCTCAAGTTGTTCTTTCTCCATGTGTTTGCCTCCGCTCATGTCGAAGTGCAGCACGGGATATTCCGTCCATTCTTTCTCAAGTTTTTCAATGGCAAGTCCCTTGAACAAATCCTTCTTTCCCTCGAAGTAGCTTTTTAGCGTAGTCACCAACAACGATTTGCCGAACCGTCTTGGACGGCTCAGAAAGCAATATACGCTGTCGCTATGCGTTATGCGATAGATGTATTCCGTCTTGTCGATATACAGTCGGTCTTCCTTGCGTATTCGCTCGAAAGTCTGTATGCCTAAAGGATATAGTTTTATTGCCATAATATTCCCTTTTTGTTTATTGCAAAGGTAAATAAAAAAATGACAATATAAAAATCTGTAAGCATTCTCCCTAATTTTGTATAAATAATTTATTGAAAATCTATATCTTTGCATCGTAATAAAAACAGATAAATATATACACCGATGAAGCTATTGATAAAGAACATGGTTTGTCCACGCTGCGTCTCGGCTGCCAAGGACATTCTTGTGTCCGAAGGTCTGACAGTGAAGTCAATAAGTTTGGGTGAGGCAGAGATTGAAGAAGACCTTATTGACGAGCAACGTACCTCCCTTGCAGGCAAATTGCAAGGCATAGGCTTTGAGTTGCTTGACGACCCACGTTCGCTGTTGGTGGAACAGATACGCATCGCCGTGCAGCAATGGGTAAGGATGAGTGAGGAGCGTCCTAAACTGTCCGATTATCTGTCGCATTATCTCAACAAGGACTATAGCACCTTAAGCAAGTTGTTCTCCGAAGTGCGAGGCATCACCATCGAGCGGTTCGCTATTCTGCATCGAATAGAATATGCCAAGGAACTTCTGTGCTACAGTCAGCTCGCCACAAGCGAGATTGCCTATAGGCTTGGCTATAGTTCGCCGGCACATCTATCCTCACAGTTCAAGCAAGTTACCGGTATGACTCCGAAGAACTTTCGCGAACTTGAAACACACAACCGAATACCCCTGGATGCATTGTAATTTAGGTTTAGAGATTGTTATAAAGGTTAAGTATATGAGAAATTTATTGATAAGTTTATTGGGATATACATTTGTGTCGCAGCAGATGGTCGCACAGACAGACAGTATAGCCAATACACACGAACTAAAGAATGTGGTTGTGAAAGCCACTAATGGCATTAAGTCGAAATACAGAGTGGATAACGCTGACATAATAGGACAAGGACAACTGATACGTGCTGCTTGCTGCAACCTTGGCGAGTCGTTTACTACCAATCCTTCTGTTGACGTAAGCTATAGCGATGCTGCTACTGGAGCTAAGCAGATAAAACTGCTTGGACTTAGCGGCACTTATGTGCAGATGCTCACCGAGAATATTCCTAATCTGCGTGGAGCTTCCTTGCCTTATAGCTTAGGTTATGTGCCTGGTCCTTGGATGCAGTCGATACAGGTGAGCAAGGGTGCTTCGAGCGTCAAGAACGGATATGAGAGCACTACTGGTCAGATAAATATCGAGTTTCTCAAGCCACAAGGCACAGATGGTGTGCGTGCGAATGTTTATCAGGATAGCGAACTGAAGACAGAGGTAAACCTCGATGGAAGCATTCATCTCAACGACCGTCTTTCTACCGCAACTCTTCTTCACTTCGAGAACCGTCAGATGGATCATGATGGCAATGGCGACGGCTTTATGGATATGCCAAAGTTGCGGCAATATAACCTAATGCACCGTTGGGCGTATGTGTCGCCACGATGGATTAGTCAGTTGATGTTGCGTGGCTTGCACGACGAGCGTGAAGGCGGACAAAGCCGTAAGCATTTGGCAGCCTCTTCGTCGGAATCTCTTTATTCAACCTCGGTAAAGACCAACCGCTATGAGATGCAATGGAAAAACGGTTTTACCCTTAATGCCGACCACAACACGTCAATAGCCTTGATGCTGCATGGCTCATGGCATGATGCCGACAACATGTTCGGAATCACCCAATATGATATCACTCAGAAGAATGGTTACGCACAGCTGATGTTTGAGACTGATATTACGGAGAAGCATAATATTAGTGTGGGAGCGTCGCTCAACCACGACTACTATGACGAACGCTTCAACCCATTGGGAACATTGCCTAAAGCAGAAAGCAAGGTGACAAAGGAGACAACTCCTGGTCTGTATGCCCAATATACATACAAGTTGGGCGACAAGCTTACTGTAATGCCAGGCGTTCGTTGGGATCATTCCAACATTTACGGCAGTTTCTTCACTCCACGTCTTCACATCAAGTACTCTCCATCCAATATTGTCACGCTACGCACTTCGGTAGGCAAGGGATATCGTTCGCCTCATGCCTTGGCAGAGAACGTGTCGCTATTGGCAAGCGGCAGAGAGATTATCATCGATTCCGACCTTAAGCAGGAGGAGGCTTGGAATATGGGAGCTTCTTTGGGCTTCAACATTCCTCTATTTGGCAAGAATCTTGAGCTGAATGCGGAGTATTACTACACCGACTTCAAGCATCAGATGATAATGAACTTCGATGGAGCTAAGGGCGAGCATACACTATCGTTTGAGAATCTCGACGGCAAGAGCTATAGCCACACATTCCAGGTGGATGCAACATACTCATTGTTTAATGGAATGTCTGCCACTGCAGCCTTCCGTCTTAACGATGTTAAATGTACCTATGATGGTGTGCTACGCCCGAAGCCTCTCACATCACGCTATAAAGGATTGCTCACTCTCTCGTATAAAACACCACTCGAGCTTTGGCAATTCGACGTAACTGGTCAGCTGAATGGTGGTGGCGAGCTTTACGACCAAAGTAGCTATCCAGCCTACTTCCAATTGCAGGCGCAAGTGACACGAGAGTTCCACAACTTTAGCCTTTACTTAGGTGGCGAGAACCTTACCAACTATAAGATAGACAATCCTATTCTCCACTCCCATCATCCATGGAGTGCGGCATTTGATGCTACTCAGGTGTGGGGACCTGTCACAGGAGCAATGGCTTATGTAGGTATTAGATTTAAATTAGAGAAGTTATAATTTTGAGAAGTTAGAGAAGTTAAAGAAGTTATCACTCCCTTCGGTCGTTAGAAATTCTTGCTAAGGCAAGCGGCAAAGCCGAGCGATAGCCATTACTCTTTTTTTGCTGAATATTCAGCTGTAAGGCATACGACTTTAAATTCTATAACTTCTGAACTTGCGAAAATTCAGTAACAAACATTATAAAACAAGGATTATTATGAAAAAGAATCTTTTAGTAGCATTTATGCTTGTAGTAGCTGGCAACACATTTGCCAAGACATCAGCCGACACATTGGTAGTAACCACTCAGCCGCAGATGCACTGCCAGAACTGTGAGAAGAAAATCAAGAGTAACATTCGCTTCGTAAAGGGTACAAAGAAAATAGATACCTCTGTAGAAGACCAGAAGGTTACTATTGTCTACGACTGCAAGAAAGCCAAATACGACGACTATGTTGAGGCTTTCAAGAAAATAGGGTATGAGATAAAGAAGAAGTAAATATCCAGTTGAAAGTTGAGAATTGAGAGTTGAGAGTTATGATATGCTTTAACATTAAATGTTTAGCTTGGTAATCATAACTATCAACTCTCAACTTTCAATTCTCAACTTGAATCAACTCTCAATTCTCAACTAATCAGAGTCTCTCGCAGAACTCAATCTTCTCCTTGTTAGGTCCCTCAATTGTGAAGAACTTAACTCCGTTCTCCCAGAACGGCAAACCATTAACCTTGGTGTCAAGCATTTTCAGTCCTGCACGTTGCACAACCTTAAACAGCTCGTCGATATTCTTCACGTCGATGGCAATATGGTCGATGGCTCCGTATGCCATAGCAGCCTGACGGTTCTGATAAGTCTCTATCATGAGATTGTGGAGTTGAAGGAATGCAACCTCCTCTGTGCCGTTGATGGTGCGCAAGGCTGTTGTAAAGCCGAGAGTAAGATAGAAGTTGATTGTCTCCTCGATGTTGTTGGTAGGCACGCCGATGTGCTGAACGCCTGTAGTGAAATCTTTGATATTCATAATGTTTTATGGATTTTATATCGTTATTCTATGTTTTTTATAAGTTTATAATTTGTGCTCCTATTTGGAAGTAAGCCTTCTGCAACTGCGGATTCCACAATCCCATGGCATGCACGGGCAGAGTGTAGGAGCCAATCTTCAGGTCGTGGCTCACTTTCAGTTGAGTATGCACGATGCCAGATGTGTTGCCGTAGAAGTTTTGTTTCTCGCCAGCCTTGTTCAGGGCAAAAGCTCCTCCCACTCCTGCATCCACTTGCCAACCATCTTTCTTGTATATAGGATATTCGGCATAAACAAAGGTGGTGTATTTCTGCTCTTTGTTGTCGGCCGAGCGGTCGCGTCCGAACATTATTGTCGACCAACTGAGCAGCAATGGAAACCGAGGCTGTTGGAAACGGTAATTCAGCGTGCAGTTGAGGAATCGTCCAGTATCATGTGCCGAATAATTGAAATACTGCCTATTGTTATACGTTGCTCCAGGCGAGAAGTTGTAAGTGTCCATAGCCGAGAACTCCAGTCCGCCCGTGCGCAGTGTGATGTAATGATTGAACTCCTTGTAGGAGCCTTGAGTATTTGTGCCACCCCACAGACCAAGAGTCATGTGTCCATTGGCAAACGTATAGCCAAGGTCGGTAAGTATAAGGCAACCGTCGGCCACTTCCATGCCACGCCACAGATGGTTGTTCTGCAAGTCGGCAGTAAGATGTATTTGTGCTGAAGCCGTCAGGCATATTGCCGAGGCAATGAATGATGTGGTGATTCTTTTCATTTGCAAGGTTTAGGTTTTTATTATTAATTCTTTACGCTTGCAAATTTACGTCATCCAAAATAGGTGACCAAACAAAAATAATCCTTGTTTATTGGGAACGTTACCGCAATCGTTCCCAATTTGCGCAAACGTTCCCAAAGATTTCTATATCAATCGACACAATCATTCATATCAAATGATTTAGGTGTAAATAATGGTTTTTTCGATATTAGGAGTTATGTATAAAGATACTATGCTTGCTGTCAAATGCATCTATGCTTGCTGTCAAATGCATCTATGCTTGCTGTCAAATGCATCTATGCTTGCTGTCAAATGCATCAATGCTTGCTATCAAATACATCTATGCTTGCTGTCAAATGCATCTATGCTTGCTATCAAACATAAAAATTGCAGTATAGATGTAGCTGTAGCATCACTCAAAATATAGGATAAGTCCCAAATCATTTTCTGATCTTGTGTCCTGCCAGTCCATAATAGAATATGAACAGGAAGCAAGGCACAGCAAGCCAGTAGGCATTCTGTGCACCAAACGAGTCTTTAAGTGTGCCAAACAATGTTGGCACCACAGCTCCTCCGGCTATAGCCATAGTAAGCAATGCACTGCCTGATTTTGTAAAGCGTCCGAGGTCGGCCATTGCCAACGGCCACAGCGATGGCCAAAGCAACGAGCATCCAAGAGCCATAAGGAATATAGACCATATGGATATCTGAGCAGGCAAGAGCACAATGAGTAGCGAACCTACTACACCTAACGAAGCACATATGCGCATGGCTCCATCCTGCGACAAGTATTTAGGAATAAGCACAATGCCACAAATATATCCTACTACCATACCTATACTTGGTATCCATGCATAGCGGTCGGGCGAGGGCAGACCTACTGCTGTAGCATAGTCAATGGCTGTACTTAGTGCAAGAGTCTCGACACCTACATAAACAAACAAGGCTAAAACGCCAAGCAATAAGTGTGGAAATTGCCATATAGATGTCTTGTTTGCCGCGTAAGGACAATCATCGGCTGAGCTTTCGTCCTCACCAGTAGCTTTTACTTCAGGCAGTGGAGCCATAAGCGAAATAATGCTCAGTAATACAAACACGCCAATGATGATATAGAACGGCAAGTATAGGTCGGCTATCTGCACATTGGTACTGTCCAGCACAACGGCTGCAAAGAACAGCGGAGCTACAGGCCAAGCAAGTTTGTTGCATATACCCATCATACTGATGCGTCGTGCTGCGCTATCGATAGGGCCAAGTATTGTAATGTATGGATTTACCGAAGCCTGCAGATAGGCGTTGGCTGTGCCACTTACAAATGAGGCAGCAAGAAACAGTATGAAACTCTCGTTCTTAGCCGACAGCACGAACACGACGAAAGCTAAGGCGAAAATGACAAACGAAATAGCCATGGTACGCTTGTAGCCAATAGCTGCAATGGTGCGCGAGGCTGGATAGCCGAAGATAATAAACGGAATGAATGTGGCTGCCAGCAGCAAGTAGGCCACTCCAGAAGACAAATTAAGCGATTCTTTCAATACGGGGATAAGGAAAGAATTGATGCCTAACGCAAAACCTAATGTAAAGAACATTAGGCCGACAAACGCCAATGGTATGGCGAAGTTCTTGTTTGATTGTTGTGCCATAGATCTATCAAAATTAGTTTATAATTAATATTATGAAATTCATGCTACAAAGTTACACTTTATACGTTATATTTCACTATAAGTTTGCATTCGAATTTTAAACATAGGTTATAATGTGTAGAAAATTTCCACACATTGTAGACAGGTTTCTACACTTATCGAGTATGGCGTAAAATAAGCAATTGGTTGGTTACGAGTGTTTTAAGAGAAGTTTTGATGTGTGGCATGTAAATTGTTTCCTATAATATTATTAATCAACATAAAATAAAAATCCAGGTATGAGACTGTTTTATACAAAGAAAGAATTGGCATTGAAGAAAAAAAGAACAGCATTTGCAGTAATATGCATCGGTTTAGTTATTGGAGTTTATCTGATAGCTACCCATCGTTCTGAGCCCCAACCTGAACTTCCCACTGTGGTTATTGCTCCGGCATCACAAAAAGATGTAGAGATTTACGGCGAATATGTAGGGCGTGTACGCGCTCAGCAATTTGTTGAAGTGCGTGCTCGTGTTGAAGGTTATCTTGAAAAGATGCTATTTGCCGAAGGCACTTATGTGAACAAGAACCAGGTGTTGTTTGTCATCAATCAAGACCAATATAAGGCTAAGGCCGATAAGGCACGTGCCCAACTAAAAAAGGATGAGGCTCAGGCGCTGAAGGCAAAGCGTGATTTGGAACGTATTCGTCCGCTTTACAAGCAGAATGCTGCTAGCCAACTCGATCTTGACAACGCTATTGCAGCGTACGAAACAACCGTAGCTTCGGTAGGTATGAGTAAGTCTGACCTCGACCAAGCGGAACTGGAGCTTGGTCGTACCGTAGTACGTTCTCCTATTGCAGGACATATTAGCGAACGTCATGTGGATTTAGGCACTCTTGTCGGACCTGGTGCAAAGTCGCTATTGGCAACTGTAGTAAAGAGCGACACTGTATTGGTAGACTTCAGCATGACGGCGCTTGATTATCTTAAGAGCAAGGAGCGTAATGTGTTGCTTGGTCAGAAAGACGACACACGTTCTTGGCAGCCGAATGTAACCATTACACTTGCCGACAATACTATGTATCCGCATAAGGGATTGGTAGATTTTGCAGAGCCTCAGGTAGATCCACGCACAGGTACTTTCTCGGTACGTGCAGAGATGCCAAATCCCAACCGCGTGCTGCTACCTGGTCAGTTTACTAAGGTGAAACTGCTGCTCGATGTACGCGAGCACTCTATCGTAGTACCCATGAAATCGGTTATAATAGAAAAGGGAGGAGCCTACATCTATGTAATGCGTCGTGACAATATTGTAGAACGCCGCTTCATAGAGCTAGGTCCAGAAGTAGGAAACCAAGTGGTAGTAGAACGAGGTTTGGCAGCCAAGGAGTACATCGTGACCGAAGGCTACCATAAGCTAACACCAGGCATGAAGGTGAGCCCCGTAAAGCCAACAGCCAACTCAACCACTAAAAAATAGCGTGTAATATATATGAAAGTAAATTTTTTCATCGACCGACCGATATTCTCGGCAGTCATCTCTATACTGATAGTCATTGTTGGCATCATCGGTCTCACGATGTTGCCTATTGACCAATATCCACAAATCACACCTCCAGTTGTAAAAATCGGAGCGTCATATCCTGGTGCAAGTGCCTTGACTGTTTCGCAAGCGGTGGCTACCCCTATTGAGCAGGAGCTTAACGGCACTCCGGGTATGCTCTATATGGAATCGAACAGTAGCAATACAGGAGGATTCTCAGCCACCGTCACCTTCGACATCAATACTAATTCTGATTTGGCGGCTGTAGAAATACAAAACCGTATCAAGTTGGCAGAATCGCGTCTGCCAGCAGAAGTGGTGCAGAATGGCATTTCTGTAGAAAAGCAGTCGGCAAGTCAGCTGCTTACAATCTGCTTGACTTCGTCCGACCCTAAGTTCGACGAAATATATCTGAGCAACTTTGCCACGCTCAACGTGCTCGACCTATTGCGACGCATCCCTGGCGTAGGACGTGTGTCGAACATCGGTAGCCGTTACTACGCTATGCAGATATGGGTGCAGCCTGATAAGATGGCTAACTTCGGACTTACAGTAGCCGATATCCAAGCAGCATTGAAAGACCAGAACCGCGAATCGGCAGCCGGAGTCTTAGGTCAGCAACCAATGAAAGGACTCGATATTACCATCCCAATCAGTACTAAAGGCCGTTTGTCTACAGTAAGCCAGTTTGAGGAAATCGTAGTACGTGCCAATCCCGACGGTTCTATCATTCGTTTGCGCGACGTAGCCCGCATCTCGCTCGAAGCTTCGTCATATAGCACAGAGAGTGGTATCAATGGCGGTAACGCTGCCGTATTGGGTATCTACATGCTTCCAGGTGCCAACGCTATGGAAGTTGCTAACAAGGTGAAGGAAGCCATGAAGGAAATCAGCGCCAACTTCCCCGAAGGCGTTAGCTATGAGATACCGTTCGACATGACCACCTATATTTCTGAGTCAATCCACGAAGTATACAAGACCTTGTTCGAAGCTCTCGTTTTGGTCATCTTCGTAGTGTTCCTCTCGTTGCAGAGTTGGCGTGCTACACTCATCCCGCTTGTGGCTGTGCCAATCTCGCTTGTCGGCACATTCGGATTCATGCTTATCTTCGGCTTCTCGCTGAACATGCTTACTTTGCTTGGACTTGTGCTCGCCATCGGTATTGTGGTGGACGACGCCATTGTGGTGGTAGAAAACGTAGAGCGTATCATGGACGAAGAGAACCTATCGCCCTATCAGGCTACCAAAAAGGCTATGGAAGGACTGACTGGTGCTATCATTGCCACATCATTGGTACTGACTGCAGTATTTGTACCCGTCAGTTTCTTGCCAGGTATCACCGGATTGCTGTATCGTCAGTTTACTATTACCATCGTAGTGTCGGTATTGCTATCTACTGTTGTAGCACTTACACTTAGCCCCGTAATGTGTTCGCTCATTCTGAAGAAAGAAGACCCCAACAAGCGCAAGAACATAGTGTTCCGCCGCATCAATGAATGGCTGGAGAAGGGTACTAATAAATATGTACTGCTTATCAAGCGCATCTTAGGCAAAAAGCGCCGCGTGCTGTGTTCGTTTGGAGTGGTGCTTATAGCTATCATTCTGTTGCAGCGCATCATTCCTACCAGCTTCCTTCCAACCGAGGACCAAGGATACTTTCGCGTGGAACTTGAATTGCCCGAAGGAGCTACACTTGAACGTAGCCGAATCGTGAGTGCCAAAGCAGTAGAGTTTCTTATGTCACTGCCGTCGGTAGACTATGTGCAGAGCGTGGTTGGCAGCAGTCCGCGTGTAGGAACCAGTCAAGCTCGTACCGAACTTACTGTTATCCTGAAACCGTGGGAAAAACGAGGCGAACAGACCATTGATGCCATCATGGCACAAGTAAAGAAAGAGCTTTCGGCTTACCCAGAATGCAAGGTATACCTTTCTACTCCTCCCGTTATCCCTGGCTTGGGTAGTTCGGGTGGATTCGAAATGCAACTCGAAGCCCGTGGCGATGCTACCTTCGAACAATTGGCAACCGCTACAGACACCTTGCTATACTATGCTAAGCAACGCAAGGAGCTCTCAGGACTGTCCTCATCGCTTCAAGCAGAAATACCACAGCTCTACTTCGATGTTGACCGAGACAAGGTGAAGTTTGCCGGCGTGCCAATGGCAGATGTGTTCTCCACTATGAAAGCCTATACCGGATCGGTGTATGTGAACGACTTTAATATGTTCAACCGCATCTACCGCGTATATATTCAGGCAGAAGCCAACTACCGCGAGCATAAAGACAATATCAACCTCTTCTTTGTACGCGGCAACGACAATGCGATGATTCCGCTTACCTCGCTCGGTACTACAAGATACACCACAGGTCCAGGTAGCATCAAACGCTTCAATATGTTTAATAGCGCCGTGATCAGAGGTGGAGCTGCCGAAGGATATAGTTCAGGACAAGCGATGCAAGCAATAGAAGAAGTTGCACGTAAGCATCTTCCCGATAACATCGGTATAGAATGGAGTGGACTCTCGTATCAGGAGAAACAAGCTGACGGACAGACAGCAATGGTACTGGCATTGGTATTCCTCTTCGTCTTCCTTTTCCTCTCTGCCCTCTACGAGAGCTGGACAGTGCCTATCGCTGTTCTCTTATCGTTGCCGATAGCTGCCTTAGGTGCTTATCTCGGCGTATGGGTATGCGGACTTGAGAACGATGTATACTTCCAGATAGGTCTCGTTATGCTGGTGGGCTTGGCTGCCAAGAACGCCATCTTGATTGTAGAGTTCGCCAAAGAGCAGGTAGATCGTGGTGTCGACGTAGTGGAAGCCGCACTACACGCTTCGCAACTGCGTTTCCGCCCTATACTTATGACCTCGTTGGCATTCATCTTGGGTATGCTGCCTATGGTTATAGCCAGTGGTCCTGGTTCAGCCAGCCGTCAAGCCATTGGCACCGGTGTCTTCTTCGGAATGATAGTAGCCGTAACCGTTGGAATATTCCTTGTGCCTTTCTTCTTCGTACTTATTTATAATGTGAAGAACAAGGCTAAAGCGAAGCGCCTCCGGTGGCAAGCGTAATACTGTTTATTATAAAAAGCAAACGCAATGAAAAATATACTATTCTATATGCTCGTTTTGGTAGGAAGCCTTAGTATGGCTTCTTGCCAACTGGGGCAACACTATACACGCCCGGAGCTTAATCTGCCCGAACGTCTCTCTAAGGCTCCTCAAAACGATACGCTTACCATTGCCGATATGCAGTGGTGGGAGATGTATACCGATACCACCTTGCAGAAGCTTATCGGCAAAACATTGGAGCATAATAAGGATTTGCTGATTTCAGCCGCACGCGTAAAAGAGTTGGCTGCCATGAAACGCATCGACTGGGCTAATCTATTTCCACGCATCGACGCCAAAGCCTTTATAGAAAAGGAGGGCACCAACTACGGTGGCGATAAATATAAGAACAGCACCGAGCAGTATGTCAAGTTTATGGCTTCATGGGAACTCGATTTGTGGGGCAACCTACGTTGGGCTAAGGACAAGAGTATGGCGCAGTTCCTGGGGAGCATCGAAGCACAGCGTGCATTGAAGATGAGCGTCATTGCGGAAGTGGCGCAAGCCTACTTCGAATTGGTAGCCTTGGATAACGAACTGAAGATTGTGCGCCAAACCTTGAATGCGCGCGAAGAAGGTGTACGTCTTGCCAAACTTCGTTTCGAAGGCGGTCTTACTTCTGAGACATCTTATCAGCAGGCTAAGGTGGAATACGCACGTACAGCCACATTGGTGCCCGAGCTGGAGCGTAAGATTTCTGTTAAGGAGAACGACATAGCTTTCTTGGCAGGTGAATATCCGCAGGTGATAAGCCGCTCCATTCTTCCCGAAGAGGTGAAGTTACCTGAGTCGCTGCCTGTGGGTCTACCCTCCACATTGCTGGAGCGACGTCCCGATGTGCGCGAAGCCGAGCAACGTCTGATTGCAAGCAACGCAGCTGTGGGTATGGCATTTACCAACCTCTTTCCGCGCCTCACTCTTACAGCTAATTACGGTTTGGAGAGCAAGGAGATGTCCGACTTCTTCCAGTCGCCCATCCACTACCTCAGTGCCAACCTGCTGGGTCCGCTTTTCGCTATGGGTAAGAATCGCGCCATGCTGAAAGCACAGAAAGCAGCCTACGAGCAAGCTTGCTATGGATACGAAAAGGCTGTGCTTTGTGCTTTTAAGGATGCCCGCAACGCCATTGTCGACTTCAACAAGATAAAGGAAATCTACGAATCGCGTCGCGAGTTGGAACGCTCGTCAAAGGCCGCTATGGAACTGGCACAGCTACAGTACATCAACGGTGTAATTGGCTACTTGGATGTGCTCGATGCCCAACGTAGTTACTTCGACGCTCAAATAGGTCTGAGCAATGCCATTCGTGACAAGCAAATCACTATGGTTAAGATGTACAAGGCATTGGGTGGTGGATGGTAAACAAAAGCCCGACAGGGGTGACTAACGTGTTCACTTCCTGTCGGGTTCACAGTATTTCTGCAACTACTTCTCAAGGTCAATAATCACCTTCATTGAAGTCTCGCGGTGAGTGTCGATATATTTGTAGGCATCGTCGTACTCCTCGAAGGCAAAGCGGTTGCTTACGAGAGGCTCAAGATTGACAATGCCACGCGATACATAGTCGATGGCTGTCTGATAGTCCTCGTGGCGATACATCATCGAACCTATGAGTCGCAGCTCATGCTCGCCAAGATGGAACATGCTAAGAGCAGGGTCCTTGGCAAAGACAGCCACAACAACGATGTCGCTACCTTTCTCGATGGTCTCCATAAGCGAGCGTATTGACGACTCAACGCCTGCTACCTCGAAGCCTACCTGATAGCCTTCGTCGCCGAAAAGCTCTTTGGCAGCTTCCTTCAATGGTCGCTTTGTGATATTGAGTGTGTCGGCAATGCCACACTCGCGAGCCTTGGCAAGTCTAAGGTCGCTAACGTCTGTTATAAGTACTCGCTTTGCACCGCGAGCCTTGCAGAACTGAGCCACAAGATTGCCGATAGTTCCCGCTCCGCTTACCACAACGTTCTTGCCTTTCACGTCGGTGCGGTTGCTTGCATGTGCGCCTACTGCCGATGGTTCAATCATAGCTCCATAGTCGAGACTCATTCCTTCGGGCAATTTAACCACACGGTCGTCGTCGATAATGAAGTAGTCTTGAGCGCAACCGTCGGCCTGGAATGCCTGCACACGCAAATGCTCGCATACGTTATATTGTCCACGCTTGCAAGGGTTGCATTCCCCGCAAACCAGTTGTGGGCGTGCTGTGATGTTGTCGCCAGGCTTGCATACAGTTACCTTACTACCACATGCAACAACTACAGCCGAATACTCATGTCCCTGAACTACGGGATAGAAAGTGGCAGGATGGAGTCCGTGATAAGAATGAATCTCGCTACCGCAGATGCCAATACGCTTGATGTTGACGAGTATCTGGTGTTCCTTAAGGTCTTCTGCCTTGGGTGCTGCCACTTCTTTGAACTCGATGTGCTTGGGGGCTACTAATATTGCTTGTCTCATAGTTGTAATGTTTTATGGATTCTTTATAATTCTTGTTTATTTAAGTTTCTCCTTTTTACCCTTTTACTTTTTTACTCTTTTACTTTTTTACTTTTCTCAGTTCCTCTACTATCTTGTTGTACACATGGCGGTGGAGCTTGTAGAAGCACAGACATAAGGCTGTAACAACCCATAGCGCACCGGGGATGGTAGAGAATGTATGGCGCATGATTGCAATCACATCTGCATTCTGTTCAGCTCCTGCTACATATCCTGCAGAGTCAAGAGCCAAGGCAAACATTGCTGTGCCGAGAGCCATGCCCATTTTGTTGGCAAGTGATACGAAAGCATACTGGAAACCATCGTTGCGTATGCCCGTCTTCCATTCGCCATATTCCACACAATCGGGTATTACGGCATAGATGGCTGTGTTGAAACCCGAGAAGAAGAACCAGGCTATTGCCGAGCAAACGTAGAACTCAACAGGCGACGTGTTAGGACTGAAGAAGTAGAGCAACGCCATGAATATTCCGCATAGTAGAGCGAAAACGGCTGCTGCATAACCCTTGTTGCCAGTTTTACGGAACATCCACGGGAAACATGCGGCTCCTGCTATTGACGGCAATATAATAGCCATGGAATAGTAGCTGAACAGTGTTGCCGAACCTTCAACGTAGGTGAAGTAGTAGAGGATGTCGGCGTTGCGTCCGTAGAGGATAAATCCAAAGAGAAACTGTCCGAGGATGGCAAGCTGATAAGGGCGATTCTTAAGTACCGACTTAAGCTGTACCGAAAGAGGTAGTTTCTGTCCTACAGGCACCTCAACCACCTCTTTTGTCTTGCTGAAACAGAACAGATGGCAGGCGGCGAATATTACACCATATATTATAGCTACTGCCAAATAGCCGAACTGTGCATTGCCCTTACCCAAGAATGTAACTAAAGGCACGGTTATGATATTCAGCACACCGATGGCAATCATTGCGCTCACCGAGCGGCTTGTATTGAGCTTAGCTCTCTCGTCAATATCTTGTGTCATAGCTCCGCAGAGTGTGCCGTAAGGCAGGTTGACGCAAGTGTAGCCAAGCACCAAGATGCAGTAGGTAACAGCCATATACACAATCTTTGCAGTCTGGCTCCAGTCGGGATGTGCCCAGAATGTGAGCATGAGTATAATAGCTGTAATAGGAGCTCCGAACAGAAGCCAAGGACGGAAACGTCCCCAGCGTGTGTGGGTCTTGTCGGTAAGGGTCCCGATGATAGGGTCGTTCACGGCATCCCATATTCTCGATACGAGCATAAGTGTGGCTACTGCGCTCATTCCGATGCCAAACACGTCGGTGTAGAAAATCATAAGGAAGTTGCTTACGAACATCCAACTGAAGTTGCAGCCCACATCGCCCATTCCATAGGCAATCTTGCTGATGAATGGCACACGGCCATTGTTTGAGGTAGTATTCATATTCTTTTAGGCTTTTGTTATTTTCTGACGCAAAGTTAATGCTTTTACGCAAGAAAAAAAACACGAAAATATCAGACTTTTTGCGCAACCGTTCCCGCAACCGTTCCCGATTTGCGCAACCGTTCCCAAAAAGTTTATTTGTCTATATATATAAATAAGGTGTCCTCTATAACTTAGTTTACACTTATCTTTCTTCTCGATACCAAAACTTTTTGCTAATTTTGCATTATCATTTCTGTAATAGCTAAAAACAACGATAATGTCGAAATATATCACCATAAAGGATATAGCCAACGAACTCGGTATTTCCAAGTCAACAGTATCTCGTGCCCTTTCGGGCGACTCTTCGAATGTGAAGGCAGAAACTATGCAACTCATAATCGAGACAGCACACCGCATGGGATATCATCGCAATGAGATGGCTGTGAGCTTGCGCAAGCAAAGCTCACACAATATAGGCATCATAATTCCCGAGATAGTTACATCTTTTTATATGACCTTCATCAGCCACGTACAGGCTATATTGCGCAATCATGGCTACAACGTGCTTATAGCGTCATCTAACGAGAGCTATACTCAAGAACGTGATAATATAGATATGATGGAGCGTTGTATGGTAGACGGACTTCTTATCAGCGTATGCGACAAGGATCGCAATGCCGATATCTACCGACGTATTGTGTCACTTGGCATTCCGGTAGTGTTCTTCGATCGTACAGTTGAGAATGTTGAGGCCTCGCAAGTGAGGCTCGACGATTATATAATGTCATTCTTCATGGTTGAACAGCTCATCCGTAGTGGTTGCAAGCAAATAGTTCATATCCCTGGACCTTCGCGCATACGCAATGGTTATGAGCGTCTGCGTGGCTATCGCGACGCACTTGAGAAGTTTCATATAGCCTATAATCCTGATCTTGTTTTAGCTCCTGCGTTAAGTGCCGAAGAGGGTAGTAGTGTTATGGGCAATTTCCTTGACAAGAATATACCATTTGACGCTGTGTTCGGATTTACAGAGACAGCACTCATAGGTGCAAAGAGCGTGATTCAGAAAAGAGGTCTGCATATACCATTGGATGTTAGCATTTGTTGTGTGTCTGGCACTACACTTTGTACACTTGTTCATCCAACTATTACAGCTGTGGAACAGCCCGTTGAGCAAATGGCTGCTGAGGCATGCCGACTGCTTATGCAGAATATAGCAGGCAGCGACAAGCCTGTAGAAGATGTTGTGTTGAGGGGCGAAATAGTTGAAAGGGGATCAACGATTAATCATTAACAGTTTGTCTTCTCCTTATTTATATCCATGTCGTGTTTTGATTTCGATTTCACTACAAGCCAAACACCCGAGAATATCAATGCTGCTGCTATAGCCTGAGTGCTTTTAAATACTGCAAGACCAACGGCTACGCTTACACTTACCGACACTATAGGTTGCACATAATTATATACGCTTACCACCGTAGGGCGCAATGTCTTTTGTCCCATCATCATGCATATGTAAGCCAAGTAGGTACCAAAGAATATCACGAAACCAGTCTCCCACCATGTGCTTATAGGTACTGTGGCAAAGTTGATGTCCATGATATGCCCAAATGTAAAAGGCCATATCAGCAGCGTAGCCCAAGTAAACATCCATTTGTTTACAGTAAAAAGCGAGTATTTCTGCACCAAAGGTTTGAAGAGCGCAAGATATAGAGCAAACGACAACTGTGCCGATACACATAGCAAGTCGCCCCAAATATTGCCCACCTTAGCATTGCCCGCCGTAGCACTTGTTGTTATTATTATTATAGCTCCCGTACATCCTATCAGTACGCCCGCCGCCTTCTTCCATGTAATGGGTTCTTTAAGTATTAGGAATGACAGTATCATAGCAAAGATAGGCATTGATGTAGTCATAATGCTCGAGTTACTTGGCGATGTAATGTTGAGACCGATAGTGTAGCAACATTGGTTAAAGACAAGAGCAAACAGTCCTGCGCATCCTAACATCAGAATGTCTTTCACAGGCACATGTTCTTTCTTTGCAAACAATGATGTAAGCCAAAATAGAATAGCTCCGCCAAGAACACGGAAGCTCACAAGGTGAAACCCATCAATGCCATTTTGCATAGCATCCTTTCCAATAGGTGCCATAAGTCCCCAAAAGCTTCCTGCGCAAAGCATACACAGATGAGCGATAAGTGGTTGTTTCTTGTTATCCATAAAAGTATCTTTTTTGCATGTAAAGGTACTTCGAATTATCGTAACAGCCAAATATATTGGAGAAAAGAAAGGTGTAGTGCTTAATATAACGTGAGTTGTCAACGAGTGCACTTTGAAGAAGGATACTCAAGGCGATAGATCAGCCTTCTGACAATATCATTTGCATCAGTTCCTCATTGGCTCTGTTGTTTACCGATGCATCCTTTACTTCAGAGATATAGTCGAGCGTGGCAGAACATTCGCCTGTTATGTCCACACCGGTTACTTTCTCGTGGGCATATATAATGCGCAGCACAGCTTGCATCTGCAGGAGGCTCATATCTCCATTGCTCCAATCTGTAATGGCATCCTGCTTTCTTAGCACGTCCTTGTCTATTGAGATGTAGACAGGTTCGTGTATCAGCTTGCCAGCTTTTGAAGGCCATGCTTGATGATGGTCTATTTCTGCTTGGCTGTAGAACATCACTTTCTCCCTTAGATGAACGGGCACTTGGGATATCAATTCATCCGAAGCGCCTACGATGATGATATTCCTTACAAAAGGATTTTTCTCTAATACATCTGTCACCCATCCGCCACATGAGACAACACCCTCCCATTGTGGTTGCTGCATGTCAGGATGATGGTCGAACACTATCAGCGAGAAAGGCTCTTGCAGTTTGGAAACCCAATATTCTGTAAGATAATGATAGTCGCCCGAATCTATAAAATGAAGAGCTTTAGCTGGATATGGAGCAAGAATGCGATGCAGTTCTTTTCTTCCATCCTCGTCACAATAGCAGTCAACGCCACTAAGTCCACGACAGTCGATGTGGATAATCTTCTGGCTTGAGGCAAACGACTCGTAATCGTATACGCCAGAGAAATTAAGAAGTATAATAGGCAGTTGCTTTTTCATAAACGCAAGAATAATTATAATGTCAGTTTGATGTAAGCTCGGTCGTCGAAGCTTACGTTTCCTTCAACCAGACCCTTGGTAGCAACAAATTCGCCTATGTTCTGCGGATCGTCAGCCAGATGTTTTGCCAAGGCTTCTTCGCTTTCTTTTAGTGTTGGTAGCAGAGTAGGGTAGCCGTCAGATGCAAGCACAACGGAATGTGATGCCTTAACAATGCGAGTGCCAGACATATATATTTGTGTTCCGTCAATTACGGCATACTGTCGGTTCTGTCCTTCGAGCATAGCCTTTATCAGTTGAGGCTCAATGGCGCGTCGGGCATCTTTAGGCGACATGCCGTTCTTTATCAAAGTGGCACGCTGCATGGCTATCTCTTGTTCGTAAGGCTTTGAGTTGTCGTAATACGTTCCGTCTATTATGGCTTGGCAGTCGCCCACCATCCAAACCTCTTTTCTGCTTTTGCTATATATAATGGCAGAAGCCGTGAGGCGTTCCTCAGGATGCTCTGCCATACGCTCAGCGATGCTGCGCTTATTATATTCTTCAGCAATGCGAAGTGTTATGCCTCGGCAGAAGTCAGACATGGTATAGTCAGCCGGCATCTGCTTGATATACTCGCTTATGAGCAGCATGGCAAAACGTCCGTTCTTCATCGAAGGGTCAAGCCTTGTAGGTGTCTTGCTTGTGCTGCCATCTATAACAGCAGCAAAGTCATTGCTAACGACAATGCCGTCCTCGCAGTCGTCAGCAGTATGCTTACCGCAAATAAAATGTTCTGTTATGATCATATGCTCTTTCCTATCTGATATGCTCCACGTAAGACAAGGAGCTTATGGTTCTCACGCTTGCTCCATTCTGTCAAATCGTCAATTAATTGTCTGTGTATCATTATAGTTAAATCATTGATTCTACAGGCAAAGATAACGATATTTTCCTAAAGCATAGGTAAAAACAAGGTGAAATATCCCTAAAGTATAGGCAAAACCATATGAGATTTTAATGGAAAAGGTTAAGTATGATTATTTTGTTGTTGTAAAAAATTCTACCTATCTATCTTTTTTGTACTTTTGTACATGAAAAATAATGAGACAAATAAATACAAATATGTTTCACTTTCTAAAAAAGTATTCTCCGGATTATGCCCAAAACACTATTGAGGGATGGTCAATAATTTTGGTTGTTGCTGTTGGTTGCGAAGTGTCATCCTTAGCCAATAGTTGGTTGGGAATGTGTGGTATGTTCTTAATTGGAGCCTTATGTGCTCACATCATAGCTTGTATAATAAAATATTGTATTACCAATAAATGATTTAAAGGATTTATAACCGATTGAAGCTGTTGGACTCCCAATGTCCAACAGTTTCAATCGGTTTTATACTTACAAATTCTATTTTTCTCTTCCGGCAGAAACTTATACACCAGCACAACTTTAATATCTTTCTCCGGTTAGTTTCCTATCCCAACACCAAAGAAAAGCGCAGACCAAGAGCATCAGCAATGCGCAAGAAAGTAGAGAGTTGCATATCTGTCTGTCCCTTTTCTAGTGAAGATATATACTCGCGTTTCTTACCGATTTTTTCAGCCAACACTTTTTGTGTTACATTTTGGCGCTTGCGTTCGTTTTTAAGGAGTTCGGCATAATACCAAGCTTTGGTTTTTGCCTCAAACTCTTTACGCTCGGGACTGTTTTCGTCACCGTATCTTTCCTGCAAATGGTCGTCAAAGGTTTTGAGACCGGCAAGTTTGTTTTTGTCAAGTTTCAACATATTCAATCCTCCAAATAGCGTTTAACTATGTTTTCGGCTTTTTTTATTTCAGCCTTATATTGTTTTGTATCTTTCTTCAAGAACGAGTTCAGTAAAAGTATATTTTTGCTTTGCATGAAATTGTCATGGTCAATTGCGAGCAGAATGGTTCTGTATTCGTTGGAACTGATGGAAATTTGGAGTTCGTAGAAGTCAGTATTCTCTAAGCTCTTTACTATTTTTGAACTAACTACATATTGTGATTTTACAATCTGTAAAGCATAGTCGTATTTCTTCTTAATTTGTTCGTTCAAACTTGCATAGTATTCTTCGAATTCGTCCGAGAAGATAATGTTTCTTATCAAGTACTCTTCCATATTGCAAAGTTAATAAATTTGTTACGTACTCCAAAATAAAAGTAATGTATTTGTTACATGATTTTGCTTGCTTAATGCATTAGCATCAATTGGTGCGTACGTTTTTTATAAGTTACGCACGCTCATTTCAATCATGATGAGTAGACGATAGTGACGGTTTTAGGAGAGTAAACAAGCTTGTAAGAGGTATGTTTTATCATTAAAACCTTCAACCAATAAATGATTTTTATTCTTTATTTGGTTTTTCACGGTAGAGTTATTATCGAGCATTATTGCTTGAAGATGTTTCACCGACGTTGGTATGAAGCAAACCTTTTGACAGATTTGTCTTATCACTTAATAACGCCGAATACGTCTGGTTAGATATACAACGTTGTAGTTCTCGTACAAGCAATTCCTCTTTATGAGCATAAAGAATGTAGAATAATCGTTCTTCTACACTTTTACACCTGCACAATATCTCAATATGGTTTGTCAAAGTCGTTAGTGTCAGGATATTGGGCATTTGTCCAGTTTGTAATTGGACAAATTGTGCAGTTCCTGACTGCACAATTCCTTCTTCTTATTGGGGCAAGACCTTCATCAATACCACACTTGAACTGGAGTCTGCCATTCAGCAGTATCAGCGTGCAGAAACCAAATTAGGTGGTGCAGTGACTACTATCAGCAAAAATGTTGATACCATCAATCAGCACATAGACAAAGTCTTGGAAAATGCGCCCACGAAATTAAAGGTGTCTGTAAATGTCAATGATGCTGACTGGCAGAAGATTCAAGAACTGTTTGCCAAAGAACGCCAATGGATGACCGCACAGATGCATATCCGTGAGGTCAATTCCATGTTTGCTGATGAACGGAAGAAAGACAGTGAACGCTACAAGGAATATGATGGCTGCTATCTCGGTCACTATGCCCAGTGGTTCTTCTGGTTCTTCTTTACCATTGGATTTTTTGTGATTGCAGGATGTATAGGGATGATGATTGCACAATGCTATAATAGGTGATAAAAGTCGAAAGACCTTCGGCTCTTGTCACCTTAGGCTTCGGATTTTTATTTGTTGTATCACTAAGAATTACCATTTTTTACGGACATATACAATACCTGCCTTTATTTGGGCATCAATTGTATTTATGTCAATCCCTAATCGAATCATATACTCTTTAATTATATTATTATTTAGTCTGTCTGTAATTCGTCTTCTTTTGTAATAATCCAAATTTTCAAAAGAGAGCGGCTTTCCCTCTTCATAAAAAATCCACCTATCTTCTTTGTATGCTTGAATTAATCGTTCTTCTAAATTGGAATTGGAAAAATAGAATTTGAAAAATGGATTATCTGTTTCAGTTTCATTGGATAATGCACATGTAATAATGTTACATCTCAAATGTTTTTGTATGATTCTGCAAACATTAGACAGTCCATCTTCATAATTTGATATAAAAAACACTTTGTCTGGATATATCTTATTTTGCCAGCAACTAAATTTGGGAAAATGGGAGCCTCCACTTTGTGGATTAACCCACCCATTTGGATTTGGTATTTCCGAATAGATTTCAGCCTTTCCTGTTATCAGTTGTTTTTTGAATATAACTTTCACCGTTTCAATAAATAGATTGAAATCATTGATCTCGAAAACGGAGAAGGTTAAATAACTAAATTCTGTTGTCATTTCTATTATTTTAATCAGGTCTCTTTAAAAGTTAATATTATAGCAGTTTGCCTTTTAATTTATCGGATTGTACTTGCTTCCTCCTGCTACAGATTGAATATACTTGTTTATTTCATTTTCTTCCTTTTCCGTGATAAAACCGAAGACAAGTTTTTGGCTTAACTTTTCCAACTCAACCAACACATCCAAGAACGCACCTTGATTTTTAGCAATGTAACTTACGATCGAGCAAGGATTTGCCCAATTTGTTGCTACGATTTCGCCAGTTTCCTTTAGAATGGCGATAAGAAAAGCCTCAACCCAACCAACATATATAAATTGGTCGTTTTCTGCAACATCGTCCACGTCATTGAATGAATAGACCTGGATTCTTAGTTTCGACAAATCATAATTGAATATCAAGTCAATGACAGGGAAATTAGGCGACACATCTGTATGCGTAGCTTTTCTCTTTATTGATAAATCTTGGACATAAATGTCAGCAAATTCTTCTGAGCAAGTTGTATTTCTTAGAATATCCTGCTTGTTTGGAACAAGTTGGGATATTGTTTCGACAAAGTTTGTTGCATCCATAATGATAAATTATTTTAAGTTATTCCAAAAAAATTTTGGCCAAGCCATAAAGTATTGAGCCTAAGCCAGCAACGTATCCTTGAAGATAATTGATATAGTTAATGGTAAAACTTGGAGGAAACTCGTCTTTGTTCTTA
>ERZ1031719.244-NODE-244-length-25823-cov-14.947066_pt1 | contig 25823 bp, 25 predicted proteins | sample MGYA00516702_ERZ1031719 | MGnify/ENA primary metagenome ERZ1031719 (study PRJEB33719, sample SAMN04261227) | wastewater metagenome | biome: rural village; feature: human; material: feces | host: Homo sapiens | place: El Salvador | collected 2013-01-07 ...
GTTTTTTATATAGTTCATCAACACTCTCACTTATTTTCTCTGGCGAGAAAGTTCTTTCTCCGAAGCTCTTGGAATATTCAGCCATATCCCTGCAAAGTTCAGGAGATTCCATCAGTTTCCGAAGCTGCATGGTAAGCGTATCCACATCATCAAATGGGAAAGTGAGGCAGTTCTTTCCCTCTTCTATCACATCAGGCAGACCACCCACAGGAGTAGTTACTACAGCAACACCTCTTGCCCAGGCTTCCAAAACCACCATAGGGAAACCCTCATGACGGGAGCACATACAATAGATGCTCGCTTTATTCCATACATCATCCTTTTGCTTACCGGTGATATAACCAGTAAAGGTAACACTATCATCCAAACCCATAGTTTGAGCCATAGCTTGGAAGCGCTCCACTTCACCATTTCCCATGATGGTAACATGCCAATCAGGAAAATCCGCTTTCAGATTCTTCCATGCCTTCAGGAGCAAATCGGGATGCTTGTTATCATTCAGAAAGGCAGCCATGATGATACTCTTTTCTTTGATAGAATAATCCACGGTAGGAGTCGGAGCACAGGCATTATAGATAACAGCAGTCTTGACTTTCACTGTAGGAAACCATTCAGCAAAACACTTCTGCCACTTCTTTGCCAGCAGCACCACACAATCAGCTCGGTTCAGACACCATATAAACAAACGATTATGCGTATGATCTTCCAACTGATTACCCATGTGGATATGCATGACTATCTTCTTTCTGCCAAGCAATGCTAACAAAAGCACAGGCATTTGAATAATCAGGCAAATCTTATCAGGCACCGTATGGAAATGTACTATATCATACTGCCATATCGTAAACAGCGCCTTGAAGTAAGCCTTCACCGCATACCACAGCTTCACACCATATCCTTTTTGGATTTGTGTACCAAGCCATCCACAATGATACTTCTCCCAGAAAGGCATTGTCTTCATCAGGCGCAGCACACTCGCCACGCCTCCACCACTCTGCTCGGCAGAACCGACCATTAAGACTTTACTCATATATACTATCAAAACTTCAAGATAGTTCCACCCCAGCTTAAGCCAACACCAAAACCAGAAACCATAACATTCATGCCTTTATGAATAGCCCCACTATCAAGACATTGTTTCAATGCTATTAAAACTGTAGAAGATACGGTATTGCCAGTTTGCTCCAAGTTGACATAAAATTTATCTTTAGGAAGAACACAAACCTTGCGAATAGTATTCAACATAAATTTATTTGCTTGATGGAAAACATAATAATCAACAGCATCTTTCTCCAATTTATTTTTTGAAAGAATATCTTTCATCATAACAGGAACAGCATCAAGTGTAAAATTGAAGATACCGCCACCATCCATATATAAGTAGTCATCATAACGAGAATGCCCCTCATCGTCCACATCATGATAGCCCGTCTGCTTACGGCATCTTGCAGCTCCAGTTTTTACAATTAGCTTATCGGCACCACTACCATCAGTACCAAGAACCAGTTCACCTATTTCTGCAATACCTTCTGTTGAAACCAGACACGCAGCTGCCCCATCACCAAAGATAGAGCGATTACTCTTGTCAGAGGGATGCAGATACTTATTATAAGTTTCTGCTGTCAGTACCAGGACATTTTTTGCTATACCACCAGCAACAAGTCCCTTAGCCATCGCCATTCCATAAACACAGCCCGAACAACCCAAATTATAATCTAAGGCTCCAGCCGAAGTAGGAATTCCTAAACGATGTTGCAGGATGCAAGCTGTAGAAGGAAGGAAATAGTCAGGACTTTGCGTACAAAGTAATACAAAATCTATCACCTGAGGAGATATGTGGTACTCCTCAAATAATTTGAGAGCTGCTTTCTCTGCCATATCACCAGCTGTCTCATCAACAGCAGCCACATGACGGGAAAAAACTCCCACTTTCTTAGCTACTTTATCAACACTCCACTCCGGAAACTCTGCAACCAATTCCTCATTGGTTATTACCTTTTCAGGCAAATAATATGAAATACCTTTTATAAAAGCCATAAAAATTTTAAAAATAAATTATTGTTCACCTCCAGTAATTTTAATACTTGACCCTGTCATCCATGTGGAAGCATCAGATAAAAGATAGATTGCTAAATTGGCAACATCTTCCGGTTTTCCATATCTTTTAAGAGGATATTTCTTTTCATCTTCTTTCAATTCTTCTTCTGTCAATCCCCCCTTGAAGATTAAATCTGTCCAAATCATAGCAGGAAGGATACAGTTTACTCTTATAAATCTTGGTGCCAACTCTAAAGCCAGACAATTAGCATAAGAGATAATAGCTCCCTTAGATGCACTATACATTGCATTTCCTATAGTTGGAGAACCTGAAGCAATTGAAGCAATGAAGACCACAGAAGCTCCTTTGTTAATCTTCTTCTGTTTCAAAATTTCTGCCTGAAGCATGACGGGCGCTTTAAAATTTACCTCCATCATATCGTCAACATCTGTTTCTTGCAATTGTTTGCAAAGAACACGCTGACCAATTCCAGCACAATGTACAATGCCATCCAATTTAGGCAACTTTGCAACCATAGCCGACAAAGCTTGCCCATCACTAAGATCTGCAGCCAATGATAAATGATTATCACCTTTCATCTCATTTATTGTCTCGGCAAGCCTACGCTCATTTCTACCATTAATGACAATAGTAGCACCCATCTTGGAACAGGCTATGGCAATACCACGGCCTATTCCTGAAGATGCTCCCGTCACCAAGATGGTTTTACCCTCTAATGTGAAAGGATTAAATATTTCCATTCTTTACTTAGATGATATAATATTAAACAAGTCTTCTACGGTAGTACACTCTCGTATTTCCTTGCCTGTAATGGTTTTACCATAAATGGTTTTTACCATTGCAATAACACCCATACCAACAAGACTGCTCCACTCATCTATATCATGAAAGTGGGTGGTAGCTTGGATCTCCGATGCATCAGTGTCATCAAACTGCTCTGCAAAGTTTGCAATAAATTCATTTAATTCCATAATTCAATTTTTTATTGGTTTATAATTTTGTAAAATCTCTAATTTCTTTTATTCTATTAATAAAGTACTTATTATAATTTTTTTCCAACATTTCTAAAGGCAACCGTTCTTTTTCTGTATAAAGAACTTTCTCATGTTCAATGATTTCGGAAGGACTAAATCTAAATCCCACAATTTTTGCAGGATTACCCGAAACAATGGCATAAGGTGGAGTATTCTTTCTCACAACAGAGCCACTACCAACAATACCCCCTCTTCCTATATGCACACCAGAAAGAAGTGTCACGTTCGACCCTATCCAGCAGTCTTCCTCCACCACAATATCTTTGTCCATTTCGTGATTTACGTCCAGTTTATCCTTCATTTCGTCAGTTACTTGTTTTATATTACAACCAACAACCGACATATGATTTCCAGAAACAGCAAGCAGACCGACAGCAGCACCTGACCATTTTTTGAAGATTACTTTTGCACGAGTATTCATGATAATTGCGCCACGATCAATATTCGTGTCCTCTTCCATCACAAGATTTTCCTTATTGTAAACTCGAACATTCATGCCAAGATGAACTGTAGAATGACAATTGGGATATCTACTAACCACAAAACTCGCTCGCAACAAACCAATTAATTTTCTCAATAAATTCATATATAATAATGTATGATTAATTAAATTTTATTTCTTCTAAAATTTCTTTGACTATTCTTGTTTTTTTCGTTTGATTGAATCTGCATCCTCCTGTTTCTATTGGCATTCAGACACAATGCTATCAGCATACAATATCCCATACCTTTACCTGAAAGCCATGAAGAATCTGCAGTCTGCTCAATAGCAAGACAACAGAAGGTTATCATAGCCACACGATAATAACGCATATCAGCAATAATATCAAAAGCAGCCAAACGACGCTTCCAGAACCAGCAGAAGAAAAAAACACCGACGATACCAAACTGCGCTAAAGTTGGATAATAGGCGTCACATATAAAACAACCAGAACCAACTGAGGCATCTCCTAAGCCCCAAATACCATTTAAATTATACTTATAATATAAAGGAGAATAAAACTTCCAAGCACCATTACATGCAAAAGATCCCATGCCAGAACCGAATGGCAAATAATCCCATAGGATTCGTAACGAAGTTTTATAAGTCATAGGACGAGCTAATTGGTCATTGCTCAATCCTGAAACATAATAAGCATCAAATCTTGTCCATGTTACCATCAAGATGACAGTTACTAACAAAACTGCGTATATAATAGTCTTGGGGGACTTAAAATTCAATCTGTTTTTAACAAAATAGACGAAACCTATAAAACAAACCACCTCGCCCATGAATTTAAACTTAGGTGCCATCATTCCTGTCAATACCAGCAAAAGAGCGATATTTCGGTTGCGTTTTGTTTCTTTAGTAAAGAGATACCATGACATACCTGTACATATAGCCAACTGACCGAGAACAGGAAATTCAGCTTCTACCTGAGTATCTAAAGTCTGCGGATGATAAACTATCCAAGAGAACAATGTTAAAACCATCGTTCCCAACATCCATTTCTTTTGCTTCTTTGTAAACCTCGGATTCAAAATCCATGTACAGAAAATAATGGAATAGGGTCGAATCTCTTGCAACAGATCTAACCATACACCGCCAGCTACATTCACTCCAAACATTAATGAATAAAGTGTATAAAATGCTATAATACTCAAGCACACCATAAATTCCCTCCATGGGCGCCTGTTGATACTGCGATTACTATACTTCATAAAAGTATAGACAAACAAGATTCCCATCATGATTTCATCAATACTTGAGAAACCCGGAAGATCATTGTATGCAATACATGTAGGAAAATAGATAATCCAATAAAGCGTAAAAAAACGAGATATACCTTTCACTGTTTTATGTATTTTTTTAATTAGTGTTAAATGATTAATTCTCAAATGGTATTTGGAACCAGCTATATTTCTTACGAGCCCAAGTCTTTTGACCTACAACATAGACTAATTGTACGAACCATTTGGGTAGCATATTTTTAATAGACCTATTCTGAGTCTTTTTCTGCCAACTACCAGCATAATTATGAGCACAAAAACTCTTTGTTGTCTGATGTACCGCTATAGAATTGCGACTATTAAAGTAATTTTTATCAAAGACAAACATTTGTTTCATCTTGAGATTATAGTCCAGAATATTTAAAGACGAGAAATCCCTAATTCTCCAGAATTTATAGCCTATACCTGTTAGTACATGATGAAAACGACAAGGAAGAGGCAGCATATCATAACTTCCATCTTCTTGAATGAAAGACCTGCCTGTATAGGAATCCAACATATCCTTTATCCATTTACAACCAGGTTCACTTCCTATTACAGCCGCTTCAAAAGCTCTTATTTGATCATGCCCTATGAAATAAGGTAAACTCAACAATGGATCAAAACTTTTATACACCAAAACATCCGAATCTAAATAGATACCGCCATAGTTATACAAAGCAAAGAGGCGAATATAGTCTGCTGCAAAAGCATATTTCTTAGCCTCAAACGCTTGCTTTGTCCAAATAGTACTATTAATATCGAATCGTTTGGTATCCCATACCCAAACTTCATAATCTGGCAGATACTTCTTCCATGTATCTAAACTCTTTTGAATCTCCGCAGGATAAGGGTCACCCGACAACCAACAGAGATGAATAATCTTTGGTATCATTATATTTCATTTTTTACTAAAATTCACACTTCTTTCTCTTCCTGCATCTTCCCACAATTCGGGAAGAAGAGAATAAAGTTTATTCTTCTGTATCATTAGCGGTCCGTCAAAATTGGGACAATAATGCAATTGTGTATAATAAAAGTTCAAATTAACTTCCCATATATCACCTTTTCTAACAGTTCGCTTTTCTTAATTAAGCATCCAATCCATATTGATATATATATTAGAAACAATGAAATCAAAACTGCAAGAATCAGATATAAAATAGGATTAGACATAATTAAATCTACATCTTTAATCATTTTCATATCAAAACATGCATAAGAGCCCAGTACAAAAATACCATGATAAATATAAATATCAAGTGTCTTTGTACCAATACGGTTTAGCCATTGCTCTAACTTACTATTTTCGTTTTCACGTACAGCAAAAAGATAAACAATTGTCAAAATAGCCAATGAAGGTCTAACTAACCTTTCAGAAAGAAACCTTAAAGCATGAATATCAAAATGCACATTCAGCAAACAAATAAAACCAATAAAGGATAAGGTAAATACCCAATTATTAGCCTTCAGGTTATCCACCAAATGATATCTTCTGGAATAGTAACCCATCATAAAGAAAGGATAAAAGAAAAAACAATGTTCCAAACAGAATAATTGATGTAAGATAGGGTTAGCTTTCCAGCCAATCAAGAACATGCACTCAGCTACAGCTATCAACAGAAATTCCATCCATACTCTCTTACATTTTATCAATATCGCTTGTAAACAAACAAAAATAGCAAGAGCTTTTAAATACCAATACCCTCCCGTCAATGTATCTATCATATTTATATCTCTACTGCCTAAGATTATATAGCCATAAAGAGAAAGGGCATACGAAATTATAAAAGCTGGGCAGATATAAGCCAAGAAACGCTTAACAAGCCTTTTCCGATTTGCCTCCCCATCTGACTGTATATAGGCAACAAAACCAGAAACAAACATAAACAGGGGCATTTCAAAAGAAGCACAAAATCGAAAGGCTAAACTATCCCCCAAATTGAAACTTAAAAGTAAAACATGAGCAAGTACAACCATAAAAATTGCAAATCCCTTTATTCTATCAATATAATTTATGCGATGTTTTATCATTGTTATTAAACCAAATATGAGTTAGACAATTCTCCCATCAGCCATTTCATTCTCAAATTCCAGCTTCCAAGCCTTTCTGCAGTTTCACGATTTTTATCCACAAAAGACTGATAGTCCTCAATATGTTCTATCACATCAGCAATCTGTTCTTCTGACGAGATTTTATCACTCAACTCTATCACAGGATTATACCCGATAAAGTCAATGAGTTCTTGCGGAGCATGCCCCACCATCACCATTCTTGAGAACATACATTCCCAATAGCGCTGCGTAAGAGTTTCAATATCACCGGCAATCTCTGGCTGAGTGATGCTTCGTGGCAAAGCAATAGTTACTTTTGCATTCCCCATCGCCTCATATAGCTGCTCATTGGTATATATGAACTTACCATTCTGCTTGGTACAGACATGATTTAAGTTGCGATTCTTGTTATCAAAAACAGACTCCAATTGATCAGCCTTAAATACCTTATCATTGGAACGTCCGAACTCCAATAAATCAATATTTCTATCTTTTAAAAGTTTTCCTTTTTGATATACAGAATCATCCACCGCTTCTGGGCACCAGATGACATTTATTCTTTGCCATCCCTTATTCTTCCCCGAAAAACGTTCTTGCATCATCTCTGCTGTCTGACGAGAAGAAAAGATGGCAGTCTTTAACTGATGCTTGCGAAGCCATTCACAAGTCTTCTCAAAATAGCAAGGCCAACAGTCCCAAAACATAGGAACAACCTCATATCTTGCATAATCAGGAAACGTATCAAATAGTAAAGACACAGGCTCAACAAACCTCAGCCTTGCCTCCTTCTTACTTTTCCATAAAGTAGGCAGTTCCCAACGAAATGCTGCTCCATGGAAACACTTCGGAGGATAACAACTCTTCTCCTCACCTCCCCCTAATCTCTTCCATGCCTCAAAAGGAGCAAGTTTGAAATTTAGATAGCCAGGATGTATATATGGAGGGACAGCCTTTATTATTTTTTTTTTGCAACTCATAGAATTACTATTTTTTGTGTAATTTCTACTTATCTTTATATTCCTCAACAACTTGACGTAAAGCATCAATATATCCTCTTCCATGTGTCAAGTCTGGCTCCATATAATTACCTTCTGCCCACTCATTCCAGGATTTCAACATCAAAATCTGATGCTCCTCTTTCTTTCCCTTGATAGCTTCCATTGCCATACGAACATGCTTGGCAAAGTTTTCAGGAGTAGAGTTGATATAAATATTCGTTTTTCGGCCTCCACGAGGAGAATGATCCCATTGAGGAACAATCTGCGGTATCACATTTTCATCTTTATCTATCTCTCCGATTAGTTCCTTATAGTGCTTACTATAATCATAAACGTGAGTTGGACGATTCAATAAGATACCCTGCAAGTGCTTATAAACCTTATGCCAAAATGTATTTCTCTTTTGCTGAGCATGACCCAATATATCACAATAACATACTGCATCATATCCTTTCTGAAGCATCACCTCCTTTTTGATACTATTGTCACTCACGTTTGCGACAAGATAGATTCCTGGAAAACCTGCCTCAACACTCATTTTCTTAAAACATTCTACATATTCCTGCGGAAGAGCAACTGGATCAAAAATGAAAAGATAAGGTTTACCATCTACTTTGACATAACGCTCATCCCTAAAAGCCTTAAGCAGTAACTCAAAATGCGCCTTTGCATCGTCTATACCAGGATAGGTTTGCTCCATTAATATAGCTTTAGAATCATTACCAGCCGTACAACCTACAGCTCTCCATGTATGATTGGCCCATGCCAAGCAGAAAGGGAAATCAGGCTTACCTGACTCTAACACCTCATGGAACACATCTGCCAAGAGTCTTCTGCCATTACCAAACCAGTAATGCCAGTAACAAAAAGCTGTCACACCTGCTTCACGAGCCATTTGAGCCTGTTGCTCTCGGATAAGTGGTAAACGAAGATCATAATAACCTAACTCTGTTGGTACACGAGGTTCATCATGACCACGGAACAAAGGCTTTGCTTTGCCTACATTTGTCCACTCTGTAAAACCTTTTCCCCACCACTCATCATTCTCAGGGAATGGATGAAACTGAGGTAAATATAAAGCTAAAATTTTTGGATTCATACTATTTATTTCTTATTTTAATTATTAATGTCGGAATTAACAAGCAAGCAAGTATCATCATAACAAAAACTGTTACTCCTTGACGATGGAAACCAGTTACCATTATCAAAGTACATACATTCAATATAACCCAATGAGTTACATAATAAGTCATTGAATGTTGACCTATGAATTGTAAGACCCTACAATTAGGCAAAAACTTGAAAATATTATTGAATACGACACAGCCTGCCAATGAAAATATAATGGCAAGAAGATAATTTCCACCACTATTCAATGTATTTGAACGAAATATCAAATGCGATGGGTAAAACAAGATTACTCCCAGATATACAATCCCCGCTATTGATATAAATTTCTTATCAAATTGTCTATCTTTTAAAATATAACCTAAGCTATAAACGGACAATCCCAAAGGGACATTAGTAAGATATATAGGCAAATTAGAAATGCTATTATAATACAGAACTATCGGTATTATTATACTAATGATGAAAATAAACTGTGGTTTCATCTTTCTTACATATAATTCATTAAACAAAAGTTGAACAAAAAATAAAGAAAACAAAAACCATAAAGGATGATTACCAGTAACACTACCTGTACATACAAACTCCTTGATTGGGGTTAGTAAATAATGTTTCCAATTATAATCATCACTGGCAAATAATTTCAAGCACTGTACGATATGTCCTAAGAAGCTATATGTAGCTAATGGAACTAGTAATTTTTGCCCCCCCGAATGAAAAATTGTTTATAATTTTTCGGGGTGTAAAACATTCCACTCTTAAAAAAGAACCAAAACATAAAAAACTGCAAAGGCTCTAACAGAATATTATCAACATTACAATCAACCTGCCCCATTAACAAAACATGATTCAGCATCATGTAACAAATTAATAAACCAGATAAGTTATCTAAATAATAAACTCGTTTATTCATTAATTGTATTATTTAACTTTCTAATAACCTTACATGGGTTTCCTGCAGCAACACAATCTGCAGGAATACTCTTTGTGACAACACTCCCAGCTCCGATAATAGTTCGTGCACCTATAGTAACACCTTTTAGAATAATAGAATGTGCACCTATCCATACATCATCCTCTATAATAATCGGAGCAAACAGAGTTCCTTCTCCTGAAGATCGTCGAATCAGATAATCCATAGGATGAGCATCGGTATCAGTTATTAAAACACAAGCTCCTATTTTCACATGATTCCCAATAGTAATACTATTACTGCACCATATACGAGTACTGCTCATACCCACGTTATTCCCAATCTTTAAATGAGCTTTTGGCTCTATATAAATATTCCCTTGCAAATTACTCGCTATTGGATTTATAGAATCTCCAGAAGAAAAATAGAAGTTATCCCCGATATAGAGACTTCCTTGATTTTTTAAATTCATTTTCCCTGGAATCTGAATATTATTACCCAAATGCCCCCCCACTTTCTTAATGAGAAGCCGATTAAAATAAGGATATACCTTAATACGGACTATTTTGGGAGCATTTAAAAACAAAGAAATAATTTTACCAATCATACTATATCTTCGAATTTTTTTAGGATTTCATAATTATTATACTGATAATTTAATATTTTTTCCTTAACACTTGTATAAATGCCATTATTCTTATCTATTATTCTTGACAAGGTTCCTGGCATATCAGCTATACTACTAATCCAGCCTTCTTCATCAGATACAACTTCCTTAGCTACTGGTATATTATTGCAAAGTACAGGAACATGTAAAACTTTTGACTCTGCAATAACATAAGAAAAACTTTCTGACTCCGAAGTACAAACAAACAAGTCTGACTTTTTAAAATAAGGATAAGGATTATCCTTTGCTCCTAACAAAATCACTTCACGACTTACATCATATTTTTCTATTTTTTCTAACATATCTTGAAGACATTCTTCTGTAGAAGCTATAATATACCAGCAGAAGGGCTTTGAAGTTATTTTTTTTAATTCAGATACAATTTTAGGAATTAAATCAAACTGCTTTGTAGGGGAAAAACGACCTACAGATAATATATTAAATGTGTTATCCGAAAAAGGCACATTTGCCTTTACATCATCAGCCAGTTCTTTAATATGATTATCATCAACTGAATTATATATAAACATTACTCTATCGGATAAATGTGGATAGAGACTCAGAAAAGACTGCCTTGCAGATTCAGATACACATATTATTTTATCATATTTGCTATAATCACCAGCTTCTTCAAGTTTCCTTCCTTTAACTAAATCTTGCAACCAATATCTTAATTCACAGTGCACCCATGCTATTCGATTAGAACAATTCCGAAGCATAGATACACATATTGTTGCAGATGATTCTTGATATGCAATAACTGTATCAAATTTTTCCTTTTTCTGAATTCTGTTGATTTCAAATTTATGCAACAATCTACTTGCATTACATCTAAACAACAAAGAAGCTAAAGTAGAAAATTTACGAAACCAGAAATGATCATGAAATAAGCGATAGAAAAAACTCTTTTTAATAAGATACGGCTTAAATACCTTTTCTTTATAATAAAAATCTCCATCCTCATATAAAGAGAATATTCTTATTTCATATATATTACTATCTATCAATAGCAGCAGATTCTCCAACGACTTATTGGTACCTCCAATATAGAAGTCTGGAATTACAAATAGTATTTTCTTTTTCATACATCTATTTTTTTGTCTTCAGCCAATCATCATAGTACTTTTGCAACATTTCCAAAGGAATACGTTCATCCTCAGAATAAAGTTTAGACTCATGTTCTACGATTTCTTCTGGTGTAAAGACAAATTTTACAATTCTCCATGGATTACCTACAACAACTGAATATGAGGGATATTACCTGACACCACACAACCTGCACCCACAATACAACCACGTCCGATATGAGCCCCATTCAGTAAAGTAACATTGATTCCCATCCACACATCCTCCTCTACGATTATGTCCTTATCATATCGATGATCTGGATATAACTCATCCTTCATGGCATCTGTAACATCATGTTTCCACACACCTTTCACAACGGCATGATTTCCAGGACATACACATAAATTATAAGAAGAAAAGCTACCTTTCTTCATGATAAACTTAGAACGGGGATTTAAGATCATTGCCCCACCAGGAATACTTGTATTCTCTTCCATAAATAGATTCTTTTTACTAAAAAGAACGGTGTCTGGTGACAAATAGGCAGTAGATGCCATCATGCCATACTCACCTTTTCTATCTATATGTAACCATTTATCAATTTTTAAGCGTAGAGCTTGTTTAATTCCTATTGGATTCATTTATTTATCGATTGCTATTGGTTCTATCATTTTAAGCATATTTTCCATATAAGTAAGATTGCCAACACCTACGGATTTTGCCTTTTTGTAGAGTATAGGCATTAACTTAACGAACTCTGTTTTTGGAAATGCATAACCATTATAGAAGTACGTTGCTGCATTGAAGAAATATATTTTTTCAAAATGGTATAGTTGTAGAAAATATTCTACACATATATTTACTTCTTCTGATAAAACCTTATATTTCAATCCTGACTTACGAGCTATTTCTATGATCCTATCTCGAGATGATTGAATTTCACGAGGATGAAACTTAAGATATAACATAACATTCTTATCTAAAGTATCGATACATTCCTTGATTGTATCAAAATATAGATAAAGATCCTTTGCCTTCATCAATTCTCTTAAAGGATCTGTCATTATCATTACTCTACGCTCATCATGATCGTTCGGAATATTTGATTCAACATATTTTTTCAACTTTTCTGAGAACATTGGTTCAACATTCAATCGTACATCAAAAGTCTTATTATGAAAAGGAATCATGCTATACCTTTTATCCATAGGCAACTCATCATATGGACGGTTGGGTGTACAATGCCATTTGGCAAAATCACAGCCAAATACTGGCTTGAAAAGCAACCAATCAAGTAAAGATTCCTTAATTCTTCCCTGCCAAGTCAGCTCCATATTATATGGTCGATTGACATAATGGCTCGTACCTTCCTCAAAGAAAGCAATTTTGTATTTCAAATGTGAAAAGGCAACAGCTACAAAACGGCACATCTGATTAAGGACTTCCCCTAAATATATCGTTTCAATATGTTCCTCCTCGCATGTCTTTTTAAGCCATTTAAAATCGTCTTTACTTTTCTTTACACTTGCAAAATTGTTCAATTTAAAACTTCCCCACTTATTAATATCCTCCCTGAAGACTTTCTTATGCCATAACTCATCCAAGCACATCATTTCAAAAGCATCATGGAACTGGCTATCCCAACCAAATATCACCACATTATTCTTTAAATTCTCCTGTCGAATAATCTGTTGCGATACAAATAGTTGAAGTGGAGTAAAAACTATAAATAGATTTCCCATAATCAAATATTCTCTTTTATATAATCTATTATCTGTTTATCTTTAGCTGTGGAAAACTTACGAGCAAACAAATCATCACTACTCATTATCTGCTCTTTGTCATCGTTTGTCCAAACATAAGGCGCACCTCTTTTCCAATCTATCAACCTCAATGAAGGACTTTCATTTTTTACTGGATTGTATCTCTTATCCTTAAATGGAGAATTCATCAATACGGTTTGGGCGAAAATTTCATCTGGGCAACGAGTGAATCTAAATCTTTTTCTTACAAAGCCCTCTTTTGAGAGTAAATACCTAACAGCAGAATCCGTCAGCGACATCCAATTTCCACCTTTGTAAAGCCTTTGTTCATCTCTTTTGCATCGAGAGACACCTATACTTTTTTGAATATGTTCGAAAAATTCCTTAATTTTAAATCTCCGTATCACATTTCCTATCTTCGAGCGATTATATCTTTGGAAGAAATGGTACAAATTAGTTTTCCTATAAATATCTCCTACATTGTATTGGTCACAAGCAACCTCAAAGAAATTCCAGCCTTCATGCTGTTCAAAGAACTCACTAATATAGGCCGTAGATTTGATTGGTAAATCCACTCCTGAAAGCAAATGGTAGTAATCAAAGTATTCCTTGACTGCCTCCTTGTATAGAGCATACTCACAAGTTATTTGGGAATAATCACCCCATACCACATTGATTCTCTTCGTTAAAAGAACACCATGATGCTTAGATACAACATAAGAAAGCGCATCATACATCTGACCTTTCACTTTCTTGTCTATGTGAACAAACACTTGTCCATCAATATGAGATAGTTTGTCCATTAGGATGTCCAATATCTCAGGCTCATTATGAGCCATTATCAAAAATGCATGTCTCATATTTTTTTTATTTTATTTTTCGTTTTCCTATCATGCAAGGCAGAAATCTTTCTGCCAATATGATAAGGATATACGACACTACCATAACCACTATCATATTTACTATAGACATGATGATTATATTACCTAACACCTGAGGTGTTCGCCACAAAATCGGAAGATGCAAGCATAGGATTAGCAAAGTACCCATACTTATCTTTTCTATAAATTGGCAATGAATCTTTTTAAAGCAGTAAGCTATAAATACCAACAAAGATATACAGAGTACTATAGCAGAAGCATAATACACAAGCAGACTGTTACCATATCTACAATGAAAAACGTTGGGCATTTTCTCTATTGTATTCCAATGCCCCACCTTCAAACCAATCACAAATAGAACGACCGATACTATCAACATAAAAGGTTTATCTTCACACCATTCAACCAAAGGCTTCAAATAATTACCCAAAACGAAGAATGGTAGACAAAAGCATGCAGTCTTCAACTGGAAATAGTCATTAGTTTGGTCAATATTGAAATATCCGAAAAGAATGACAGAAAAGGCAAAGCCCAAGATTCCCATATATGCCAATTTTATTCTTGGCGATGAGCATACTAACCTTATCACAAATAAAGCAACCAGAAACCACAGTGGAATCATTACATAACAAAGCTGTTCTTGATTTCCCAACAACACATTGACGACAGTCTTAATATCCCTTGCCCCCCCAAAGGGGAGTGGACTCATGTATAAAAAATTATATATTAAATAGGGCAGCACCAATGAAAATACAGATCCTTTCAACTCATTCATTAAACCTTTCTGTCGATATAACAAGCCAGAAATCATGAAGAAAAAAGGCATATGGAATAGGAATATCTCATGTCGTGCTATTGGAGAAAAATGCCCCCAAACAACAAGAGAAATTCCTATTGCCTTAGCCCAATCTATCCACAAGATTCTTTTTCGTGAACTTAGTGTTTGATGTTTCACAGGTCCATTACTTATTTAAAGATATTATTCTTTTCACAAACTCTCGGATGACACCCTCACCGCTTCGAGCCTGGCAAATGTAATCTACAAAAGGTTTGATATCATCCTCAGCATCTGCAGGACAACCTACATAACCACAGATCTTCATACAATCCATATCATTGTAGTCGTCTCCGATGTAAGCAACCTCATCTATTGCTACACCTGCTTTATCCATTACTTCATGCAGTTTAGCCAACTTATCATGTACGCCTTGGTGTACTTCTGTGATTTTGAGTTCTTCTGCTCTACGAGCTACTATTTGCGACTCACGCCCTGTAATAATAACTGGTGTGATATCATACTTACCCAAAGTGTAGATGGTATATCCATCCTTGATGTTGAACGCTTTGAACGTCTCGCCATTTGCCGACATATAAATATTACCGTCTGTCATGGTGCCGTCAACATCCATTACCAACATTTTAATTTTCATCTTTTGAATATATGTGTATAAATACTTGGAGTTACAAACTGTATATCTTCTGGATGTTTCAAAGAATCCGCAAACATAGACAGTTGATGAGCCACTCCCTTATTGATTGATTCATATTGAGAACGGAAGCGTTCTTCCGAGAAATCCGTCTTGTTATAATAACTTCCATTAACGGTAAAGCCATCAAATCCTGCTACATAATAGCTGACAACACCTACTCTCTGCAAAATACGCATCAACATCAAGGAAGCATTGTCACTATATTCTTGGGTACGGTCAACAAACGAGTCATAGTTTACAATGATGTCATCCTCCATGTCACTCTCGATGTTGGAAGTAATCAGAGACGTTACTTCCTTTCGTAAGTCAGTATAATGCTCATAGCGTTTCTGGCTACCCCAAAATGCGAGTTCAGAATATTTATCGAAAGTTTCATCGCGGAAGTTGACTGTAATAACAAACAAGTTTTCCGCTTCGATTTTTTTCAGAATTTCATCCTTATACTGACTGATAGACTGTCCTGGCATCAGCAAGAGGATTTTCTTGCCTTTCAAAATTCTTTGCAACAAAGCTAAATTCTCCTTGTCATCCACCTTTACATGATTATACTCCTGGTAAAGACGCTGTATGTTGTCATAGTCATAACGCATACGCTTGTCTGGGTCTATCATGCTGATGATATACTTGATGTCCTTGGTGGCCAAGCGGAACTTCTCTGTCAGGTAGATGATGTTGTTTGGATGAGAACGATAGATACCACCCATCAAGGCAGGAATGGAGTAGCCCCATTGATGCTGAAGGTGATAATTGTATATATGGTCGTCAATGATGTCAAGGATAGCATCAAAATCGTAGTCATAATTACGCTTACGAACCAAGTAATCCACCAATAATTCTGTATTCAGATTGCCAGCACACTTGCCCATACCATTTAATGTACCATCAATAATTACTTCTCGCTTACCGTTGCTCAATCTAATGATTTCCTGAGCAAAGGCAAATGAAAGTTGGTAATTGTTATGGGAGTGGAAATCAATGGCAATGTTTTCATCCAGATTGTGATCAACAATGGTATAAAGCCTATCTACATCATCCATATACATGGCACCATATGTATCTACAATGCCAAAGCCCTCTGGTTGTATCTGATTGACTATATCCACAATGCCCAAAAGTTCACGGTCGGTATAACCCAAGGAGTTCACACCCTGTACGAACAATTTATATCCTTTCTGTTTCACCTCTGCAAGGCACTCCAAGATCTCCTCATGGTCATTCTCGAAATTCTTACGAGTAAAACCTATACGCAGACCATCTATGGAAGTACCATCGTATGGCTTCAATGTACTAAAGTCAAACATGCCATAGTCAATGAAAGCCACATACATCGTATCTTTCTTACGATTGACAAAAGGACGTATCTGGTCAACATCTGTAAAGAACGTGCTGTTGCCCTGATAATTTACACTTTTCGCATCACGCAGGAAACCAACCTCAATGATGTCGATATTAGCATCGGCAAGACGGTAAGCAATATCCTTGATTTGTGAATTTGGAAATGCACAGTTGATGATTCTACCTCCATCACGCAACGTACAATCCAATATTTTAACATTCTTCATAATTATTTCTTGTTCAAACGTTCTTCAATAATTAGTCTTACTTTCTCCAAATCATTTTTGGTATCTACAGATAGAGATTCAGAATCTATCTGCTTATAATAAATAGGAATGCCATTCTCTAAGAAACGCAAATGGTCTATATCCTCTATTTTTTCCATTACACCCATCGGAGTATGAGCAAAAATGTCAAGAGCTTTCTTGTTGAAACACTCTATGCCAATTGCCTTCTTGTAGGTGAAAAGCAAAGAACCTTTAGGACATGGAATTGGATAACGTGACTGGTACATACAAACACCTTCCTTGTTAAGTACAATCTTAACATTAGCAATATCCATTACCTCTGCCGGATCATGCATCTCACGGTAAACGCTCTGGAAAAAAGGACGATCACTGATAACTTCAGATGGGAATGCCTGGCGAATATTATCTGGCGAAATAAGAGGCTCATCACCATTTATACTTATATAGTAATCTGCCTCTATCATTTCAGTAACCTCCCAGATACGATGAATATGATTTGGAGTATCCTTTCTTGTCATCACATACTTCATACCATATTCCTCACAACAAGCAACGATACGCTCGTCATCAGTAGCTACATATATCTCAGAAAATTCATTTACTTGAGACACTTGATTATATACCCACCAAATCATAGGTTTGCCACAAATGTCAGCCAAAGGCTTACCAGGAAAACGGCTCGACTGATAACGAGCCGGAATAACTCCAATTACTTTCATATTTATTTTGTTTAAAAAAATTATTTAATTATCAAACTATATTCGGTACTAAAGACTTTTCATTTTTTTGCTATAGAGATTATAGAATCTATTCTTTAGAAATTTAGGGGCTCTCAAATATAACCCCATCCAGAATCCATCCATTCCAGATGCCTCATGCACAGTCCTCCAACAAAGGGTGTTAAAACTATATCGTAAGTTGTGTGATACATGGGCTGTTTGAAGCACAAAAATTAATCTTAGGAAGATACTTCTTGTCAATAGCTTTCGGAAAGGCATCTTCATTTTTTTATCCAAACAGGCATTATACACAAGAATACGAGATTGGATAGAGCGATCATCGTTTGTTGTCGAAAGAATGCTTCCTTCTCGTTGAACCCGATAACAATATGTTATCACTGGACATAAAGCAAAAGAAGTAACATGCGCAGCTAATTTATAAAGAAAGTCAACATCTTCATGTATTACGCCTTCATAAAAATCAATGCTATTTTCTTTCAAGAAATCACGCCTAATCAACTTATTCCAAGAACTTACAGGCAATTCTCCAAATACAAGTTTAGAATAAATAGCCTTTCTATCTACCATCAATTGTGGAGTTTTGAAACTCATGGCATCATATATGATAGCACCCTTAGTATTAACAATACCTCCTTGTACAATTTCTACATTCGGAAACAGTTTGGCTACTTTTACTAAACTCTCTATACAATCCGGAGTTACATAGTCATCAGAATCTAAGAAATAAACGAACTCACCTTTTGCTTCAAAGAGTCCAGAATTACGCGCTGCCGAAAGTCCACCATTCTTCTCACGATGACAGATGCGAAATTTAATATTTCCCTTATAAGAATCTATAAACTCCTGCGCCAACGGAATGCTCTCGTCCGTACCACAATCGTCAACGACAATACATTCTATCACTCCTTGGTAGGTTTGTGAAGCAACACTTTCCAAACATTCTATAATGTAAGGAGCCACATTATATGTTGGTATTATGATTGAAACGTCCATAATTACAAATTTATCTTATACGATGATACAAAGCACGCATCTTATAATAAAGGTTATATTGCGCTTTTGCCAATATACAATGAATATTTGAACCATTATTTATGCACATCATTGCATCATATCTATATTTCAAAAAAAGTCCCAAGCCTAAGAGACTCTTTCCTGTAGTTTCTTTTACAAATCTTCGCAGCATGTTCAGTGTTTTCTTGGACAAAGATTGATAAGCCAATTTGCCGCCTTCACATTCAATTATGCCTAATCCATGTAAACGACTTAATTCCATCGCAAGAAACGACATCAATATCGTCGGATAACATTTTAAAAAATCTTTATCACAATATTGATTTATATGCTCCAACACCCCAAATGCCATCTTTTCAAAGACAGGAAAATTATTTGTTTCCTTAGATTTGCTCAATAATGTTCCCTCTCGTTTGATATAATGATAATATTCATCAGGTAAAACTTGATATGAAGAAATATGTAACATATAGCACAAACAAAATGCCATGTCCTCTCCAATCCTGCTATCCATACAATATCGAATATGAAATTTGTTAATAATGTCTTTCCTATAAAAACGATTCCATCCTTCCCACCCTACTTCATAACATAGAAATGAACGACACAGGAATTGAAGCAGTTCTTCTCTATTTGAAAAGATCATTTTTTGCTTTTTGAATGAAGAATGTCTCAAAATATTTCCTTCTTCATCTTCTCTGATGAAATTAAAAGAAACCATATCATAACCTTTCTCCATTTCTTCCACAACTTTGGCAAAAGCATCTTTTTCCAAATAATCATCACTATCCATGCAATAGATATATTTACCTTTAGCATGTTTCAAGCCGACATTTCGAGCATTAGATGGTCCAGAATTCTTAATATGAAAGACCTGTATTCTTTCATTTTCACTCGCCAAACTATCACAAAGGTTTTCAGATCCATCAGTACTCCCATCATCAATTAGAAGTAACTCAAAATCTTGAAATGTTTGTGAAAGAATACTATGAATACATTTTGGACAGAACCTCACTACATTAAATACAGGAATTATAACAGATATTAATGGATTCATACTATACTATTTAAATTTATGGTGAATAATTCCAGAAATTCTAGAAAAGAAATCTCTGGTTCCTTGTGAGAAAATTAAAAATTCTCCAAATATAACGATAGAAATTATTATAAAAGCCATAAAAGAATAACAGGCAAACGAAAGATAGGAAGAAAACCTGTGTGGTAATATCCAATCAAAAAGAAAAGATAATGCGATAATATCGGCAACAATCACCATATATCTAATGACAACACGTTGGAAATAATTCCAGACTGGCAATTTGAGTCCATCCCTAAACAAAAGGATAGGCTTCCATATACAAATAATAATAACTTGCGACAAAATACTACCCAATATAACTCCTTCATAACCGATGAGATAACCAAACCCTAATGCAGCCGAAATATTTATAGCGCCTTCTGCCATAGGAGCCCAAACATCCTTAAATATACCATATCCATTTATATAATGATCTACTGTCAATCTTGTTATATAGATACTTTGATCAATTATCAGTAAAATAAGAATAAATTGCCCTAATACATATTTCTCTCCTAACCATAATGCAATAAACGGATGTGATAGAAAATACACACAGACAAGGGCTATAGATGCTATACAAAAGCGAGAATCGTACAATTCCCAAAAACGGCGTATGATTTTTTCATGATCACCTTCTGCTATCAAACTTCCAACAGCAGCTTGCATACTACTATAAACCATATTGAGAACATCCTTGAGTTTTCCTACTAACAAAAGGTAATTTGCATAATAAGCAACAACAGAAAGAGTTGAAAAAGCATACATAATGAAAGGAGTACCTTGAAAAAGAAGCACTGTTGTTATCTTGTGTATAAACAGTTGTTTTGTTTTTTTTATAATATCTGGATAACTTTTATACAATTTACTTCCATCGTATCCTTTAGTTTTCAACCATGGATATTCTTTTGAAATAGTATGATTTAACCACCAGCAAGTAAATATCGTCGAGAATAAACTTGTACCAACATAAAATAAAAATGGATTTGGAACTAAAGGCAACATTAGAATTTGAATAATCTTCAATGCTACATTCATTCCTGTTGTAACACGAGTAACTTTATAACCTTTCTGATCCGTATTTAAAACTATTTGTCGATAATTAATAAAATAGCCAAGCAATGAATTGAAAAGGAAAACTCCAAATATTGCATAAGCATACCATAAAGGAAGCGTCATTCCCTTAAATATCAAAGGGAAAAAACACATTAATATTATGGCCCCTGAAATAACCAGATATGCTACTCTACGATATATCCACCCTTGTAATGCTACAATTTTATTGATTTCCTCATATTCCTTTGCAAACAAAGGTTTATAAAGGAAATAAGTTACCGACATTCCTATTCCTAACTCTGCTAGATTTAAAAAACCAAGCAGATTTCCTGCCGTAGTCTCTAATCCAACAACTTCAGAACCTAAATAATCGAAAAAAACCTTTCTTGACCAGAAGCCAAGTATCATAAATACTACATAATAGAAAAATGACACCTGCGCATTTTTTAAACTTTTAGCTGTTCTTGATTCCGCCATTATATAATTTTACTTTTATTGTGGTAAATAGCATTAAAATAGATATTGTCAACAAACAAACCCCTAAAGGCAATATTAACTGCCATACATATGGTAATCCAAATGCCCCCAGGAACTCCTAAACGAAGCAATATAAAGGATAATATCCCTCCTAATAAAGGATGATATATATAAAGATTTAAACTATACTTACTGCCTAAAGTTGAGATTGTATTTTGCTTCATTTTCATTAGAAGAAACATAACAAATAATACAACAGACAGCAATGCACTCGTTATAGGTAAATCATTGATGATACCATTGCAGGCAAAAGTTATGTCTAAATATGAAACTATTGACAAGATTAAAGCTATACATATTAAACCATTTTTCTTAACCTTATATTTATATTTTATTAGAGTATTACGTAATATATAACCTATTGAGAAATAGGGTAGTATTAGGAAGTATGCATTTCGCGAATATATACAATCTTGCCATTTCGTTGGTTCAAAACAAATGCTATAAGATCCAAGCAAAAAGTTTGGAAGCAATAGTAATGGCATCCAATATATTACTTGTTTAAATCGGTTATATTTTTCTAATATTAATATTATCAAAAGAGCATATATATAACAGTGCAAATACCACAAATGCATAGCAAATGGATTATTCCCCCACACTATGAAATTTATTATAGAAGACCTATTCACAAAGGGGGACAAAGTTCGCCATTGTATATATTGCCATAAAGCATAAACAAAAGTGGCAAAAACATAAATACCAGCTATTTTTTTTATGATTTGCAAAGTTTTATATCGATTATTCTCTTTATAGAAAAAGAAGCCAGAACACATTGCAAAACATGGCACTGCACATCTTAAAATAAAGTTTATATATTCAGTATATAGAATCTCAAAATGAATAAAAACAATACAGATAGCACATGAGAATTTCAATGCATCTAATGAATAATATCGTTTAGCTTCCATAAAAAATACTTTCCTTTAATATTTACAAGCGTTGACCACTTAATCTCTGATACATACTTATTGCATATCTATCAGTCATTCCAGAGATCAAATCTACAATAGTACGCAATTTTGAATACGGACTAAGTTTTTCTATATCAAAAGAATTTATATCTTCTTTAGAAAAGTATTTGTAATCAATAGGTTTAACATCAGAATTTTCCTCTCTTTGTGCCACCTTTAAGAATGTATTTGATATTACGCTTTTAAGATGATTTCTAAACTTTTTGTCTTGATTAAAAGCACAATCCAACAATATATCTAACAATCCTCTAATAACTGAATTTCCTGTTAATTCTATTTGTTCTATTTCTCTCTGAGGATAAATATTATTTGCCGCAAAATCTTGTAAAGCCTTAGATATTAAATCATTATCTTCTATCAATTCTTTTGTGTAAGTACCTTTATCGATTCCCTCTAAATTATTTTTAAAATTACGGATTGCTAAATTTACCAAATGTCGAATTATCGCAACGCGAAAATCACACATACGTCGTTTCTCATCATCCTCGGCAATCTTTTTTTGTTTGAAATCAATGCCTAATTCTGCAAGAATAGAGTAATTCTGATTGGAAGTCTTCTCTTGCAAGTATTTATCAAGATACTTAATAATATAAGAAAAAGAATACCACCCCATTGTTAGACCATCCTCTATATCCATAATATTATAAGAAATAGAATCTGCTGCCTCTACTAAAAAACTTAAAGGATGTCGCTTTACTTTATTATCACAATTAAGCATATTACACTTTTCTATCATATTTTTCAAAATATCTGATTCAGAAGTAAAGACACCATGCTTTTTTGTTCCTATATATTTTTTATCAATTTCGCAATCATTTGGATATTTACTATATGCTGCTAAAGTTGCAATAGCACATAATAACATAATTTAGATAATCTTCATCTTTATTCATTGCATCATTTTTCTTCAATCCATTTTTCAAATCATAATAGCAAAGAATTATTTCTCGATTTTCATTATTATACAGTATATCATACGCTTCTTTATTGGCTTTGCACTGACCATCCCATAATCCTAAATTGTCTATATAATTGTAAGGAATAAGATTTTCAATTTCTTGTGTTTGTACTACGTGGAAGCAAAATATTTCATTTATCACAGGATAAGTATCCCACTCGTTACGACACTTAGCATAAGTGGTATTGGGATCTATTGGTTGATTTGGATACTTCTTGTCTGAGTCAACAATGCATATAATTGGCTTATGTGCTTTTACATATTCCGATGTCACTTTTACAACACCCGAACCATTTCCTTTCTCTTTTCGACAACTCAATATTAAATTGAAATTATTTGAAGAAAGATAATTATTAGCGATATGAATGTAGAAATCACAATCTGCAGTATCCTCACCAATAAAGGGCATTGCTTGAACTTTACTTGAGTCCAAGAAATAAGAATAATGGATAGGCTTTATTTTCACCCCATTTTCTTCAATGAAATCAATAGTTGGCATTTCAATAAAAACCTTAACATAATAATGTAAGCATGACGGGATTACATATGTAGAGAATCTCTTGGACAGACGAGTATAGACATTATAACTATCATTGTCATATTGTGCCATAATTTCAGCCAACCACTCCAAAACTTCATAATCACCTCTCACTATATGATTATGCTCAATCATTGCCATTGCCAAATATTTTGCACAACGTTTGATATCATCCAATCGTGTATCCTTCTCATTAACTATCAGAGAATTTGTTAAATATATCAGCATTTTATTTTTTTAATCTTCTGGTTCAAAAAATCCAATCGGCCAATCCTTCAATCTTCCTTTATCATCAAAACCAGTTTGCTTTACTGTAGTATTTATATCTTGAACACTTTTCTCAAATATTACTACATTAACATCTTTTGAGTCAAGTTTTCCTTCTCTAATTCTGCGTCCAATACGATTAATAATAGTCTCACTATGAGTCTCCAAGATTAAGCGATGTCTATTTCTATTTATATAGTCAAGATTTTCCCCCTCCTTTTCGTTCCCAATATGTACAAAATCCACAAATGCATCAGCAAGTTTAGCTTGATATGCAGGATGTAAATGTAGCTCAGGCTGCTCCATCAAAATGTTGCCACATTCAAGAATATCATGCATTAGCGACTTTTTATTTGCCCGATAGGTATAATACCATAACTTTGTTACTATGGGTAGTATTTGAGAATATCCAAAACCAACATCAGAGATGTTAAACTTACCATTATCGGAATCTATAACAATACTTTGATGTCCTGGACTATTTTCCTTTTTTACACATACCTTTAACAATTTTTTCGTATAACGAGAATAAGACTGTAATGCAGATGATGTCAAGGAAGAAATAAATTCTGCTAAATTTCTACCATAAGCATCAATATCATCAACCTGAAGACCTTGAGTTCTATAGTATCTTAACGCTTCTGCACGAGCAGGTGCTATATAACTACATTGCGAATAAAATGAGGAGAGTTCTCTATTTATTGAGGGATATATACGAAGCACATGATAAATCGCCATCATATCATAAATTTGCAAGAATTCTGTATGTTTTAAATTCCAAGTCTTAAAAAGTTTTTTGAAAGAACTTGGTATTTGAGTATTCTCTAACAATCGATTTAAAAAAGATAATTTATTCGGTACCCAATCCGAAAATACAAAATCTACTCTATCAGCATTCTTTACTCTATTATTATTTAAACGCAATAAATACTTGCGAATTTCATTTTTAAAATTATATAAATACCAATCTTCATCTTCTATGTTATTTTTTGAAGACATTACTACAGAAGGAAGCATAGTCTGCTGATGAGTATAATAAAACTCAGCCATTCCCATTCCTCCAACAAAATGATCATTAACCTTAAAAATCACTTTGTCATTTCTATGTGCTATACCAAAAGAAACAACAAGATCTTCTATTCTTACAACAACACAATTGATGTAGGTTCCTTTTGCATCATCTGCTAGAGAAATTTCTACATCAACTTCATCTAATAAAGAATTATTGCTGTCCGATAAAAAATCAAAATCACGTTTTTGGCTCTGCAACTTG
>ERZ1031719.249-NODE-249-length-25544-cov-8.493703_pt1 | contig 25544 bp, 20 predicted proteins | sample MGYA00516702_ERZ1031719 | MGnify/ENA primary metagenome ERZ1031719 (study PRJEB33719, sample SAMN04261227) | wastewater metagenome | biome: rural village; feature: human; material: feces | host: Homo sapiens | place: El Salvador | collected 2013-01-07 ...
GATCATTTATAATCGTTTGTAATTTAATATTCCTTAATAAAAAAGCATTTTTTTTATTAAATAATCCTTTATAAAGACATAGGGGATAATTTAAGAGGAAATTTTTATGGGTTTAATTTCATCAATTGAACGTGGCTATAAGTATATGCGGGAAATTCTTCCTTCTTCTGGGGCTGCTAAAAAAGCTGCAAAAGTGGTAACAAAACCGTTTAAAGCAGAATCTTCGGCTACGGCTAAAGTTGATTCTTTCGTACATGTTGCAGATAATGCTGTACCTTCAAAATTGCAAAAAGCTCTTGATTTAGTTGGTCCGTATGAAAGGGATAAACAACAATTTTTAAAAGAGTTATACTCTACTGGTCAAAATAAATTTGATTTTATTTATAACCATAAATATTTTAATGGAGGAATGCCATATTTTAATGATAAGGAATTTATTTCAGCAATAAAGAAAATGAGCGAAAAAGAAATAAAGCAAACTTTTGATGATGTTACAAAGTTGTATGAATCCTTGCCTAAAGAAGGTGTTGATTATAACCAAGCAACGAAAGAAATTATATATAAGGCTCAAACTCCAAGGGCAACTAATCTTGCACAACTAACTATTTTAAGGGCAAATAACAAAGAAGCTTACGAATATATTTTGAAAAATCCAAATAAAGAAGCGGTAAGTTCATTATTAAGTAATTTTGATTATCGTATAAATGGTTCGGCTTTGGAAACTTTGACTATTCCTCAAATTCGTCAAATGCAGGGTTTGGGACTGGCAAGCCGTTTACATTTTCCAGAAGACCGTAAGATTATTATGGAGGGAAATGCCGCATTAACACGTTATGTAGAATATAGCGATATGTTTTGCCAACAACCCGAAGATGTTGCACGCTTGAGTAAATATCTTTCCAAGAGTACTATAACAGAACCATTTACAGCTTTTAGAGCTGAAAAAGATACTGGCATGTTTAGTTCTATTATTTTAGATAAATCTATGGCAAGGAAAGTTAAATTTATTGCATTAAAAAATATGTTTAAAGCAAAGAAAGTAAAAGTTCATGAATACAATGGAACTTTTGATAATTTTAATCATACAAATTTGTTTTCTCATATTATGAACAGTAAAGAATTGACACTTGCAGATGCAATGCAGGTTGTGAAATATGGGGGCAAAAAGTATCAAGAACAAATTGCAGATTTAATTAAAAACTCTCAAGTCAAAGATAATAGGTTTAAATCTCTAACTTTTGATTCTACATTTGCTCGTCAGTGGGCGGGAACTCAGGATGGTCATACCAAAATTCTGCACAATATGTCTGTTGATTCTGGGTTAAATGGGGCTTATTCAGGAGTTAATAATAGGCAGGCTGAATTTATTTTAAATAATGATGACAAGGTTATGCGTTTTCAAAATGTAATATATGACCCAAAACGAGATATATTCTGCTTAGATACATCTGTTTCTGTGAAATAATTAGTTGTTTATAACAATTCTGGGGGGATATGCTTAAGCTCTTCTTTTAGTATTCTCCCTTCTTTTTTGTATTTTTCTTCTGCTCTAGCTCCTACATCGAATGCTTTTACTTCAATGTAATTTTGTCTATATCCATTGTAATCTTTTTCTGCGGGGATGTAGTTATCTATGGATTCGGTGTATTTGTCTGCTTCATATTGAAGTTTTGGGTCTTTTAGCTTTCCATATTTTTCTCCAATTGCAAGCATATTATCTCCTCGGTTTTGACCATTTCTTGCATCAAGATAATATTGCCAACCGTGTTCAACTTCGTGCCTTGATGTTGAGACAAAATCTGCTTTTGATTCCGGAACCCATGTTCTACGGAATTTGATATATCCGTTACAAAATAATCCCTTCCAAGTTATTTCCTTCCCATCTGTTGGCATGTAGTTAGGGAGGATTTTGTAACCCAGATGTTTAATTCCTCTATCGCTTAAAAATCTTTCAGTTATTGGAATTTTAAAATCTTCAAGGCTTAATGCTCTAAAACCAAGAAATGAATCAAATTTTGGTCTTTTCATGTTTATTGTATGAATAGAACTTTTTAAGGCTATAAATTTATTGTTAACAATATATTCGATATATTTTATTGGACTATTTTTGCTAATTTTGTTATTTACTATTGGTTTATATTGGGTGAAACTGTGTAAATATTCTTGCTTAAAGTTTTTCAAGTTTTGAATCCTTGAAATTGTAAGGTTTATTATATCTGTTGGGATGTGTTTTGCGACGTGATTTGTTTGAGTTTTTTCGTGCACCCAGAGAGTTGTTTTAATCCCTTCCTCTTCTGTTTTCTTTTGATATTTTTTATATACGTCAACAATTTTTCTATCTAATTTGTATTCTTCAATTTCTGTTGATTTAACAAATTCATCATTCCCAATTTTGCCGTGTTTGTAAGTGTATATTCTATTTCTTAGTGGTTTCCCTTTTAAATTAAAAGCTTTTTCTATAACATTTCCTTCTTTATCTAAAAATGTTGCGATTTTACCGCTAACTTTTCCTTTCCGCCCAAGAATAACTTCTTTTACCGTATATGGAGTTTGGTCAGATAAGCGGATTGTTTGTGACATATAATCCGCAAAGTTTTGGGTTGTTTTGTATATAATATAGAAGTTGCTTTTCATATGTGTAGTATAAACACTTGTAATATAAAATTTTTGCTAGTTTGTAAAATAGATTTATATTGTTATTTTAAATCTTTTCCTAAAAATCCTGTTAAAAATTTGAATTTAATCAGCCCGCTTAATATTGGGAACTTTAATTCTTCATTCTGTCTATGATCAAATACGGTGAATGAATTGTTTGGCATATCAACTTTTGTTATATCGAAACAATGCCAAGATGGAAGTTTCCCAAAGTGGACTCCTGTTCCTAGCATGAATGCGGAATCTTCATCTTCCCAAATTTTCATTATTAAATCTCCAGCATCACGAAGTTTACTCATAAGTGACATTCTGAGAGAGGATTCATTTAGGGTAATAGGTTTTTGACCTGTAAAAAGTTCTAAAAATCTTGACGGTTTGTTGTATTCAAAAGGTTGTTGAGTGTCCATTGCTCTATAAATCGGAGGTTTTTTGAACGGATGATTCTTTATAAGTTTATTCATTGCAAGTTCAACAGATTTTACTATTGGGCAATGCATCTCCTGTAAAGTGCCATCTGAATTTCTGAATTTAAGAGCATGAATTTCTTTTGAGGAAATGAAATAATCTTCCGTTTTTCCATTAACATTTAGAAATTTGATATTAAAATCTTTTCCGTTGGTTGTTATGTTATTTTGTAGAATTTTTTGTCCCTTTTTGCTTCTGCTCAAGATTCCAAGCGAAGATACAATATAGCAGTCGTGGAAATGCTGTTGCACAGTAGCAAGTGACTCAATTTGTTTTGGGGTAATTGGTCGCATAATCACACATCCTTTTTTATTTCAAAAACATTTAAATACAAAGAAAAATTTTTGTCTAGTTTAAAATGATTGTTCTGCACATTTAATAACTTCTGGTTTAAGAGATAGGAATTTTGAAAGAAGATTTGTTTTTTCGATTGTCATAATTTCGATTTTCTTTTTAGCGAGCTCGTTTGCTTCTTTCAACCCAAAGCTGTCTTTTCCTCTATATCCAGTCATTATTGTTAATTCAAAAAAATCACTATTGCTTTTTTCAATTTCGTCAATCTTTTTCATCACATCTCTTGTGATTGCGTTTTTTCTATCATTTCTTGCTCTAATTTTTGCACTAGGAGTTTCCAGCATTTCAAATAGGCGATTCTTTATTGGCTGTGGAATTTTAGTTCCGAAAGTTGTGGCAGAATTATAATTGTTTCTGATTTCCATATAATTACTCCTTTGGTTTTATTAAATTTCTTGAAAAATTTTTGTTGCTATTAGGATGTTTTTTTGTAAACTTTTATTATGAAAAATTAAAAAATTGGCAAATATTGTTTTTTAGGTATTTTTTGTATATTGTAAAAGTAGCGAAAGGAAGTAACTGATATGGCTTGTGTTCAAAGAATAAGTCCACGCATTGATTTTACCAAATATGCAGCCAAAAAAGGCTTGAATGTTGCAACTATTCCCTTGAAAGATAAATCAACTGTAAAAATTTTGTCAAACGATACAAAATTTGAAGAGTATTATTTAAAAAATGGGGAAGTTATTAATTCGATGAAAAAAGATTTGCCGAAGTTTGAAGATTTTAGCATCTTTGTTGCAGATAGATTAGCGAATATTCAAGAAAATGCTGTAAAAGGCATAAATGTTGTGGCAGAGTGGACTAAATCGTTAATGAAATAAAATGATAAAATAATAGAAATAAGGTTTTGATATTACTTCAAAGCCTTATTTTTTTAGCGTATAATTTATATAGGAGAGAATTTGTAAATTCAAAAAGGTGTAATTGTATGATTACGGATATGACAACTGGAAACCCCTTAAAACATATAATTTTATTCTCTATTCCTCTTTTGATTGGGAATGTTTTTCAACAGTTATATAATATTGCAGATTTGGTAATTGTTGGTAGAACTCTTGGGGTGGAATCTTTTGCTGCTGTTGGTGCAGTAGCGCCATTGTTTTTCTTGATAACTTTTGTGATTGTCGGTTTGACTAATGGATTTGCGGTTGTAACTGGGCAAAGGTATGGTGCAAAGGATATTTCTGGTGTTAAAAATTCTGTTATTGTATCTATTATTTTGAGTTCAATTGTTACGTTATTATTTACTGTTGTTTGTGTCTTTTTAATGAATCCTATTTTGCATTGGATGAATGTTCCCACAAATATTTATCACAATGCGTTTTGGTATATAGAAATTATTACAATTGGGTTGATTGCAACAACAATGTATAATATGCTTGCAAGTATCATTAGAGCTTTAGGAGATAGCAAAACTCCATTATATTTTTTGATAATTGCTTCAATTATTAATATTGTTCTTGCTTTGATTTTTATTCAATGTTTTCACATGGGAGTTCCTGGATCTGCAATTGCAGTTATTCTTTCTCAAGGAATTTCTTTTTTATTATGCTTGTTATTTATCAAATATAAATTCCCGATTTTACATTTAGCAAAAGAGGATTTTGACTCTGTCAAAGATAAAAAAGAATTTTGGGCATCTGCTTATGAACATTTGAGAGTAGGTGTTCCAATGGCTATTCAGTTTTCTATAATTGGTGTTGGTATTTTGATTATTCAAAGTGTATGCAATAGTTTTGGCTCAAATGTAATTGCGGCTCTAACTGCGGCATTGAGAATTGAACAAATTGCAACTCTTCCGATGATGTCTTTTGGGGTTGCATTAGCTGCTTATGTTGCTCAAAATTATGGTGCTAAAAAGTTCAAAAGAATTAGGCTTGGAGTAATAAACACGTCAACTATCAATATTGTATTGAGTATTTTGATGGCATTTGTTATGCGATTGTGGGGAACTGATATTATCAGTGCTTTTATTGGTTCAGCGACAAAAAATATAATAAATATCGCTCATCAATATTTGTTAATTAGTACAATTTACTATTTCTTCTTAGGTCAGATATTTATTTATCGTAATGCTTTACAAGGTATGGGCGAAACGGTATTCCCTCTTCTTGCTTGTACGGCAGAACTTGTGATGAGAGCATTTGCCGCAATTTATCTTGCGATAAAGTTTGGATATGTTGGAATGTTTTATTCTGGTCCAATTGCGTGGATTAGTGCCTCTTCTGTTTTGTTCTTCGGTTATTTGTGGAGTATAAAACATATTATTTGGAAATTTCGTTATCAATTAAATATTCCTGTGGATGATGAAAATATTTAGTTGGTGGTAGAATTAACATTGGAGATAATGGTATGTATGACGAAATTTTTGATAGATTGAGTAAATCTGATTTTCGCAAAAAGTTTAAACTAAGCCCAAAGGATAGACTGTATTTAGAACAAAAGGGCTTTGATACAATTAGAAGTCATGCTGTTGATTTTATTGCAAAAAGAATTGCTCCAGCGGATATCCCAAATGACGGGAAACAAACTCCAATGAGAGGTCATCCTGTTTTTACTGCTCAGCATGCAACGGCGACTTGTTGCAGAGGTTGTATAAACAAGTGGCACAAGTTTCCTAAAGAAGTTCAATTAACAAAAGAACAGCAAAAATATTTAGTTGATTTAATTATGGAATGGATAAAAAGACAGGTGAATTAATTATGGATTATAAAACAAATGTTATGAGAATTTTAGATAAAGCAAAAATAAGTTATAACCATTATTCTTATGCTGATACAGATGCAATTAGTGGAGTTGAAGTTGCTAGTGTTTTAAATCAAAATCCTGCTCAAGTTTTTAAAAGTCTTGTGACTATTGGAAAATCAAAAGAACATTATGTTTTTATGATTCCTGTTGCTGAAGAACTAGATTTGAAAAAATCAGCTCACGCAGTAGGAGAAAAATCTGTGGAAATGATAAAACAAAAAGAACTTTTACCTTTGACAGGGTATATTCATGGCGGGTGTTCCCCTATTGGTTTGAAAAAGCCTTTTCCTGTGGTGATTGATTCAACTGCCAAAAATTTTGATACAATAATTTTTAGTGCTGGCAAAATTGGTTACCAAGTAGAAGTAAATCCAGAAGATTTGAGTAAGATTTTGAAGAGTGTTCAATTTGATGATATTACTGCTTAAATTTTGTGGTGGATGTTAAGAGTTTGCAAAAAGGTTCTGGCATGGTATATTCTTTATAAAAAGGAAAAGAATTGGAGAGATTTATGGAAGGGAATAATAAACCAATTGTTCATTTGATTTCAAAGCCGAACAATATGTTAAAAACTATTTATACAGCTTGTAGAACTTGTTATAGTGCAGATAGCCCTATAAATATTTATGAAAATGCTGTTGATGAAGAAAAAATGTTGAAATTGATAAAACGTGTTGTTGGTTCTGGACATTATTCAACTATTGAACATATTCAAGTAAGTTTTGCGATTTCAAATGTATCAAGAGCTTGTACGCATCAGCTTGTACGCCATAGACATATGTCTTTTTCTCAAAAATCTCAACGTTATGTAAAAGAAAAAGGTCAATTTGATTATATTATTCCTCCAACAATTGAAAAAAATCATGAATTGAAAGAGAAATTTATTGAATTTATGGGTAAAATTTCTGATCAATATCAAGAATTTGTAGAGGCTGGAATTCCAGCAGAAGATGCTAGATTTGTTATGCCAAATGCAGCTGCAAGTTCTCTTGTGACAAGTTTGAATTTGCGAGAGTTAATTCACTTGGCAAATTTGAGATTGTGTACAAGAGCTCAATACGAAATTCGCTGTATGGTAAAATCAATGTGCGATGTTTTGATTGCGGAAGAACCTTGGTTAAAAGAATACTTAGTTCCAAAATGTGAAAGGCTTGGCTTCTGTGATGAAGATAAGTCTTGTGGAAGAAAAATTACTAAAGCTGAATTGTTTGAAAGGGCTGGGAAATAATTCATGAAAGCACTAATTCAAAGGGTTAAGCGAGCTTCTGTCACTATTGAAAATGAATTGTATTCAAAAATTGGTGCTGGATTACTTGTATTTCTTGGCGTCGAAAAAACAGATTCGGAGGAAAATGCAGATAAACTTGTTGATAAAATCTCAAAATTGAGGATTTTTGAAGACGAGAATGAAAAAATGAATAATTCAATAATGGATGTTTCTGGTGAAATGCTTGTTGTTTCTCAATTTACGCTTTGTGGAGATTGCAAAAAAGGAACTAGACCGAGTTTTGATGCCGCAGCAAAACCAGAAGATGCAGTAAGATTATATGAGTATTTTGTGGAGAAAGTTAAAAGTCTTAATATTCCATGCCAGACGGGTAAATTCCGTGCTATGATGGATGTTGAGCTTGTTAATGATGGACCTGTAACCTTCTTGGTAGAGAAGTAGTGACTATTGGGGCTTGCGTATATTCAAAATCCATGTTAGAATAATGGTATAAGTTAGAATTTTTATTTGAAATCGATTTTGTATTGTGAGGATGTTACCTTAAATTTATTTTTTATTATGAGTTATTTTTTTATTATTAATTAAGAGGCTTTTAAATTATGTATGTAAACAAGTGCATTAAGTGCGGTCGCGAGTTTGAAACAAAGAACCCTAAAAGAGTAATCTGCCCTGATTGCTTATATCCAGATAAAAAGATGATGGTTAATTCTTCTGAATCTGGGGATAGTCCAGCTACTTCTCAACCAGCGGAACAAACCCCAAGTTATTCAACTGAAGAAAAACCTCAATTCTATAATAGTTATTCATCTGGAGGAGATGATAACCAAAGACCATATAATAGGCCTCAAAGACCTTATAACAACCGTCCTCAACAAGGTGGTTATAATAACAATTACAACCGTCAAGGTGGTTATAACAGAGATAATAGACAAGGTGGATATAATAATAACTACAATCGCCAAGGCGGTTACAGCAGGGATAACAACCGTCAAGGTGGTTATAACAGAGATAATAGACAGGGTGGTTACAATAATAACTACAATAACCGTCAAGGTGGTTATAACAATAACAGAGCTGGAGGTTATCAACAACGCAGACCTCAAGGTCAAAACAGATTCAATAATAACAGACGCCCAATGAACAACCGCAACAAAGCTCCTAAGCAGTTGCTTGTAAGTAAGGAACAGTTGGAACAAATTGAATTGCTATATAAGTTGATGTTGCCTCTTCCAAACCCTGATGCACATGAAGTTATTGGTGAAAAAATCGGTTTGGAACCAAGAAAAGTATTTTTCGGTATCAATTTAGTAAGACAAAAAATGATGCTTCCTAAATTGCCGTTCCCTAAACGTAAATTGGCAATTACTCCAGATCAATTAAATGCTATCAAAATGCTATATGAACCATTGTTGCCGTTACCTCCGATTGGTTGCCATAAAATTATTGCAGCACAATTAAAAATGGACGAATGGCGTGTTCACGTTGGTATTGGTTTGGTTAGAGCACAAATGGGTCTTGAAAGATGGAACCAAGATAGACCAGATGCTCCAGAAGAGTTTAAAAACCAAAAAGCAGAAGAAAAATCTGAAAAAGCTGAAAAGCCTAAATCAACTAGAAAGAAAAAAACAGAAACTCCTGTTGAAGAAGTAGCAGAAGCTCCAGCAACGGAAGAAGCAGTTGAGGTTGAAGAAGCTCCAAAGAAAAGACGTGGCAGACCTAAAAAGGTTGAAGCAGAACCTTCGGAAGAATAATGATGACCAAATATATTTCAGTTGGTAAGATTGTTAATTTTCATGGTATTAAGGGTGAAGCTAGAGTTGGTTATTCTAAAAATCAACAAGAGTTCTTTCTGTCTTTGAAATCCGTATTTGTCAAAACTGGCAATGAATATCGAGAATTAAATATCGATTCGGTTCGTCAAAATAAGAATTTTTTAATTGTGAAATTTGAAGGAATTGATTCTATCAATGATATTATTCCATTGAAAGGTTGTTTACTTTTCGTGGAAGAGGATGTTGTTCGTGAAAATCTTGATGAGGATGAATTTCTTATAGATGAGCTTGTTGGTTTGAGTGTTTTTGATAACGAAAATGGCAAAAATTTGGGATTTGTAATAGGAGTTTCAAATAACGGTGCGAGTGATTTGATTTCTGTTAAGACAAATTCAAAAAAAATCTCTCTAATTCCGTTTGTAAAAGCGATTGTTCCTGTTGTCGATATTAAAAACAAAAAAATTATGATAAATAATATCGAAGGGTTATTGGAATGATTTTTGATGTTTTGACATTGTTCCCAGAAATTATACAATCCTATTGCGATGTAAGTATTATGAAAAGAGCAAAAGAGGGTGGTGTCTTTTCTGTTAATGCTGTAAATCCACGAGATTTTACTCTTGATAAGCATAAAAAGGTGGATGATACTCCTTATGGTGGTGGAGCTGGTATGGTTTTAGCACCTCAGCCTTATGTTGATGCTTACGATAGTATTGAAAAATTAGAAAACTCAATAACTGTGATGTTATCTCCTCAAGGTGAACCATTAAGTGAACAATTGGTTTTAGACTTGGCAAAGTATGACCAAATTATTATGCTATGCGGTCATTATGAAGGTTTTGACGAAAGAATCCGAGAAATTATTAAACCTAAAGAAATTTCTATTGGGGATTTTGTTCTTACAGGAGGAGAGCTTCCTTCGTTGTGTTTGATTGATGCCGTTAGCCGAAAATTGAATGGTACATTAGGTAAAATTGAATCTGCGGAAGAGGATAGTTTTTCAAATGGATTACTTGAATATCCTCAATATACAAAACCTAGAGATTTTAGAGGCTACAAAGTTCCAGAAGTTTTACTCAACGGCAACCACAAGGAAATAAATGAGTTTAGGCTTCAACAACAAATAGAGCGAACAAAAACTCGTCGCCCTGATTTGTATGAAAAATATTTAAAAAATAAAAAATAGTTTATTTAAATGTTCCGCCTGGAGTACCCCAGCCAAAGAAGTTTTTAACAAATTCGTAACCAGCGTAAATTCCTAAGCCTCCAGCACAAATTTTGCTTGGTAATCCTTTTGATAGTAACGCTCCTAATCCTAATCCGAATGGAACGATGTGGGATACGAGCATTGATGTAAATCCTTTAACGTATCCAACACCTTCATTGATGAATCTTTTCCAGCCACAATCTAGTTCCATTTCGTATGAGGCATCTTTTATTCCTTCTTGAATTTTACTCATATTTGTTGAGTACAATGAGTTATTCAAATAATATCCAGTACTTGCAGCATCTTTTTCGCTAGAATATAAATCTGCTTGAATTTTCCCAAGGTAATGAGCATCGTACGCAACGGCTCCGAGAGCAACTGCCCCGATTCCTTTTGTTACCCATTTTGCAGGGTTTTTAGGTAAAACTTTTTTTGCTATATGTCCTATTCTCATAACCTATTTGCACCTTATTTTTTAATACTGCTTTTTGATTCTTCTTTTTTTGTTTCAGTTTTTTCTTTCTTTGCAGATTTTTCTGTTATTGGAACTTCTTTTTCTACTTGTTGACCTGACATTTTAAGTAAGATGTTACTTGCATCTACTGCATCCATTCCATAGTGAGCTTTGTCGTTTTGCATTCTAGTTAGAACTCCAACTGTAAAGTCATCACCTGTTACTATTCTTCCTTGTAATGCTGCCATTGCAAGAACTCTGATTTCTTCTGATGGGTCTTGTAACATTTTGTTGATGAGAGCAGTTAATGCCTTGTCATCTTTTCTAGAAGTATCTTCTTCTAATCTAGAGTAAACTTCTTTTGCGGCTGATAATCTAATATCTTTCTCTTGGCTATTTAAGTAATTTTCCAAGTTTCTGATATAATCATCTGTCAATTGAACAACTTTTTTCTTTTCTGTTTTCTTGCCGTCTTTAGATTCTGTTTCTGAGGTTTTATTTGTTTCAGAATTTTTCTCTGAACCTGTATTTGCACCGATTGCAGAACCATTTCCTCCATTCCCAGTCTGTCCAGCTCCGTTCATTGTCCCAGCACCCATTGGATTTGTATAATAATTTGATGGGTAACAAGGAGCATTTACGTTATAAGTTGGAGGTGTTGCTCCAGGAGGAGTTACTGAAGGGTTAAAGATTTGGATGTTAACTCCTGATGTAGAAGCAGGTACTTGTACATTTTGTGGTTGTTGAGCTTGTGGTTGAACTGCACATTGGTTTTGTACAGTTTGTGCTTGTTGAACTTGAGATTGAGTCTGTGGTACGTAATAATTTTGAGGGTATGAATATTGAACAGGTGCTTGAGCTGGCTGTTGAATTTGTTGTTCTTGAGCCGTTGGAGCTGCACTATTATTGTAATTGCAGTTATATTTTACCTGTTGTGGAATATTCTGTTGCTGTACGTTTTGGCTCGTAACTTGCATGATACAATTTCCCTATTTTCTACACCTAATATAATAAAGTATTTGAACCGTAGAAATTTGCTTTTTTATTAAGGAATGTAAACAAAATAACGCTAAAAAACACACCCTAATTTTTTTAGGATGTGTTTTCTTTGTTTTTATTTATTATTAAATTTAGCAGAAACCTAATTTTTCTAGTTTAGATTTGTAGAACCCTACGTTGATATTAAGTTTTTCTCCTATATTTAATAATAGTTTGATGAATTTAATATCTTTATCTCGAGGTTCTTTTTCGTTGTTTTCTAAAATATCACCTATTCTATGATAGATTTTGTTATAATAAATGTTTTGAGCTTCTGAAATATCTATTTGAAGATCAAGTTTTTCAATTATTTCAAACAGTTCTATAATTGTATCTGCTTGTTGAATTTCAAAACTCTTTGTTAATCTATTTAGGTTTGTGATGATTCTTTTTGCAAAGTTTTTGTTAGAAGGAGTTTTATCAATATCGATATTCATTCTCTTTGCTTCATAGTTAATATCTTTGATTTGTTGAACAATAGGATCTTCTACAAATCCATCACTACCTGCTAATAAGTCATTATATCTATGGCTTAGTGCATATTCAGCAGAAATCTTAAATTCTTTTGGGATTTCTAATCCAAGATTTTGCATATGATAGATTGAACCTTTTCCTTGGTCATACATTTCTTTGTATGTATTTCCAAATTTTTCAAGCTGGTCTTTTAGAAGAATTTGCAAAATTTTCTTTCTTTCTTCGATAAAAATATCTTTCAATGTAAAGTATTCTTTTCCAAATTTTTCATCAAGAGTTCTAATAATTTCAGTTATTGGATTAAGTGCAAATGTTTTTATTAGAGTTGTTTGTAGTTCATTGAATTCAGCATCATTTGAGAATTCTTTTATTGCACAGTGGAAATCTCCTCCAGCGTATTGCATTAGTGCAAACATTAAATCTGCTTTTTGTAATGTTACTTTTGAACTTATTTCAATATGTCCTACAAGGAAATTAGAGCTTCCTTTTTGTACTTTTTGGTAACTATGGCGTTTAACTGTGTAGCAATAAACGTCTTCTTCGTCTTCAAAATCTTGATACAATGAAGAAATTGCCCACAAACAAGCGATTTGTTTTGCTGTTACAACAGATGGTTTTACAAAACGCTCGTAAATATCTTTTCCTGTTCCAAATTCAGCAATGTTACTTTTTGCTTGGGATAGAATGTCTTTGAAATGAGTTTCAAAGTCTTCGTTTGTGAATCTTGCAACGAGTTGCATAGCTCTTGCTGCATATTTCATAATTTGAACAGTTTCAATTCCAGAAATTTCTGAGAAGAACCATCCGCAACTTGTGTACATCAACATTGCTTGTCGTTGAATTTCAAGAAGTTCCATACCTTTAACCTTTTGTTCTTCGGTTAGGTCTGGTTTAAAGTTTTCTTTTTGGAATTTTCTTATTGTTACATAATTTCTGTCTAAAATTACGTCAATATATTTGTTTCTGATAGCCCAAGGATTATCGTTGAAATATTTTGGACCTTCTGCTTCAAATACTTTTGCAAGTCCATCACGAAGGTAATCAAGTGCATTTCTTAGAGGTTCTCTCCATTTTTGGTTCCATCCAGGATGGCCTCCAGTTGAACATCCACAATCTTCTTTCCATCTGCCAACGCCGTGGAAACAGCTCCAAGAAGAAGCTTGTTTAATATCAACTTCATAGTCGCTTTCGTACTTGTCTAGATACTCTGCGTAATTGGTGATTTTAAAACCTTCATCTTCTGCTTTAATTTTTAAAACGTATGATAATGCCATATCTCCGAATTTTGTATGGTGTCCGTAGCTTTCGCCATCAGTTGCAATGTTAACTAATTGAGGATAATTTCTTGTTTCAGAAACACCTTCTTTTAATCTCTTGATAAATCTGTTGCCATCTTTTAGTAATTCGTCAAAAGCAACTGATTTTGAGATAGCACCATCATAGAAGAATAAAGCTATTGATTTTTTTGAATCGCCTTTAAGGGTGTATTTGTAAGATCTTGCAGGGTCAATATTTCCCCAGCTTACATCTTGCCATTCTTTATCGCCAGTTTTTCTTATTTTTAGAGCTTGGTATGGTGAAAGAATAGTAAATTTTATGCCGTTATCTACAAGAACTTTTAATGTCGCATCGTCAACAGCTGTTTCTGCAAGCCAGATTCCCTCTGGTTTTCTACCGAAACGATATTCAAAATCACGGATTCCCCATTTAACTTGGGTTTCTTTGTCATGAGCATTTGCAAGTGGCATAATCATATGGTTATATACTTGAGCAATTGCGTTGCCGTGTCCAGAGTGTTCTGAAATGCTGTCAATATCTGCTTTAATAATTCTTTCATATGTAAGAGGTGCAAATTCTTCCATCCAAGAAAGCAAAGTTGGACCGAAGTTGAAGCTCATGTATTGGTAGTTGTTTACAATATCAAGAATTTGGTTTTTGTTATCTACAATTCTTGATACAGAGTTTGGATTGTAACATTCTTTGCAGATTCTTTCATTCCAGTCGTGGAAAGGTAATGCACTATCCTGCAACTCAATAGCTTCAAGCCATGGGTTTTCTCTTGGCGGTTGGTAAAAATGACCGTGTATTGTTAAAAATTTTTCTGTTGTACTCTTTTCCATAATTTTATTCCATCTTTTGTTTTGTTATCTAGTTCTCAGCAGATTCTTTTTTAGGCTTTTTTACAGTTAGGACTTTGAAAGAATCTACATCCATCCAAGGATCTCCAAGTGCTGTTGAGAAAACTTTTCCAGTGAATTCAATTTCATCTCCAGCATCAAGGTCAATATTTTTTTCAGCAACTTCTTTTTTTAAGAAGATTTTTAATTCTGAAAGTGGGATGTCGTGGCTTGTCATATCAGGTCTTTGGATAAGGAATGAGATGTATTTTTCAGAAGATCTCATTGCAGGAGAATAATCCAGACCTAAAGTTGAAAACTTGTCAAATTTTGCTTTGATTTTAATATTTCTTCTCAAATATCTGTAAGGATTTGCAACAACGTCAAGTGGATTAACTGAAACATATTCAACTGGAGCTTGTTGTTGAGGAACGGCAGCTCTTACAATTGTTGGGGTTGTTGTTTGAGAACAAACTTTGTTTATAGTTAGCCCTGTTCCAAGAGAAATAATCAGAGCTAAAGTAATTATTTTAAAATTTTTCATTTCTACCTCTTACTTAAACTTTTAACACCTATATTTTAGCACATAATTCAAATAAAATAAACTGTACGAGCTGGTATAAATGTATTATTTTTGTTAATAATAGACTTGAATTATTAATTAAAAAGTATTATAATAGAAATATACATTTAGAATACATTTCTTGATGGATGAAATTTTATATTTAGGCATTATATCATATTAATATTACACTAATTTATTTTTTTTATTTTACATAAATGTCACAGAATTTATAAAAAGCTCGGAGTAATTGAGATGAGAAAGTCTAAAAATTTTTCAAAAAGAACTACTAAGCCCAATAAGAATGCAATCAAAGCTCTATCTGTAGCAACAATTGCTGGTCTAGCCATGATTGGGGGAACCGCACAGGCACAAGATGTTCAGAAAGCTCCTATTCCTACTATCCCAACATATACACTAGATGAAGCAAGCAAATCTTCGGATACTTTATACATTCCTAATTATGATACTGAAACAGGAACAGTTACTGATGCTTATTACAAAGTTAATTATAGTAATACAGAATTTGGCACGGGTACAGAAAATTCAAAAGACTTCAATGTAAAAACTTCTGCTGGAAATATTGATGTCAACGTAAAATATGACAATTCCGAAGCAAGAACTCGAACTGAAATTTACTCTGAAACAGAAACAGTTGAAGGAAGTTTTGTAAATAATAACAATACAGATAAAGACTATGCTGTTGGAGGAGCTGTACGTAACGAATCAACAATTACCAATATTAATGCGGGTTTTGCTGGAAACTCTTCTAATTCAACAACTAACGCAGAAGGCGGAGCTATATTTAATAAAACAGGGGCAACAATTTCTAATATAAATGGATATTTTATTGGTAATACTCTTTCTCCATTAGATTCTGATAAATCTGCTTATAATATTGGTGGTGCTGTTGCGAATGATGGTTCTATTGGAGATATAGTCGCAGATTTTATTGGAAATAGTATTAACGGAAATAATCGCACAACAGCATTAGGTGGAGCTATTTATAATACTAATAAAATCAATAGTATAACTGGTGATTTCGTAGGTAACTCTACAACGGGTAATTATGCCGTTGGCGGTGCTATTTATAATTCTACAAATGGAAATACAGAAAGAACGCCAGAAATAGGGGCTATAAAAGGAAACTTTATTGGTAATACTGCTTCTAGTGATGGCGGTGCAATCTTTAATAACACTTATTACAATTCAAATGTTATTGCTAAAATTAGTTCAATTGAAGGTGATTTCATAAGAAACTCTTCTGGTCGTTTTGGTGGTGCGATTTGGAATAACGGTACAATTGGTGACATCAAGGGTAATTTCATAGAAAACACCGCTCAACGAGGTGGTGCAATATATAATGTTAAAGCTAATTACAATACTCCTGAAATTCCTATAATTAAAAGTATAACAGGTGATTTTATTGGTAATCATATAGATAGAAGTGATTTTGGGGCTGCTATTTATAATGAAGGTGTAATTACCGATGGTATCAAAGGTAATTTTATCGCTAATACCATAACTGGTTCTGGGATGGGTGCAGGTATTTATAATGTAGGTCCATATTCAAGCAATTATAAAACCTTAATAAATGGTATTCAAGGTGATTTTGTACAAAATAAAATTACTGGAAGTGGTTATATCTCAGGAGCAGGGATTTATAATGAAAGAGCAATAATAAATAACGGAATTATTGGTAATTTTATTCAAAATGAGTTGGTTGGCAACGGTGGAACACTTGAAGGTGCGGCTATTACAAATAAATCTGGAGCGACTATTTCTGCGAGAGAAGATGGAATAAGTATTTCTGGTAATTTTATTGGTAACAAAATTTCTGGAGCTACTTATGCTGATGGTGTAGCTATTTCAAACAGGGATGGTGCAAAAATTGACGGCGAAATTGTGGGTAATTTCTCTCAGAATAGTGTAACTTCGGATTCTGTTGAAGGTGCTGCAATAGCTAATAAATACGCCACTATTGGTAAAATAACTGGTAAGTTTGTTGAAAATACTGCTCAAGCTACTAGTACTGCTCAAGGTGGTGCTATATATAATGAAGGCTCTATTACAAATGGATTAGGTGATTCAACTTTCATAAGAAACTCAATAACCTCTGAAAATGCCTATGCAGGTGGAGGTGCTCTCTATAACTATGGAAGTATTCAAGGTGAATCTGCTGTAAAATTGTATTTTGAAGGTAACTCTGCTGTTTCAAAAACATCTAATGCTCAAGGTGGTGCTTGGTTCAATGGTGGTTCATTTGCTAGTAAAGAGATTACAGCAGATTTTATCAACAACTACGCTGAAGGAAAATCAACTTCTGAAGGTGGTGCTTTTCATAATAGCACTACTCTAGGTAAATTGACAGGCAACTTTATCGGCAACCACGTATCTGGTCAAGAGTTTGTTGCTGGTGGAGCATTATATAACAGAGGTAGTATTGAAAAGATTTCTGGTTTGTTCCGAGATAATTTTGCAAAGACTGTTGGAATAGGATACGGAGCAGAAGGCGGAGCTTTGTATTCTTATAATGCAAATGTTGATGCTGACTTCTTAAACAATTACGTAGAAGCTGATGGACATGTTAAAGGTGGTGCTATTTACTCTCGTAATTTGACATTGAACGGAGATCATTTATTTTCTAATAACTATGCAATTTCAAAAAGTAAAAACGCTTCTGGTGGTGCTATTATGGTTGATTATGGTTCCGCTGAAAATTTAAACGGCACATTCTCAAATAACTATGTTGAAGCAGGCGAATTTGCAATGGGTGGAGCTGTTTATGCTAGTGGAATTAAAAATGTAGATGGCACTTATGTAAATTCTTATGCAAAATCTGCAACTAAAAATGCTCAAGGTGGTGCAATCTATGCTAGTTCAATCGATAGTTTAAAAGGCTCATTTGGTAACAACTATGTTGAAGCTAAAGAATATGCACAAGGTGGTGCTGTTTACTCTGGAGGGATTGAAAAAGTAAACGGTCTATTTGACAACAACAAAGCTACATCTGCTGAAACTAACGCAGACGGTGGTGCTATAAATGCAAGTCATATCACCTCAATTGAAGATAGTACATTCTCAAACAACTCTGCTATCACAAACGGAGCAGATGGATGGGCTCACGGTGGTGCGATTTATTCGGGTAACATTGGTTCTATTAGCAATTCTAGTTTCATAAATAATACTTCATCTTTCCAAGGTGGTGCAATATATTCTTATAGTTCAATTGATAAAATTGAAAACTCAACTTTTGCAAATAACAAAGCAGGAGAAAATGGCGGAGCTTTGATTGCAGAGGCAGGAATTGGAACAATTACAAATTCATCATTTATCAATAACACTTCAACTAATGGTAAAGGTGGAGCAATTTATACAACAAAAGATTTGAATATTGTATCTAAAAATGGTTACAATTCTTTATTCACTGGAAACACTGCAAAGATAGACGGCAAAGTTGAACAAAACGCTATCTATATGGAAACCCCAGAGGATGAGGGTGATGTTACTTTGACTCTAGACGCCCAATCAAGTGGTAGATTTGTCCTAAACGATACAATCAACGGCAATAGCTACAACTTGAAAATGACTGGTGACAAAACAGGAGAAGTATATTTCAACAATAAAATTGTAAATGCTAATATTACTCAAAATAATGTAACAAGTTATGTTAATGATGCTTCTCAGTTGAACTATAACAATAATCTAGCTATAAATAGCGGAATTATGAATATTAACAATATGGGATTAGCTCCATTGCATTTGAACTCTTTTGTGAACGATGGAACAATCAATATTAATTCAGTTGATATTAACCCAGCAACTGAAACTATGGGTAAAATAACCGCAGATAGTTATGGTTCTCAAACAGGTACAATTAACGTTAATGGTTTAAATGTTTTGGCTGACCCAAATCCAGACAAACTTCAAACGGATGTATTCTTTGCTGATAGTGCATTTGCAAATACCGTAAAATATAATGGCTCAAATGAATATATGGGCAAGATATACAAATACACCGTAGGATATTCGCCAGAATCTGGTGAATTCCAATTTGTTCGTGGAGGTGGCTCTAGTGGTGCTGATTCCTTCAACCCATCTGTATTGAGTTCATCTGTAAATGCTCAAGCTGGTACTAACGCTACTGTTAACGAAACATTCCATTATGTATTTGAACACGCAGATGCGTTTACTCAATTACCTTCAATGGATAGATTTGCTAAAATCAATGAAAATAGATACGCATTAAGTTCTGATTTCAATAACAATATACCAGGAATTGCCCCAGAATTTAACAATAAAGCTGGATGGTTCAGACCATATGTTACATTTGAAAAAATGAACTTGAGAAATTCTGGTGCTGTAAATGCTACAACTTACGGTTCATTAGTTGGGTTTGATAGTGATTTTCAAGATTTAAAACACGGATGGACAGGTGTTACAACTGGTTATATTGGTTATACTGGTTCTCAGTTAAGATATTCTGGTGCTGATACTACAATGAACGGTGGTTTGATTGGTTTCACTCAAACTTTTTATAAAGGCGACTTCTGGACAGCGTTGACTTTGAGTACAGGTGCTAGTGCTGGGCAAACTAATACAATGTACGGCAAGGAAGATTTTACAACTCTATTTGCTGGTGTTGGTTCAAAGACTGGTTATAACTTTGAATTTAAAGAAGGTAAATATATTATTCAGCCTGTTTGGTTCATGAGTTATACAATGGGTAAAACATTTGATTATACAAATGCGGCAGGAGTAAGAATTGAATCATCTCCAATGCATTCAATTATGTTAAATCCAAGTTTGCGATTTATAGCAAACACTAAAAACGGATGGCAACCATACGCAAGTGTTGGAATGGTATGGAATGCGATGAATGAATCAAGTACAACAGCAAATGGGACTAAGTTGCCAGAATCAAGCATAAAACCATATGTGGAATATGGCGTAGGGCTACAAAAACGATTTAAAGATGACTTTATTGCATTTGGACAAGCAATGATAAGAAATGGCGGTCGTAACGGTATATCTTTAACCGCAGGTTTCCGTTGGGCAATCGGACGAGATAAAGAAAAACCATTAGAAAAAGTTCAAGGTGTAAATAATAAGACTATTAGCTCTGGAACTAAAGCTGGCGACAAAACTGTTACAATGAAGAAATTTCTTCCTCCAACAGTATCTATAAAAGTTGGGGATAGTAAGGTTTCACATACAACAGACGGAAGAAAAATTGTTAAACAATTATCTCAAGCCCAAAGAGAAAAATTAGCAAAACAATACCAAAATACGACAAGAACAACTTCTATCGGTGATATGAAAAAATTATAGTTCTTAATTACTTTAAAGAATAAAGTTTATGGGCAGAGATATTTTTTCTGCCCTTTACTTTTTTAATTTTCTCTTGTATAATCTTGGTGTGAGGGTTAAGGGGGTTATAGATTTAACTCTATTGGAAGTTTGTCCCCTTAAAAAAGAAAGAGATATGCTCTATCGATGAGTAAAGCAACAGAATTTAATTACAAGTTTATAAAAGAACAAGCGGGCGCTGGAAACTGGCGTAGAGGCTATGAATACTATTTGAAAGACATGGTATTTGATAATTATCCTGAAAAGAATTTCTATATGGGGAAAGTTAAAGGTAATTTCCAAGACCATTACAATACAGATTTAATTTTTAAGAAAAATAAAGTTGAAGCTCGTTGTAGCTGTCCATTAAAAGATGAATGGTGCAAACACTCTGTTGCAGTTGCACTTAAAGCTATTAACGAACATGCTTATGAAGATTGGTTAGAAACAAAGTTTGGAATGGAATTTGATTTCCCAGATGAAAATACTGCTCTAACCGAAGAGCCTCAAGGTAATTATATTTTTCATTTTAACCCTAAACGTAAAGCTAATTTTTTCTCTATTCTTGTTCGTTCAAGAGATACAGGAAAAATTGTCCGTCAAATTGAACCTATTTTGCGTGGGGTGATTGAGGCTCAAAAGCAAGATCCTAATTTTGATTTAAACAATTCTCAAAAAGTTGAGTTGCTAATCTTTCAACAATTATTAAAGATTTCTAGACAAGATAAAAAAGCTGGTTGGTACGATATTCCAATTGCTAAATTTGGACAAGTTTTTTCTTTGCTTTCAAAAGCGGATGAAGTTTTAGACGAGAAAACAAAAGACCGTTTGAAATTTGCGGATGATGAATGGAAACTTGTTTTATATGTAAATTCTTCGTCTGTTGCTGGAACATTATTGTTATCTCTTGAATGGCAAAGACCAGACAAAGATGATGTTTATCCATTTGAAGAAGTTAGATATTTTTCAAGACATTTAAAATGGGGTAGATACAAAAATGTTATTTTCCCTACAAATGTTGCTATTCAATCTATCCCTCAAAATATTACAAAATCATCTTTTACAGATTTGAAAGATGCGGAGTGTGGAAAATTTATTTATGAAGATTTACCAAAGCTTCGTCAAGTAATGGATGTTGTTATTGATGAAAAAATTTCTAAATTGATGTTGGAAGAACGTCCTCCAATCAATGTTGTAACAATGGGTATTGATTATGACCAATCGTTGAAAGCATCTTTGGATTTTGAATATGACGGAGTTAGAGTTCCTTATTCAAAATCAACAAACGAAAAACCACCATATATTACAATCAAAAAGCCTGATGAGGATATGATTTATTGGGTTAAACGTAATATAAAACACGAAAATGAAGCATATGCGATGCTTTTGGCTTGTAAATTTGTTCCTATGCAAACAAATAACCTTGCCTTAGAAAAAGAAAATGCAATTGATTTCTATAATTATTATTTAAAACAAGCTGGCTCTGGATGGAAATTTGAAGAAAAAGATGATATGTCATTTTTCAAGATTATGGAAGATCCATTTAGATTATGTGCCGAAATTGATTTCTCTGATGAACAACCAGATAGTTTTGATATTAAAATTTATGGTAAAGTTGGGGATGAAGTTATCGACTTTGATGAAATTTATGACACAATTCAAAGTGATGAAAAGTATGCTAGAATTAGAAGTTTAGGTTTTGTAGAATATCCAGCTCAAAATATTTATTCAATGATGAGATCTTTCAATTCATTTGATGTTTATAGAAATCCTGACAATCGATTTACTGTCAAAACTTATCGTGCTGGTTTGATTAATGAACTTAAAAACCTTGGTGCAGAACTGATTTTAAGTGATAGATTTAAAACTTTCTGGGAACAAATGTCAACTTTCTCAACTGCTGAGGAAACAACTCTTCCTCAGGGTATTAATGCTGAATTTCGTGAATACCAATTGAAAGGTTTTGGCTGGTTATGGTTCATGTATAAGTATGGGCTAAATGGTATTTTGGCAGATGATATGGGGTTAGGTAAAACTCTTCAAGCTTTGACTGTATTGCAAAAGGCGAAGGAAGAAGACGGACCTATGCCAACACTGGTTATTGCACCAACAACAGTTGTATTTAACTGGGAATCTGAAATTCAAAAGTTTGCTCCGACTTTATCTTGTTTGAAGTTGCAAGGTGGAGAAAGAAAACAATTTTTCAAAAAAATCCCAGAATACGACGTAATTATTACTAGTTATGCTCTTGTTCGTCGTGATATTGCTAAGTTGAAAGATATTAATTTTAGATATGTAATTTTAGATGAATCTCAAAATATCAAAAATGCAACTTCTCAAACAGCTCAAGCAGTTAAACAGTTGAACTCTCAGCATAAGTTAGCTCTTTCTGGTACTCCAATAGAAAATAAATTGGAAGAGTTGTGGTCTGTATTTGATTTCTTGATGCCAGGATTCTTGTTCTCAATGGCAGATTTTAATTCAAGATATGTTAATCCAATTATGGAACGTCAAGACAAAATTGTTGAAAAACGCTTGAAATTACAGATTTATCCATTCATCTTACGTCGTATGAAACGTGATGTAGCGAAAGATTTGCCAGATAAAGTTGAAAATATTGCGTACTGTGAATTAACTGATGAACAAAAGGATTTCTATTTACAAGTTCTTGATAGTACAAAAGAAGAATTGTTCAAATCTATTGAACAAAATGGACTTGAAAAAAGCAGATTGTCTATTTTCTCTGCACTTCTTCGTATGCGTCAAATTTGTTGTCACCCAAGACTTTATGACAAAAATAATGTTAAAAATGTTATTTCGTCTGGTAAGTTTGAAAAACTTAAGGTTATGTTGGAAGAAATTATTTCAGAAAAACACCGTATTTTGTTATTCAGCCAATTTGTTGACATGTTAGATATTGTGAAAGCTTGGTTGGATAAATCTGGAATTAAATACGAATATTTGACAGGTAAAACAAAAGACCGTCAAGGTGCAGTTGAAAGATTTAATAATGACCCGACTATCCCAATTTTCTTAATTAGTTTGAAAGCTGGTGGTACTGGTTTGAACTTGATAGGTGCGGATTATGTAATTCACTATGACCCATGGTGGAACCCTGCGGTTGAAGATCAGGCAACTGATAGAGCTTATCGTATTGGCCAGAAAAAGAAAGTATTTGTTTATAGACTTATTACACGTAATACAGTTGAAGAAAAAATTCAAAAGCTTAAAACAATTAAGAGAAACCTTGTTGATAGCGTAATTTCCGTAGATAGAAATATTACAAAATCGCTTACAATGGATGATATTAGAGAGATTTTCTCTGTTGATTAATCAAATTGTTTTTTGAGTGATGCCCTTTCTTCTTTGAGTAATGCGTTAAGTTTTTTATTTGCAAACTTTAATTTGTCTTCAAATTTAAAATTGAGTTTGTAACTGAGTTTAAGGTTTAAAGCATCTATAAAGTCGTCAATGTTTTTGATGCCTTTAAATCTAAAATGAATTTCATCGCTATATGCGTTAATTTCAGTTATCAAATGTGATCTGATTTTTTGTAGTGTTTCTATCGCTATATCTCTTGGCAATATATCTATGAGAGCACTTGCTTCTTTTCTAAACTCTTTCATGTTCGTTTTGGAGGAAATTTCTTCCATAAAAAATTTATTAATATAATCTGTTGCGTTGGAATATCCTTCATTATTTATAAGATTATTTATTCTGTGCATTTTTACTTTTGGATTGTAAAGGTAGTCAATCATATGTCTGACTTCGTGGAATAAAGTGTATTTATTTTCAACTTCAGTTTTGTTCTTTTTAAGTGGTAAGAAAAGAGCAATTCCATCATATTGTAGAATTTGTTTTTCTTTATCGACAGATAGGATATTAGCAATTGAGCCACTAAATTGCTCTCTTTCTTCGCTCTTGATTGTGTAGTTAATCTTATTTGGGGCAAAAAGGTTATCTATACATTTTCTAATCCTAGAAATTGAATAAACCCCATCCTTACATTCGTTTGTAATATTTTTATAAAACTCTATGCTCTTTTGTTTTGCTATTTTATTCCTTTTATCAAATGTGTTTTTTACATAGCCAAGGGGTAATTTAGCATGGGGCATTATTTTAGAGGTAATGTTATATGTCATTTATTATTTATCCTATTTTACTTCTGCAATAAAACGTGAAGGAAAAATTTTTTGCTATTAAATCCCGCAAAAAGTTCTTTGTTGATTTTTTATAATATGCGTGTTAGCATAAAGCTCGTAGATAAAGGAAAAGTAATTTTAATGCTAAATTCAAATTTAAACACTCAATCTTGGTGGAGCCTGTTGAATAAGACAGGTCTTTTGAGTTGGCGTTAGAGCTGATAATTTTATAAATTAAGTTTAATTATAAATGACCTGATCTTGTGTGTTCAGGTCATTTTTTGTTGTCAGTTTATCTAAAAAAGGAAATTACTTATGGAAATTAGAAAAATAAATAGCAATACTCCGTCATTTACAAATTCTGGAAAAATTGGTTTAGGGTTAAAAACAGCAAGTAAAATTTGCTCCATTCAAGAAGGAGGAGCAGGATTATCTCATATAAAATTTATTCAAGATTGTGCAACGTGTTTACTGCCTAAAGTTGTATTTGCTCGTAGCAAGGCTGAATTGGCAGAAAATTCGTTCTTGGAATTTACTGAGTCTATTTTAGTTTATTATTTCCCCGCATTGTTGGGCGAAAAAGTTTTTAGAAATATTTTCTCTAAAAAACTTCCAAAAGATTTAAAATCTCAAGTTTCAATTCCAGCACCTATCCTTTTGAAAAATAAAGCTATTAGTAATAATAAAAAAATCATGCCAGTAAAAGCTGCTCTTGCTTTGGCTGGTTTAGTTATACCGTTGACGGAATTTGTTTTGAATTATGCCAAAAATATTATGACTTTGAAAATTTTCAAGCAGGCGAATTTTGATAATATTGCGAATTTAGATAAAAATAAAAAGGTGGATGATAAGGCTCAAGCACAAAAAGTTGAAAACAGTGCGAAACGTAATATAAAAATGGCTGGAGGAGTTTATGCTACCTCTTTAGGGCTTGCCACTTGCGACTCGGCATCGACCTCAAGCGTACATACGAGGG
>ERZ1031719.255-NODE-255-length-25281-cov-8.005233_pt1 | contig 25281 bp, 14 predicted proteins | sample MGYA00516702_ERZ1031719 | MGnify/ENA primary metagenome ERZ1031719 (study PRJEB33719, sample SAMN04261227) | wastewater metagenome | biome: rural village; feature: human; material: feces | host: Homo sapiens | place: El Salvador | collected 2013-01-07 ...
CGTTGGCGGCGCCCTGCGCGATCAGCATGGAGCTGTCCCAGTCAGCGATGCTCGCGTCCTTTCCGGCGTTGAAGTTGATGGTCTTCTTGACGCCCATGCCCACCTTGTTGGTACTGTACTGCGCGGCAAGGTTCTGCTTCGGGACCTCCACCTTCTTCACGGTCACGGAAGCGCTCAGCGCCTGACCCTTCTTAACCTTCTTGCCATCCTTGGCGGCGGTGCCGGTCACCTTGACGGTAGCGGTCTCGCCGACGGAAAGAGTTTTACCAACGGAAATGACCTTTCCGTCAGTGAAGGAGCCGCTCTCGCCCTCGGTGGTGGTGTACTTCAGATTGTCGGCATCCTGCGCGCGCAACGTGACCTTGACATTGTCGGAGGAGAATTCCTTGGAAGCCGCTTCCACGGACACGTTCGGATCGGATTCGCCCTTCACGTAGAAGACACTGACCGCGCCGCCCTTGGCGGTACCGGAAACGATCTTATGGTTGGAGACCACAAGCCGGCCGCCATTGACCTCATCCGGGTAGGTGCCATCGTCAAGTGTGGTGTCCATGCCGGAAAGGCTCTTGTCGCCACCCAAGTTGGCAATGACCACACCATCGTTCTGAATGCCATCAGACGTGGAGCGCTCAATCATCAGGCAGGACTTGTCGCCGCAGTTCTGCAGGTTCTCGCCCTTGCCATCCATGGCGTTACGGAAGTGGTTGACTGCCGCGACGGACTTGTTCTTCCACATGTCGTCACCGGCGTCACCCAGCTGGGACTGCTCGGCGAACTGCGGGTTGGTGCCGCCAGAGCCCTTCGGACGGTTGAAGTACAGCGGAGCGCCGGCCCTACGGGAACCAACGACCGCCCAGCCCATCATGATCTGATAGTCGGTGAGGCCGGTGGATTCCTTGTCGCCGTTGGCGTAGTTATCGTGGGACTCAACCCAGGTGACCAGCTGGTCTTCGCTTGCGCCGCCGGTATCGATGTTCTTCACCATCTTGACGTCAAGGTTGTTCGAGCCGACAGCGGCGCGAATGGTCTTGCCGTAGTTGGAAGCGGTGTTGCCGCCGCCATCGGAGGAATTGTCGCGGAACATGTTGGCGTATGCCTTGTAGTCAAGGCCGGAATCGCCCTGCAGCACCTCGCCGTACTGGAACTGGGAGCCGTTCTTCAGAATGGTGTTCCAGTAGTTCGACTGCTTATTGTCGAAGACTTCGGTCGGCAGCTCGACGTGCTTTGCCGCATCGTAACGGAAGCCGTCAACGCCGTCCGCCACAGCGGTCTTCAGGAACTTCTGCATACGATCGGCAACAGCCTGGTTCTGCGTATTCAGATCCCACAGGCCAAGCAGGTGGCACTGCGTCACCTTGTAACGGTTGGAATAATCGTTGATCTCGCCGTTGGGACCGTCGCAGCCGGTACGCTTGTGGAAGTAGTCCTTGTTCTGCCAATCGGGGTCGATGGCGTTCCAATCGGAAGTGAAGTGGTTGGCGACCACATCCACGATCACACGCACACCATACTTATGGGCGGTGGCGGTCATTTCCTTCAGGTCAGCTTCAGTACCGACCACGAAGTTGCCGATGGAGGTGTTCGCCGGCTGGTACACGTAGTACCAGTTCTCGGTGAACTTCTTGCCGTTGGCGGCGACTTCCTTGATCTTGCTCATAGGCTCGGTCTGCACGGAAGTGTAGCCCGCCGCGGCAATCTCAGGCATGTGCTGCGTGATGGTCTTGAACGACCACATCCATGCGTGCAGGATGGCGCCGTTCTTCATGTGCTTGGCCAGACCGTACTGGTTACGGGCCGACTCGAAAGAAGGATTTCCGATGGTGTCCTGATAGCTGTCACGATCGGCGGCAAGTGCGGTGGATGCCACACCCATACCGCCGAACAATGTGGCGACCGCCACTGTTCCCGCTGCGACCTTCTTCCAGGTCTTGACGGCGCGTGCTTTACGGGCCGCGCGTCTGCGCTCCGCACGAGTCATCAGCTCAGGCTGATCCTCATGAGGAGGCTCTTTTCTGGTGAGTGCGTTCGCCATACCCGCGAACGTATGAGTGCTAAGTCGCACCTTACCCTCCCTGCTTCCTTGCATCTTCGATATGATAACGTTTGCCATTAGCATACGTTGCGTTAAAAATACCACATTTTTCCTTTGAAAAATGAGTGATTTTTACTGAAAAACAGCGGTTAAAACGCAATTGTTTTCTGCTCTGTTGCAAACGCTGTCAGCAACAGATACACTCATACCAGCACCCCATAGCACCCACTATCGTTGCAAATTCACATATGCAAACGTTTCAGAAAATTTTCCAACCAATACCACCCTGCGACGCAAAGCACCCTCGCCCCATCCCACGCCACCGACAGCCCACCCCCAACAATCCTGAAATTAATCTTTCAAGAGATGCTCAAAAAGGGCTTCTTTACCTCTTATGGCATGCAACATGCCAATCAAATCAAAATATCAATAATAAAAAATGGGTGAATATCACAAACACGCTCGGACTCAAAAAAATAGAGTAGGGCCAAGCTATGGTGAATCAATCCATGGACCTAAAAGAATTATCAGGCAACGATTTGGGAGCGGATGGGGGCGGGGGTTACCGTACGGTGCTTGCGCATGCTTTTCAGGATTTTACGGATCGCACCGTTCGTCTGTTCGGCGGCGACGCAGAACATGCTGAATTCGCGGCCATGCGGGTCGGCGATGTCCTTCGGCTGGGGAATCATCGGACGAATCATCGAGGACTTCTTGATTACCGACTGAAGACGTTCCTGGATGGTCAGTCCGGCAATCATATTGTTGCAAGCGCAGTAATCGCACATATTCGCGAAATCGTCAAGCAGGAACGTGTATCGTACGGCGGCTGGCGCCAACGTGACGATTTCCTTGCGCTGCTGCTTTTCGAAGCAGAGGATCAGGTCGGCTTCGTCGGCCATCTGTCGGGTCAGTCGTCGGGAACGGAAGCCGCTCGACTCAATGCCGACGCTTTGCATAAGGCGGCCGCTCGACGGATCGATCGGATGCATCGGCAAACCACGCGTGCCGGCGCTTGACACCTGCACGGTGGTGCCGTTCAGATAGTGGGTCATCAGAAGCTCGCCCATAGGGGAACGGCAAATGTTGCCCGTGCAGACGAACATGATGTGCATGCCTAAACCCCTTAACCGTTCTTCCAACGTTTCGTGTTGCGGTTTTGCGAAATCCACCATGGCTTCCGCAACCCGCCAAACGGAAATTTTAGCGCGAGGCGTTCCCCGCATGCGGCAAATCGTCCAATACGCGCAGAATCATTGCAGAAATTCGGCGCGGGCGGTGGCGGTCAGCGAATAGCGGATCGGGCGGGAGCCGTGGAACTCGAGCAGGTTCCTGTTCACCAGTTCCGCGAGCGCGGTGTTGGTCTTCCGCTCCCCCACGCCAAGCCATTCGCGCATTAGGCGGCGCGATATGGGTTTCGGAGCATCGTCGAAAAGCTCCTCCTGCAGCAGGAAGTACAGCATGTTCCGCTGCAGTTCCGTAATGCCCTGCGTTCGCGCATAATGTTCAAGCCTCTTCCGCGCGGTGTCAAGCAGGGTTTTCTTCTCGCCGAGCACAGAGATGATGTTCTTCTGGGCGGTGGCGATAAAACGGATCATCCGATATGAGAACAGCGAGACGTCAGAACAGTTCAGCGGATGCTGCGCATCATCAAACGCCTTGTAATACCGGCCTTTTGCGTCGGCGATAACCGGACTCAGGCTGATCGCCGTCGGTATGGACAGGTGCTTGCTCAGCTGCAGAGCAAGCAGGAACCGGCCCGTCCTGCCATTGCCGTCATAGAACGGGTGAATGCATTCGAAGGCGTAATGGCACATCACAGCCCGCAGCAGCGGAGGAATCGCCTCATCCGAAAGCAACGCCAGCCATTTGGTCAATTGCACTTGGATTTCCGATTCCGGCCATGCGCCTTGATGAATCTCCCGGTCAAAGCCGTCACACACAGAGACTTGCTTGGCTCTGAATACCATTCCGTCAGGCTTGTCTTCCTCCCGTAGTTCCCCAGCCATCACCTGATCGTAAATATTACGTATGTCATGCAACGTTTTCGGTAGTTCCAACGTTGCGGAATTTTCGCCGGAGAGTCCGAGAAAGAGTTTGGCAAGCTCACTCAACCGCTTGTGCGGCCCGTCCGCGACCGCCGCATCCAACGCGTCTGAGATTTCCTTGCGCGTGGTGTGCACGGCTTCTATGGAGTTCGTGCTCTGCATTTCCGCGCCGATGAGTTCCATCAGATACGCCCTGCGGGCAATCGGCGGCAATGCGGCCCACAGCGATTCGACCTGCACTTCCATGCCACGGACCGAATCCATGACGTTCAACAGTTCCCTGAACGCCACGGCGAACATCTCATGACCTTCGAATTCAATACCTGACCGGTATGTTGAATAGCCGTTGAGTCTTTTTTGGTATTCCTCCTCAGCCGCATCCTTCGGCTTGGCCGTGGATGATGACATTGCCAATGTCTGCCGTATGCTTTTGTACTCCATAACCATCATCCTTATAACCGTCATTTGTGCAGAATATGCAGGTTCGGGGTGAATATAGACTATTCCTATACCTACATAATGTCAAAAATGTCGATATAGCAGCAGGCGTGTTTGCGGCTATTGGTACGTTGAGGGGCATATGTGGGGATACGTGCGGATATGTTTGCTATGCGCAGATATGTTCAAGCGCAGATTAGGTGCGGGTCAGGCGACTTCGAGCGTGGCGAGGAGAGCGCGGTGGTCGGAGCCGGCGATGTACTTGGTTTCCAGATCGCCCACGTTCACGCCCTTGTCGTGCACGATATGGTCGATTTCGGCGATCGGCATCATGGCCGGGTACGTCATGTGCAGGCCTTCGCCCGCCTGCTGGCCGGAATCCAGGAAGCGGCTGCCGAGCAGGTATCGGAAGCTGGCGTGGTCCCATGTGGAGTTGAAATCGCCCATCAGCACGTACAGATTGTCGTAATGCTGCAGTTGGGCGAGCGAGTCGAGACTACGGTTCCACAGACCTTGGTTGCGGGGGCGCGGCGAGAACGGGTGGACGGAGCCGAAGCGCACCTTGCTGCCGCCGAAATCGATTGTCGCGGCGGAAACGCTGCTTGATTCCACGGGAATGAGGTTCTGTTTGGCGTTTTCCATCGGCGCGGCGCTGTACAGCACGTTCACACCGCCGTTGTCATGCCACGTTTGCTGCGCGGCCACGGAATACGGCAGATAATTGGCGATTCCGGCGCCGTTGAGCCGGTTGAGCAGGTCCCATGACACTTCCTGCAGCGCGAGCACTTCCACATGCTCGTTTTTGACGATTTCGACGATCCGATTGGCGTCGGCATGCCCTTCCTTGGTGTTGAAGGTCATGATGCGGGCGTACCGGTCGGACGTGTTGGGCAAGCCGTTGGACGAGACTTGCGTGACTGCGGTGCTGGCCGCGTCGGAAATCGTTTGCTGCGGCCTGATATAACCCCAATGCCAGCCGATTTGCACGACCACGCACACCACGCTGACGGTGGCGAGCAGGACGCGTCCGCCTATTGCACGGACGGCTATCGCGGTGATCGCAATAATCAAAGACAGCATGCCCAGCCACGGCATCAGCGCGACGATAAGCGGCACGTACCGTTTGCCGTCAAGATTGTTGGGCAGCATGCGCAGCAGCATGGCCAGCAGGATGACGGCGGTGGCCAGCCAGAGCACCGCGGTCAGAAGGTGTGTCGCTGCGGTACGGCGGGTCATGCCATGTTGCGCGCGGTCGAGGGGGCGGCTGGCGCATGCTTTGTCGAGCTGCGCGCCCAGATCCTCGATTTCGCTTTCGCTTGTGCGTTCGCGTTCGGCATCGTTATTGCCGCCGTTCTCACGCTCGCTTTCGCAGGTTTGCCGCATGGTTGCCTTTCATTACGTTCCCGTTCACCATACGCAACACGGCACAGGTGCGCCACCTCCTTCCCGCGAGGTTCACAGTGCTTTTACGTGCACCCGTACCGCATGCCACTATGCGGACATTTCTCTCTCATTTCCTGCTGCGGGGAATGGCGGCACTTGAGCAAACCACGCTCATGACATGCCTACGGAACGGCGAAAATACGGGTATGGGCGAGTAGGTCAGGCTAGGCGGCATGAGGGTGGACGCGATTGAGTGCGCGCTGGACGGTGTCGCGGGTGGAGCCGGCGCCGTTGCCGCGGACGCCGAAGAAGACCATGACCACCATGATGAAGCAGATGGTGGCGCTCACGCGCAACGCCCATTGGATGCCAAACACGTTCGCCGCGGCATACATGTTCTTCGCGCCGCCGATCGCAGCCCAGCGCAGGGCGGTAAACGTTTCCATCAGAATCACCAGCACGGGGGCACCGATGGCACCGGCGATCTGGCGAACCGTGTTCGTGACGGCCGAGCCGGCACTCACTTCCTCAGGTTCCAGGCAGTTGAGCGACCATGTGGTGATCGGCATAAGCACGAATCCCATGCCGATTTGGCGCACGAACTGCCAGATCGACACCCACCAAATCCATGAGGTCATGGAAATCAGGCTCATCATGATGGTGCCGAACAGCAGGGTGATCGAGCCGATCAGCGCCACCGGACGCGCGCCGAAACGGTCGAGCGCCTTGCCGCCGAAGAACTGCGCGATGCACTGGCCGAACGCGCCGGGCAGCATCACCAGACCGCTGATCGTGGCGGAATAGCCGCGGCAATCCTGAATGTACAGCGGCATGATCACCATGATCGAGCTGAAGGCGAAGAACGACAGCGCGGCGGTGACGGTGCCGACGGTGAAGCTCTTGTTTTTCAGCACGCTCAGGTTGAGCAGCGGAGGTTGCTTGGACGGGTCGGCCGCCTGCCGGCGAGCGCCGTGGATCTGCCGCAGCACAAACCAGACGATGCCGACCAAGCCGATAAGCATGGCCAGCCACACCATCGGATTCGTGAATGGATACGATTCGATGTTCGTGAAACCGAACATGAGGCCGCCGAAACCGAAGATGGACAGGCCGACGGAGAAGAAGTCGGCTTTCGCGGACGCGTCGCGCGTGCCGAAATTACGCAGGCCGAATATCGCCAACAGCAGCGAGATAACGCCGATAACCGTCAGTGTGAGGAAAATCGATCGCCAGCCGTTCAAATCGGTCTGCACACCACCCAAAGTGGGTCCGATCGCGGGCGCGACGCTCATGGCCATACCGACGGTGCCCATCGCCATACCGCGGCGGGACAGAGGATAAATGGAGAATACCGTGATCTGCAGAACCGGCCACATCACGCCGGTTCCGACGGCTTCCAGCAGACGCCCGATCAACACCAGCGCGAACGTGGGGCCAAGCCAGGCGAACACCGAGCCGACCGTGAACACCGCCATGGAGGCGATTACGATCTGCCGGGTGGAGAAGCGGCGTGTCAGGTAGGCGGTCAGCGGCACCATCACACCCATCACCAGCTGGAAAACCGACGTCAACCATTGGCCGGTCGTGACGGAAATGCCGAAATCGGACACGATGGTGGGCAGTGCGGCGCTCAACTGCAGCTGCGTGAAGTTGCCGACGAACGTGATAAAGGTGAGAATGGCGATCGATACGAACGCGACATGCGTCAAATGGTCGTTTTTATACGATTCCTCGCCGGTAAGCGGCTGGGACAGGCCGTGGGTGCGGCCCTGTTTCGCGTTTATTTTCTTTTCCGGCTTCACTTCCGACCTCTTCTCCGGTTTCGACGGCAACCGACCGCCCTCCATCACTCATCCGCGCATACTCGCAGCGTATTGCGCAACTCCTGCAAAAACAGACTCAAAAAGTCTAGTACTGCGGGTGGTCGAACGCGAGATGAAACTATTCGAACACGTTCAATTCCAATTCAACCGAGAAAAATTGGCAAAACTTCGTATTTGTTCATCTTGGGATGGTATACATATGCGTTGGCAGTAACGGCACGATACAGGAAAGGAATACGCCGCGCAGGGGGTTAGGAAGTATGACCGTAGTCACGTTATTCAACATAGCGATGGAGCTATGGGGCGTTCTCATCTGCATCGTTTGCGCAGGTGGCGTCTACGTGGGCGCGATACGTAGGACGCGGCGTACCTATACGAAAGTTTCCATGCAGCTTCTATGTGCGCTGATGCTGCTGGCCGACGTGTCCGCCTGGTATCACAACGGCGGCTGCGACAAGCTTGACTTCTACATGACGCGCATCGGCAATCTTGGTGAATACCTGATCAATTTCATCTTCATCGCACTGTTCGCCAACTATATCTGGCAAACCGTCAGCGGCGACGACATGCTTGAAAACGTCAGCCCGCACGAGTGGAGGGCCAGAATGAGCGGCGGAGCCAAGCGTAATCGTAAGAACCAACGTTCGGCCAATGCCCGATCCAAGCCGAAAAAGCCGCGTTCGAAGAAGTTTGACGTCATCTACGCAGCGTCCGCGCTCGGCATCGTACTGACGATTGCCACGCAGTTCAACCATATGGTCTACTACATCGACAGCCAGAACTACTACCGCCGCGGACCACTGTTCGCTATCCCGCAGATACTGGGTCTGGTAGAGCTCGCGCTGATTGCGATGCTGATCATCGAAAACCGCAAAAACCTCAGCCGACCGCTGTTCGTCACGTCGCTGTCGTTCTTCGTGCTGCCGATTGTGGCAACCATCGTTCAGATTCTCCATTACGGACTGGCGTTGCAGGCCATCGCGATCACGATTTCAATCCAGTTCACGTTCGTGGTCGACACCATCGAAATGAACAAGAAAATCCGTTCGCAGGATGACGCCTATCAGAAGGTCAGCTACGAGGCGCAGCACGATGGTCTGACCGATCTGTGGAGCAAGAGCGCCGGCCGCGAGCAGATTGAGAATTATTTCGCGCACATGCAGGAAGGCGACCAAGCCGTTCTGATTTTCGTTGACATCGACGATTTCAAGCAGATCAACGATACGTACGGCCATAAAGTAGGCGATTTCTGGATTCGTGAAGTGGCGCAGACGTTGAAGCGGCTGTACCGGCATGATGACATCATCGTCCGTTTCGGTGGCGATGAGTATGTGGCGCTGATAAAGAACACCGCGAACGAGCGCGTGATCGAAAGCACGCTGGACCTGTTCCGCCGCCAGTTGGCGCAGGCGTCCGCGCAATACGGGCAGGACGTGCATTGCAGTATCGGCGCATGCCGCGTGCTGTCCGGCAAGAACGTCGATCTGAACCTCTGCCTGGGATTCGCCGACCATGCGTTGTACCAGTCCAAGCGCGAGGGGAAGGGCATGTACACCGTGGTCGATTATGACAGCGGGAAAGTGCAGGCAGCGTAGGTTTCGTGGAAAAATCCGCGGGAAATCTGCGGGAAAAACCCTAGAAAATCAGCTGAGAAACTACGAAAAAAGCACCGCAAATCCGCCGGAGATCGGCGTAAAAATCGCGGAAAATCAGGCTTTGCCGAGCATTGTCAGCACAATCAGCACCACGTTCAGAGCGACGATCAGCGCGGCGACCGCGATATTGACGATGTGCTTGACCGGACCGTCCACATACTCCCCCATCAACGCACGGTCGTGCGTGTAACGCATCAGCGGAATGATCGCAAACGGAATGCCGACCGACAGCACCACCTGGCCGACGATCAGCGCCTGCGTGGGATTCTTCGCGAACCACAACACCACCAGCGCGGGCACCAGCGTCACCACACGGCACGCCCACATCGGCGCTTTGATGCGCAGCAAGCCATGCATGATCTCACTGCCCGCATATGTGCCGACCGACGTGGAGCTCAGGCTCGAGGCGAGCAGACCGACCGAGAAAATCGTGCCGATCACCGGGCCGAGCACATGCTGGATAGCCCGCTGCGCGCCTTCGATGGTGTCGGTGCCGGTCATGCCGTACAGCGAGTTCGCGGCGAGGATGAGCAGCGCGAGGTTGACCGAACCGGCCAGTATCAGCGCCCAGGCAACGTCGATTTTGCTGCCGTGAAGTAGCTTTTTGATGCTCGGCTTCGCTTCGCCGGGGGCGTAATGGTCGTTGACGAGCGTGGAATGCAGGTAGATGGCGTGCGGCATGACCGTGGCGCCCAGCATGGACGTGGCCATAAGCACGGTATCAGTGCCTTTGAAGCGTGGAATCAAGCCGGCGACGACTTCTTTCGGATTTGGCGGGGCGATGAACAGGCCGGCGATGAAGCCGAACGTGATCACCAGCAGCAAGCCGATGATGAGCTTTTCGAAAATGCGATGCGTGACGCCTTTTTCGAAAATCAGCAGCACCGTCGACACCGCGCCGATAATGCAGCCGCCGACGAACAGCGGCAGGCCGAACAGCAGTTTCAGCGCGATCGCGCCGCCGATCACCTCCGCCAGATCAGTGGCGATGGCGATCACCTCCGCCTGCATGAAAAACATGAAACGGCCCGCGTCGCCAAGCCGTTCGCCCAGGATTTCCGGCAGGCTTTTGCCGGTGACGATACCGAGTTTCGCGGACTGGTATTGGATGAGCACGCTCATGCAGTTAGCCAGCACCAGCACCCACACCAGCAGGTAGCCGTAGCGCGCGCCCGACGTGATGTTCGCCGCCACGTTGCCCGGATCCACGTATGCGACCGCCGCCACGAACGCGGGGCCGAGGATGCCGGCGAGCGCGTGGCCGTGGTGGTGGGACGGTTGTGTGCGTTGGGACGGTTGGGGGTGGTGGTGCGTGGGTTGCTGGGCTCCTGCAGGCCGTGCGTCCGTGCTCTCCGTACTCATAGTGCCGTCTTCTTCGTTCTCTGTATCCGACTTCATATCCAAATCGTTCTTCATATCCGGGCAACGTTATAGCGCGTCCGCCCGCACGGAATTGTTACGTCTGTTACGGGAGGTTGAATAATCGTTGGATATGCGTCTGGTGCGGGGTAAGCGCAGGGCTCCAGTGCGGGTTGTTGGTGCAGGTTGTTGACGCAGACTGCCGATGCAGGTTGCCGATGTTGCGGACACAGGTTCAGGCGGGCTGCCACGCACAGGTTCAGGCGGGTCGCGGACACAGGCCGGACAACCTGCGAGCGCGACAGCCGCTACACTGGTACGAAGAACATTGCATTTCGACTCAAGGGGTTGTTCCATGGCTGTTTTCCACACTCCGATGATCACGCTTTCCGACGGCAATCTGATTCCGCAGATCGGCTTGGGCGTGCTGCGTATCGACGATGAGGGCGTTACCCCCGTGGTGGAGAGCGCGCTGGAAGCCGGTTATCGTCATATCGACGGTGCCGCGGGGTACAATAACGAGGCTGGCGTGGGGCGCGCGCTGAAAAACGCGGGGTTCACGCAAGGCGAAAATCGCAAAAATCTGTGGGTGACGACGAAGCTGCGCGACTCCGAGCAGGGGTACGATTCCGCGCGCAAGGCGTTCGACCGCCAGCTCGGCCTGCTGCAGCTCGATTATGTGGACATGTATATGCTGCATTGGCCGACGCCGTTCGACTGGCGTTCCGGTGAGACTTGGAAGGCGTTCGACGAATTCCGCGCGGAGGGCCGTGTGCGTACGCTTGGCGTGTGCAATTTCCTGCCGGAGCATCTTGAGCGGCTGCATAAGGAGACGGGCGAGTATCCGGCCGTCGACCAGATCGAGCTGCATCCCACGTGGCAGCAGCGCGAGGTGGTGGCGTACTGCAAGGAGCACGGCATCGCGGTCGAGGCGTATTCGCCGATGGCTCGCGGCGCCGACTTGAACGCCGGCGACGGCGTGATCGCACGCATCGCCGAAGCGCATGGCGTCACGCCCGCGCAGGTGATTCTGCGGTGGCACATCGAAAACGGCACGATCATCATCCCCAAGTCGGTGCATGCGGACAGGCAGAAGCAGAACCTCGACTTGTTCGGATTCGTGCTCAGCCCGGCCGAGCATGCGGCCATCGATGCGCTCGACGGGCCGACGCGCGCCGGGCACGATCCGATGACGTTCACGTACGCGTGAGACTGCTTAGGGTGCGATGACAAGGCACGGATTGCGTGACGGCACGCATTTTCGTAAGAAGCTGCTCAATGCCGACGGGCCGGTGGAACGCATACTGATTCTGCTGGTGATCGCCGTGGTGGCGGGCGTCACCATCGGCCTGCTCATGCCGAAAGCAAACCCGACCGTCGGCGAAATAACAGGCGAATACACCGCGTCCGGCAGCGCCGCGCAGACGCTGCAGCAGCTGACGGTCGACGATAATCAGCGGCACGCCGGCTACGATCGCGACCTGTTCGGCTTCCGCCAAACCGACGACGACGGCAACGGATGCGACGTGCGCGAAGACGTACTGGCGCGCGACCTGACCGACGTGCGCTACCGGCAGCATGGATGCAAAGTGGAATCGGGCACGCTGGCCGACCCGTACACCGGCAAAACAATCCACTTCGTACGCGGCGCGCGCACCTCGTCGGCGGTGCAGATCGACCATGTGGTGGCGTTGGAGAATGCCTGGCGGTCGGGTGCGAACCAGTGGGACCGTACGAAGCGGTACCGGTTCGGCAACGACATGTACAACCTGCTGGCGGTGGACGGGCCGGCCAATCAGGAGAAGGGCTCCGCGTCGGCCGCGTACTGGCTGCCGACGAACGGCGCATACCGTTGCGATTACGTGGCCCGTCAGATCGGCGTGAAAGCCAAGTACGGGCTGACCGTCACGACGAAGGAGAAGCGGGCGATGCTGTCCGTACTGCGTGCCTGCCCGGCGCAGGCCGTGCCGGAAAAGTAAGGGACGATCGCAAGTACGGTCTGTTCGCCGACGTAACAGGGTACGCTAACGAAACATGGGGCGCAGGCGGAACGCACCTCAATCGCCCATATATAGCAACGTTTGCATGCTTACGCGTCTACGCGCACGTGGTGGCGCGGGCGATCACGCGGGTCTGCGTGGTGATCAGTTCCGGCTGAAGCACGCGGCTGCCGCTGATGCGGTCGATGATGCGACTGACCGCGGTCGGCGCTATCCAGTCGAGGCAGGAATCCATGGTGGTCAGCGGCGGCTGGAAATACGCGGATTCCTCGTTGTTGTCGAAGCCGATCACCTGCACTTGGTCGGGCACGGAAATGCCGTTGGCGGCCAGCGTCGACAGCGCGCCCATCGCAAGCTGGTCGTTCAATGCGATCACTCCGTCGAACGGCACGCCGGAATCGATGATGCGCTGCATATTGCGCGCGCCAGAGCCGATCGACCAATCGTGGCCGACGTTGGGCATCAGCTCAGTGGCAAGCGCGATATTGCGGTCACAGCACGCTTCGAACACGCCGCGCATACGAAGCTGCGCGTTGCCTTCCGTAACATCACGCAAAGTCGAAAGCTGCGCGAAATCAGTGCGCGAGCCGACCACCGCCGGCCTGCTGACGCCACGGTCAAGCAGATATTCCGTGGCGAGACGCGCGCTTTGCACGTCGTCCGGTGTGACGTGGTCCGCCTTGTGATGCGTGAATCGCGCGCCCACGCAAACCAGCGGAAAATCCACAGACAGGTCTTCGGGGGTAAGGTCCTCCATTTCGGACAGCGACAGGATCATGCCGTCGGAAACGGTGGCGTTGAAGTTGCGCAGGAGCGAGGCGGCGCCGCGCGACGTGCCCTCGGCGTACGTGGTGACGTACACGGAGTAGCCGTAGATGCGCGCCGCGTCGATCACCCGGTTGGCGAGCCCCGCAAGATAGGGGGCGGTCAGGCATGGCACGGCGAGCGTGATGAAGCCGGTCCGCCCACGGTTGAGGTTGCGGGCGGACACGTTGATGCGATAGCCGAGCCGATCCACGACTTTCTGCACTTTTTCGCGTGTGGCGTCGGTCATACGGCCGGTGTGGTTGATGACGTTCGACGCGGTTTTGAGGGACACTCCGGCCTCTTCGGCCACGTCACGCAAAGTGACGCGCTTCTTTTCTGATGGCGATTTGCCGGTTTGAGACGCGAAAGGTCTCGCTTCGCTCATGGTTCCCCCGATACGCTTCGAAATACTGCCCAGTATCCCTGCTACAGGGACGATTCTAGCGCCTCACCACGAGAACCCCGTTGCGGCGCACGGTATACGAGCCGTTTTCCTCACCCCGTTCCGTCTGGAACAGGACGACCGGCTCGCCCTCGACGCCCTGCAATTCGACTTCCTTCTTGCCGCGTGGCAGATAGAAATCGAACGCGGCGCCGGCAGACTTGCGCACGGTGTGCAGAACGTCGGTATTGGCTTGCGATTGCTGCGATTGTGCCGGTGCCGCAAGATATGTCCGAATCAGCTTCGTCAAATCGGCCACGTCCAGGTCACAACCGACGAAATACGCTTCGCCCGCGCCGTACGGATTGCGGGTGACCGCGGCCATGCCGTCGAGCTCCCATTCGTCGGCCTCCTCGCCTGCGTACATGGCGAGGACTTGCGTGCGATCGCCGGTAACGGTCACGTCGTTTTGCCACAAGCGGGTCGTGGCGCCGTTCAGCGCGGCTGCATCTTCCGGCGCAACCTCACCGCCGGCACCCAGTCGAATCGCCTCCGGCTCGCCTTCCACGCCACTGCCGAGGATGTTGAATTCCTCGCCGCGGATGCCCAGCATATCGCGCAGCAGGCCGTTGCCGGCACCCGGGTAGCCACCGAGCCACGTGTGGAAATTCTCGTCGATCAGGCCGGTCGCGTAACCGACCACCACCCTGCCGCCGGCCGCCGCGAAATCGGCCAATCGCCGCGTATCGACGGCGCTCAGCATCAGGACGGTCGGCAAAACGACGGTCTTGTAATCGCTCCAATCGTATTTCAGCGGCATAATGTCGGCGCGCGTGCCGGCATCGAGGAACGCGCGATACCAGTCGCGCACGTCGTGCCAATGGTTGAGTTTCATACTCGGCAACGTTTCGGAACGGGTGGCCCATTCCGATTCGGCGCTGAACAGGATCGCCGTATCGGAGCGTTCCAGCTCACTACCCTGCACACCCGCATCGGCCAATGTTCGCAACGTTTCGCCCAGCTCGCACACTTGACGGAATAGCTTCGTGTCTTCTCCCGCGTGCGGAACCATGGCGGAGTGGAAGGATTCGGCGCCAAATGCGGACGCGCGCCACTGGAAGAAGTTGATGGCGTCGGCGCCCATGGCAACGTGTGCAAGGGAATCGCGCACCGTCTCCCCCTTGCGCTTGCGCATGTTGAGCGGCTTCCACTGCACCGCCGAAGTGGAATGCTCCATGACATACCAAGGCTTGCCAAGCGCAAACGAATCCATGAGAGCGTCGGAGCACGCCAGTTCGTCAAGGTGCATCTCACCCCCTTCGTGGAAGTAGTGGTCGTTCGAGACGAAGTTCACTTCGTTGGCCCAGTCGGCATAGTCCATGCAGCACTGGTCCGTGGAGACCATGAAGTTCGTGGTGAACGGCTTGTCCGGGCAGATTTCGGCGATCGCGTCGCGTTCGGCCTTGTAGAAGTCGAGAAGCATGTCGTTGCCGAATCGCTCGAAATCGAGCTTCTGACCGGGGTTGACCATGGAATCGGCGCCCATGAACCGTGGGATGAGCACTTCGTCGAAGCCGTTCATCTCCTGACCCCAGAAGGTGGTGCCCCACGCCTGGTTGAGCGCGTCGATGGTGCCGTACTTGCGGCGGCACCATGCGCGGAAGGCCTCGAGCGCATTGTCGGAGTAGTCCTCGCGGTTGTTCCAGCCGTATTCGTTGCCCATATGCCAGGCGGTCACGTACGGGTTGCTACCGTAGCGTTCGGCGAGTTTGCGGCACAGGGTCAGCGCGTATTCCTTGAATACCGGGCTGGTCGGACTCCAGGACTGGCGCGATCCGGCGTTGACCTGATGGCCGTACTTGTCGCGCGGCAGCACTTCGGGGTGCTTTTCGTACAGCCACAGCGGCGCGGTGGCCGTTGCGGAGGCCAGATCGGTTGCGATGCCGGCTTTGCCGAGTTTTTCTATGATGCGGTCGAGCCAGCCGAAATTCCAACGATCCTCGGTGGGTTGGATGCGGTCCCAGCTGAAGATGGCGAGGGCAACCGTGTTGACGCCGGCTTTTTCCATCAGGCGGATGTCGTCGTCCCAGATCTCCTCAGGCCATTGATCGGGATTGTAGTCGCCGCCGAATGCGATACCGCGGCCGTTTTCCGTCAGCAGTTTCGGCCATGCGAAGGGCTGGCGTTTGGGGGTTGCGGTGGGTACGGCGGGTTTGCCGGTATGGATCTGCACGTCATTGCCTTTCCGAACGTATTTGGTACAACCGTGTACCATTTGATATTTTTAATCTTAGATACTTTTGCGATTCTGTCAAATCCAGACATACGCATGTATTTGCGATCGACTGCGACCGGCTGGCATTCGCTCGCGATTAGTTACGCTCATTTGCGATCGACTGGCGCTCGACTGGCAGAATCGCCCTCATTCGATATCGCTTTTCGCACACATCCGGACGAAAGTCAATTTTCCGCAAGACGTGAGCGAAAGAGGGTGGTGCAGGACGGGAGAACACCCCCATCCGCTCACGGAACGACGAAACGGGACGAAATCGCAGGACGTGAGCGAAAAGCCACGAATCTCATAAAAACAGAACCAGCAATACCCTCATCAAATGCAGAGGAAACAGCACCCCGCCACACAGGACCACGAGCCAGCATAGGATGCGCCAAATCACCAATGCGGCAGCCTCGACATAATCAGCCTTTCAAGCCGCGAAGAGAGCATTTCTACCAGGAAACCGGCGTATGCAACGCAACCGGATGACCCGATTTACGCGCACGAATCATGGCGACGTTCATGGCGAACGCGGCACGATGCGGTTCATCCGACAAATCCAGTTGGGTGACCGCGACAATCGTCCATCCCATACTTTCCAGTTGACGGCGCTTCCAAACATCGCGACGCCACTGCATCTTATCCGTACGGTGGTGGTCGCCATCATATTCAATGCCGATCTTCAATTCCGGATCAGCGAGATCGAGCGTGACCGCAGCCCCATTCTCAAACGAAATTCCCGAAACCACGTATCCAACAGCGAAACCAGACAGACCATACGACAGTAAGCACAATCGCAATTCGGTCTCTTTGGGCGAATCACTGCCCGATTCCACCAGCAACAATGCCAATTGGCACTTGCGACGGCCACGAAAGGAATTTCCCTCGAGGAAAACGGCAAGTTTTTCCTTCGTCGTCCGCCCATGACGCATCTGCGATTCAGCCAATTCGACCAGCATATCAACGCTCAACGTTTCCGCCATTGAAGCCCATGTCGGCTCTGGAGCAAGCACGTCGATGCCGTCTTGCGTATGACAGATATGTTCTTCGGACAGCCCTTTCCATACATGCGCGACCACTCCCGGAATACCTTTTCGGCGGTTTCGCGCGGTCTGTACCACGACATGAACCACGGGAACACCATCTGCCGTCCGCGCCGAATCCATCGACGGATCTGGCACACCCCACATTGCGATCGCGGAGTTCCGCGTCAGCACGCCATACAACTCGTTACGATCTTTCAACGCGCGGCATACGTTCCACACCTCCTGCTGCCGTTGCGCGATCGACTGCGCCTCCAACGGCTTATAGTGCTGCTGGCCGTTCGGACCATTCACATCGTTGATACCATTCATGGTCCGAAGGTATTGCTTCCGCCGATTCGATGTCCAGCTGCACCGGGGTTGTGGTCGGAGAACGCAGAAAATACACATGTTCGGCGTGTCTTCGGCGTGTCAGGCGGGGATAACTTGCGATTATGGCAGATGCTTTGTACCGGTACGGCACGCTGCGGCATGGAGTGTGTATAAATCAGTGGACAAGCGGGGATAGGATTTCTGTGCGATTCCCCGCATTTCTGCTTGTGTATTTCGATTGGACGTTCCGTTTATGAACGGGCGGAATGGGCCCGGAACGCAAGACGTGAGCAAAAGAGGGCGTAAGGCCGTACGGGACGATACCCCCATTCGCTCACGAACAGACGGAACGTGCGAAAATCGCAGGACGTGCGCAAAATCACGTCAAACGCAAAATCGAAATCGTTGGAAAATCAAGGAAACGCAAACGAAAGGACCGGCGCGCCACAACCCTTTTCGCTCACGAACGGCCGAAACGCATGAAAATCGCAAGACATGAGCGAAAAAGGGTAGGAAACCATACGGAACGAATCCCCCTTTCGCTCACGAACGAACGAAACGGGCGAAAATCGCAAGACGTGCGCGACGAGCCGGAATCTAGAGACTCAGGAAGAGCTCGTGAATGCGGGTGTCGTCGGTGAGCTCAGGATGGAACGCAGTGGCGAGAATCTTGCCTTGGCGCAGACCGACCACATTGCCGCTCACCGAGGTCTCAACGGTCGCGGCCGATCCAACCTCGGCCACAAACGGTCCACGAATGAACACTAGCGGGAAATCCTTCAGCACGATGGAATCGGAGGAAATCTCAGTAGTCGAACCCGCGCCCGACGCGGAATCAGCGAACCCCGGCACACGTTCGCCCGGCTCAACCAAAACGGCGGAATCGCCAGTAGCAGAGCCGAAATCGGCGGTGGCGGCGAACGAGCCAAGCTGACGGCCGTACGCATTGCGTCGCACGACGGCGTCAAGCGCGCCAAAGTAAATGTTCGAATCATTATCCAGCTTGCGGGCTAGCAGAATCATACCGGCGCAAGTGCCGAATACCGGCTTTCCGGCGGCGATGTGCGCTGCGATGGGTTCGAACAGGCCGGTCGATCGCAGCAGCTTGCCCTGCGTGGTGCTTTCGCCACCTGGCAGGATCACGCGATCGATCGAATCGTCGAAATCCTCGGCGGCACGCAACAGTTTCCACGGCGCGCCAAGACGATCCAGCATGGCCGCATGCTCGGCGAACGCGCCCTGCACCGCCAGAATGCCGGTCACGCCGCGCTTCGCGGATGCCGAGCCTGCGGCGACGTCGGCCGACTCTTCCTTTGAAATGTATTCAACTGCTACAACCAACGGATGCTCCTCATTCAGGTTGTTCAACAAATCGTTCGGTGAATCGCCGAACATCACAACAAAAAGCGGCAGGCACGTGCAGCACCGAAAATCACACGCACCCACCGAGTCCTTCAAAGTCGATCACACGACCGGCTTATGCAATCCTCGCGGAATTGCAAGCAATCAAGCAATCGACGAATCAACAGATCATTCGCCACGGGCGGCCATGATGGTTTGGATCTCGTCCTCGTTGATGCCGACCATGGCCTCGCCGAGGTTCTCGGACAGGCGCGCGAGCAGATCGGCGTCCTGCCAGTTGGCGGTGGCCTGCACAATGGCGGCAGCGCGCTTGGCCGGGTCGCCCGACTTGAAGATGCCGGAACCGACGAACACGCCTTCCGCGCCGAGTTCCATCATCAGGGCCGCGTCGGCCGGGGTGGCCACACCGCCGGCGGCGAAGTTGACGACCGGCAGACGGCCGTTGTCGTGCACATACTTGGCGAGGTCGTACGGCACGGCCAGCTGCTTGGCGGCCTCGTACACCTCGTCGTCGCGCAGGGAGACGAGCTCACGGATCTGCTTGTTCATGGTGCGCATGTGACGCACAGCCTGGATGACATCGCCAGTGCCCGGCTCGCCCTTGGTACGAATCATGGACGCGCCCTCCGCAATGCGGCGCAGCGCTTCGCCGAGGTTCTTCGCACCGCACACGAACGGCACGTCGAACTGGTTCTTGTCGATGTGGTACACGTCGTCGGCGGGGCTGAGCACTTCGGATTCGTCGATGTAGTCGATTTCGATGGCCTGCAGGATGCGGGCTTCGGCGATGTGGCCGATACGCACCTTCGCCATGACCGGGATGGACACGGCCTCCTGAATGCCCTTGATCATGGCCGGGTCGCTCATGCGGGAGACGCCACCGGCCGCGCGAATATCGGCCGGAATGCGCTCGAGCGCCATCACCGCGCATGCGCCCGCGTCCTGCGCGATCTTAGCCTGCTCGGGGGTGGTGACGTCCATGATCACGCCACCCTTGAGCATCTGCGCCAGATTCTTATTCAGTTCGTTCCTGTTGTTGGCCATCGCCAGCCTTTCGTCGAAGGATTTGCCTTTGACACAGATACTAACGATTTTCCATTTCGATTTCACGCGAACTGAATCTTATAACCTACCAAAAAGTCGGTTTTGCTAAATTTGCAACCTTATTTTCATGATTGTTTCATTTCCCTATGATTTCGATTCCGTCGACATTTCGTCGGTTTCGTCCGTTTTTCTTGCTTTACCTGCGACCATGGCTTTCGATTCGTCCGCTTCCGTACGCCGTCGCGCGCGCTATAGGAAACACGAATGACATGCGATTTTCATACGACCACATTGCGGACGTGCGGCGCGTCCGTATGCGGCCGCATGGGCATGGGCACCTCACCAGGCCCCGCATTACGCCGATTCGCACACTAGTTCGCACGCATCGGCTCGCCGCATCAGTTCGCAATCCGCACGCGCCAGCTCACATGCGCACGATGCGGTCCGCGATGCGCATGGTGGAATCGCGGTGCGAGACGAGCAGCACCGCGCTCCCCTGCTGCGCCAACGCGTCAATCGATTGCAGAATCACGGATTCGTTGTAGGCGTCGAGGCGACTCGTCGGCTCGTCGAACAACACCAGCGACGCGTTGCGCAGGAAGACGCGAGCCAGGCCGATGCGTTGCCGTTCACCCTCTGAAAGCCGCCCGCCCAACTCGCCGACGGAGGTATCAAGACCCTGCGGGAGCGAGTCGACCAGTTCAAGCGCGGAAGCCTTGGCGAGCGCGGCGCGCAGCACGTCATCACCGACAGAAAGGGGCGTCCGGGTGGAAAGCACGGAATCAGCGGCATTCCACGAAACGGGAGGAGCGGGCGGGGTAAGGAGCGCTCTGCCGGAAGTCGCGGAATCGTCCGGATCGCCAGCATTATCAGCATTACCAGCCGTATCCGCACCGCCCATATCGCAGGCCATGAGCAGGTTTTCACGGATAGTGCCGTCGAACAGGTAGGTTTCCTGCCCCATCATCGTTTGCACGCGACGGCGATGATGCGCGTCGATCTGCGGCAGCGGCACCTCGGACAGTGCGACCAAGCCGGATTGCGGGTCCCAGTAACGCATGAGCAGCTTCAGCAGGGTCGATTTGCCGCGGCCGGACGGGCCTTGGATGCCGAGGATGCCGTGTTGTGGTATGTCGAACGAGACGTGGCTGAGGATTGGCTCGGCGGACGACTCGGGGGTATCCGCATCGCTTCCGGAAGTTGGAACCTCGCTCGAATTGCCGTAGCCGAACGTGACGTCGTGCATGGACATGCCATGGTAGCGCGGCAGGAAATCGCCCCGCTCCTCCACTGCGGGGGTTTCGTCCATCAGCGCGAACAGGCGGCGGGCGGCGGCAAACGTTTGCGTGAGATTGGCCGGCAGCGCGCTCAACGCGAGCGTCGGACCGAACGAGCTGGCCAGCAGCACGAAAGCGGCGGTCAGGCGGGCGGCGGGCGCGGAAAGGACGGTCTGGATGGTCGCAGCGGCGGTGGAAGCGGCGGAAGCGATGGGCATCGTCGTACCGGACGTGACCATCGCCAGCAATGCCGCGATGGCAGTGAACAGTACGACCAGCACCGCGCCGAAGCCTGCGAAATCGCCATTCTTGGCACTCAGCCGGGCGCGGCGGCTCCAGAGCGAGCGCGTGCGTGACGCGATGCCGGCAAGCCGCGCATGGCCTTGGCCGAATCGGATGATTTCGTCGAGACCGCGCATATCGTCGAGCATTTCGTCATCAAGTTGGGCGGATTCGCGGCGAATATCCCCACCGAGACCGCCTACCGCCGTGGCGAAGAGTTTCGGCAGCACGATGCCGACGGTCAGGTGCGCGATGACCAGCGTGACAGCGATCGCAGGGCTCAACGTAAGCAATGCGACCGTGTAAAGCACGGTGGTCGCGATGGCGATGACAACCGGCGAAATGGTGTGCGCGAAGAAGATTTCCAGCAGTTCGACGTCGGTGGTGACCAGCGCGATCAGGTCGCCTTTGCCTTTGCCGGACAGTTTGGCGGGTGCGAGGCGACGCAGCGCGGCAAACGTTTTCGACCGGAACAGCGCGAGCAGGCGGAAGGCGACATTGTGGTTCATGTATTGCTCGGCGTAGCGCATGCCGCCGCGGATCAGTGCGCAGATAATCATGGCTGCGATTGCCGCAGGAAGGCTGAGATTCCAGACTTTTGCGCCAGCTGCGGCAAACAGCGCGGCGACGCCGAAAACCGGCAGGAACGTGGCGGCGAGGTGGCCGAGGATGCCGCACGCGCAGGCGATGGCCATGGGTTTGCGCAGTGGGCCGACTTCGCGCAGCAAGCGGGCGATGACTTGGGTTGTTGGCATGTCCGATTTGGCGCCACTGGCGTTCGATTCGGCGGAACCAGACATCCGAGACACGGCAAACGCACCAGACGCATGAGTCATACGCGATACGCGCGGCGCGACGCGACCAGACAATCCCACCCGTTCCACGCTTTCCTGCGCCCGGAACAGCTTGGCATACGTGCCGTCCGCGGCCATGAGATCGTCATGCGCGCCCTGCTCGACGACGACACCCCCATCAAACACTACGACATGGTCCGCGTCGGCCGCGTTCGCCATGCGGTGCGTGACCATCAGCACGGTTGCGCCGGCGTCGGCGAGCGCGCGAATCGTTTGCAAAATCAACGTTTCGCTGTTCGCGTCGACGCTGCTGGTCGCCTCGTCGAAAATATAGACGGCCGACCTGCGCAACAGTACACGGGCGATCGCAATGCGCTGTTTCTGCCCGCCGGACAGATTCGCGCCGTCCTGCGTGATCGGCATATCGAGTCCTCGCGATTGCGCGCGCACGAAATCGTCGATATGCGCGGCTTCCAGCGTCTGCCACAGCTCGTTGTCGGTGGCGTCGGGACGGGCCATGAGCAGGTTGTCGCGCAGGGTGCCGGCGAACAGGTGGCTGTGCGCGGAGACGATGGAGATTTCGCGGGTGAGCGATGCTGCGGTGAGGTCGCGGATTTGGTACGATTTCAGGGTTTCACTGTCATCCGGCGCCGCACTGCTTGACATAGCGCCCAGCACTTCGTCCTGCATTCCGGATGGCATTTCGGACAGCAGCACATCGCCTTCATATCCGACAAGCGTGCCGGCAAGCAGCTGGACGGCTGTGGACTTGCCGGAACCGGATGGCCCGACGATCGCAGTGACTTCGCCGGGCAGCGCACGGAGGGCCACGTTGCGCAAGGCGTAGCGCGTTTCGCGCGCGTCACCCGCGCCGCCGCCCTCATCAACGCTGTCCACATCCGTGTTCCGCATATCGGAATGCGATGTGGACGATATACGACGGGGACTCGCAACACCGGCACCCGCAGACCCGGCAGCGTCAGGCCCCGCACCAGCAGCACCCCCAGCATCCACATCCGCGTCCGCATACCGGTACGAAACACCACGAAACTCCACGCCGACACCACGCCCGGAAGCCCCGAATTCCGGCAGTTCCTTGCTGCCATGCTCCGGTTCGGGCGCGTCGAGCAGCGCGAAAATACGTTTCGTGGACGTCATGCCGTTCATCGCAACGTGGAAATACGAGCCGAGCTGTCGCAACGGAATGAAGAAATCGGCGGCCAGCAGAATCGTCAGCAATACCGCGGCGATCGGCGTCAAACCAAGCGGCAGCACGCCGGACAGCGCGAAAACGCCAGACGGCGAGAGCGAGCCGGATACAAATCGCCATACCGCAACGCCGATGCCGGCGGCCGCGCCACCGTACGCCACGGCATCCATCGCCGTGAGCGAACGCAGTTGGATCTGCAGCACGTTCATGGTCATCACGCGGAACTGTTCGGCCTTCTCGTCCATGACTCGTGCGGCGCGCTCGTCCGCGTCGAAGGTTTTCAGCGTCTCAAGTCCCTGCAGATTGTCGAGGAACGCGGCCCCCATATCCGTGTATTTGCCCCAGTATTTCTTGAATACGCGGGCGGCACGCATCGCCACCATGCCGACGATGAGCACGATGAGCGGCGCGCAGGCGAGCAGCGTCGCGGCGGTGGGCAGGTCGATCGGCGCAAGCACGGCGAACAGCGTGATGGGGGCGAGCACGGCGTAGCACAGTTGCGGCAGGAACAGTTCGAAGAAGCTTTGGATTTGTTCGATGCCTTCGCCCGCGGACTGCACCACGCCGGCGGTGCGCACGCGCTGCGCGTAGGACGGGCCGAGCGCGAGCATCTTATTGAACAGTTTCTCACGCAACGCGAGTTTGACGCGTTCGGCGGCCTCGCTACCGAAACGTGCGGCGGCGCGAATGGTGACGAATCGCACAACCGCGGCAATAAGAATAATGGCGATGCAGGGCGCGGTGGCGGACGGTACGGGCGCGAACAGCGGTTGCAGCATACGCACCACAGCCACGACGAAGGCGATGTTGGCCACGAGGCCCAGCCATTGGCAGGCGACTTTCGCCGCGATCAATCGACCGACGCCGTCAGCCAAGGAAAACAGCCGCTTGTCGAACATCATGCCCCTTTTCCAATCGTTTGCAATCCCGCCATCCGCTCCAAGCGTATCGGGCATACCGACGAAAGGCAATGACGGAACGGCAATCGCAGAAAATCGTCGGAAAAATCTAGAAAACCATCAGAACTCGCAAGCAAATGCACAACAGCAAAACCACAGAAAACCAAGGGAACGGCGAAAAGTGAGGCGGCTGAATGTTCGCCGTTGAGCAAACAGCCTAGGCGCAAGGGGTAGTTGCGCCAAACTTGAGTGTACACGGAACATGTTGTGGTTCGCAACGTCACTCCGCCCAGTTTTGCCGCATTTTCCACCGTTTTCGCCCGTAAGGGCAACCCCTCTCGAACCCGTCGCGCAACCCGTTGGACACCCTGCGATCGAACGCGTCAAACCTTTTTCGAGATGATGCATCCGTGCACCAATCCCCCGTTCCGTTGACGTTTCGTGCCACTTTGTCAGTTCAAACAAACCCGTCGCCATATTTCTTGTTGTTTCTTACAATGCGGACTTACGTCACCGTAACTTACGATATGCGAGGCGCGACACAGGACGCGAAAAGCACGTCACCGATCACCGCAATCGCAGCGATCGCATATATCGCAAAACCCACGAAAACCGCGGAAACGCAAGAAAAGAGAACACTTCATGCTCACCGAGTACACGACCCCGGGCGCATCCGTCGAAGTACGCGACGACGAATCCATCTACTCCCTGCTTACCGAACGCATCAAGCGCACCGGCGAAGACACCGTGATCGCGGAACGCAAAACCGCTCCGGGCCAGTGGACCAAGGTGACGACCGGCGAATTCCACAAGAACGTGCTCTCCGCGGCCAAAGGCCTGATCGCGTTCGGCATCG
>ERZ1031719.261-NODE-261-length-24928-cov-12.013267_pt1 | contig 24928 bp, 18 predicted proteins | sample MGYA00516702_ERZ1031719 | MGnify/ENA primary metagenome ERZ1031719 (study PRJEB33719, sample SAMN04261227) | wastewater metagenome | biome: rural village; feature: human; material: feces | host: Homo sapiens | place: El Salvador | collected 2013-01-07 ...
CATGAGAAAGCCCTGATAACTGGAGCAATTCGGCAAATGTTGTTGGGTGAGTTTCTTCAACCATACCACGAACGAAGTTTGTTCCGAATTCTGGAATACCAAGCATACCTGTTGGTGTTCCGATTTGTTCAGGAGTAACTCCTAAAACTTCTGTTCCCGAGAAGAGTGCCATAACATCTGGGTCATCCGCAGGAATATCTTTGGGATCAATACCAGACAAGTCTTGCAACTTACGAATCATCGTCGGATCATCATGACCGAGGATATCAAGTTTCAAGACGTTTTCATCGATATCGTGGAAGTTAAAGTGAGTTGTTTGCCATTCAGCTGACAAATCATCGGCTGGATACTGAACTGGCGTAAAGTCATAAACATCCATGTAGTTTGGAATAACAACGATACCACCCGGGTGTTGTCCAGTTGTACGTTTCACCCCTGCAGCACCTTGTGCCAAGCGTTCAACTTCTGCTTCTGGGTACATTTTCCCGTAATCACGTTCATAACCTTTAACAAATCCGTAAGCTGTACGGTCAGCGACCGTACCAACGGTTCCGGCACGAAAGGCATATTGTTCTCCAAAAATATCACGAACGTCCAAGTGAGCTGACGGTTGGTCATCACCAGAGAAGTTCAAATCGATATCGGGAACCTTGTCTCCATCAAAACCAAGAAAGGTTTCAAACGGAATATCGTGTCCATCTTTCTTGTAACGTGTACCACATTCTGGGCAATCCTTGTCAGGCAAATCATAACCAGAACCAACAGAACCATCGGTGATGAATTCTGAATGCTGACAATTTGGACAGACATAGTGTGGCGGCATTGGGTTAACTTCGGTAATCCCAATCATGGTTGCCACGAAACTTGAACCAACAGATCCACGAGAACCAACCAAGTAACCACGTTTATTAGAACGAATAACCAACATCTGAGACGCCAGGTAAATCACGGCAAATCCATTACCCAAAATCGAAGTCAATTCTTTTTCAATACGTCGGTCAACAATATCTGGTAGTGGATTACCATAGATTTCAAAGGCTTTTTGATAGGTCATTTCAGCGACACGTTCTTCTGATTTTTCAAGGAAAGGTGTGTACAAGTCTTTCTTAACAACCTCAACTTCCTCGAAACGGTCAGCAAAATCATTGGTATTCTTAACAACAATTTCATACGCGACATCTTCGCCAAGAAAGGCAAATTCATCTAACATTTCATTGGTTGTACGGAAATGTGCTTTTGGTAGCGGAGCAGGTTGAGCGTCTTCACCACGACCAATCGGACGGTTAATCGGTGCCCCTTGCCCTAGACTACGGACAATGATTTCACGGTAAATCTCATCTTCAGGCTCGATATAATGGACATTCCCAGTCGCCAAAACAGGCTTGTTCAGACGACGTCCAACCTCAAGCAAATCTCGAATGACTTGTCGGATACCTTCTTCATCTTTGATTGTTCCTTGCGCCAATAGTGGAGCGTAAATCGCTGGTGGCATAACTTCGATGAAATCATAATATTTCGCCACTTTGACTGCAGCATCTACCCCTGAAGATAAAACTGCGTCAAAGACTTCGCCCTCTGAGCAGGCTGTTCCTAGCAAGAACCCTTCACGGTGGGCATCAAGAACCGTTCTTGGAATACGAGCCACACCTTCAAAATATTTGACATTAGAAAGGCTGACAAGTTTGAAAATATTTTTCAAACCTGTTTGGTTTTGAACATAAATCGTCGCGTGTTTGACACGTGCTTTCTTGTAAGAATCCTCAGCGACCAATTTCGTATTCAAATCCATCATATTGGTTAAATTGTGATTTTCACGTGCTTCTTTCAAGAAAATAAAGAGCAAGCGCCCCGTTGCTTCCGCATCATAGTTCGCCATATGGTGGTGTTCTAGCGAAACTTGGAACCGTTTGGTCAATGGCCCCAAACCATGACGTTTGTATTCTGGATAGAGATTTCGGGCGAATTCCAAGGTATCAATGACAGGTTGTGTAATGATTGGCATGCCATGACGTTCATAATTGGCATTCATAAAGCCAACGTCAAAGGTTGCATTGTGGGCAACTAGCACAGTATCCTGACAAAAATCTTGGAACATTTGAAGGACTTCTTCAATCGGTTTAGCATTGCGAACATGATTATCCGTAATACCAGTCAATTCCGTTGTAAAAGCTGATAAATGATGACCTGGGTTGATGAACTCATCAAACTGCTCAACAATATTTCCCTTGTACATTTTTGAAGCCGCAATCTGAATCAAGTCATTATTGACCGCAGAAAGCCCAGTCGTTTCCACGTCAAATACGACGAAGGTAGCTTCGTTTAACTCAATATCTTGAGGATTGTAGGCAATCGGCACTTTGTCCTCAACGATATTAGCTTCTAAACCAAAAATCGCCTTGATACCATTTTTACGTGCTCTGTGATAGCCGTGTGGGAAACTTTGCACATTGCCGTGGTCAGTAATAGCAACAGCCTTGTGTCCCCATTTCGCTGCTGTATCAATTAATTCTTCAACCGTTGGCAACGCATCCATAGTTGACATATTCGTATGAGCATGGAATTCCACACGTTTTTGACCTTCTGGCATTAAATCCTTGCGGTCATGATGAACAATCTCTTTGACATCTTGCACATTCATGGTCAATGCATGGGTGAAATTATTATTTTCAACATTTCCACGAACTCGAAGCCATGACCCTTTGGCAATCATATCGTATTTTTTCAACTCATCATCATCTTTTGCCCATTTTTGCATGGCAAAACTTGATGTATAGTCAGTCATTTTAAAATTAATAATGTGACGTCCTGTACGAGTTGTTTTCTTTTCAACGTCAAAAACCATTCCTTCAAAGACAATTCGGTTTTCTTCTGTTGTGACTTCAACCATTGGTGTGATTTCGGCATTTTCAAAACCTACACGGCGCTGTTTGGCACGTTCTTTAAAATCAAATTTAGGTTTTGGTGCTTCTTCAGTTGTTGGCATAGAAGCTTCCAGAGATTTAACCGCCTCACGATTTTCTTGCACCGCTTTTTCCACCATAGCTTCGCGATTTGACGTAAAGTCTTCTCGTAAAGCTTGCGTCATCGCTTCATCAGAAACCATGTCAATGGTAAGTTTGCCAAAACCAAATGCTTCAAATTGACGAGCTAGATTAGGCAGATGATTTTTGCGAAAATGGTCATTGTTAACAAATGCTGGCGCTTCAATCAATAATTTTGTGCCATCATAAGAGACATTCAATTTACTGAAAGAAGCCTTGAAGCTGGCGCTATCACACGGAGCATGCTCAAAAGCCTCTTCATAGTAGGCTTGCAATAAAGGTTGTGAAAAATCGACAGTTTCTGCCTGAATATCAAAAGTCGCTCTGATATCCGCTTGCTTAAAAGTGTTCACCAATCGATAAGACAATTCACGATAGATGTCAATTGGCAAAATTTCCGCAAATGAAAAATGGAACTCCCAGAGGCGAGATACAGAATGCACCTTAACTTCACGAATATCTGCAGATGAAAAAGCAGAAGATTGTCGCATGTCAAGCGGCATATCGATTTGCTCCATCAATTTTTTAAATAATTCTGACATAATGCGTAAACTACCTCAATTCCAAAAACTAAATTTATCTACTAAGGCAAAATACACCTATTGGTTACCATATTTTGCCTTCTTTTCTAATTACGTTATCTCTTAATTTTACCACAAATGAAATCTTTTTTCGACACAAAAGAAAAAGGTCAGAACTGACTGCCTGACCTTGTTATCATTAATTTTCTTTTGTCAAAATTTCAAGAGTTTCGATAAGGTTTTCTGCGTTAACTTCGATAGTATCGCCAGTTGCTTTAATTTTCACTTCAACGATACCGTCAGCAGCTTTCTTACCTACTGTGACACGAATTGGGAGACCGATAAGGTCGCTGTCTGAGAATTTAGAGCCGACACGTTCGTTACGGTTATCAACCAAGACTTCGTAACCTTTAGCAACCAATTCAGCTTCAACTTTCGCTGTCAAAGCTTGTGCTTCTTCATCTTTCACATTGACAGTGATGACGTGTACATCAAACGGTGCCAATTCTTTAGGGAAGTTGATACCCCATGCAAAGCGGTAAGCGCCTTTTGGTGTTTTAGAAACAAAGAGACGGGCATGTTGTTCGATAACAGCTGATAAGATACGGCTAACACCGATACCATAGCATCCCATAACGATTGGAATAGCACGTCCATTTTGGTCAAGGATTGTTGCTCCCATGCTTTCTGAATAGCGAGTACCGAGTTTGAAGATGTGTCCAATTTCGATACCACGAGCAAATTTAAGAACACCTTTACCGTCTGGTGAGATTTCACCTTCTTTAACTTCACGAATATCAACGTATTCCGCTTCAAAATCACGTCCTGGGTTAACACCTGTCAAGTGATAGCCGTTTTCATTTGCGCCAACAACTGCATTGGCAACGTCTTGCACTTTGCGGTCAGCAACAATGCGGACATTTTCAGGAAGGTTAACTGGTCCAAGTGAACCAAAGTTAGTACCAAAGACTTCAACAGCTTTTTCTTCGCTTGCAGGTTCAAGGAAATCAGCTCCAAGATAGTTTTTCAATTTAACATCATTGACTTGGTCATTTCCGACAAGAAGAGCAACTACTGGTTCATTATCAGCAATGAAGAAAAGTGTTTTGATTGTTTGTTCTTCGTCAACTTTCAAGAATGCAGCAACATCATCAATTGATTTGCAATCTGGTGTTTCCACACGTTTGACATCTTCTTGAGAGACAACTTTTGTTGTTGGTTTATATTCATTGCTTGCCATTTCAAGGTTAGCAGCGTAGCTTGATTCTGTTGAGTAAGCAATGGTATCTTCACCTGAAACCAACCATGATGCCAATTCTTTTTTGATATCTTCTAAAACATCAGCTGGAATTTCATCAATTGAAGCGATTGATTTATCAAGAACCAACCAACGGTCAAGGTCTGTACGGTCTGGAGTGATAGCCATAAACTCTTGAGAATCTTTACCACCCATGGCACCACCGTCACCAATGATAGCTTTGAAATCAAGACCAGCACGTGTGAAGATAGCTTCATATGCTTTACGGTAATCTTCGTAAGTTGTGTCCAATCCTTCGTAGTCAGCGTGGAAACTATAACCATCTTTCATGATAAATTCACGTGTGCGAAGAAGTCCGTTACGAGGACGTTTTTCATCGCGATATTTAGATTGGATTTGGTAAAGGTTCAATGGCAATTGTTTGTATGATTTAACCGCATCACGAACAAGGCTTGTAAATGTTTCTTCGTGAGTTGGACCAAGGATAAAGTCTGATTTATCACGGTTTTTAAGTTTATAAAGGTCTTCACCGTAAGTTTCGTAACGACCTGATTCACGCCAAAGGTCAGCGTTCAAAAGTGCTGGTGCAAGCATTTCAACGGCACCGATTTTTTCAAACTCTTCACGCATGATTTTTTTGAATTTTTCAATTGTGCGGTTAGCAAGTGGTAGGTAAGCGTAGATACCTGCCGAGACTTGGCGAACATAACCAGCACGAACCATAAGAGCATGACTGATAACTTGAGCGTCGCTTGGCATTTCGCGAAGCGTTGGGATAAGCATTTGGGATTGTTTCATAATAAAATATTGCGGTCAAATCACGAAAATAAGTAAGCCGCTTGTTGTTTAGGCAAGTAGCTCACTTATTCGCATTTTTAGAGAAGACCGTATCAATTCCTTTCTAAAAAATGTGTATTTAAAAATATGATGTACTAAATTATTGATTAGTCTTGATGTAAGTTAGAAGAAAACTCGCATGATATCATTCCAAGTAACGGCAATCATCAGAATAATCATGATGACCACGCCAACCAGAGTGACATAAGTTTCTGTCTCTTGTTTGAGTGGTTTACGACGAACAATCTCGATAAGATTCATCAAGATTTTCCCACCATCCAAAGCTGGAATCGGGATAAGGTTAACAATTCCAAGGTTGATTGACAAGAGGGCCAAAAGATTAATCACTGATGGCAATCCATAAGAAGCTGCTTGACTAGAGGCTTGGTACATGGCAACGGGACCACCAAGTTTGTCCAAGCTGAAGTTTGACACAATGCCTTTCAAAGCATTCAAAATTAACATGGCACTTTGCCAAGACATTTGGAAGCCACCAGTAATTTTGTCCCAAAAGCCTGTTTTCAAAGCTGAAGAAACTCCGATAAGATAGCTGCCATGATTTTTGACTGGCTTAATATCAAGAGTCTTAGTTTTTCCAGAAGCGTCTTTTACGGTAACAGGAATGGTGTCACCTTTTGGAATGCCCTTTGTCGATTTGGCAACAGCCTCAGTCAATTCAGACCAATTTGAGACTTTGTATTTTCCGACAGCTAAGACTTTGTCACCATCTTTGACACCTGCAGCTTGCATGGCACCACCGTCAGTCACTCGCACAGCATTTGTCGAGGGATTCGGGACTCCGCCTTGCATAAAGACAAGTAAGATGAAAGCTAGCGTTCCTAGAATAAAATTATTCATCGGACCAGCAAAGTTTGTCATCAAACGTCCCCAGACAGTAGCATTTTGATACTGCACATCAAGGGGCGCAATGCGAATCTCTGTGCCATCTTCTTCAACGATTGTGGCATCGTGATGAACTTTATATGTCTTTTGCTCATCTAGAACCAATCCAGTGATTTCTAATTTATCTTCCAAATCATAAGAAGTCACGTTCATAGGAAGAGCTGTATTATCCAACTGTTTATGTGATAGATTAATACGTGTCACAAGTCCGTCTTTGTTCAAACTCAAGCTAGCTGGTGTACCTGTCTTGATTTCAGTGGTATCATCACCCCAGCCAGCCATGCGGACATAACCACCTAAAGGCAAGATACGAAAGGTGTAAGCTGTCCCTTCCTTATCAAAATGAGAAAAGATTTTCGGGCCCATCCCGATAGAAAATTCTCTCACCAGAATGCCTGATTTTTTGGCAAAGTATAAGTGACCAAATTCGTGGACAATAACTAATATTCCAAAAACAATAATAAACGTTATAATTCCGAGCATTTTGCTCCTCTCTATACCAGTAACATTATTATCCTAATAACCATTCACTAGTAAGCAAACTCCAAAAATTTGTGGCAGCTGCCAAACAAGTCAATTAGAAAAGACCAAATAGATGCATAATTGGGAAAACAAAAATCATTGAATCAAAGCGGTCTAAAATACCACCGTGACCAGGAATAAGTTTTCCAGAATCTTTAACGCCAAAGTGACGTTTAATAGCACTTTCAACCAAATCACCGAATTGACCAAAAATACTAAACAAGATAACGTAAATCAACATTGCAAATAGATTGTGCGGTGCATACACAGCTTTGTCAATTAACATAAAAATTAGTGAAACGACAACTGCACAAGCAATCCCGCCAAGACTACCTTCGATAGTTTTATTTGGAGAAACCTTCGGCATCAATTTACGTTGACCAAAGCGACGACCAATCATATAAGCACCGATATCAGTCGCCCATACGATAAATAAAGCAAAGAGCACTTTATCTAAGCCTCCCATACGAGCATTGACCAAGTTTTGAAAACCAATTCCCACATAAAGGCTAGCTGCAATCGGATAAGAGACATCATCGAATGAATAATCATCACAATTGATAACTGTTCCTGCCAAAAGCAAGAAAACCAACAACCCATAGACGGCAAAGTTAGAATCTATCGGTAGTGATGTAAAGTAGTTATCCAAAGGCACTGTCAAAACAAAAGCACCAAGCATTGACAAAACACCTTCAATTGAGAAAAATTCAAGATGTTTCATGCGTAACATTTCTGCCACACCAATCATTGCTAGGAAGCCTACAAAGACTTGAAACAGTAGGCCTCCATGCAATAGAAACGGCAGCATAATCAATAGGGCAATCGCCCCCCAAATCACACGTTGTTTCATGATATTTCCTTTCTAGATTCCACCAAAACGGCGATGACGTTGATTGTATTCAGCAATCGCCTTAATCAACTCATCTTTTTTGAAATCAGGCCATAAAACAGGTGTGAAGTAAAATTCACTATATGCTGATTGCCATGGTAGAAAATTACTAAGACGAAGTTCACCACTTGTTCGAATAATCAAATCCGGATCACGATACAAGTACGGCAAGTGATTCGTCATCAAATGATTTGAAATCACATCTTCTGTAATATCATCTGGGCTGATTTTTGCTTCAAGCACTTCTTGGGCAATATTTTTAACCGCTTCTGTAATTTCTGAACGGCCACCATAGTTAAGTGCAAAATTCAAGATAAGACCAGAATTGTGCTTCGTTTGTTCACAAGCACGTTTCATCGTATCAAAAGTTGCTTTTGGCAAACGATTTGTCTCACCGATAACTTGAACTTTGACATTATTAGTGTCCAATTCAGGGACATATTTATCGAAGAACTCAACGGGTAAGTTCATAATGAATTTGACTTCGTCCTCGGGTCGTGACCAGTTTTCTGTTGAGAAAGCATAAACTGTCAAAACTTTTACACCAAGTTCTGAGCTAGCAATCGTCACTTCCTGCAAAGCATCCATACCAGCTTTGTGTCCCATGACACGTGGTTGCATGCGTTTTTTGGCCCAACGACCATTTCCATCCATGATAATTCCAATATGATTTGGAATCTTGTCAAGGCTTACAGCCTCTTTCTTTTTTCTAAAATTAAATTTAAACATATAATTTCCTTAAAAGTATACTTATCATAATATTTTACCATAAAATAGCTATTTTTTCTCTACTTAATTGATGGCTTTTAGGGAATATTGGCATAAAAAAAGCCAGATGATTTCTCATCTGGTAATTTTTATGATTAGTCTTCACTTTCAACGGCAGTATTTTGAGCTGCTTCAGTTGTTTCTTCAACTGCTTCTTCAACAGGTGCAGCTTCAACAACTTCTTGTTCAGCTCTGTTAACAACACGTTTTAAAGCACCAAGTTCAAATGTTAGATAAACACCATCGATGTCCAAAACCATTTTTTGGTTAGCAGTGTCAACTTCATCAACAACACCGTAAAGACCACCAATTGTTACGATTTCATCACCTTTTTGCAATGCTTTAAGTTGATCTTGACGGGCTTGTGCTTGTTTCTTTTGAGAACGTTGCATGAACCAAATCAAACCAACCATAACGAGCAACATAATAACTGTTGGCATAAGAATCCTCCATAAATATAAGCTTAATGACAACTATACCAAATTACATTTAACAACGCAAGAAATGACCGTTAAAACTCCCAAAGTTTACTAGCATCAGTCACCTTAGCGTAAACAACCTGCGTTTGTTCTTCAAAACCTAAACTTTCATAGAGCCTTTTAGCCGCTAGATTATCTGATTCAACCGCAATTTGAAAGGCCTTCTCATTTTCAGCTAGCAAGCTATTGACAAGTACTTTCATAAAATAAGTCCCAATCCCTTGACCACGGTAGCCTTCGGCAACTACTAAGCCATAAAGGTAATTGTAAGTCGTGCTAAAATCCACCGTGCAAGAAGCAACAACTTCGTCGTCTTTCATCACAATATAAAGTTTTCCAGTCTCATCAACTAGAGCTTCTTTTGCATAGCGTAGTGTAACCTCATGAGGTTCGCCAAAAGCTTTTGCTTGAAAGTCTGCAATCGCTTCAAGGTGTTTTCTACTAGCTTTGGTGACCGACAAATCGTCACGCTTTTCAAGCAAATAGGCTTTTCGTTGTCGACTAAGCCAATACTCAAAATCATCTTCTAGAGTCATGCCAAGATTAGCCAGCACATCTGGGTGTTTTGCTAAGAAAGCTCGCTCCGACATTACTGTAAAACTCAGCTGATACTCTTGCATGGTTTCACGGAAAACATGAAACAATTCTTTAACGTATCCTAAGCGGCGATAATTAGGATGAACCATAATAGCAAGTTCTGTCTCGTCGGGCACGTCAGCATAAACTGTCAGTAATCCCACGAGTTGATTCTTATCATAAGCTAAAAAGAAAGCTGGCATCTCCTGATCAAAATTGAGATTATTCGATAAATACGGGATGCGGTGAGTCCCATCAAAAACCTGAACTTCTTTGATTAATGCTTCTACCTGTAATTTTTGTTCTTTATCTAAACAAGGTGTCTTAATAACGGACATCATCTTTTTCCTTTTTTTCTAGCACATCCTCATGATGCAAAAAAAGCCCGAGGCACTAGCCCCAGACTATAATCATTTATTAACGGTCATTGTATCCATTTGGATGACTTGAATGCCATGCCCAAGCAGAAGCAATGATTTTTTCAATATCATCAAATTGTGGCTTCCAACCAAGAATTTCACGCGCTTTATCTGATGACGCAACAAGGGTATCTGGGTCACCAGGACGACGGTCAGCAAGTTCTGCAGGAATTTCTTTACCCGTTACTTTACGAGCTGCTTCAAGGATTTGAAGGTTTGAAAAACCAGTGGAAGAACCTAGGTTAAAGGCAGTTGATGGGTTTCCTTCGCGAAGATATTTAACCGCAAGCAAGTGAGCATCTGCTAGGTCAAATGGGTGGACGTAGTCACGGATATTTGTACCATCTGGTGTGTTGTAATCATTACCAAAAATCATGATTTTTTCACGAACACCTTGTGCCACTTGCAAGATAATTGGCAACAAGTGTGTTTCTGGTCCATGATCTTCACCGATAGAACCATCTGGTTTAGCACCAGCCACGTTAAAGTAACGAAGTGGAACAAATTTAATGCCGTAAGCTTGGTCAGACCATTTCATGATTGTTTCCATCATGAGTTTACTTTCACCGTATGGATTGATTGGACGTTGAGGTGTAGTTTCCTTAATTGGAAGTTCATCTGGAATACCGTAAGTTGCTGCAGTTGATGAGAAGACAATGTATTTAACACCAAATTCATTCATCACTTCAAGCAATTTAATCATACCAGCAGTGTTGTTATCAAAATATTTAAGTGGTTTTTCCATTGATTCAGCAACCAATGAATAAGCAGCAAAGTGAATCACAGCATCAATGTCTGGATTTTCTGTAAAGACTTTGCGCATGAAATCTTGATCAGCAAGATCGCCTTGATAGAATGTTGCATCAGGATGAACCGCTGCACGGTGGCCTGTTACCAAACTATCGACAACAACAACTTTTTCTTCACCTTTTTCAATTAAACGATCAACCATGTGAGAGCCAATGTAACCAGCCCCACCAAGCACTAAAATTGACATTTATTTTTCTCCTATTCTAACCCCACGCTGTTCACAAAGCGCATAAAGGCTTCTCTTCCTTTTTCATCACGTTTGTAAACACCTGCATCTTCTAAAACGCGAACAAAAACGTGACCGACTTCTTCTTGTACGATATCATGTACGTTATCAGTCGTAATATCCGAACGCTTTTTAATCTCATCCGCCCAATCCTTATGATAGGCAGCGATTTCATTATACTGGTTCAAAAGATATTTTTCAACTTCTAGCAATTCATTTTTGAGACGAGGTGGCAAAATAGCTAAGCCCATTACCTCAATTAGTCCAATATTTTCCTTTTTTATATGTTGCACATCAGCATGTGGATGATAAACACCATCAGGAAATTCAGCAGTGGTGTGATTGTCGCGAAGAACGATATCTAGTTCAAATTGCCCATCACGTTTGCGCGCAATCGGAGTCACTGTGTGGTGTGGCGTATCGCCTGTATAAGCCACCACATCAACACTCGCGTCAGAATAATCTCGCCAAGCCAAACGAATTTTTTCACCTAGTTCTACCAAGCGCTCTTTATTCTTGCTGCGAAGACGAATGACTGACATTGGCCATTTGACAATACCAGCTGTTACATCTGAAAAGCCTTTGAAATGAAACTCATTGTCTAGTTCTGCTATTTCCATAGGAAAGACATGACGTCCACCTTGATAGTGGTTGTGAGTCAAGATTGACCCACCAACAATTGGCAAGTCGGCATTTGACCCAGCAAAATAACCTGGGAAAATATCGACAATATCTAAGAGCTGTTCGAAAGTAGCTTTACTGATAACCATTGGAACATGCTCAGTATTTAAAATAATACAATGTTCATTGAAGTAAGCATAAGGCGAATATTGGAAGCCCCATTTTTCATCACCTAAATTTAAGCGAATGATACGGTGATTAGCACGCGCTGGATGATTAAGGCGACCTTGATAGCCTTCATTTTCCATACATAACTGACATTTTGGATAAGAAGATGCCTTGGCTAACTTAGCTGCAGCAATGGCCTTGGGATCTTTTTCAGGTTTTGATAAATTAATGGTAATTTGAATATCGCCATACTGTGATGGCACCGTAAAAGCAATATTTTTGGCGATTGCAGCTACTTTAATGTAGTCATTTCGTTTGCTGAGTTCGTAAAAATCTGCGACAGCTTGTTGAGGAGATTGAGCATACATATCCCAGAAATTGCGATTCACCTGACTTGGGACAGGTGTGATGAAGTTCATCAATTCAGCACCCAAACAATCCCTTTCAGCCATTAAGTCACCAACCTTACCATTTTTCACAGCTAGGTTAACCAGTTCTTCTTTAAGAGCAATCAAATCTGTTTGATTTGTCTCTTACTCTGCACCATCCTCGCCCACAAGGGCAAGGATGCGATTGCGCAAGTAAAACATATCATCTTCAGTATAGTCGCTAGCTTCAATCACTTTAGCGACAAAAGTATCTAAAAGTTTCATCATTTTATCGTCTTCTTTTTATTCTTTATTTTCGTGAAAGGACACGTGAACCACCAGCAATTTCAGCGATATAGAAGGCTGGCGCATAACCAATTGTTTCTGTATAAACTTGTTCAACAGCTTTTGTAAAATCATCAACTTTATCTTTAGCAACAATGGCAATACCACAGCCACCGAATCCCGCTCCTGTCATACGAGCTCCGAGAACACCTTCTTGTTGCCAAGCTGTGTGAGCAAGGGTATCAAGTTCGATACCAGTTACTTCGTAGTCATGTTCAAGTGAGACGTGTGAGGCATTAACCAAGCGACCAAATTTTTCAAGCTGACCTGCTGTCAAAGCTTCTTTGGCTTGAAGGGTACGTTGATTTTCCCAAACAGCGTGGCGAGCACGTTTTAGTCGATTGTCATCTTTAATAAGGTAACTATATTCGTCAAATGTTTGCAAATCAAGTTCACCGAGAGTATTGATATCAAGCACTTGATTAAGTTCTTCTACAGCTTTTTCACATTCCGCACGACGTTCATTGTATTTTGAATCGGCTAATTCACGGCGTTTATTGGTATTCATAATCACAATGACATTGTCACCAAGGTCCAAAGGAACAAGGTCATATTCTAGAGTATTGGTATCAAGGTAGATGGCCTGTTTTTCAGCTCCCATACCGATGGCAAATTGGTCCATGATTCCTGAGTTCACTCCGATAAACTCATTTTCAGTTTGTTTACCAATTTTTACCAAATCCAAACGGTCTAATTTTAGGTCGAATAATTCTTCAGCAACAATCCCTACCAAAAGTTCTAGTGAAGCTGATGATGACAAACCAGAGCCATTTGGAATATTCCCATTAACATAAAGTTCAAAACCAGATTCAATCTTGTGTCCAGCTTCTTTCAAGAATTTGATAACACCTTTTGGATAGTTTGTCCAGCTATCTTTTTTATCGTAGACAAGATTGTCAAGATCAACATCAATAATGCCTAATTCGTCAAAGTTAACTGAGTAAAAACGAAGGGTCTTATCAGCACGTTTACGAGCGGCACCGTAAGTTCCAAGCGTAATCGCTGCTGGGAAAACATGACCACCATTATAGTCAGTGTGTTCACCGATTAAGTTGATACGACCTGGTGAGAAGAAAGTTGCGTCTGCGTCGCTTCCAAAAACATTAGTAAAAGCTTGGTTAAGTTATTTAGTATTCATGAGGGTCTCCTTTTTTCTTGTTTCTTTTATGATTACGGTTTCATTTTAACCTCCTAGTTAAACTAAGTCAATATTTTTTACTAAAGTTTTACTTAAAATTTTTGTTTTTTCTGATAATGTGATATAATAATACTAAGAAAGAAGAGATACTTATGGCTACATTAAAAGATATCGCAAAGTTAGCAAATGTTTCATCAGCGACCGTCTCACGAGTCCTTAACAAAGACAAAACCCTCTCCGTTGGTGAAGAAACAAGACACCGTATTTTAACCATTGCTGAAGAGTTGGGTTATGAAAAACACAAACGCAGCACAAACAGCAACCAAGAACGTCAAAAAATCGCTATCGTGCAGTGGTACAGCGAACAAGAAGAGTTAAACGACCTTTACTACTATAGTATTCGTATCGGTCTTGAAAAACGTGCCCAAGAATTGGGCTACGATGTGGTTCGTTACTTTAATAACGATATTTTAACCATTTCAGAAAATGTCAGTGGTATTATTGCCATTGGTAAATTTTCTAGTGAACAAATTAACCGCCTCGAAAATCTTTCAAAAAATCTTGTTTTCGTTGATAGCGACACCTTAAATGCTGGTCATCCTTGTGTGACAACTGATTTTGATAATGCCGTTGTTAAAGTCCTTGACTACTTCATGCAACAAGGCTTTACAAAAATCGGTATGATTGCTGGTGAAGAACGTACGACTGACCAGAAAGAACTCATTGTCGACCAACGTTTCCGTACTTTTAAAAACTACGCTTACGAAAATAATCTTTACAACCCTGACTATGTCTTTGTCGGTGATTTTTCAGCACCTTCAGGATATGCTTTGATGAAAAAAGCCATCACCGAACTAGGTGATGACCTTCCACAAGCTTTCTTTGTAGCAAACGATACCCTAGCCATTGGTGCCCTTCGTGCCCTTCAAGAAGCTAACATTTCCGTACCTGACCGCGTCAGCCTCATTTCTTTTAATGATACAGCCCTAACTAAGCAAGTCTTTCCTGCTCTTTCAAGTATCACCGTTTATACCGAAGAAATGGGACGCACAGCCGTAGATATCTTAAATCATCAACTGATCAAACGTCATACCGTCCCAACCATGACGCGACTCGCAACCACACTAACCCTTCGCGAAAGTACAAAATAAAAAAAAAGCCTGAATAATATTCGGACTTTTTTTATTTTCACCCTACTTTCACGCAGAAGGCATCCCAGGGTTGGAGTTGGTGGTTTTCAAAGTCAGTGAGTTCAGTGATATTACTAATGATTGTTTTTTGATAAGCGAAGTTTGTTTCAAAGGCTTGGGCTTGATCGGATAAATTTGCGACCACTAGGTAAGTTTCTTCTGCTGTTTTTCTGAGGTAAGCAAACACTTTATCAGCTGTCTCTAAAAGTTCAAAATCAGCGTCAATCAACCAATCGTTTTCTTTTCGAAGCTTGATGAGTTTTTGGTAAGTGTAGAAAATAGAATCTGGATTGTCTAGGGCTGCTTGTACATTAATTTCTGTGTAATTTGGATTGACTGGCAACCAAGTCTTATCAGCAGTTGAAAAGCCAGCATTCTGACTGCTATCCCACTGCATTGGGGTTCTGGCATTGTCACGTCCAATCATGCGAATGCTATCCATGATTTCTTCTAGCGTCTTACCATTTTCAAGGGCTTCTTTGGCAAAATTAAGCGACTCGATATCATCAATTTCTTCCAAATCCTTAAACGGATAATTGGTCATTCCAATTTCCTCACCTTGATAAATATAAGGCGTTCCACGCATTAAGTGTAAGGAAATAGCTAGCGCTTTAGCTGATTTTTCACGATAAATGTCTGTGTTACCCCAGATAGAAAGTACGCGCGGCAAATCATGATTGTCCCAGAAAAGGGAATTCCAACCCTGACCAAGTTCAAGTTCAGTCTGCCATTTGTTAAAAATAGCTTTGAGAGCGGGAACGTTTAGTTCTTCTTCGTATTCCCATTTTGAGGCATCTGGTTTGTGCTGAAGACCAATGTGTTCAAACTGGAAGACCATAGACAATTCTTTCTCAGCTGGCGATGAGTACTGCTTAGCAATTTCTGGTGTTGCTCCCCAAGTTTCACCAACCGTTAGCAAATCTTTCCCAGCTAAAGTTTTTTGGTGCATTTCTTTTAAGTAATCGTGCAATTTTGGACCGTTGTTTGCGATGAGTTTGTCAGGAATTTTCCCAATCATGTCAATCACATCCATACGAAAACCAGAAATTCCTTTGTCAATCCAGCGATTCATCATGTCGTAAACAGATTGACGCAAGACCTTATTTTCCCAATTCAAATCAGGTTGTTTTTTACTGAAAAAGTGCAAGTAATATTGACCAGAAGCAGCATCATATTCCCAAGCAGAGCCTCCAAAAATCGACTCTAGCTCGTTTGGATCATCACGCCAAATATAAAAATCTCGATACTGGCTGTCTGGATTTTCACGCGCTTCAACAAACCAAGCGTGTTCGTCCGATGTATGATTAACCACCAAATCCATAATGATACGAATGCCACGCGCCTTAGCCTCTTCTAGCAATTCTTCCATGTCAGACATATCACCAAAAATATCTGCAATCGCCTCATAATCTGAAATATCATAACCATTATCATCCATAGGAGACTGATAAACTGGTGAGAGCCAAATCGCTGTAATACCAAGCTTTTTAAGATAATCTAGCTTACTGATAATTCCCTGCAAATCTCCAACACCATCACCATTTGAATCCTTAAATGATTTTGGATAAATCTGATAAATTGTTGCCTTATGCCACCAATGCTTTTCCATAGAGCACCTCTTTTCTTACAATTCTTTGACTCTATTTTAGCTTTTTATTTTAAATTATGCAATCGTTTGCACTAAACTTTTTCCAATCTTTCACACAAAAAAGATTCCCAAATAATTTTGAGAACCTTTTTACGGATGAATTTTAAAATATCAGTTCTCGACCATTTTCAGTCACTGTATAAGTCAACTCCTTGAGATTAATTTTAGCTTCTGCTACAACACTGCTACCTTGATTTCGACGGGTAATGACCAATGTATTTTCATCTAAAACTTCAACATCAATGCTACCATCAAGGTCAAAAGCCGCAGATTGATTTCGGAAGGTAAAGAGCTTAAGCAAGGCTTGAACTACCGGACGCTTAACCTCTTCAGCAATTTCTTCACTCGTATAATAATGACGATTAATATTGCGACCTTCTTTGGTTTTTTCTAGCAATTCTAGGTCGTTTTTCCCTGCTAAAAAGCCAACATAATAAACTTGCGGAATGCCTGGTGCAAAAGCTTGAATCAAGCGAGCAAGGAAATATTTCTTGTCATCATCACCAAGTGCTGAATAGTAGGTCGAATTGATTTGATAAATATCAAGATTGTTGTACTCTGCTGATGAATATTTACGTTTCACATTAGCACCAACTTTATAGAGCTCATTTGACGTGTAATCAATTTCCTCATCCGTCAAGATATCTTTGACATCAACCACACCAATCCCGTCGTGCGTATCCAGTGTTGTAAATTGTTTCATTGGAGACATTTTCAACCATTTTGCCAAGCGTTCAACTTTTCCGCTGTATAAACTATAAAGCGTCACCATTGGAAGAGCAAAATCGTAAACGTAGTAGTCATGTTCAGCAATTTTAAACTGAATCGAATAATGTTCATGAATTTCTGGAAGCAATTCTGTACCAGATTCCGCAGCAATGCTACGTACTTTATCAAGCAAACCCCAGATATCCGGTTCTACAAAGAAATCATTAGTATCCAATTTCTTAACTGCATAAGCAAAGGCATCTAAGCGAATGAGATCACAGCCATTTTCTGCTAAATGTTTGATAGTCTTTCGAATGAAATTCATGGTCACTTCTTTTGTCACGTCAAGGTCAATTTGTTCCTCACCGAAAGTGTTCCAAAGATGCTCAACTGAACCATCCGCAAAATGAATTTCCTGCTTTGGTGCACTGTCTTTACGCTTGTAAATCAAATCGATATCAGCTTGGGTCGGACGATTTTCAGGCCAAAAGTGATCCCAATTAAGAAACATATCCTTGTATGGACTTGATTCGTGTTTTTCTTGATAATCTTTATAATATTTTGATTGACGGGAAATGTGATTAATCATGAAATCAAACATGAGGTAGTACCGCTCACCAAGAGCTTTCACATCATCCCAATCACCAAAAGCGGAATCAACCTCGTCATAATCAACAGGTGCAAAACCACGGTCACCTGTTGAGGGAAAGAAAGGCAAAAGGTGAATACCTCCGACAGCTTCGCCGAAATACTTATCAAGATTTTGTTTAAGTTCTTTTAAATTTTTACCCAGACTATCCGAGTAAGTGATTAACATTGTTTTATTTTGAATTCCCATAGTTATTCCTTTGTTTTATTTTCATCATTTATATTGTGCGTTGAAAACGGGCTACAGGCTTGGTAAAAAAGATGAGCCACCTTGTGCCTTAATGACACCACATCACTTCCGTATTTTTTCACTGTGCCCGCTATACGTCTTATATATTACGACGTGAAAAAACAAAATCGATAATATTTTGTTTTCGAGCTAGTAAGGTGGTTAGCTAAGCTGCAATAGCGATTAGCGTTAGTTGATGAGTTGCTTTAGCAGCCATCAACTATACCAAGTTAAGTTGAACACGACCTACGAGCAGTACAAAAAAGATAATTTTTTCCTAGAACGTACATGTTCTGCGTCAAAATTCCTATTTTTGCTACGCTCGCTATACGGCCTATCCTTACTTCACTGCGCCGTTGCTCATTCCTGAAATGATATGTTTTTGGAAAATGAGGTAAACGATTGTGATAGTAATAATACCAACGACGTATGATGCAAAGCTTGGTCCGTAGTCGCTGAGGTATTGTCCTGTGTAGTTGTATTGAAAAAGTGGCAATGACCATGACTCTGAAGATTTATTCAACATTAAGAGGGGGAGCATAAAGTCATTCCAGAACCAAAGAGCATTGATAATCAAAGTTGTGGCATGCATTGGTTTTAACATTGGAAAGACCACTTTGCGGTATGTGGTAAATTTATCAGCTCCGTCAATTTCAGCAGCTTCATCCAAACTTTCAGGAACACTTAGCTTAATGTAACCAACATACAAGAATAAGGTTTGTGGTACAGCATATGTTAAGTACAAAATAATCAAACCCCAAATATTTGTCAATCCAAGTCGACTCATCATCACTGTGATTGGAATCATGATAACTTGAAATGGCACAAAAATTCCCAAAATCAATAAACTATACATAATATTGAAAGCACGTTTTTTACTCATATTACGTGCAATGGAATAAGCTGCCGCAGGAATAAATAAAGTCACCAAAATCACTGATACAACGGTGATAATAGTTGAATTTAAGAAATAATGTCCGATGCCATCAGCAAGCAAGCGTGTGTAGTTGCTTAGAGTGACAGGATTTGGAAAAGCAAAGAAATGTTGCATGATATCCTTAGTTGTCTTAAACGAACTAAAGACAGTTGCTAATAAAGGAATCAAAATCAGAATTGAACCTGCAATTAAGAGCACATATTTCCAAAAAGTATTATAACGTTCTTCTTTTTTCATCTCTCACTCCTATACTTCAAAACGACTTGATAATTTAAGTTGCAACACTGAAACAAGAACAATGATGGCAAAAAGAATCAAGGCAATTGCATTAGCATAACCGTATTGGTTACTTGAAAAGGCATAATTGTAAACCAAAAGTCCGATTGATGTTGTTGAATTGCTTGGTCCACCACCAGTTAAAGCAAAGATTTGGTCAAAAGCTGTTAAGCCACCTTTTAGTGCCATGATAAAGACCATAGAAATACTTGGTAACAGATATGGTAATTCAATGTTCCAGAACGTTTGTTTGCTATTTGCGCCATCGATTGCTGCCGCTTCTGTAATCTCACTCGGAATGGTTTGAAGACCAGATAGGAAGAGAATAATCGGCATGGCAACACCTTGCCACAACATAACAAAGATTGCTGCAAAAACAGCACCGCCAGTTGTTCCTAAAAGACTTGTTTTTAAACATTCAATATTCAAAGCTTCGCCGATAGCAGGCAAACCATAGTTAAAAACTTGTTTAAAAATCAAAGACACTGTCAACCCTGACAAAACAGCTGGGAAAAAGAACCAAGCTCTAAAGAACGTTTGACCTTTGATTTTAGTATTCAAAGCACGCGCCACCCAGATACCAATCACAATTTCACCGACAATTAACGCAATGGTCAAAATCAAAGTAAAGCCAAGAGCTTTAAAGAATTTGGTATCCGTTAGCAAGATTTTATAATTGTTGACACCAACAAAATCAAAATTGTAAGTCAATCCAGTCCAGTTTGTAAAACTGTAGAAAGCACCTTGAATCATTGGGAAATAGAAGAAAATTGCTTGTAGAATCAAGGGAACAATCAAGAACACCCAGCCCCAATATTTATTTAAAAATTTTCGCATTCTAGTTTCCTCCTACTTCGTCACATCAGTTTTCATCGGATTGAAAAAGGCATTTAATTCATCTGTATATTGCTTCGCGTCTTTGCTCACCAAATAATTGGCTGTCAAACTAAAGAAGTCATCTTCGCTTGTCCAATTTTCACCAAGCCAAACATAATGTTTATCAGTAAAAGCAAGCTTATAAAGAGAAGCAAGCGGTGATTTATCATCTTCAACTACACCTTCTACAGACACTGGTGAACCATCAACGTCATAGTATTTTTGCATAGCTTTTGCTGATGCCATATAAGAAATGAATGTTTCACATTCTTTTTTATGCTTAGTTGATGATGAGATAGATAAAGCCAAATCACCTGCACCGACAGTTACTTCCTGACCAGCTTTTTCACCAGGAAAGGCAAATGTTGATACTTCAAAATTTGGATTTTGTTGCTTGATAGCAGCTAAAGCCCATGAACCACCAGGCATCATCAAAGCTTTTCCAGTCGCAAACGCCACTACAGAATCATTGTAGGAAGCACCTTGCCAGTTAGTTTGTTGATTTCCTTTATCAGCAAGCAAATCTAGACGCGTTAGCACCCCTTTAACCTCACTATCTGAAGTTGAAATAGAATTAACAGGAGAAAAACGAAGATAATCATTTGCCTTATCACCACTGCCAGTCACACTGATATAGGCTAATTGGTGATAACCATTTAAAGTCCAACCTTCACTGCCAGCAAGCGCAAATGGCGTTTCACCGTCAGTTTTAATTTGTTTAACAAGTGTTTCAAATTCATCCCACGTTTCTGGAACTTTGAGGCCTAATTCTTCAAATTTTGTCTTGTTAAAATAAATCCCTGAAACGTTGGCTGATAGCGGGACGCTATAAATTTTGCCGTTGACAGCATAATTTTTTTCGTAATGATTTTTGATGTTTTCAAGGTATGATTTTCCAGTCATATTCTCAAAGTAACCTGCTTTTGCCCACTCTTTAAAATCAACGTTCTGAGGGTAAATGTTAATGACATCTGGAGCATCGCCTGCGAGCATACGTGTTTTTAGGACGGTACCAGCACTTGGTACACTGGTCATTTTAACATGGATCTTTGGATTTTCTTTTTCAAAATCCTTAATGATTTCTTTTAGCGTATCAACCATTTCTGTTTTTTGGTTGAAATATTCGATAGTTACCTTGCCATCATTAGAGGAATCACTGTTTTTTGAACAAGCTGTCAATGTCAAAGCAGCTGCCGCTGTCAACATTGCCACTCCAGTCACTATTAATCGTTTAGGCCATTTCATAGAAAACCTCCTTATTGTTTCACGAAATAGTATTGTTTACTGAGGTAATCACCTTGTGGGAGAATCGTTGTGAGGCCCGCATACATGAGCTCTGCCCCTGAGAAGACTTGATCTATTCCTTGTAGTTGGTAAGTTGCCTCTTCTTCCAATCCTTTCAACTTAAGTGTTGTTTCAATTGTTTCAATCGTTGACAGTGTGCGCACGTAGGTCACGACAACCTTATCTTCATAAACAAATTCTACGGCTGCTTCATTTGAACCTGCTTCTGGATTGATGAGGCGATATTGTTTACCAAATTGAACAACTGGTCGAATGTCTTTGTAGTGTGCAACCTGAGCAGCAATCACATCTTTTTCAGCTTGTGGTAAACTTGTCAAATCAAGTTCGTAGCCAAGATTTCCCATCATCGCGACATTACCACGAGTTTCAAGCGGTGTTATGCGCCCCATTTGATGATTAGGACTAGCTGACACGTGAGCTCCCATAGAAATTGTCGGGTAAAGATAGCTTGAACCGTATTGAATTGGTAAACGTGAAATAGCATCAGTATTATCACTCGCCCAAACTTGTGGGAAATAGCGCATCATACCAAGGTCATTTCGACCACCGCCACCTGAGCAAGATTCAAAGAGAATGTTACTATGTTTTTCTGTCAAATAAGACACCAAATCATACAAGCCCAGCATATAAGCATGTGACTGCATTTGTGTCGCAAGGACTGAATCACCATTTCCGATGTTTGTGATATTGCGGTTATAATCCCATTTAACATAATCAATAGCATTTTCTGTCAAAATCTTATCGATAGCTGATTTGATATAGGCTACTACGTCTGGATTAGCAAGGTTGAGCACCAATTGGTTGCGAGAATAAGTATGACCGCGTCCTTTCGATTGAATGCCCCAGTCAGGATGTGCACGGTAAAGGTCACTGTCCACAGAAATCATCTCTGGTTCAAACCACAAACCAAATTTCAATCCTTTGGCGTGAACTTGATTAATCAAGTCATTTAATGGACCACCAAGTTTTTCTTCGTTAACCACCCAATCACCAAGTGCACGGTTATCATCGAAGCGATTGCCAAACCAACCATCATCAAGAACAAAAAGTTCGATACCAAGCTTGCTAGCTTCATCAGCTAAGTCAAGCAATTTCTCTTTTTTGAAATCAAAATAAGTCGCTTCCCAGTTGTTGATGAGAATCGGACGTTCAACATGAGCAAATTGTTTTGGCATGATATGTTCTTGGACAAATAATTGACTTTCATGAGTCAAATGTGTCAAACCTTTGGCTGAATAAGTCATGATGGCTACTGGTGTGTCAAAACTATCGCCCGCTGACAATTCCCAAGCAAAGTTATCATCGTTAATTCCGATACCCAAACGAACTTCGTTCAATTGATTTTTTTGAACAAAAGCTTGGAAATTACCACTATAAAGCAATTGAAGTGCCAAAGCTTGACCAGCATCTTCCGTAGCTGTGTGGTCACATAACACCATAGCTGGTGTGTGTGCATGACCTGAAGCACCACGATTTGAAGCGACAGTGAAAATACCTTGTTCAAGCTTATGGCGACGAACTGTCTTTTCACGCGCATAAGCTCCTTGCAAAGTCACCACATCATAATCAGAAGCTGGAACATCAAGCATAGTTGACAGAACGCGGTTGATAACAACTGCTTTATCTGATAAATTGCTAATCTTAGCAAAGCTAGAAATTGTTGAACGCTCAGCATAAGCTGTGTAATAAAGCGTCAACTCCAAACCAGCCAACTTATCTTCTAAGACTAAAGCAAGTGTTTCAGCATTTTCTGTACTGTGTGGATTTGGTAGCCCTGCTGCCTCAACAGCTCCTGATAAGACGTGATAATCTTTTAATTTAAATTGCGTTAAGTCATTAGTGTCGTGTGAAATACTAATGGATGGCTGGCGAAAATCACCAAAGCCATGTACCCCCAAAATCTGACGTTGCGTATCGAAACTGTAAGTTCTATCATCAGGAGTTGGATTACCTGAAAAGGCATGGTCTTTTTCAAAAAGAGCATTAGAGCCATGGTAAGCTGTGATTTTTCCTCCAATATGACGAAGCAACAAATCTCCCTCGTGATTTTCAATAATCAGTGACATATTTTTACTATTTACGTAAAATAGATTTCCTTCAATTTTGATCCCCATTGAGCTTCCTCCTTAATATTTACTAAAATTTTACCACCTATTTTCACTATAATGAATGGTAGGATGTTAGATAAATATGGTAAAATGTTGCTTGCGAGGAGAGGATACTTTGAATATTCTAAATACTTATAATGAATTTAATACCAACAATTTTGACTTAAACGTTGACCATTACGGCGCTGAAATATGTGCTAAAAACTACTCTTTTGGCCCAACTGTCAGGGATAACTATGTCCTTCACTTCATTGTAGATGGTAAAGGAAAGTTCACCATTGACGGGATAACAACCCAGCTAAAAACAGGTGATATGTTTATTCTCCCAAAAGGTAAAGTAGCCTTTTACCAAGCCGATGGTGAGCATCCTTGGACTTATCTCTGGGTTGGCTTTAGCGGATCAAAAGCTGAAAATATTTTGAGCAAAACTCAGCTGCTCGACCACTACTTCTGCCATTCGACGCTTGAGTCTAAAGTTCTTGATCAAATCGTCAAATTAACGCAATTTCGTGACCAAAAACTAGATGATGTGACTGAACTCCAACTGACTGCGGAACTCTATAAACTTCTAGCTTTTCTTATGAAAGAATTTCCAAGCAAAGCAATGTCTGATAGCAGTATTTTGATTCAAAATTACATCAAGCAAGTTAAAAAAATCATTCACACACAATATGGAAATCCTTTAAAAATCAGTGAGATTGCAAAAAAGCTCAATCTAAATCGCTCCTACTTGTATAAGATTTTCAAAGAAGAAACAGATTATTCTCTCAAGGATTATCTCATCCAAATCCGCATGGAAAAAAGTGCTGATTTGCTTACCAGAACGACTTTTCACATATCAGAGATCGCAAACGCTGTAGGCTTTCCAGATGCTCTCGCCTTCAGCAAGGCTTTCAAAAAACATTTCGGACAAAGCCCAAGCCATTACCGAAAAGCGCTGAAAAAATAAAACAGAAAACTCCCCCAGAACTTTGAACAGTTCCCTGTCAAGTGGACAATGAAATAATAAAAGATTAGGCGACGGCCTTGTTCCTCATTTCAAGAGGGGCAAGGCCGTTATTGCGCTCTTGAAAACGTTGATGATTGTAAAAATAGATGTAGGCATCAATATCTG
>ERZ1031719.264-NODE-264-length-24536-cov-5.278216_pt1 | contig 24536 bp, 26 predicted proteins | sample MGYA00516702_ERZ1031719 | MGnify/ENA primary metagenome ERZ1031719 (study PRJEB33719, sample SAMN04261227) | wastewater metagenome | biome: rural village; feature: human; material: feces | host: Homo sapiens | place: El Salvador | collected 2013-01-07 ...
GTAACCGTTCCAGTTCCGCAGCGGCTTTTTCGTAACGCTCGGTGAGGGCTTCATACTTTCTCAGATAAGCCTCCTGAGACTGTGCCGTGGAAGCGTTTTCCTTGACTGCCGCCTTGACCAGTTCGGCTACGACCTGCGTTTCCTCAAGCTGCCGTTCAATTTCTGCGTCCAATGCCGCAAAGTCTGTCAGCGCACGGCGCATGGTTTCGCAGTCCTTGATAATCTGCTCCCGGTTTTCCATCATCCGGTTGTAGGCTTGAATGAAAAGCCGCTGCACGGTTTCGGTATCCACCGTGGGCGTGTGGCACCGTTCCTCACCCTTGAACTTACTGTTGCATTGCCAGATGGTGCGGCGGTAGCGGTCGGTGGAATGCCAGACCTTTGAGCCGAAGAAGCCGCCGCAGTCCTCGCAGACCAGCTTGGCTGAAAGGACACTCTTTCCACTGTAGGCTCTGCCCAGTGCTTTCCTTCTGGCAAACTCCGTCTGCACATGATTCCATTCGTCAGGATCGACAATGGCGGGATGGCTGCCTTCCACATAGTATTGCGGCACCTCACCCTCGTTGGGCTTCATCCTCTTTTCCAGAAAATCAACCGTGAAGGACTTCTGGAGCAGCGCATCGCCCTTGTACTTTTCGTTTTGCAGAATGCTGGTGACCGTGGTCTTGCTCCATTTTTCCTTGCCGCCCGGTGATGGAATGCCCAAGTCCTCCAAATATCTGCAAATGCTCGCCTGCGACTTGCCATCAAGGAAAAGGCGGTAAATCAGCTGGACAATTTTCGCTTCACTTTCCACAATGGTAGGTCTGCCATCCTCGCCTTTTTCGTAGCCAAGGAAGCGTTTGTAGGCCAGATGCACCTTGCCGTCAGCGAAGCTCTTACGCTGTCCCCAGGTGATGTTTTCCGAAATGCTGCGGCTTTCTTCTTGGGCAAGGCTCGACATGATGGTGATGAGCAGCTCACCCTTGCCGTCAAATGTGAAAATACCTTCCTTTTCGAAGTAACATTCCACGCCGTTTTCCTTCAGCTTGCGGATGGTGACCAGACTGTCTACGGTGTTTCTGGCAAATCGGCTGACCGACTTTGTGACAATGAGGTCGATTTTTCCGGCAAGAGCGTCCGAAACCATGCTGTTAAAGCCGTCTCGCTTTTTGGTATTACAGCCAGAAATACCCTCATCCGTATATACTTTTACGAAGTCCCATTCCGGCTTGGACTGTATGAATTTGGTGTAGTAATCCACCTGGGCTTCGTAGCTGGTGAACTGCTCGTCGCTGTCGGTGGAAACACGGGCATATCCTGCAACACGCCGCTTCTGCGCTGCCACCTTTGGCAGGTGCGTCAGCGGATTGATGGTTGCGGGTATCATGGTTACTTTAGGCATTGTGCTTGCTCCTCTCTAAGTTTTTTCGGCGTGCGGCTTCCTTCATCTCGTCCGTCCAGCTTTCACTGCGGGAACGGCCTTTCCATGTGCGTGTCACTTCCGAGCCGTCTTTGAAGCAGAAAACCAGAATGTTTCCGTTGCATACCCGAATACTCTGTATCAGACTGTGCAGCTGTTCCCGCGTAAAAGCCTTTACACCCAAAACTTCGGCTGTAACCTGTTGAAGCGTTGTTTCCGGTATCTGTTTGGAAGCACAGGCGGATTTGCCGAGCGTATTAAATGTTCCGCAGACCCAGACGATGCCCGTTTTGGTGGTCTTGCGGCGGTAGTTCTTTCCGCAGTTGTCGCACACCAGAAGGCTTGTGAATGGGTATGTGGTTCTCGGTGCTGGCTTCTTATTGAACTGAGCCGCCCGCCATGCCTTCTCGGTCTGAACCGCCTGGAATGTCTCCATGTCAATAATGGCTTCGTGGGTGTTCTCTGCGTGGTATTTCGGCAATTCACCGTGGTTGATGACGGTTTTCTTCGTGATATGGTTCTCACGGAAGGTCTTTTGCAAAAGCAGATTGCCCGTATAGGTGTAGTTACTCAGTATCTTGGAAACCACGGACTGGTTCCATTTTCCACCGAAGCGGGAGGAAATGCCTTCCTCCGTCAGCCGTTTGGCAATGGAAAGGTAGCCGTCACCGGCAAGGTACTCGTTATAAATGCGGCGGACAAGCTCGGCTTCCTTTGGAACGATCTCGTACCGTCCGTCTTTCAGCCGATAACCCAGCATGGCTCCATTCCATGGCATTCCTTCCTCAAAGTTCCGCTTGATGCGCCACTTCTGGTTTTCGCTTGCGGAGCGGCTTTCTTCCTGCGCATAGGACGCCAGAATGGTCAGCATCAGTTCGCCGTCAGCGCTCATGGTGTGGATATTCTGTTCTTCAAAGAAAATGTCCACCTCCCAGGCTTTGAAATCACGGACGGTCTGCAGTAGCGTGACCGTATTTCGTGCAAAGCGGGAGATGGACTTGGTGATCACCATATCGATTTTTCCGGCACGGCAGTCGGCAATAAGCCTTTGAAAATCCGCCCTGGAATCCTTCGTGCCGGTCTTGGCTTCATCGGCATAGACGCCTGCATAGAGCCAGTCTCCATTTCTCTGGATGAGTTCGCTGTAATGGCTGACCTGTACGGACAGCGAGTGAAGCATGGCGTCCTTGCCGCTGGAAACACGGGCATAGGCTGCGACTCGCTTTTTACGCTCCAGCTTCGGCGGTTTTGATACGGTGGTTATTCTTCCTGACATTGTGTCACCTCCTTGTAGTGTGACATATTACCTCTGAACCCACCGTATATCAAGTTAATCCCTCGATATAAACTACACGAAGATATCCCGTATTTTTCGGCCATAATTGTATCAATCTTGGCGTAATCCTCCGGGGTTAAAATCCCCATCGACAGCATTTGCTTTGCCTGGAGCATGGAGGCAAGATACTGCTCCAGCCGTTCTCTGTAGGCGTCATTCATCACAGCCACGCTCCCTTCCGAAGCGATCTGCGATATAGCAGGCATGAGAGCAGTACTTTCTGTGGTTATTTCCGTAGGCAGTAAAATGTCTTCCGCAACAGGCGCAAGTGTAGTTATAAGTTGCTTTTCGGTTGACGCACTCCGGGTGTGACTTCCACCATGCAGTGCGGCAGGCGTCTGAGCAGAACTTTTTCGGTTTCTGCTTGGAGATGATTTTTGTCAGCTTCCCGCATTGCTTGCAGGCAACAGCGTTCTTTGCACTGTCACCCAAACCGCTACGTCGGCAAAAGGAGCGCACCGTATTATCCGAAATTCCGAGTTGCTCGCCGATTTTTACATAGCTGACACCCTGTAAGCGCAGTGTTCGTATTTGTTCTCTCTGCTGGTCTGTCATAGAGTTGTCCTCCAGTCCGAGGGTTTGCCTCAGTACCAACTGGAGGAAAACTGCCTGTCCGGTCCGCAAAAAAATAACGCCCTCCACGGAATGATCCGCAGAGGGCGTGTGATGAGGTTCGGTCTACTTATTCGGGATCTTCAGCTTCATACCGCTGTAAATGACATTGCTTTTCAGTCCGTTCAGGCTGACGATCTCCTTATAGCGGCTGCCGTTGCCGAGATACTTCTTGGCGATTGCCCAGAGGGTGTCACCATGCACCACGGTGTGGATGCGGTAATCCTCGGAGGGTTTCGTGCCTGCCACGGCGAGCGCAGAGGTCTTGACCGGCGACATGATGGCGTACTTACCGGACTCATCCTTGTTGATGACCGCACGGTCGCCGCTGACCTCGACCACATACCAGCGGAGCTTCTTCACCCAGCCGGGAATGGCTTTGCCGTTATAGTAGGTGCTGCCCGTAATGGTCACGAGGTCGCCAGCTTTGATTGTGCCGGTGGGCTTGACCGGGTTGGCGGGCTTCACATCGCCGCCGAGAGTCGCCGTGACCTTGGATGCCAGCTCACCCATGCGGGCATACATCCAGTTACCGGGGCAGCTCTTGTTGGCAAACCACCGATGGACGGTCAGAACCATCTCGTCAGACTTCGGAGTGTAGTTCAGCGTCTTGGTCTTATCGCCCAGCCAGAGCAGCTTGGTTTTGCCGTTGCGCCTGCAGATATCGGTGCAAAGCTCGATGAGTCTCTTGTACACCACATCCTTAAAAGCGTAAGGCTCGGTGTTGTCGCTGGCACACTCGATGGTGATAGCTCTCTGGTCGTTGGCTGCGGAGGAGGAGCACCAGGAGCGGTTTTTCTCTTCCACATACATCCCGACCCGACCGTCCACGCCGATGCCATAGTTGCTGCTTGCCTGCCGTGAGGTCGGCAAAAAGATGTTGCCCAGCGTTTCCACACTGCACTGACCCACCACGCAGTGCGGCGTGATGCGGTCAATGCTGTGGGTACGCTGCCCAGAGTGATTCGGGCTGAGTTTGGTGTAGGACACCAGGTGGCTGTTCGTGTAAGCCATGTTATTCATCCTCCTTTTCACTGCGGTCATGAAGCTGCTCCAGAACGGATTTCAGTTTCTGCGGAATGGGCAGTCCCAGGTATGCGGCGTTTTCCAACAGGGACACGCCCTCATTCGACAAATAGAAGAAAATGACGGCGGTACGCATCACCGAGCCGCTGCCGATGACACGGGTGTCGAGAATATGCCCGATGCCGACCAGAGCGAAGATGAGCACCTTTTTGAAAATGCCCTTGAATCCGACTTCGCTGGACAGCTTCTTGTCCACCACGGCGCACATGATGCCGGTCACATAGTCGATGACCACGAAAGCCAGAAGCGCATAAAGCAAGCCGTCACATCCTCCCAAGAACCATCCGAGCCAGCCGCCGATACCGGCGAATACCACCTGAATGGTCGTCCAGAATTCTTTCATGTTGTTTGTCCTCCTTTGAAAGTTGAATTTGTGTATGAAAAAAAGCACTCCGCAGAGCACCTTGATTCCGAAAAAGTTATGTTACTTTGGTCAGCGACACCGTGTGCCACGAAGACCATGTGCCGCCATAGTTTCCTCGGATATACATCCTTGAGCCATCATAGACGGTGTACCGCTGCTGAATAAAGTAGCTCTCCGGCAGAAAGACCTCCAGCATACCAATTGTGGTGGTCGGAAAGTGCTTTTCCGTGGAAGCGGAATACGCAAAATAGTAGCCGGGAGTCTTTACATTGTTGAGGTCGGTGGTCGAGCCGTCCACTCTACCCATTTTGCCGTGGACATTGACGCCGTTCATGTGGATGTTGCCGTCCACATCCAGCGTGGCCTGCGGGTCCGGCGTGTTGATGCCGACCTTCTTTTTACGCAGCGCAATGAGCGGCGTGCCCTGCGGAACAGTAAAATACAGATCCAGACTGCTCAGAGAATAGAGCTTGTCTTGGATCTGCAAATGGAAGTCGTAGGAACTGTTGGCATCCAGATTGCACAGTTCCAAATTGGAGTAGCTGAAAGAGGTTCCGCTTTTTGTCGTGCCGTAATAGATGCTGGTGTAGCTGCCGTAACTGCTCTCACTGGTTTTCTTGTACCGATACCGCACATAAACCACGCTGTTTTTCTGCGTCCCGTCTACGGTCACAGCAGAAATAGAGCCACTGAATTTGAGCTGCATTTCCGCTTCGATATCGTTGGTTCGCCGGAGCGTTATCGAGGATATTTTCGGCTTGGTGTACGGAATGACCGTCACCGTCTGTGAAGTTTCGGCGGTGTAGCCGCGGGAGTCCGTGACCGAGAGCGTGACCGTCACACTGCCGGACTTGGCGATCTTTCCGACTGTGATAGCAGACCCAGTTGAATTGGATGCGGATAAACCGTTGCAGGAAGCGGTATAGTTGGAAATGGACGCTCCGTTCTTCGCAGTCGCTGTTCCCGGTGTAACCTTGAGAGTCGAGTAGTCCTGCACGAACAGTTGGTCGTTCCCCGTGAGGTTCTTTGTGGTCGTGTAGCTGTCGGCATAAGTGAATCCGCTTATGGTCGGAGCAGAATTGGTTGCCGTGGTCAGTACCGTGGCAGTCTTGCTTGAGTTGCTGCCGATCTGCGTAGACCCACTGTAAGACGAAACCGCAAAGGTACCGGTGAACGACTTGATGGATGCCATTGCATTCAGCAGTGTCGTCCTCTGCGCCGATGTCAGCGTGACTGTGCGGTTCGCAGTGCCCTTCGACCAGGAAAGCCCGGAAATAGTCAGGATGGTCGTGCTGCCGTTTTTGAGCACCAGCGTATTGGTGTAGGAGGCTTCGTACACGGTCACATTGATGGTAATGGAAACCGTGGCATTGTCCGCCGTCACCGTGTTGACACTATTCACCACAGCACCGCCCAGCGTCTTGACCGTGGAACTGCCGGAAGTGCCGTAGACATGGTTGTACTGCCGCCTTGCTCTGACCCTCACCGTGTAGCTTGTATTCGGTGAGAGCGAGGTGATCGTCACACTGGCACTGGTGGATGCCGTCGTTGAGAACTGCGTCCAGCTCGAACCGCCGTTTGTGCTGTACTGCCAGACGTCCGCCGTGGCAGAGGATGTAGCGGAGATTTTGAACCCGTTTGCCGTGACATTCGATGTACTGAATGTAACTGTGGGAGCAGAGCGGTCAATGGTAGTCAGCGTCATGCTGCCGCCGTATTCCTGTGAACCGTAGATATAAACACGGGTCGAGAACCCGACCGCAATCGTTTTGCTGCCGTTGCTGTTGTGAGCTACAGTAATCGTGCCACTGACAGAACCTTTCTTTGCCGGGAAAACACGGTCATCCCAATAGGTACGTTCCTTTGAGTAGACGGTCGTACCATTGATCGTTACAGTGGTCGTGTCAATGGTGTAGTAAGTGGATGCGCCACCGGTAGAGGTCAGCGTCCAGGAAAGTGTCGAGCTGTTACCGACCACATTCACGCTTTCTGAAATGTCCAGTTGAAGATAGCGCCCATCGTATGCCGCGCTTTTCCAAGTTGCCATAGCTTTCCCTCCTTAATCCAGAATGACGATGTTCAGCCCTTCGGACGCCGTTGGCATCGGGACAAACTTCGTTTTACCCACGGTCAGTTCGCCGTCCACCGTGGTTTTCTTGGTCTGCGTTTCGTCCTTGTTCAGGGTGAAGATCACCTCGTCGTTGTAGTAACCGGCGAACTCCGTGTTCGTGATAACCGTCCGCTGGGACGATGCGCTGTTGGATACCTCGATGCCCCGCTTGTCGATCTTGACCTCCTGGGTGTAGATCTCGTTGGGTGCGGGTGTCCACTTTCGCGGAATCGCTCCTTCGGAAATCATGATGTCGGCGAGGTAGATGCATGCATCCCGACAGTAACAGTAAATACGCAGCGTAGGGTCGGTCACATCCGGGAGCGTCACGGAGTAATCCGTCCAGTCAAACGCCGTGGACTTATTGAACAGGTACTTGGTTTTGTTTCCGTTGTAGGTCACATAGAAATACCCGGACATGGTCGAGGTTTTCTTTGCCCGGACCGAGATCGTATAGGTGCCGGGAACCACACCTCGGATGTACTGCGACAACGAGGAGTATGCGCCCAGCACAAAGCAGGAGTCGGAAATGGTGTTGTTTTGCGTATCTGTGGAGGCATCCGTTTTCACCGTACCGGAGTAGCTCCAATCATCCGTGATGCCGTTCAGCCCGGAAGAGTTCTGCACATAGTTGATGCCGCCGATGTACTGCTCCTGCATGGTGACGGACAGTCCATTCACCGTGTGTTCCAATTCCGAAACACGGCTTTCGGAGTTCAGCACCCGTTCCTCCAGGACGCCCTGGTCGTTGGACACCGTTTCCACGGTTTCGGTGAGGGTCGCCACATAGCTGTTCAGCCCGTCGATGGTCTGTTGGAACTGTGCATCCTTCTCGGTCAGAATGGAAATGGTGGTGCGGATCGTTTCAATGTCATTCTGCACCACCCATTCGTTCCCGTCCCATATTTTCGTTTCCGGCGGGGTCACAGAGGTGTCCACCCAGAGCTGCCCCTCATAGGGGTTCTCCGGCGGCGCGTCCGAGGTGACCACATCGCAGAGACTGATAATCGTGAACTGTGCCGATGCGATCATCTCACCACCTCCTTAAAGTGCCACAACGACCATAAAGGTTGCCTTGGTATCCACATCGGTGCTGGACACCGACAGGGTCTTGCCGGTCTTGCTGCCGTTGGTTCCCCAAGAGGTATCGACTACACCGTCCTTGTTGTACTTCGTCCAGGTGTAACTGCCGTTTCCGGCTGCGTCCACCTCGGAACCTGCCTGATAGCAGACGGCGGTCAGCACAGTCGTGCCCTGGCCGTTCTTGAACACATCGCCGCCCGTGGAGGTGACGATGATCTGCAGCGGGTCGGAGTTGTCGATGAAGGTCGCCACGTCGAAAAACTTCGTGTTATAAGAAGCCGATGCGGAATCCGTGTCCTGGGCACAGCACTTGAACACGGCGTAGCTGTCCACCGCTGCGGCGTAGACCGTGAGGGTATTGGTGGCCGTGCCGGTGTATTTGTCGGCGGTATCCGAGAGCTTGCGCCAGCCGATGCCGAAGTCTGCATCATAGCCGGTGGAAGAAGTAGCGGTGACGGAAGCGTCCATGACCGCCCACTTGTAGCTGACCTTGGTGGTGTCTACTGTAGAGCCGCGCCACAGCTCGGCCTTGGCGGTCAGACTGGCGACCTCCTCATTCTTGAACACATTTCCGTTGGGTGTAGTGACCAGCAGGTCGACGATGCCGGAACCGTTGACCACACGGGAGAAAGAAATGGTCAGCGGATGAGTCAGCGACAGACCGGTGCTTTCGTCCTTGTAAGTGATGACACAGCGATAGTCGATGCCGGGCAGCTCCGCCATGACATTGGCCTTGACCGTGAGGATGTGGCTCTTTGCACCGCTGAGCCCATAGTTCGTGCCCGCGGTGATGGCGGTGTTGCTGTCACCAACATACCATTTGACTGAGGTGACATTTGCGGTGGTGATCTGGTCGGCAGTCGTGCCGATGACATACAGACTGGGCGTCAGAACCAGGTTCTTTGTTTTCCAGTCTGGGGTATAGCTGCCGTTGTCGGGGTTGTACATCTGCGTCTTGGCGAGATTCGAGCCGATGTAACCCGTCAGCGTCAGTGCGTCATTGTAGTCGATGATGGTAAACTGACCTTGTGCTTTACTCATGTGAGAAGCCTCCTTTGAAGTTGTAGGGTTATCCGGCTGTACGCCGGTATCTTGAGATGGTTCTGCAGTTGCCATAGTGAATTCCTCCGTTATAACAGGCTTTGCCTGGTCGTAGTGTCGATGAGGTCACAATAAAAAGTGGCGCGGACTTTCACATCCGCACCAGTGATGACCACGGACTTTGCGCCGCCGAAATGCTGTTCATTCCAGACCTTGTCCGCTTCCGTATCCTCCGACACCCTTGTCCAGATAAACTGGTTGGCATCCAGCGTGTCGGTGATGTCCTCGTCCCAGGAGTACACCTTGGCAGAAAGCAGCGTTTTCACATTGCCGTTTTTGAAGATGTTCCCGTTGGACGAGATGATGACGAGCCGGAGCATTTTTTGCTCCTCGATGGTGGTAATGCGGTCACTGACCTCGGTAACCTCTTTGCTGGTAGCGTAGGCACGAAGCACAACTTCGCCGCTCTCCAAGTCCCACCAGGACGAGCCGTCCTGCGACTGGATGACACCGGCTTTGATGATGTTTGCCACCAGAGAGCCGGATGTGATAAAGTCTGCGACGATCTGTCCGTCTGCCGTGATGGCGGTTTCGTAGGGACCGTTGTAGCCGTTATGGGAAAAGCCCAGGCCGCCCACATTCCACCGCCAGACATTGACCGCTTCGTCAATGGATGGAGCATCCAAAATCAGCAGCTCGTAGGGCTGTCCATTTTCCTCCGCAGTGTGTATGACCACATAGCCACCGCTCTGGCCGGTGATAAGACCTGTGGCTTTTCCAATAGCGGTTTGGAGCAGCTTCGGGAAGCGTCCCACCGTGGACTCCACCTTGTCCACCGAGGACTGCACCTCGGAGATGGTGGTGATCATGCTGGATTTGCCCTGACCAAGGGAGATGCTCTTGTACCTCTCGGCGAGGGTGTCATACACGGTTTCAATGACCATAGCCGATACGCTGACACCGAGAGCCGAGTGCCGAATGGTGACGGTATCGCAGAGATTGACCCGCTCCAACAGTGCCGAATACTCCGGCTGTTTCCAAAGCGGCTCAAAGGATACCTTCACCGTGGGGATGGTCGCTCCCAGCGGATTGGCTTTGATGTAGCTGCTGGCCTTTGCCCGGAGTGCTTCCTCCGTGATAGCGGTGTCGCTGCCGAACTGGTCGGAGAAATCCATGATGAGCGTTTTTGCCCGGACGATCTCCGAGGTCACAATGGGAAGCGTTACCTCCGGCAGCGTGACTACCGTTTCGGTGTCCGTGCCTTCCGGTGTGTATACGGCATACGGGAGCAGTGCGGTATACACACCGCTGTTGTCCTCGTCCTGCTCCAATGCGGTGAGGTTCTTGCCGTATTCAATGACCACTCCGGTCTTCTGCCCACGGTGCGAATGGAACTTCACCGTGAAGTTGTCCCATTCAAACTCGCCGTGCCACTGAGAGAGCATGGAGCCTTCCGTGCCGCCGAGGCAGGCGCGGACGCTTTTCGGCTGCGTAACGGAAAATGCCTTTGCGTCCGAGTAGTCCGTCCAGCCTGTGAAGCGTGTATCTCCGGCAAGAAGCTGCGAAAGAATGAGCTGCGGAGAGCGGCTCTCGGTCGAAAACGGCAGCACCGGCACATTGGCGAGGTCATAGGAGATGTGCTGACCGTAGATGGTGACGATGCCGTTCAATGGCTTCGTGATGCGGTAAATACGGAATGCCTGGTCTGCGGCGGTGTCATTGGGCTTTGCCTTGACGATGCACTCCTTGGTAATAAGCCCGTAGTGCTGACCGCTGATCGGGTATTTGAGCAGACACTCAAACACACCGTTGCGCTCCTCGGTGATTTCGCAGGAAATGGTATCCGTCAGCACGCCAAGACCGAATGAGGAAAAGTCCGTCGCATTTGCAGGGTAAAGTACAGGGATCATAGGCAGCACCACCTTGGTATAACTTCGATCCTTGTCACGGCACCCACGCAGGAGATAGTGTTCGTTCCCGGCTTGAGCATCGGAAAGCCTTCTCCGGAAAGGATATCGTTTTTGAGAACGGTACCCTTGTAGCAGTTCATGTGTTCGCTGTCGATTTCAATGTACTCGTCCACACCGTAAAGTACCCAGACGCTTGTACCTTGGCCTTCCGGCTGAATCATGAGCCGAATCAGACCGCTGCCATAGATTTTGATATACGGACGGCTCTCAAAAGCAGTCGGATTTGTAATCGTCAGTTCGGATGCGTCTACTGACACTGTTTGCTGTCCCGCAAAGCTGTACTTGAAGGGCTTGCAGTTGAAGGTCACGGTAAAGCAGCCGATTTTATTCAGTTGCTCCTCAATATCCAGCACACCGGATATGACTCCGTAACGGAAATACTCCGCATCGTAGGAATCGGTGAGTTCGTGGTATCTGTCCGGCTCGGAGTACAGCCAGCCCTTGATGTCCCGCAGAACGGAGGCAAGGGCGGCGGTATTCTTCCGCATGAGGAACACCGTATAGGTGACCTTGATATTGGAAAAGCGGCGGTTGGGGTTGATGATATCGCCGCTTCTTCCGGGGATGGAGATGAACTCCGCATCGTAGCTTGGGGCGGAAAACACATCCTTCTTTTCGATATGCAGGCCGAAATCAGCGGAGCTGCGGCCGTTGTAGGTAAAATAGGTCATGCGAATACCACTCCTTTCCGCTGGGCGAACTGATTCGCCGTTTCCATGACTTCGTTGGTCAGCTGACGGATGTCCTCATTGCTGTAATTGTTAAAGGTGGCAATGTTCAGTGCAATGGTGAAAGCAGACGCCGCCTTGCCGGTCACGCCATCCACCGCCGAACGGAAGCTACCGCTGACATCAAAGTCCGTGGGCAGTGCCGTCTGCATATCGTGAGCAAGGTCGCCCATAACGCCGTTGATGTCCTCAGCCATGCCTTCGGCGGCTTTGACCGCTTCATCACCGTTATCCTCAATGGAGCCGGACAAGCCCTTGACCAGCATTTCGCCGACCCACGCCATCTCTTTCGAGGGCGAATGGATGCCGAAGAAATCACAGATGCCGTCCCAGATGGAGGAGATCCACCCAGAAACCTTATCCCACAGCCACGAGGCAAGCTGGGTAATACCGCTCCACAGTCCCTTGACGATGTTGCCGCCGATCTCCACGATTTTATACATCAGAGAGCCGAAGGCTTTCACGATGCCTGCAATGATTTGCGGCACAGCCTTGACGATCTCCACGATGATAGTCGGCAGGTTTTCAATCAGGGCAACGAACAACTGCACACCTGCCATGATGATTTTGTCGATGTTCCCGACCAGTGCATTGACGATGCCGGAGATGATTTGCGGAATCGCCTGCACAATGGTGGTGATGATCTGCGGCAATGCCTGAATCAGCGAAATCAGTAGGTCGATGCCCGCCTGAATAATCTGGGGAATGGCGTTCAGCACAGCGGTGATAATGCCGTCAATGATTTTCGGGATTGCTTCCACGATTGCCATAACGATTTCCGGCAACGCAGCCACCAAGGATGTCAGAAGTTGAATGCCGGTCTCGATAATCTGTGGAATGGAATCCAGCAGAAATGTAATGATGCCGTTTATGATTTCGGGAAGTGCCGCAATTAAAACAGGAATGGCATCAAGCAAGCCTTGAGCCAAGCCTGTAATCAGCTGAAGCGCTGCGTCCAGAATCATGGGCAAACTGTCTACCAAACCCTGTACGATGGTGACGATAGCCTGTACCGCCGCAGGGATAAGGGTAGGCAGAGCGTTTCCAATGCCCGCCACCAGCGTTGTCACAAGCTGTACCGCCGCATCGATGAGCAGCGGCAGATTCTCGATCAGCGTGTTCACGATGGTCATAAGGGCTTGAACGGCAGCGGGAATCAGCTGCGGTAACAAGGATAGAATGGTACTGAGCACCTGGGAGAATAGCTCTGTCACCGATTCCAAGAGCGTCGGGAGCAGTTCGCCTACCGCCGTCAGCAGCGCGTCCAGCACCGTGGGCAATGCGGCGATGATGTTCTCGATGATCGGAGTGATATTCTCCACCACGGTCTTGAAAGCATCGACCATGTTGCCGCACAGCAGCTCCATGTCCGCATTGGCGTCACCGAACCCTACGATGAGGTTGGAAACGGCGGATTTCAGCGCATTCATGGAGCCGGAGATGGTAGCTTCCGCTTCTTTGGCGGTGGTGCCTGCAATGTCCATGCTTTCCTGCATGACATGGATGGCTTCTACCACATCGGCGTAGGAGGAGATGTCATACTTGACGCCGGATATCTTTTCCGCATCGGCAAGGAGCCGCTCCATTTCCTGCTTTGTGCCGCCGTAGCCCAGCTTGAGGTTGTCGAGCATGGTGTAGTTTTGCTTGGCAAAACCCTGGTAGGCGTTCTGGATAGAGGACATATCCGTGCCCATCTTATTGGCGTTATCGGACATATCCGTAATGGCCATGTCAGCGTATTTCACAGCCTTTTCCGTATCGCCGCCGAGAGATTGGATCAACGATGCGGAAAAGCCCGTGACCGTCTCCATGTAGTCGTTTGCGGATAGGCCTGCCGTCTTGTAGGCATTGGCGGCATAGGTCTGAAGCTGCTGCGAGGAATCTTTGAACAGTGTGTCCACGCCACCGACCAGCTGCGCATAGTCCGCATAGGCGGCAATGACCTCTTTGCCCAGCTTCACGGCAGCGGCTCCTGCGGCAACAGCCACAGCGCCCATTGCCGCACCTACGGTTTTCAGCACACCACTCAGCTTACTGAACTTGTTCTCGGACTTTTCTGCGGAATCGCCCGCGTCCTCGACCTCTTCGCCCATATCGTCCGCCGCCTCGGAGGTGTCTTTCAGCTCACGCTCCATATCGTTGAGGGCGGCCTCGGCGTTGTTCAGCTGGATCTGCCAGTTCTGGGTGCGGCGGTCGTTCTCGCCGAAGGAATCGGAGGCGTTTTTCAGCGCAGCACGGAGGGTTTCAATCTTCTGCTTCTGGGCTTCGATCTGATTGCCCAGGGCCTTGTGCTTTGCGGCGAGGGCTTCGGCGGAACTGTCGTTTTTGTCGAACTGCGAGGTCACCAGCTTCATCTCGGAACCCAGCACCTTGAAGGACTGGTTGATATCTGCCAACGCCTTTTTGAATTCCTTCTCACCCTCAAGACCGATTTTCAGTCCGAAATTATCCGCCATATGCCGTCACCTCCTTAAATCCCCTCCGGGATAATATCGTCAATATAATGCTCCCTCGCCGGGGTTGCCTGACCGTTATACTGCTTGTGGCACTCCCACAGGTCGAGCAGCAGACCGAAGGGCATCAGCCACACCTCATCCTGCGACAGATGAAGGTGGGCAAGGCCGTAATAAAGAAGCCGGGTAAACAGCTCTGCATCAGAGACTGTTACCCGACTTGCGCGTTTTTTGAGTCTTTCTCGCTTTCCACATTCCGCTTGGTGCCCTTGTAGAGGGCTTCGGTAATGGCCGTTTTGTATCCGGCAAGGTCAAGAGGCGTGGTCAGAAGCTCCACCACATCCTCGGTGAGCAGCTCCTTCGGCTGCTCCTTATTCTTGAGGTTATACACAAGGATGCTCTGATTTGCCAGAAGCGTGATCAGCCACACGATCTCTCCGATGGCCATCTCGAAGTTCTCGGATTTCATCAGCTTCTCGCCGAGGTTTTCCAGACCGCCGTAGCGACCGGCGATCTCTCTGGTTGCCTTGGTGGTAAGCAGCAGGGTGTATTCCTCATCACCGATGGTAATGGTTGCGGTTCTTTCGTTATCCATCATAAGTTACCTCCGTTAAGTGGATTTCTCGGGTGATGCCGCATAGGTCGGCTCGTACACCGTCTTATACCAGTTGGAAATGGTGGCCGCCGTCACGGTGGTATCGCCCTCAGTGACCTCTGCTTTCCAGGGATGCGCACCCTTGGCGTCCGGCTTGTTGCGGCGCAGAATGGTTCCCTCAATGGTGGGTGTGGAGAAGGTGATGCTGTCGCCCTTTGTGGCGAGGTTGGTGGCCGGGATGCCGAACTTCACACGGTAAAGCCAGAAATACTTGTATTTGCCGTTGGACTTCTTTGCACGGAAGCCCACCGCTACGGGTTCGCCGCCGTCCTCGCTTGCGGAGACGACCACGCCGTTTTTGTCGATGGTCGCGCCTGTCAGGTCGGACGCGGCGGTCGCACCGATGTCATCCACGCCGAGTGACAGCGTGCCGCTTTTGAATTCCTTTACGATCTCTGCCGCACCGTCGTCGGCGTAGAGAGTCGCTTCCGCCAGTTCCACAGAAAGCTCTGCGGTCATGGCCTTTGCCAGCTGCACCGGAGAAGCGTAGGTTTCCTCACCGCTTGCGTCCTCGGTGATTTTGGCGTAATAGAGTTTGTCAAGACCGATGGTTGCCATGTCTTAAACCTCCAATTCATAGATTTGTGCCACGTCAATGGCGTAGTGATGATAGCCGGTGTCGGTTTCAAAGCCGATGTACCGGCGGTCGGTAATATAGAAATCCGCACCAAGAAGGGTACGGACGATAGCGTTTTTTACTTTGGTGTAACTGCCCTTGGAATACAGAGATAGCCGTGCTTCCTGCGTCTCGCAGCCCGGAGTGTTGTCTGCGTGGAGTTCGAATGTCTCCGTCAGCGGTGTAATCACCAGATATGAATCCGGCGCTTTGTCGGAAAAAATGCCCGTCTCTACAGAGATGCCGCAGTCTGCAAGGAGTGTATTCAGTTCGGATAACAGGCTCATCGTTTTTTGACCTCCTCTTCGAGTCTTTGTGTCATGGCATCAATGCACGCCTGCTTGGACGCTGTTTTTGCGGGGTTCAGAAACGGCTTTACAGGCTGACCGTGCTTGCCGTATTCCAGAATGTTCGCCAGCTTGGCGTTGCTGCCGCCGTCCGAGCGTGGCTCGGCAAAGCCGACCTTGACATCGTGGTTGCCGCTTCGATTCAGCTTGGACGGAGAAAGGCCCAGCGCACCTTCCAGTTCGCCGGTGGAACGGGAGTCATATTTCGTACCCCTGCCCACAACGGAGGAGAGGTTGCTTCTGACCCTTGCCAGAACGACCTCGCCGCCAGCTTGCAGAACAGAATCCGCAACGCTGTCAAAATCGCTACCCAAGCGTGATATTTTCAGGAGAAATTCCTCCGGCAGCTTCATTTCACATTTTGCCAATGGTCGATTCACTCCTTTTCGCTAAAACCTCGATGTACATCCCACGACCCTTCACATCCTCTACGGACACAATGTCGTAGCGACCGTCATGGGTAACAAGAAAATGGTCAGTTGAGATTGCAAGCCCCGGAATACACCGAAAGCGGAACAGGTCGGTGGCTTCGCTGAAGGCGGAGAGGTTTGCCCAACGCTGAGAGCCGTGTCGACCTTCCCGGTACACATGGACGGAAGCGAGGACTTCATCCTCGGAATGGGTGAAGCCCTCGCTGTCCTTGACTTGCTTTGTTTTCACGATGTCGGCAAAGCCGTTCATTTTTCCAAAACTCATACCTGCCACCGCCTATCCAAACGGAGCAGCAGATTGACCGTGTTCCACACCTGCTGAGCAGCATTGGTGTTATCCGCAAAGAAGCCGCCAGTGCTGCCGTCCCGACTTTCATAGAAGTGAGACGACAGCATGATGACGGCCTGCTCTGTGGTAGGCGGCATGGGGTTCTCCTTGTAGTAGCCCTCCGGGATGTGCTGATAGCTTTCGGCGTAAGAAACAGCGGCGGTGATGTAGCTTTTCAGCAATGCATCATCTGCCGTGTGTTCCAGAATGAGATTGGCTTTCACCTTGGTGAGCAGTTCGTCCATCTCCGCCGCCTCCTTTCATCAGGCGGATGCCATCTTGAGCAGCTTGACTGCTTCGGGCAGCACCAGCTTGCCGTCCACACGCTCCTTGGCAACAAAGCCTACCATGCCGTTTCCGGCAAACAGCTCCTTCAGCTCCGCAATGGAACGGGAGCCACGGTCGCCGATGTTGTAGTAGCTGAAATCACCGAATGTGACTGCGGCCTTGCCGGGAGCGGGAAGCGGGAAATACGCAGAGGTGTAGACCTTGTAGCCCAATACACGGTCAGGCTCACCTGCCTGCAGAGAGGGCTGCCACAGATACTGGCCCGTGCTGTCCTTCAGTTTGCGGAGTTCTGCAACGCAGGCGTCGTTGGCGAGGAACACAGCGTTCTTGCGATAGGGACGCTTGAGGGAGTATACCAGGTCGATGATCTCGTCGGCAGTCACCTTGCCGGAGGACTTCGTAGTCACACCGACCTGTGCGCCGCCGGTTTCGGCGAGGATACCCAGGGGCTGACCGGTGCCGTTGCCGTTAATGAACGCATCCTCCTCAGCATTGGCCAGAGCCTTACCGAACTGCTCCAGAATGTAGTTTTCCAGATTGAATGCGTTATCGTAGAGCAGCTCCTCGGTCACCTTTACAGCAACATGGAGCTTGTGGGCATCCAGAATGATCTGGTCGAAGGTAGCGTCACCGAAAGTCAGTGCGCCGCCCTCCTCGATCCACGCAGCCGCAGGCTTGGTGGCTGCGATGTTGATTTTGTGCTCGCCGCTGGTGGTGATGGCGGTGCCGAGAGAACGCATAACGTTTTCCTCGTTCAACACCTGAATGAGACGGCTGTCATACTCATCCGGCACCAGATAGCCGCCATTGGCATCGATGCCCTCCTGTAGCACATTGCTGACCTGTCGGAAGTTGGTACGCAGTGCGGTGAGCATTCCGGTGCGGTAGGCATCGGTCGCACGGAAGGTCTGCGGCTTCTTATCCTCCGTAGGCTTACCGTTCATGGGCTTCTCGGTGATGGGCGCAGAAGTGGGCTTGGAAAGCTGAGCCTCCATCGCAGCCATCGCCTCCATACGCTCAATTTCGGCACCATAGTCCTGTACCTTCTTTTCCATCTGAGCATAGGTCTTGGCATCCTCTTCGGAAAGAAGACCGTCCTTGTCGCGCTTGGTTTCCACAAATGCCTTTGCGGCGTTCCAAGCCTTGTTGCGCTTTTCGCGCAGTTCGTTGATCGTCATATAAATTACCTCCAGTTTTTAATGAGATTGAGCCGCTCCATAAGGTCATCGGCTTTTTGTGTACGGGTGGGTTTCGGAGTGATGGCGCATTTTGCGGCAATCTTCTCCATGAGAGAATTCACCACATTCGCCTTGGAATACAGCATGGAAACGGTGGGCACAGGCGCATCTTCGGACTCCGTGCTTCTCTGCATGATTTCGTCCGCAAAGCCAAGCTCCACCGCCTTATTTGCGTCCATCCAGGTTTCGGCATCCATGAGATGGCTGAGCTTGGCTCGGGACAGACCGGTCTTGATCTCGTAGGCGTTGATGATGGAATCCTTCACGCTTGAGAGCATCTCGATGGCTTTCTGCATTTCCTCCGAATTGCCGAATGCCGCCGTCATGGGGTTGTGGATCATGAGCATGGACACAGGAGATACCAGCACCTTCGTGCCTGCCATAGCGATGACGGACGCTGCGGATGCCGCAATGCCATCGATTTTCACGGTCACATCCCCCTTGTAGTCCATGAGCATATTGTAGATTTGGGCTGCCGCCACGCAGTCACCGCCGGGGCTGTTGATCCATACGGTGATGTTACCGCTGCCGGACATGAGCTCGTCTTTGAAAAGCTGCGGGGTGACATCATCGTCAAACCAGCTTTCCTCGGCGATGGTTCCGTTCAGGAACAGGGTTCTTTCCTGTGTCTGCTCCTGCGTCTCCGAGTTCGTCACCGTTCGGCTCTTCCAATTCCAAAATTTCTTCATCGGTTTTTTCCTCCTTTCCGTCATCGGTAGGTGTATCTGCAAAAGCACCCGCATTCTTCAGCGGGAGCATATTGCCGTTAATGAGGTACAAGTCGCCGCCGTCCTCTTCCGGAATACGGTCGAGGTTTTCCAGCTCACGGATGTCATTTGCGGACATCCAGCCGTTCTGACGACCAATGGCGTACCCATTCATGCGGCTCTGGTAATCGCCGCGGAGCAGACCTTCCAGATTGAACTTCACGAAATACGCCGCTTTTTCGTCCCGCGAAAGGAGTGACCGCTGAATGGACTGCTCCCAGCGGATGACCCATGGGTCAAGGGTGTATTTCACGAACTCAAGGGACTGCTGCTCAATATTAGAAAAGCTCGACTTTTCCAGATCACCCACCATGTGAGGCGGGACACGGAAAATTCGAGCAATTTCATTGATTTGGAATTTGCGGGTCTCAAGGAACTGCGCCTGCTCCGGCGAGATGCCGATGGGCGTGTATTTCATACCTTCCTCAAGCACCGCAATTTTGTTAGCGTTGCCGCTGCCACCGAAGGTGGACTGCCAGCTTTCACGCACACGCTGCGGGTCTTTGATGGTACCGGGATGTTCCAGCACACCGCCGGGAGCGGCACCGTTGGCGAAGAATTTGGCACCATATTCCTCGCAGGCAATCGCCATACCTATAGCGTTTTTTGCCATGGCAATGGGACTGTATCCTACAAGGCCGTCAAAGCCGAGTCCCGGAATGTGGAGTACATCCGAGGGATGAAGCGTTACGACAAACTCCTTGTTCTTGATAGCCTCGTCCGAGCCACGATAATAGGTGTAGTACAGCCGACCGTTTTCGTCTCTGTCCACCGACATCTTGTTCGGCATCAAAGGGTATAGAGCTACGATCTCGTTCTTGCCGTTGCGGATGATCTGCGCGTAAGCGTTGCCCCAAAGGAGCAGGTGTGTCATGAGCGTTTCCCGGAATACGAAGGAGCTCATCTCCGGGTTCGGCTCATCGTGGAGCAAGCGGTAGAGCGGATGGTCAAGCGCCATTGCCTTGCCGCCGCTGTCTGTATATTTATATAGGTGTAGTGGCAATCCCGCGACAGCCTCCGACAGTATTCGAACGCAGGAATACACGGCGGTCATCTGCATGGCGGAGCGCTCCGTTACCGTTTTGCCGGAGGTTGTACCTCCCATGAAAAAGGTATAGCCGCTTCCTGCCGTGCGGTTCTGGGGCTTATCTCTCGATTTGAAAAGTCCTGAAAAGATACCCATATTAAAACTCCCTTCATATAAATAAAAGACCTCGACTGTCATAAACAGACTCGGTCTTGTCATTTCCACAGCGTATAGCTCTGTCAAGAGCCATGATTGTTGCCACAGCACCGTCGATTTTCTCCGTGGATTTCTCCTTGTCCGGCTTGATATTGCCCGCCGGATCGGTGCGGATAAAGATGTTGTCCATCATCCAGCGAAGGACGGGGTGTCCACCGTGGGCAATTCGCTGCTCCAGCACCAGCTTCATAAGCTCCTTGGTCGGTGGGGACATATCCTTGAAGCCCTGCCCGAAAGGAACTACCGTGAATCCCATACCCTCAAGGTTCTGCACCATCTGCACAGCGCCCCAACGGTCGAAAGCAATTTCCCGAATATTGAACCGCTCACCCAGGCTTTCGATGAACTTCTCGATATAGCCGTAGTGAACGACATTGCCCTCGGTGGTCTGCAAAAAGCCCTGTCGTTCCCACACATCGTATGGCACATGGTCTCGCCGGACTCGGAGATCGAGGTTATCCTCCGGTATCCAGAAGTACGGAAGGATGATGTATTTGTCGTTCTCATCTTCCGGCGGAAACACCAGAACGAATGCTGTAATATCCGTTGTGGAGGACAAGTCCAGACCGCCGTAGCAGATACGACCTTCCAGATCGTCCTCACTGACGGCGAACTCACATTTGTCCCATTTCTCCATGGGCATCCAGCGCACTGCCTGCTTGACCCATTGGTTCAAACGAAGCTGCCGGAAGGAGTTCTCCTCACCGGGGTTCTGCTTCGCCGATTCACAGGCATCCTTGACTTTGTCGATGCCCACCGTAATGCCCAGGGAGGGGTTGGCTTTCTTCCAAGTGGCAGGGTCAGTCCAATCGTCCGACTCGTCTGCACCGTAGATAACGGGATAGAAGGTATGGTCGATTTTTCTGCCCTCAATGATGTCCTTTGCCTTCTGGTGAATTTCGTAGCAGATGGATTTGGTATCGTTGCCCGCCGTGGTGATGAGGAAGTACAGCGGCTGCATACGGGCGTCGCCGGAGCCTTTGGTCATGACATCAAAGAGCTTGCGGTTCGGCTGCGTGTGCAGTTCATCGAACACCACACCGTGAGTGTTGAAGCCGTGCTTGTTGCCGACATCGGCAGAGAGCACCTGGTAGATACTGCCCGTTGGCTGATAAATGAGCCGCTTCTGGGAATCCAGTATCTTGACCCGCTTGGAAAGTGCCGGACACATCCGCACCATGTCGGCCGCCACATTGAAAACGATGGACGCCTGCTGACGGTCGGCGGCGCAGCCGTATACCTCGGCGCGTTCCTCTCCGTCACCGCAGGTGAGCAGAAGGGCTACCGCTGCGGCAAGTTCGGACTTACCTTGCTTTTTTGGAATCTCAATGTATGCCGTATTGAACTGCCGATAACCGTTGGGCTTGAGGACACCGAAGATGTCCCGAATGATCTGCTCCTGCCAGTCGATAAGCTCGAAGGGCTTTCTCGCCCAGGTGCCTTTGGTATGGCAGAGGCTTTCGATGAACATGACGGCGTAATCGGCGGCATCCGTATCGTAATGGGAGGTTTTCTCCATGAACCTTGTCGGCTTGTAGTTTTTCAGTTTTCGCAATTTCTCACCCCCTCCGGCAGAGCAATAAAAATAGCCGCCACCGAAATCGGTGCGACCTTCTGTATAACGAGCAGCAGCCCCTTTCGGAGCCGTTGCTTTGAAATTTTGGTTTTTTACCAGTTCTCGCTGTGGAGCAGAAGCTCCAGCGCAAGCTGCGTGTTCTCATCGGCGGGTTCGATGTCCCAGCCTCTTTCGTAGTTGCAGACGATCTTGCCGTCCCGCTTGAGCATCAGCTTGGAAATGCGTCCGCCCTCGATTCCCCACTCGGAGCCTTTGCCGTACTGCTTCATCCAGTAGTGAAAAACCTCGCCGTTTACCTTGATGCTGCCTTCTTTCCACATGATCGTGTACCTCCGTTTGTTTTGTTGTGAGTGTATATTACCGTCATGTTCGGGATATATCCAGTCATTTCAGAGGCATATAGTACACGATCATTCGGAGTAAAAACTGTGTATATTACAGCGGTTCTCCCGTGAGAACGAAATGCACATATTCGCCCCGGTGTTCTTCAAGGAATACCACCAGTTCGTAAAACCGCATCTCATTGGCAATGTGCTGCACCGCCGGCACATCAAACATATTCGTGCGTCCGGTCTTGCGGACGGCAAGAATCTGCTCTCGGATTTTCTCAGTCATGATCGCACCTCCGGCAAATATCCTCGCCGTAAGCTACGCTCAGACCGCAGCCGTTATCCCAAGCGACCATGATGCTGCCGATGTCATCCACGCCTCGCACGGTGCCTTTCGTGCCGACAGGTGGAGCTTGGGGGTCGTCCATCCGAATAAGCTCCACACGGGCGCCGATCGGGTATTCCTTGCGAATACGCTCGACCGTTTCCTTACTCGGAAATCTCATGCTGCGCACCTCCGTTCTTGAAAGCCGAGGACCCGGAAAGGTTCTTCAGCAGGATTTTTCGTGCGGTTTTGTATTCCGCACCAATGAAGCCCAGCCGCAGCAGAAAACAGCGGAACGCATATTTCTCGTTGTCGATGGGCTTTTCAGTGGTGTTGACCCTCTTCTGGTTTCGTGCCATTTCGCACAGCTTGCAGATGAGGGTATCGTAGGCTTTCAGTTCCTCCAGCGTAGGTGTTGCCGGAAACCAGGGGAAGGAAACCTTCGTGTCCGTGATTTCCAATGGCAGGTCATTAACGCCGAGAGCTTTTCTGATAAGGCTCCCCTTGGCGGCAATGAGCGCTTTGAGATTTTCCAGGCTGGTGTCTGTGAACTGGCTTTTCGGCATGGAAATGCAGACACCGCAGGGTTCATCCTCATCTTCGGTGTGACTCTGGTCGATATCAAAGCCCTCATCGTAGATGTGCTGCAGCAGGCGTTCAATGACCTCGCTGTCGGCACGCTCGTCAAAGGAAAGGCTGCCGTTTCGGTCGATGGTGAAGTAGTCTACTTCGTAGTTGAAGCTGGGCGCTCCGCAGTATTTTGCGGAAACGCCGAGCCAATCGGAAATGGTCTGCACCAGACGCTTGCGCTCCGCACCCTGGGCATTGATTGTAATCGTCATTTTCGTGACCTCCTTGATTTTTGGTAGTCACATATTAGCGTCAGAGACGGCATATATCCAGTTATATCTGCACATTTCCTGTGTAGATTATATCGGCGCATTATCGCCGCCGGACTGTGCATACCACACGATCCCGCAGAGCACGAACCATACGCACGGGAGTGCCACGCCGTTGCCCCACATCTTATATTCCGCGCTGTCGGAATACGGATCTTTCAGCCACTTTGCGACCTGCTTGTCGGATTTCATCTTGCAGCCGGTCACCTCGGAATAGGTCTTGAACACCTTGTGCCAGAAGTACATTTCCTCATCGGACGGCTTTTCCGTACCGAGGTCGGCGCACCAGTTGTCCGGAAAGCCCTGGAGCCTGGCGCACTCGGTGGGTGTCAAACGCCGGACGGTGTATCCGCTTTGGATAGCGCCCGGACCTTTGGCTACCAGTGTCGGCTGAAGCTCTTTCTCAAAGGTCGGATTAAACTTGGCATTCTGCCCCTGGTTGAAGGTATCTCTGCCTATGCCGTAGCAAACGGCGGTAGGATCTTTGTAGTCCCGTGCGAGGACAGTCGGTGCTTTTTCCTTGGAAACCTGGGTGAAGCTGCCCGTTGTCATGCTGTACACGGCATGGCGGTCAACGGTATTGAGGGTGAAGGATACATCTTCGTTGATGCCATCGCCCTGTGGACCGTTCTTATCGTCTCGACCGATCATGGAGCCTTGCAGCACAAAGGTCTGCTGCTTCGTTCCGGCATTGGCACACACCACGGCAGAGTGGTCTCCGAGGTCACGAACCTCATCTCGCTGATTCTGCGTGAAAGCGACCACAGCAATGCCACCCTGGTTGCAGGAGGGGTTGCCGCCGTTGCCGTCAAGCGTCCGTGCGGTTTCGGCTTCGTAGATGCCGCTGTGGGGATTATCCGACTTCATGGCATTGGAGTCCTTGGAAGAGATGCCGAAGGGCTGAAGGACGCAGGTAAAATTGTCCTTGTCCGGCATCCGCTGATTTCCACCCGCATTCTGCTTTGTGAGGGTTGGAGAAACCTGTCTGCCGTCCCAACCGCAAGGCTCGAACAGCGTCTGGTCGTTGCTGCAGGACAGGGTTGCGGACTTGTTTTCCTGGATGAGCGGTCCCTTGCCGCCGCCTTCGCAGCCGGAGCGGATTTTCATGACAAGCGGTACATTGTTGCCGCCGGTTCCCATGCGAGAGGTCAGCGTCTGCACATTGCCGTCCTCGGATAGTTTGACTCGGCTGTCGGTCGGATGGTTTTCCAGTGCCACCGCAGCGGGAACTACACCCGCTCGGAGCGTGGGAGAGCACTCTTCCTCATAGCCAATGGTGCGGCTTTTTGCGGAATGCTCGGTGCAAAAT
>ERZ1031719.277-NODE-277-length-23685-cov-5.063775_pt1 | contig 23685 bp, 16 predicted proteins | sample MGYA00516702_ERZ1031719 | MGnify/ENA primary metagenome ERZ1031719 (study PRJEB33719, sample SAMN04261227) | wastewater metagenome | biome: rural village; feature: human; material: feces | host: Homo sapiens | place: El Salvador | collected 2013-01-07 ...
GGGATATTATGAAAAAACGACTTAAAGGATTTTTTCAAAGGCTTGCACGGTGGCTGAATGTGCGTGAAATGCGACAGCACAGAGTTAAGGCAGGCGTTTACATCATAATAAGGCTCATACTTGTGTCACTTTTGACTGCCGGCATTTTAAACGGAAAATGGGAGAATGTCATGACCTGTGTGTTAACGCTCGGACTGTTGATGCTTCCGTTGTTCATCGACCGAAAGCTGTCGGTAGCGTTGCCGAGTGTGCTTGAAACGATTGTTGTGCTGTTCGTGTTTGCGGCAAATGTTATGGGTGAGCTCGGTGCGTTCTACGAAAAGATTCCGATATGGGATTCATTGCTCCATGCCGTGAACGGCTTTATCTGTGCAGGAGTTGGTTTTGGACTGACCGATATTTTGAACAGAAGCGAACGGGTGAAATTGAGCCTCTCGCCCATGTTCGTGTGCCTGTTTTCGTTCTGCTTTTCAATGACAGTCGGTGTTGTGTGGGAGTTTTTTGAGTTTGGTGCGGATATGCTTTTTGAAAAGGATATGCAAAAGGACACCGTAATCACGGCAATACATTCGGGTTTGATTTCGGGCAAGCCGAATGTGATAATGCACATCAGGGATATAACATCAACCGTTGTGAACGGTGAAAATCTCGGTATTAACGGTTACCTTGACATCGGTTTGATTGATACAATGAAAGATTTGCTTGTTAATTTTGTAGGAGCGGCAGTTTTTGACACCATAGGTTGGTTTTACCTGAAAGGAAGAAGTGCAGTTTTTTTGCGGAATTTTATCCCCGTTAAAAAATAATGACGCAATGTTTATGTAAAATTAAATTATATAAATGAGTTGCACACGAACGGGCGAACACGGTTCGCCCCTGCAATTTTTCACTTTTAATTTTCAATTAGCAAGAGGGCAGTCACATTGTCGTGACTGCCCTCTTGCTTTTGGTGATATTCTTATATTAAAATTACTTATCTTCCTGAAGTGTGATTTCAACCTCACCGTCGCCCGATGATGAGCTGTAATATTTAACCTTGATTTTATCCCCCGGCTTGTGGGTTTCAAGAATCGCATAAACATCTGCAAAGCTTGTAATTGTTTCGCCGTCAACCTCTGTGATGATATCGCCTTCTTTAAGGCTTGTGCCGTCACACGGACCGCCCGATACGATACTCTGAACATAAATGCCCTGCGGAATGTTGTAATTTGATGCCTGATCGGAGGTTACTGCAATGCCCGAAATGCCGATTTTTACTCTGCCTTCAACATAGCCGTTCTTTACAAGTGTGTCAACAATGTTTTTTACTGTCTGTGACGGAATTGCAAAGCCCATACCTTCGTAAGTTTCGGAAACAATCTTTGAAGTTGTAATTCCGACAACCTGACCGTAGTAGTTTACAAGCGGACCGCCCGAGTTGCCCGGATTGATTGCGGCATCGGTCTGAATGTACTTTGTAAGGCTTGATGTTGAAAGCTTTCTGTCAAGCGCCGAAATAACGCCCTTGGTTGTTGTGTTCTGATAGTCAAGACCGCCGGGGTTGCCGACTACGATAATATCCTGACCAACCTCAAGCTGTGACGAATCACCGAATGTTGCAGGAGTAAGTCCCTTTGCATCGTCCATTTTGAGAACTGCAATATCGGTTCTTGAATCGTAACCTACAACACCTGCCTTGTATACCTTACCGTCAGATGTTACAACTCTGATCGCATAGGCTGTTTTGCTGTTGCCGATTACATGAGCGTTTGTGATAACATAGCCGTCCTGTGAGAAGATAATTCCGCTTCCCTGTGAAGATGCGGTTGTTGTGTCAGCCTGATCGGGTACATCGTCCGAGTAACAGAGAATGCCGACTACCGAGTCGGAAACCTTTTCGGATGCTTTTGCGGCTGTGTAGCTGTTGTTTGTTTTTGCGTCTTTCGGATTGCTTTCAAGCTTCATACCCGAGTAATCCTTGTTTACCTTGTCACTGTAGTCAGACTCATCGTGAGTTTTACCCTGCGAAGATGTGTCGGGAAGGGTTTCAAACGGTGTTGTGCTGTCTTTATTCGGAAGTCTGAACGAATTGCCCGAATCACTTCGGTCGCTGTTCAAATCTTCTTTTATGTCAACCGAAAATCCGTACACCATCATGCCGATAAAACCGATTGTAAGAAGTGAACAGAGAACGATAATCAACGCAATTATTCCGCCCTTTGTTTTCTTTTGGGGGTACTGTGCGAACATCTGCGGATTGTATTGCTGATTGTATGTACCGTTGTTGCCGTAGGGAGGCTGTCCGTACATATTCTGCTGATACGGAGGTACATTCTGATTGTATCCTGTGTTGTTTTGATACTGACCGTACTGCTGATTGTTCTGATTATACTGCGGATTCTGTCCGCTGTGGGGATACTGACCATAACCGTACTGCCACGGCTGAGCGTAGGTGTTCGGATTCGGATTTTGATTCTGCTGATACGGCGAAACATTTTCAGTCGGACTTGCATTGTTTGCCGTATTTTGATTGTTGTTGCCGAAAATATAATCACCGTAAGGCGTGTTGCCGTTCTGCGGCTGAACATTCTGAGCCTGTTCTTCCTGTGTTTCGGGTTTAGAAACGGGAATTGTCTGTTCCGTGTTCATATTATTGTTTTGTACGGGCTTTTCGGTGAACGGCTTTTGCGGTTCAAACCCACCCATATTGTTGTTGTCAAAATTGTCCATAAAAGTTACTCCTACATTTATTTGTTACCGTGGGGTACAAGCTGCGTTTGTCCTTAAGTAATGAAACAAAATTTTTTGCAAGCAAATTGCCGAAATGAACAAATATTTCGTAGGGGCGGATATCATCCGCCAGTCACTATATCGGTTGTTTTGTTATATTTATAAAACTTTGTTTGCAATAAAATATCTGTCATTACTTGCGGTCGCAAGACTACCCCTACGGGATAGTTTACAAAAAATATTATCATACAACGCTTGACCAAAATCAAGTATTGTAATTTACATTTATATTATACCTTTTCACAAAATCAAAATCAACCTTGTTGTGTTACGGAAGTGTGAGTTTATTTTGAAAGTTTAGTGATAATTGACTAAAACAGGACAAAATGAAGAATTTTTCGACTAATTGTTAAAATTTTCACTAAATCTTCTTTTTAGGTCTTTATATTTTCAAAAATATATTGTATAATAAACTTAAATCGGCAGGTGGGGACGCTTGTCTGCTGAAATTTTTTAAAAAAGGAAGATTAAAATGCCATTAGTAAACGCTAAAGAAATGCTTACAAAAGCAAAGGCAGGCCACTATGCAGTAGGTCAGTTCAACATCAACAACCTTGAATGGACAAAATCAATTCTTTTAACAGCACAGGAACTCAACTCACCTGTTATCCTCGGTGTATCTGAGGGTGCCGGTAAATATATGTGCGGCTACAAAACAGTCGTTGGTATGGTAAACGGTATGCTCGAGGAACTCAACATCACAGTTCCTGTTGCTCTCCACCTTGACCACGGTTCATACGAAGGCGCTAAGAAGTGCATCGAAGCCGGTTTCAGCTCAATCATGTTCGACGGTTCACACTATCCGATCGAAGAAAACATTGAAAAAACAAAGGAACTCGTTGCAACTTGTAACAAGCTCGGTCTTTCACTTGAGGCTGAGGTTGGTGCAATCGGCGGCGAGGAAGACGGCGTAGTCGGCATGGGCGAATGCGCAGATCCTAAGGAATGCAAAATGGTTGCAGACCTCGGCGTAACAATGCTCGCAGCAGGTATCGGTAACATTCACGGTAAGTATCCTGCAAACTGGAAGGGCCTCAGCTTTGAAACTCTTGACGCTATCCAGCAGCTTACAGGCGAGATGCCGCTCGTTCTCCACGGCGGTACAGGTATCCCTGCCGACATGATCAAGAAGGCTATCTCACTCGGCGTTTCAAAGATCAATGTTAACACAGAGTGCCAGCTCGCATTTGCAGCAGCTACAAGAAAGTACATTGAAGAGGGCAAGGATCTCGAAGGCAAGGGCTTCGATCCAAGAAAGCTCCTCGCTCCCGGTGCAGAGGCTATCAAGGCTACTGTTAAGGAAAAGATGGAACTCTTCGGTTCGGTTAACAAGGCTTAATTGTAAGCACGCAAACTTAATCTTTACAAAAATTTCAGGGACAGCAAAACGCTGTCCCTGTTTTTATGTTCTGTTTGGTTAACTCAGCTGTATTATAAGACGGTTGTAAAGTCAATTGTTACATCAAAACGGATTGTAATTGTCACTTTAAAACATAAATCGGGTTGACAAATGCGATAATCGGTACTATAATAATTGTCAACCGATAAAATGATTTGGTTGACAATCTGCAAAACAAAAGAAGCGGTTTTGCAAAGGAGAGGTAATTTTATGACAGAAGCAAAAACAAACAGTAAATCAAAAAGTAATGTATTAAGCCTTGTGTATATGGCGATGTTCGTCGCAATCATCACAGTGTGCGCACAGATTCAGATTCCGATGACAGTTCCGTTTACACTTCAGACTCTCGGCATCTTTATGGCTGCGGCTATGCTCGGTTGGAAAAGAGGACTCATCAGCGTTGCGGTTTATGTTCTTCTCGGTGCAATCGGTGTTCCCGTGTTTGCAGGATTCTCAGGCGGAATCGGCGTTCTCGGCGGTCCGACAGGCGGTTATATCATCGGTTTCCTCTTTACGGCACTTATCGTTGGACTTATGACTGATTTTCTCGGCAGAAAGCTTTGGGTGCTTGCGGTTTCAATGGTTGCAGGCCTTGCAGTATGCTATCTTTTCGGTACAATCTGGTTTATGATTGCAATGCATACAGACTTTGTTGCCGCACTTCTCACCTGCGTTGTTCCGTTCCTTCTTGCAGATGCTGCAAAGATTGTTGTTGCAACAGTTTTGGTGAATCGTCTTGACAAAATCGTTAAGCTTTAAGTTCAGACCGCATCACAGCCTTTGTGTGCAGTTTTTTGAAGGCAAGGGTTACAGCGATGAATTTGTCTGCGGAATGGCAAAAATAGTGTCGGTTCTTGAAAATAACAACGCAAGCCTTACGCTTACAGGCGGTTGTGACGAAATTTGTTCATCGTGTCCGAACCGTGAAAACGGCAGCTGCGATGTTACGGGCAAGGCGTCATGCTATGATAAAAGATGTCTTGATTTACTCGGAATGAAAATCGGCGATACTGCCGATTGGAAAGAGCTTTCGAGAATTGCAAGGGAAAATATAATTTTAAAAGACAGGCTTTCGCAGGTGTGCGGTGACTGCAAATGGTCGCATATATGCCGTGATAAAGCCGATAAAATGAAAAGTCTTCATTAATCCTCATAGATATATCATGATAAAAGACCTCACGAATTTCGTGAGGTCTTTTGTTTACGGCGAGCCGCCGTTCCCTGTTTGTGCAGACAGTTTGTATATTTTAAAACACATTTTGTCCGAGCAAATATTTGTAATTGTCTTTGCAATTTGTGTTGTAGGGGCGTTCATTGGACGCCCGCCTTGATGAAACATTTTGTTTAGTCACATATGTTTTGATGTGATAAATGTTGTGTATCGAATTTGCACGCATTGCGTGCAAACCGTGTGCATTGCACACGGTTTGCACCTACAATATAACAATTGTTTTGCGGCATTTATAAAATTTAATCTGTTATGAAAATTCTGCCGTTACCTGCGGGCGTCCGATGAACGCCCCTACAGTTTGGTTTGTACAAACAATTAAAATGTTACGCTCGGGCGTCATAAGTCTTTTTATTGTACAAACTGTCTTCACGAATTGGCTGCCGAGGCACTCGGCTATTGACTTTTGGAGGAAATTGGATTATTATTTAAACTGTATAACTTTAAGTATGCTTATTTTTAGGACAGATGATTTGTGAAGGAGTTGAAAAAAGTGCCGGATCTTTCGATAATTTTCGATATGGGTGTTGTTGCACTGCGTTTTCTTATGCCTGTTTATGCAATAATAATTGTGTACCAGTGCTTTGCCGCAATGCGCCGTCGCCGCCGTCCCGAAACTCCTTTGATTTCACTTTTGAACCCTGCAACGGGCGAGATGCTCCCCGTGCTTTTCTGGGAAAATTCAATCGGCAGAAGTAAAAGCAGTGATGTAACCGTTGATGACCCGACAGTTTCAAGAAATCATTGCGTACTCCTTCGCCGTAAAGACGGTTGGTATGTAAGCGATACCGACTCAAAGAGTGGCACAATGCTCAACGGCAAAAGAACAAGAGGCAGAGCAAAGGTGCTTATTGACGATACAATAACAATAGGCGGTACAAGCCTTATAGTAAAAAGAGGCGAGGAGTTCCAGCAGCCGTTGCAGTCGAGCTGGTTTTTCTCAAAGGTCAGCGATAAGCCTGCAATGAAATCGTGGAAGCTTATGCTTCTTATTACATTTTTTCACTTCTTTATGTGTGTTCAGGCAATGTTCTGGAATGACGGCACAAATACAATGGCTCCGCTCGTGCTGTTCGGCGCTCTTGCGGCTGTTGAATGGGGATTCTTCTTTATCTCCTATTTTGTAATCCGCAGAGTAAATTTCGAGCTTGAATCGCTTGCCCTGTTTTTGACGGGCATAGGCGTAATGATGCTTATCAGACAGTCGGAACGCTCGGCTTATGTTCAGCTTATTGCCGCCGCAATAGGTATGATTTTCTTCTGCATAATTATCAAGCTGATTGAAGATCCCGATAAGGTAAATAAACTCAGACTTCCGGCAATGATTTGTGCGGTCGGTCTTTTGGGTGTAACAATTGTATTCGGTAAGATTACAAACGGCGCCGCCAACTGGATTTATATCGGCTCGTTTTCATTTCAGCCGTCAGAGTTTGCAAAGATTATTTTCATCTTTATCGGCGCAAGTTCGCTTGATGTGTTGATGACAAAGAAGAACCTGCTTGAGTACGTTATCTTCTCGGCAGTATGCGTCGGACTTTTGGCTCTTATGGGCGACTTCGGTACTGCGCTCATCTTCTTTGTAACATTTTTGCTTACAGCGTTTATGCGCTCGGGCGATTTCAAGACGATTATTCTTGCTGTTGCCGCCGCAATTTTCGGCGTAACCTTTGTCCTCAAGTTTAAACCGTATGTTGCCGACCGTTTTTCGGGCTGGCGTCATGTGTGGGAACATACTCAGGACAACCTCGGTTATCAGCAGGCAAGAGTTCTCACATATATGGCAAGCGGCGGACTTTTCGGCGTAGGTATCGGCAACGGTTTTTTAAAGCAGGTTGCCGCATCCGAAAGTGACCTTGTTTTCGGACTTGTTTCGGAAGAAATGGGAGTTATCGTTGCGTTCACACTTGCCGTGGCAGTAGGTGCAATGTTTATTTATGCAAGGGCAATTACAACCCGAAGCAGAAGTACCTTTTATTCAATTTCAGCGTGCTGTGCGGCAGGACTTTTTGTCGTTCAGCTTTCTCTCAATGTTTTCGGTGCAACCGATATCCTTCCGCTTACAGGTGTAACATTTCCGTTTGTGTCTGCCGGCGGTTCAAGTATTATGTCTTGTTGGGGACTTGTTGCATTCATAAAAGCCGCAGACGAGAGAACTTATTCGGTAAAAAGATAAGTTTGGTAAATTGAAAATGAAAAATTGAAAATGGAAAATTATTGTCGAGAGGAAAAACAGCAAAATAAAATGCTCTATCTCCCGACCGTATTCATAGTGCTTTGCAAGCAAAGCCGCATTTTCTTTAATTTTTCGATTGTTCACTTGATACACAGGGTGGTGTAAGGTTTGAAAAAAATACTTCGCAGAAGTACACTTATATATATAGTTGCGCTTGCGTTTATCGGCGGACTCGGCTATCTTGCCTTTGAGCTTGTAACAGGGGCAGACGACTGGGTCGATCAGGCATATAATGCGCATATAGCAGGTGACGGCGGCCTTGCACAGGCAGGAGCGATTTATGACCGCAACGGCACGGCTCTTGCACAGACGGTTGACGGTAAAAGAGTTTATAACGAAAGCGAGAGCGTAAGAAAATCTCTGCTTCATGTTGTCGGTGATGACAGCCTTAACATTTCAACGGCTGTTCAAAGCATGTATCGTTCTCAGCTGATAGGCTATAACCTTGTTTTCGGACTTAATATGCCGGAATCATTGCGTGCCTCTCACGATATAAAGCTGACAGTTGATTCCGCAACCTGTGCGGCGGCTTATGATGTTCTTGCAGCTTATAACAAAAAAGGTGCCTGTGTAATATATAACTACAAAACAGGCGAGGTTATCTGTTCCATAAGCACCATGGCTTACGATCCGCAGGCTCCTCCCGAAATTACCGAGGACAACGAAAGCGAATACGAGGGCGTTTACCTTGATAATGTGCTTTCGTCAACCTTTACCCCGGGTTCAATCTTCAAAATCGTTACATCTGCGGCGGCAATCGAGAATATTCCCGACCTTTATGACCGCACTTGGGTTTGTAACGGAAGTGAGAACATAGGCGGAAGTGAAGTTACCTGTACGGAAACTCACGGAACGCTGACATATAAAGAGGCAATGGCACATTCCTGCAATATTGTTTTTGCAAAGCTTGCCGTTGAACTCGGAAGTGACACAATGACAAAAACTGCCGAGAAAATCGGCATTAACAGCTCCTTTGATGTTGACGGGATTAAAACCGCAAAAGGTTCATATGATGTCAGCGATGCCAATGAAAACCAGCTTGGCTGGTCGGGCGTAGGTCAGTATAATGACAAGGTAAACCCGATGCAGATGGCAATTATCTGCGGTGCAATCGCAAACGGCGGTAAGGCTACAAACCCTACCCTTATCAAAGATGAGTCTATACTCTCCGCACTCGGCATAAACTACAAGAGCAGCGGACAGGAGCTTTTTTCATCCGATACGGCGGCAAAGCTTGATGATGTTATGAGATACACCGTTTCGGATTACTACGGCGACAACCTTTTCGGCGGACTTACAGTCTGTGCCAAAACAGGTACGGGTGAAGTCGGCGATGATAAGAACCCTAACGGCTGGATGGTCGGCTACTCAAAAGATGAGGACTGCCCTCTCGCCTTTGCCTGTGTTGTACAGGATTCGGGTTTCGGTTTCCAATATGCCGGTCCCGTGGTTGAGGCCGCAATGATTCAGGCTGCAAAAAGCCTTGGAGCGTCTGCGGTGCAGTAAATTAAAATTATATTATTGAAAATACAGTTTGACCGATTTTTTCGGTACATTGAAAGGAAGAACCCTGATGAATTTTTTAAAGGCTATGTTCGGCAACTACAGCAAGCGTGAAGTTAAGCGTGTGCAACCAATCTGTGACAAGGTGCTTGCACTCGAAGATAAATATGCGGCTATGAGCGAAAGTGAACTCAAGAACCAGACAACAATTCTTAAAGAAAGACTTGCCAACGGCGAAACAACAGACGATATTCTCCCCGAAGCATTTGCAACCTGTCGTGAGGCAGGCTGGAGAGTGCTTGGTATGAAGCACTTCCCCGTTCAGATTATCGGCGGTATCGTTCTTCACCAGGGCAGAATCGCCGAGATGAAAACCGGTGAAGGTAAAACCTTGGTTGCTACCCTCCCTGCATACCTCAACGCTCTTACAGGCGAAGGTGTTCACATTGTAACAGTCAACGATTACCTTGCCCGCCGTGACTCAGAGTGGATGGGCAAGCTTTACAGATACCTCGGTCTTTCGGTCGGCCTTATCTGTCATGACCTTGACAATGACGGCAGAAAAAAGGCTTATGCCGCAGACATTACATACGGAACAAACAACGAACTCGGTTTTGACTACCTCCGTGACAACATGGTAGTTTACAAGGAAAACAAGGTTCAGCGCCCGCACGCATTTGCAATTGTCGATGAGGTTGACTCAATCCTCATTGATGAAGCGAGAACTCCTCTTATTATTTCGGGTAAGGGCGACAAGTCAACAGACCTTTACGCAAAGGCTGACGCTTTTGCAAAAACTCTTAAAGTTCAGCGTTTTGCAGAACTTGACGCAAAAGAGGATATGGAGGAATATTACAAGGAAAACGACATTGATTATGTTGTTGATGAAAAGCAGAAAACGGCAACCCTCACACAGAGCGGTGTTAAGAAAGCCGAAGAATTTTTCGGTATTGAAAACCTTACCGATCCCGATAACCTTACAATTCAGCACCATGTAAATCAGGCTATCAAGGCCAACGGCGTTATGAAGCTTGATGTTGACTATGTTGTCAAGGACGGCGAAGTTATCATCGTTGACGAGTTTACAGGTCGTCTTATGTACGGCCGTCGTTTTAACGAAGGTCTTCACCAGGCCATTGAGGCTAAAGAGGGCGTAAAGGTTCAGAGCGAAAGCAAGACTCTTGCTACAATCACATTCCAGAACTACTTCCGTCTTTACAAAAAGCTTTCGGGTATGACAGGTACTGCTCAGACAGAGTCGGAAGAATTCCAGGAAATCTACAAGCTTGATGTTGTTGAAATTCCTACAAACAAGCCTGTTTTAAGAAAAGACCTTCCCGATTCGGTTTATAAGACAGAAAACGGCAAGTTCCACGCTGTTATTGACGCAATTGTTGAGGCTCACGAAAAGGGACAGCCTGTCCTTGTCGGTACAATTTCAATTGAGAAGTCGGAGCTTCTTTCAAAAATGCTCAAAAAGAGAGGCATCAAGCACAATGTCCTCAATGCAAAACAGCATGAAAAAGAGGCTGAAATTGTTGCTCAGGCAGGTAAACTCGGTGCGGTAACAATCGCAACCAACATGGCAGGCCGTGGTACCGATATCATCCTCGGCGGTAACGCAGAGTATATGGCAAAAGCCGCAATGCGTAAGCAGGGCTTTACAGAGGAGCTTATTGAAGAAGCTACAGGTTATGCGGAAACCGATGATGAAGAAATCATCAATGCAAGAAATACATTCAGAGAACTGAATGACAAGTATAAGGAAGAAATTAAGGGCGAGGCTGAAAAGGTAAGAGAGGCCGGCGGTCTTTACATTATGGGTACGGAAAGACACGAGTCACGCCGTATTGATAACCAGCTTCGTTGCCGTGCAGCCCGTCAGGGCGATCCGGGCGTCAGCCGTTTCTTCCTCTCAACCGAGGATGACCTTATGCGTCTGTTCGGCGGTGACAGAATGAAAATGATGATGGAGCGTATGAATGTTGCCGAAGATATGCCTATTGAGAACAAAATGCTCACAAGTATTATCGAGGGCTCGCAGGAAAAGGTTGAGCTTCGTAACTTCGGCATTCGTAAGGATGTCCTCCAGTACGACGATGTTATGAACAAACAGCGTGAAATCATCTACGGTCAGCGTGATCAGGTTCTTAACGGTGAGGATCTCCACGAAACAATCCTCAAAATGGTTGAGGATACAATCGCAACTTCAATCAAGCAGTACCTCCCCGAAGGTCCTGCAGAGCATTGGAACTTCCAAAGCCTCAAGGATTACTATGCAGGTTGGCTTATCAGAGATGATTCTAAGTACGATTTCAGTCTTGAGGATCTTGAAGATATGGAACCCGAAGAGATTCAGAAAATGCTCGTTGATGATGCTCTCGAAATCTACAAGGAAAACGAAGAACTTCTTCCCGAGGAAACAATCCGTGAGATGGAGCGTGTTTACCTCCTCAAGAATGTTGATACACATTGGATGGATCACATCGACAATATGGATCAGCTCAAGAGCGGTATCAGACTTCGTTCATACGGTCAGCACGATCCTGTTGTTGAGTACAGAGTTGAAGGCTTCGATATGTTTGATGAGATGATTGAAAGCATTCGTGAAGATACTGTCAAGATGATGCTCATTATGCCAAAGCGTGTTTATGAGATTCAGAAAAGACAGGATGCAATTGCAGCGGCAAAGAGAGCAGCTCAGAGGGCTGCCGCAGCGGCACAGTCTGCATCCGATGATGAAGAAGCTGTTGAACAGTCGGATGCCGTAAAGCAGGCGCTTCACCGTGAGCAGGTTGCTCAGCCTACAGAAACTTCTGCAGACGGTACGGATTCTGTCAACAAGACTATCCGTAAGGGTAAGAAAATCGGCAGAAATGATCCCTGTCCGTGCGGCAGCGGTAAAAAGTACAAAAAGTGCTGCGGCAGAGATCTTTAATATGTTTGCATAAAGCGGTTTGTATAATTGCGATTTAAGTGAATTACATTTTGAAGGGCAGAGAGCAATACTCTGCCCTTTATTTGTGCCGAATTTTCAAGGTGTTCGGTGATTAATTTGATGAGATATAGATATTTATTATAAAAATATATCTGAAAAATTCTGCAAAATGCTGGTTTTGGGGCATTTTATGTTAAAAAACAACAATCGCAAAATAATACATATTTCTACACGCACAGCTTGGAATAAACTTGCATAAAAATTTTTGATATTTTTGAAAAAAGAATTAAAAATCAACAAATTTAGTGCTGAAATTGACTTTATAACTGCCTGTTAAGGTTGTACAATGGGTATAATTTATCTTAAACACAAAAAATGGTGATAAATAAGTAATAAAATCACATTATGGTAAAAAATGTTAAATCGTATTTGCAGATATGCAAAATAGCCAAAAATATTACCCAAAGTTTGGCTATATTGCCTCTACAAATGCGCAATAAAATATTATATAATTGTATGCAAATCAAAAAGAAGAACAAATTCAAAAATTTGCGTTTTATAATTAGTTGGCAGATATGTTGGATTGTCCTATGCAGTCCTGTTTAATTGTACTTTGACTGCCAAAACAAAGTAATCGGCAATGAAGGAGAAGAAAAAATTATGAAATTAGGTAAAAAGCTTTGCAGAACCGTAAAGAAAAGCTTTTCCCTTGTGCTTGCACTTACCATCATGCTTTCGGTATGTGCCGTGTCGGGTATTAATGTGAGTAAGGTTTCTGCCGCTGAAAGCAAGACTCTTTACTATATGAATACTGGCGGTTGGGGAAGTGTGTATGCTTATACATGGACCATGGTTTCAGACAAAGCTACTAAGTACACAGGCGATTGGCCCGGCACCGCTATGGACAAGGTGCAGAATGTTAGGCAGAATGTCTATAAGATAACAGTTGACGCAAATGCAGAGAACATTATCTTTAATAACGGCAACGGTGCTCAGACAGGTGCAACTGAAATCCCTTCATCTTCGAATATGATTTATAACAACGGTACTTGGAGCGAATACAGCGAAACCGTTGTTGAAGATAACTTTGAATATGACGCAAAGATTGACAGCAGTTTTCCTGACAGTATGTACCTTGCTTCGTGTTCGTACTATGATTATCTCGATGATCAGGAACTCAGCACTCAGTGGGGCAATGTTAAAACAGCAGGTAATGACGCAACATGGTATCCGTTTGATAATTTTAACAGCTACCTCAGCCGGTATTATGAGGATAACAATGTAAAGAAACCTCTTTACTACGGCAACTTCAATACAGGTACTGATTCTGAAACCGGAAGAAAAGATACATATGACGCAAAGAAGGGCAGTCTGTACGGTTATGATGCCGCAGCGAATAACTCAAAGGCAGTTTGGCATGACATTAAAACAACCAATATCGATGTAAATAATACAAACGAACTGGCAAAGTCTGCTAATCCGGATTCATGGTCGTGGTCGTATCAGGGCGTTGTTTCAAAAGATCTTAGCAGTGACGGCAGCTTGATGATGATGAAAAACGATAACAGCGGTACAGTGGCTGCACCGTTCTTTAGTGACAGCTTCCTTTCAAAAACAGGTTCAGGTCAGAACAGCTCGTACGGTAAGAAAGTCAATGCTGCTCTTCCGTTTACATATGACAGCAATACTAAAAAGTACAGCTATCAGTCAAGTACAGTAAATTCTCATGAAGAACCTGTAAACGGCATTTATCTTAAAAACGCAAACACAGGTTCAAGCACAAATAACTTAAACGGTGTTACAAGTGACTCACTTACACTTATGTATGGCGGCAGTGATACTTCAAAGGCTATTCTTGACGGTAAGCTGTGGTTTAACTCAGGCAAAAGCGGTTACGGCTTCTTCCCGTTTAACAACAACACAATCAACCATACAAGTGAAGACGTAAGAAATGACCTTAACTACGGTTTCGGTATGGCATTGTCAGTTGACTTTACTGTTCCCAAAAACGGTAAGGTTGACGATCAGGATGTAACATTCACATTCACAGGTGACGATGATGTGTGGATTTACATTGACGGCAAACTTGTTGTTGACCTTGGCGGTGACCATAAGGACGCATCATGTACACTTAACTTTGCAAATAATTCAACAACATATGCAACAGGTCTTAACTCAAAATCAGTCACAAGTGCATCAAGTGTTTACTCACTTACAGATGTAATGAAGGGCAGTACAAAGAATACTGTTCACAAACTCCAGATGTTCTATATGGAGCGTGGCCTTATTGAGTCAAACCTGCAGGTTGAGTTCTCGTTCACTCCTGTTGATAACAAACTTACAACAACAAAAACCGTAAACACAGTTAATGTGAACGATGGTATCAAAGATGCAGTTGCAGCAGCCGACAGCTTTACATTTACTAATGTTAACAACGGTTCAAGCAACACAGATCATTCACCGCTTGGTTCAAAAGAATATTTCCTTACTGAAAAATCAGGTTCAACTTCATCAATGGTTTCAGGTACGGACGGTTCCTACAGTATGAAGAACGGTTCAAGTGCGGTATTTACCAATATTACCGATGTCGGCAACCGGTTGACAGTATCTGAGAGTATGAACGATTCGTTTATTAAGTATTCATCATCTACCTATTCGGTAACAGATGTTAATAACGGAATTCAAAAAGGAAGCGGCAGTGGGACATCTGCGAACTTCCTCTTCAAGAATGAAGTAAACGAAAAACACGCAACAGACTATAAAGTGGATTTTGTAAACACTCCTCAACTCAGCAATCTTGATGTTTCAAAATCAGCTTTTGATAAAGACGGCAATCCGATTACAAATGTAAGTTATAACTTTACGGTATACCTTTCATTTGACGGTGGCACTACATATAATCAGTATCCGCTTGATTACACTATTAACGGTGCTGAATACACAGCAGACAACGGTACATTCGCTCTCAAGGGCGGAGAAACCGCAGTGTTCCCGAATATCCCTGTCGGTACAAAGTACAAAATCGTTGAGGAAGCAAATCCAGATTACACAGTAACTTCGACAGGCGAAACAGGAACCGTTAATAATTCCGATGCAGTTGCAAAATTTGTAAACAAAGAAATTGATAAAAGTGATGTTCATGTAACACTTAATGCGGCAAAGACGCTTGACGGTACTACACCTGATGTAAACACATTTGTGTTTACACTTACAGAGATGGTCAAGGACGGTTCAACTCTTACAGAGTCAAAGCTTTTGCAGGAAAAAAATAACTATGGCGACAAGGTTACATTCGATTCAATTGCATATGAGTACAGAGAAGCTCCGACAGATCCTGTAACTCAGCCTACGACAGCAGCTCCATCAACCACAAGATTTTTGGCAAAGGCAAAGGTAAAGGCACAGACTGCCGAGCCTGTTGAGGCAAACGGTGGCGCAGGTGTTAATGCAAGTGCAACAGTAGATAAGTTCTACTATCAGATTGCTGAAAAAAATCTCGGCGGCGATACATATACATATGATACTGCTAAGTATTATGCAGTTGTTTCGGTTGACAGATCAACTGCTCCGAATACTGCAACAGTTAAGTATTATCCTACAGCAAAGGATGCAATTGACGAAACAAATGAAATTGCCAATCCGACTGAAAATGTAAAGTTTAATAACTATCACAAGGGTTCAATTGAGATTTCAAAGTCAGGCGCAGACGGTTCAACATTCCAAAATATGGCGGGCCAGGTTGAGTTTTCACTCTACAAACTGGACTCCCCGTCTGATGAACTTACTTCAAATAATCTTGTTGAAACAAAAGCAATTGATAATAACGGTATTGTGAAGTTTGAAGATCTTTTAATCTTCAAAGGACAGAATACAAATGATACAGATGAACATCAGCTTTATTGTTTCGTTGAAACAAAAGCAGCCCCCGGTTACAATATCAGCAGTGAGAAACATTTCTTCACAGTTCCGTATGCACAGCAGTGTGAATCAGGCGAAGCGTCTGATTTTATAATCGGCGGAGTAGGTTTTAAGTATTTGCCTGACAATGACGGCAAGTTGATTTATCATATTAAAGCCGGTACGGTAACTAACTATCCGCTCACAATGCCTTCGGCAAGCGGTGACGGAATGAACGGTTATGTTGTTCTCGGTGTATCGGTTGCAGGACTTGCGGTGACAATGTTCACGGGTTATGCAATCTATTACGGAAAAGGTCGTAAAAAACGCAGAGCAAGATGCAGAAAGTAACCCAATATGATTTAACTTGTTAGAACAGGTGATTTTTTTAATCATATGTTTCTTTCATAGAAAACCTCTTTGACTGCTACGGACACCGTTGTTAGCCGGTGTCCGCCATGCAGCCACCCCAACCCGTTTAACCATTCGGTTAGAATATAATTACATATATTAAATCAAACACAAAGGAGAAAGAAAAATGAAAACTACAAAGAAAATCTTTGCAGCAATTCTCGCAGTAATGATGATCGCTCTCATGATTCCATTCTCAGCAAGCGCTGCAACAAGCGATGCTTATAACGCATTTATCAAGGGCAAGAACGGCTTTACAGTAAATGTTTATAAGGTAGCAAAAATTGACACAACAACAGGCGAATATACAGAAATCCAGGGTGGCACAGCTGTTGCAACAGCTCTCAAGACTTGGAAAAATGCATCAGGTAACGATTCAAAGGCTCTTCTCGAGGCTTGCGAAAATGCAACATTTGCAGACAGCAAGGGTGACCACACATTCGCTTCTGACGAAGAGGTTTACAACTTCGGTACAAATGAAGCAGGTGTTTACTATGTTAAGGTTACAGGCCAGCCTGCTGAAACAAGCGTAAAGAAAAAGGGCGGCGCTCTCTTTGCTCTTCCTGAGGGCACAAAGACAACTCAGGGTTCAGCAGAAGCTCCAATCGAACTCAAGATTAACACAGGTGCAGTTGAAGTTTCTAAGGAAATCGTTGGTGGCGACATTGATGTTAAGCACACAACTGCTTCTGCAGGCGACACAGTAACATTTAAGCTCACAGCTTCAGTTACAGGTTCTAAGGAAGTTCCGCTTACTGAGTACACAATCCACGATAACCTTTCAGGTAGCTTTGACACTCCTGCTGTAACAGAAGTTAAGGTTGACAACACTAAACTTTCAACTTCAGATTACACAGTAGATGCTTCATCACAGTCAGATATTAAGATTTCTCTTTCAGAGTCTTATCTTAAAGCTGCTAAGGAAGGCACAAACAACTTCTATGCAAGTTCAGATGTTACTGTAACACTTACAGCAATTCTTAAGGATACAGCTGTTTCAGGCAACACTACAACAGCCAACAGCAACAGCGACAGCCTTACATACACAAATGTATACGGTCAGACTGAAAAGTCTGGTGAAACAGTATATGTTTACACATTCGACCTTCCTGTATTCAAGTATGATGGCACAACGGATAACAAGACGGGTCTTGGCAATGCAACATTTGAACTCAAGACAAAAGAGGGCACATTGATTGACACTAAGACAACAGACAGTAGCGGTAATGTTACATTTGCAAAGCTCGCTACAGGTACATACAAGGTTAAGGAGACAGTAGCTCCTGCAGGTTACAACCTCAACTCTTCTGAGTACACAGTTGTTATTAGCACAACAGGTGTTATCACAGTTACAGTTGACGGTAATTCAAGCACAGTAAATCAGGTAGAAGTTCCTGATTATCCTGTAACTGTTCCTCAGACAGGTGGTATGGGTACAATGATGTTCTATGTTGGCGGTGCAGCACTTATCGCTTGTGCAGGCGTTCTCCTCTTTGTTCTTAAGAGAAAGAAAGCAGCTAAATAATTAATCGAATATCTTTATCTTAAAATCTGTGATATATGTAATTTTCAGGGGATGCGGCAACGCATCCCCGTTCTATTTACAGAAGAGCCGTAGAGGCGGATATTATCCGCCCACTTGATGAATTTATATGTTTATACACATAGCTTTTTATACAAAAAAGTAGTGTATAATTTGTAGGGGCGTTCATTGGACGCCCGCTTGATGAAACATTATGTCCATACACATGTGTTTTGATATAACATAAATTGTGTATTCAATTTTGCACGCAATGCGTGCAATCGTGTGCATTGCACACGAACGGGCGAACACGGTTCGCTCCTACAATTCAGTAATCACAATATCGCATTTATAAAACAATAATATAACAGACAAGTTGTGTCTTTACTTGCGGGCGTCCAATGAACGCCCCTACTGTTCGCACAAATCGCTGTGCTGTCGATATATTGCCCTGTACGGCAAAATGTAGTATAATAACAACGGAACAAAAACACGCAGAAAAGGAAAATTTTATGAAACGAAAGCTGTCAATTTTACTAATAGCTTTAATATTTGTTGCGGGAATCGGCATAATGAGCTATCCGCTTGTCAGCTCCGCAATTAATAACTATGTCAGTCGAAGCAGGGTTAAGGAGTACACCAACAGGGTTGCTCAGATGCCGAGTGAGAAAACTCAAAAAATGTTTGAAGAGGCTGCTAAGTACAATAACAGCCTTTCAAATAATATGATAATTACCGACCCGTTCGACGAAAAGGCTTTTCAGAAAATCGGTGCAAATTATGAGAAAACTCTCAATGTTGATGATAACGGTCTTATCGGCTATATTGATGTGCCGAAAATCAATGTTTATCTGCCGATTTATCACGGCACAAGCGAAGAGGTTCTTTCCAAAGGTGCAGGACATCTTCAAAATACTTCCCTGCCTGTCGGCGGTGCAAGCACACATTCCGTAATTTCTGCCCATTCGGGTTATCCGGGCGAAACATTTTTCGATTACCTCACCGATATGAAGGTCGGCGATGAATTCTATGTTCATATCCTCGACAGAACACTGAAATATGAGGTTGATCAAATCGAAGTTGTTCTCCCCTCGGAAATCAATTCCTTGCGGATTGTTGACGGCGAAGACCTTGTAACGCTCCTCACCTGTACCCCATACGGCATTAATACTCACAGACTTCTCGTGCGTGGCAAGCGTGTCGATTATGACGATACAAAGTATATTGAAACGGGCGAGTCGCTTGCAAAATTTGACAACGGTTACATATTCTTTCTCGGTTACAAAATCCCTTATGCAGTCGCAATCGGCATAATTGTCGGCTTTGTTGCTCTTGTTGTGTTTGTGGTTGTATTCCTGCTCAAACGCAAAAAGAAGAAGTCAAACGGTGCAAAACGGCTGAGAGATGACTCGGCTGACGAAAATCAGAATAATTCGGGCGGTGATTCCGATGATTAAAAAAATACTTACGGGTGTGGCAATTGCAATGCTTGTTGTCGGAATAGGTCTTGTCGCATTCCCCCCTATATCAAATTTTATCGGAACACAGATTTCAAACGGTGAGGCCGACGGCTTTGATACCCGTGTTGAAGAAGTTGAGGACGGCTCTTTTGAACAGGCAGTCAAGGACGGCAGGGTTGACGAAGAGGGCTACAAAATTGACAGGGACGGCAAGCGTACCTCCAAACAGCCCGTTGTTTTCAAGGCTGACCTCGACAGACTTTTCAATGACAGCGTTGCCTACAACAAAAAACTTGAAACAAACCAGTATGAAATGCTCCGCAACGATACCTATTCACAGGCTGCCGTCAATCTTGAAGATTACGGCATAACCGACGGTATTTACGGCTATGTTACCGCCGAAACAATAAATATGCGTCTGCCGATTTACCTCGGTGCGAACAGCTCAAATATGAGCTACGGTGCGGCACATATGAGTGCAACCTCATTGCCGATCGGCGGTAAGAATACAAACGCAGTCCTTGCAGGTCACACGGGATACATCGGTCGAATATTCTTTGACAACCTCCGCAACCTCAAAATCGGTGACAGGGTTTCAATCACAAATTATTGGGATACACTCAATTACAAGGTCGTTGAAACCAAAGTCAATAAGCCGAGCGAATCAGGCGACTGCTATTTGCAGAAGGACAGAGATTTGCTCACGATGTTTACCTGCATAAGTGACGGCAACGGCGGTTTTGACCGTTACTATGTAATATGTGAGCGTGCGTCATAATTTACAGCAGACTGTATTACGGTACAGTCTGTTTTTTGTTTGAAGACCAATTGTTTAAAACAGAAATGACCGAGTATTTTGTCTGTCATTTGTAATAGTTAATATTTGGAAAATACGCATATATTGCCGTAAATGCCAAATTTATTTCAAAATTATTGACATAAGAAAAATAGATTGATAAACTTAAACAAGTATGAACAAATTTGCGGATAAAATTACAAACACGGAGGATAACAATGAAAAATATAATTAAAAAAATAACTGCAATCGCAATGTGCGGTGTGCTTACCGTCGGTTCGGTTCTTATGACAGGTGCGGTAAGCGAATATGAAAATCACAAGGACTTTGAAGTTACAGGTACAACGCAGAAAATTTCAAACAATCAGCTTTTTGTGACAACAACGGGATACACTGAAAATACCGATAAAAATTTCGGTGCAAAGTTCCAAACAACCGAAGAAAAGGATTACGATATATGGTTTAAGGATTGTATCAACGCACCGAGATTTTTAAATCTTCCAAAGGGCGAAAAATTTGTAAAGTATATGATGACACAGGGGCACGGTTATTTCGGTAATGTTCAGACATTCTATCAGTTTGACAAAACAGGCGGTGAATATGTTAAGGTAAAAATCAAGCTTTCCGATTTTTCCCGTCTGTTCAATGAAAACGGAACAATGACTGCTGAGCTTAGCGACGGTTCTTACAAGGATTTTGATTTTACATACGAAGATTTCGGAACCGACAGCATCGGTGTTAATTGCTATGCGGAATCCGGCGTATATGCAACAAGCGGAGGTGCGGTAACCTCCTTTGCTCCCGATAAGGACGGCTATGCTGAAATATATGTTTCAAGACAGCTTGGTGTAGACACAAAAGTAATGTCATACCGCTATTGCAGACTTAAAGACGGCACTCATTGCGATTACGGAAGAATCGGAGATACTCTGGTCGGTTTAACTTGCGGTGACACGGATTTAAGCGGATACATTTCTGTTACTGACGCAACGCTTGTTCAAAAATATGTTGTAGGTATTGAGGACTTTGACAAGCTTCAGCTTTTTAACAGCGATGTAAACCATGACGGTGAAATCAATATTGTTGACTCAACCTTGATTCAGAAGTATATTGTCGGTTTGGATAGCTAAACAATATAAATAGGTGTAAACAATGAAAAGTATAATTAAAAAAATAACTGCAATCGCAATGTGCGGTGTGCTTACCGTCGGTTCGGTTCTTATGACAGGTGCGGTAAGCGAGTATGAAGATCGCAAGGACTTTGAAGTTACAGGTACAACGCAGAAAATCTCAAACAATCAGCTTTTTGTTACAACAACGGGATATACCGAAAATACGGCAAAGAATTTCGGGGCAATGTTCATATCAACGGATTATCAAAAGTACAGCGTGATGTTTAAGGACTGTATTGATGCACCGAAGTTTGTAAATCTCCCGAAAAATCAGGAATTTACTCGCCATATGATAACAGCGGATAATCGTTATTTTGGTAATACGGGTATGAAATTCAATTATGATTCAACAGGCGGAGAATATGTTAAGATAAGGATTAAACTCTCCGACTATTTTCCTGATGTCTTTAATGATGATGGCACAATGACCGGAAAACTCAGCGATGGCACATACAAGAATTTTGACTTTACATATGAGGATTTCGGTACAGACAGCAGCGGCAAACCTTGCTATGCAACCTCGGGCGCATATTTTGTCAGCGGAGGTGCGGTAACATCTTTTGTCCCCGATAAGAACGGCTATGCGGAGTTTTATATTTCAAGACAGCTTGGCGAGGATACGGGCCTTATGGCTTGTAAATATTGCAGACTTAAAAACGGCGCAGAGTATAAAACAACGATTGGTGGCAAATTGAACTGCCTGACTTGCGGTGATGCATATCCAGACGGAAACATTACGGTTGGAGATGCAACATCTGTTCAGAAATATGTTGTAGGTATTGTAAAATTCGGCAAGACTCAGCTTTTTAACAGCGATGTAAACCATGACGGTGAAATCAATATTGTTGACTCAACCTTGATTCAGAAGTATATCGTTGGGTTGATTTAAACAAAAATAATGGTACAAATAATATTGTAAATTAAATGATATAAATGTTACAAAGTAACTGCAATTCTGTATCTCATTTATACAGTTTATTTTCATCATAAATTTTCTGTCATTACTTGGCGGGCGTCCAATGAACGCCCCTACGGGATTGTGCGAAAAATTGCAATGCTACGCTCGGGCATGATATGTTTTTTTATATTACAAACTATCTACACGAATCGGGAACGGCGGCTCGCCGTGCGGGAGAATACGGTTCTTCCCTATAAAATTATACACAACTTTCATAACATCACATAATCATATTTAAACATAAAATTTAATCAAAACGGGTGTCCGATGAACACCCCTGCTGATTAAACAAAAACAGTCGGGAAGACAATGCTTTGCATTTTGCAAATTGTCTTCCCGACTTTAATTTTACATTTTCAGCTATAAAGTTTTGCTCGGGCATTTTATTTTCGCCCTTAATACTATCTGCACGAACTGGGAACGGCGGCTCGCCGTTAGTGTCTGTATTCGTTTAAGATATCGTCAATTTCGCTTTCGTTCGGATCTTGCTTTCTGTCAATACCGGAAAGGTACTTGTCATAATCAAAATCATCGTCATCTGCTGTTTCGGTTTTCTGCGGTGCAGGCGACGGTCTGCGTGCAGGCTTGCGTTCCTGTCTGTAAGGTGCTTTTCTTTCGGACTTTTTGCTTGATGAAGTCATGTTCTCAAGCTCTTCCTTTTCACGGCGCTTTGCCTCAAGGAGCATTTCCTCTGCTTCTTCCTGTTCTGCCTTTTCTTTCTGACGGCGCTTGTCACCGAAAGCAAGGTCGCCGAGGAAAAGTCCGAAAATTCCGGCAACAAGATAAACTACGAGGAGAATAAGGTTTGTTGAAAGTGTGCTTGAAGAAAATCCGCCGTTGTAGATGAGCATACTCGGAAGATAAATAATCGGCGCAATGAGTGCAAAGAGAAAGTCAAGTCCGTGTTTTGAGCAGTAGTGTGCCGAACAGCCGATTGCTGTAATTGGGAACACAAAGTCATATGCAACAGGTGAAAACTTTTGCATTGCGCCCGGAATAAACACAAGCGGCAACAGCATATAAACAAGCAAAATTATTACCGCATAGGGAACATATTTTTTAACCATATCTGTCATAACGGTTAATCTCCAATCTTTGAAATTTTATTTTAAATCATGCATATTTATTATACATTGATACACTTAAAAAAGCAAGAAATATTATACCGAGTTACCAAGCTGTTACAGAGGATAATGTAAAATGTTTGCAAAGTGGATTTTTAGCGGATAAATCCGTTGACATCGGACATAAAAAAGAATAAAATAAATATGTACGGGCTTTTGCCCGAATTTAAATGCGAATGAGGTGAAAACTTAATGGACGCAGACGGTAATAAAGGCGCTGTACCCGGGCGAAGTTGCAACAGAATGTGCGCTTGTGCGTTCATTTTGTTTTATTG
>ERZ1031719.283-NODE-283-length-23369-cov-12.339067_pt1 | contig 23369 bp, 18 predicted proteins | sample MGYA00516702_ERZ1031719 | MGnify/ENA primary metagenome ERZ1031719 (study PRJEB33719, sample SAMN04261227) | wastewater metagenome | biome: rural village; feature: human; material: feces | host: Homo sapiens | place: El Salvador | collected 2013-01-07 ...
ATTAGAAGATATAATACTTTTGCTTGCAAAAAGTATAGAAAGAAGGTTAAAAATGAGATTACAAGGAAAAGTTGCAATAGTCACAGCATCTACTAGAGGAATTGGATTTGCTATCGTCAAATCATTTCTAAATGAAGGTGCAAAAGTCTATATGGCTGTTAGAAACATTCAAAGAGCTAGCGATTCAATAGCTCAGTTTCCTAAAGAATGGCAGAAAAGAGTATTTCCCGTATTTTGTGATGCATCTAAAGAAGAAAGCTTTTCTTCTTCAGTAGAAGAAGTCGGTAAAAAAGAAGGTCATATAGATATCTTGGTCAACAATTTTGGAACTAGTGACCCTACAAAAGATAGAGACTTAAGAAATACTGATCCAAAAGTATTTATCGATACGATAAGTATCAATCTTAAAAGCGTATTTATGACTTCACAAGCAGCACTAAAGTATATGGATAAAAACGGCGGATCTATCATAAATATCTCTTCTATCGGAGGTAAAGTTCCAGATTTGTCTCAAGTAGCTTATGGAACTTCAAAAGCGGCCATAAACTATTTAACTCAATTGATTTCAGTAACTGAAGCCAGAAACAACATTCGTTGTAATGCTGTTCTACCTGGAATTACAGCAACTGATGCCGTAAAGCAAAACATAAACGAAGCATTCCAAGGAATGTTCTTAAAGCATGTTCCTTTAAATAGAATGGCTTTACCTGAAGAAATAGCCAATGCTGTATTATTCTTCGCCAGCGATGAATCTAAATACATCACAGGCCAAGTTCTAGCAGTTGCAGGTGGATTTGATATAGCGACTCCGCTTTATGGGGATTTCATCGGAAAAGATAGATCTAAGTAAAACTAATAGTCGAATCTAATACTTTGAATAAGTGCATGTCAAAAAGATATGCACTTTTCGTTTTCATAAATATTTGCATATTTACCAAAAAAGCTGAGATTTGATATTTCAAATTAAGATTTCCTAATTAAGACCTAATTCAAAATAATCTAGTTTTCTATTTATAAAACTTCATTTTTTCTCTTTTCTTCTATCACTTTGTTTTTATGGTATTTCAAAGAATAAGAGTATTGTTTCCACAAGCAATAAAGACTAAATGCAACAACAGGATAACCGACAATTGTAGGAATCATATAATTGAGCAATTCCAAAGTAGCCATATAAGATCCCAAAGCTAAGACTAACAATTCTACAATAGTAAATATAATTGAAACTACTAAAGATAGAACGATATTTATATTGTTCATTCTCTTTTTATGAATTAATAAGAAATATGAGAAGAAAAGACATACTGCAATTAAGATACTTGGAATAATAACAATACAAATTAAATTTCCAGGCTGACCATAGCCATTCAAAACACCGTGAGACATATCACCTTCAATATGAAAGAAAGGCTGAGCTATAAAGACCAATAAGAGAGGTGCAAGTAATGAACAAAAAACACCAATCAAATACAAGAAATATTTTTTCATACTATTCATTTCTCTATTTTATTCCACATATTTTTCAACATTTACAATCTTAACACTAAATTCACTTTGAATATAAAAAGACCACCTTTTAAAAAGTGATCTAGTTTATTCAAGTGTATTACTTAGACTCTGTTTTCTTGGCAGCTGCAGCCTTACGGTTGAAGCGATCAATACGTCCAGTCTTAGAGTTGAGATTGACCTTACCAGTGTAGAAAGAGTGGCAGTGTGAGCAAGTATCAACATTGATGCTCTTCTTGGTAGATCCAACTACAAATGAAGTTCCGCAAGTGGTGCAGGTGACTGTAGCCTGATAATAGGCTGGGTGAATGTCTTTTTTCATAAATGCTATATCCTCCCGGGTATTCGTTTCCAACGAATCCCTTAGCGGGAAGAATATAGGCTAATTCAGCAAAAAAATCAATAAGAAGACATAAATTTAAAGAAATCTTTTAGCTTCTATGTTTGGATTTAGTGCTATTTTCTATTTTCAAAAGAAAACAATGCTTTACCATTCGATTCAAAAATAATAGTTATTCCAAATAAAGACAATCAAGCACTATTAAAAACTAAGTTTTAAATGTTTTATACTCGCAACAAAAGAAACAAAATAATAAAGTTGAATTATATAACCATAAAAAAGATATACTCTAGAACTGAACTCACAATTGATACTCTATCATTATTAACTTTAATAATAACTTTGATTGTTTCAAAAATATATCCGTTTGCTATCGAGATTACATACCATAACGAAGACTATTGAAAATAAAGCGTAAAAACAAAGAATAATACAAAGTAAAAATTAGTTTTCTTCATCACTGCTTCCATTATCAATCACTTCTCTGAGCCCTTGTCGGTAGAATCAGTGAACTCTATTGATGGATAACCACTAGCCATTGTGTTTTTGAGTGACTCATACACTTCTCTAGTGTTTTTCAAATGGTCGGGTTGATGTCTTTTATCGTTCTTGGTTTTAATTTGAAGCACAGAGTCATGATTCATTATCTTGATTTCAACTATCTCATCAACATCGATTATATCCTTGCCATCATAATTGTTAATGATAATCTGATCATTAGATAACTCTATAGGTGCTAAGTTTAGATTATGGTTATTCCATCTTGTTTCCTTGACCAACAGAAAGAAAATTACAACTGAAATGATTAAGGTCAATATAATAATGGCAAGGCCGAGATATATCCTGTCGATATGCATGTGCTCTATCATCATGAAGAAATCCAAGGCGTATTCTCTCGGCCAGGCTATAACGAATATAGCCAAGGCCAGTCCCACCATCCATATAATTGCTTCGCTTATGATGACCTCTTTTATAACGGATTCTTTCTTCCTTATAGCTTTTATCATATTACTACTCCTTCAATTCACCATTTTTAAAATTGATTACTTATTTTCAAAAGCAGTTTCCTAAGTTTACCATATGCTAGAGGCTATAACTTTGCTTTTTATTTTATTTTTTTAAACTCGTGATCTATCGATTTAAATACATCAATAACATACATAAAATTAAATGATATTTATCTTCCTATTACCACTTTTTTCTTTAAGATTCGATTTGATTTGAAGCCCGTTATGCTTTTAATATCCATAATGCTACCACAGATCATATTTGTCAAAACTTTGTGTGTTAATCTAAATTGAAAATGCAACAATTAAGTAAGACTTGTCAATTTTACTTTTTCAACTAACATAAATTTTATTTTTTATCACAGCGTTAGAAAGTAATCGTGTTTCCTCTCGCACCCTACTATGTATGCGTGTTTTTTATCAATTCATTTGTCTTGCTATTGTGTTTTTTATCGCACCCTTAAATAGCTATCGTGTTTGTAGTCATACGTAACCGCATAGTTTGGCACGTGTTGGCTTTTGTTTTTAACGACGAACACAAACTCGAAGCAAAAGAAAAAAGCCCACAAAACGCCTAAAATAGGCAGAATATGAGCTGATTTTACGTATTTTTTGTTAAATAATAAATAAAAAAGGTCTGATAACATTGTATCAAACCTATGCTTTCTATATGGCAAAGATGAACTATTTTGATACAAGGTTGCACACCCCTATTTTAAGGAATCTATCATCTGTGCTAGTTTCTTTCTTTGCTCAGGATCTAAATCCTTTATTTTTTCTTCAAGTGACTTCTTACTTGATGCCTCAGGTGGAGTTGTTTTAGTCAAAGTAATTTTATCGCCTTCAACAACAACTTCTACATATTCACCTGATTTGAAACCAGCTTCTTCTAACCATTTTCCTTTTAATAAGATTGTAGGCACTGGAGTATAATTTCCTCCGCCCATTGATTGTTCATATACTTTTAATTTTCTGTCCATTATTAACTGCACCTCTTTTCTCGTTAATACTATACCCACATCGTTAATAATTTGTTAACGAGGATGCACAACAAAAAACCAGCCTTTCGACTGGTGTTAATTTTACTAAACCTTTTTATATATCAATTTTCAACGCTAATGCTTTTATTCTTTTTCTTTTGTATATTAAAAAGCAGAGCAATTAAGCATACAACAAAGACTGCTATGGAAATTATCTGGGATGTAGATAAAGGACCAATAAACCCTCTATACCAATCCCCTCTAAAAAACTCCAAAACAAATCTAATGATTGAATACAGCATTAAATATGAAATCAATGTTTTTCTTCCGGAAATTATTTTTTTATTAAACAAAAATAAAAGTAGGAAAAAAATAATAAAATTACATCCTGATTCTATTAATTGTACAGGAAATCTTAGTACACCAGAACAGCCAGGAACTGGTGAGTATTTCAAGTCAATACCGAAAGTTGATTCTATTCCGTAGCAACATCCAGAAAGGAAACATCCTATTCTTCCAAATCCATGAAACAATGGTATGCACAGAGCACCTATTCCAATGTATGGATCTAAATCCAATTTCTTTTTTCGCATGTATAAATAAGCCGAAAAAATACCACCAAGCAATCCGCCATAAAACACACTACCACCAAAAATAGAAGCTAAATTATTGATTATCGTTTTAAAGTTTGAAAAATTTTCAGGATTAGAAATAAAAGAAATTAACTGCTTGTACATTGTAATGGCATATAAAATATGGCCACCAGCAAATGCACCAATTGATCCGAATAAAAGAATATAGAGCATGAATACCTCATCATGCCCTATCTTCTTCGTGTATATCTGCTGAAAAATTAAAACAACAAATATTCCGGTTAAAACTGCAATAGTATACCAAGTAATTGTTTTACCAAATAAATTAATATTAGGTAGCATTACGCCCTATTTAAGCAGCGGCAATAGCTGCGCAGATTACAATGCAAATAAATCCAGTTAGGCCTACCACAGTTCCAATGATTCCTAAAACAAGACCTGCAACAGATAATCCATGGCCATTTCCAGTGGCTTTAGCTTTCTTCATTCCAAGTGCACCAAAAGCAATACCTAAAATTCCGAAAACCCAAGCAACATAGGTAACAAACGGAATAAATCCGCCAATAGTCGCAAGTAAACCCAATACTAATGCAGCTATAGACCAACCATTTCCTTTATTTTCCATAAAATCTAACCTCCATATCGTTTTAAACGTGCCCATTTTACCCAAGAAAAAAAAAAAAAAAATCAAGGCTTTTTTTAATATTTTTAACTTATATGTGAATTTCCAAAGTTTATGCAACGATACGTTGCACTTAGATTGAATATTAGATTGAGACCATCAAATATTTACATTTTTTGTTGCACTTACTTTGAAAAGTTACACAAAAAGATTAAAACAATGAGACTATTTCACCTTTATGTTCTATGGACTTGATTAATCCAGATCCATCAATAATTAAACGAAGTTCTTCTTTATTTAATTCTGCTTTACTTCCTTTCGTAGGCCACATAAACTTTTCGAGTAATGTCCTTCATAATTCGAATAGTTTGACTAGTTCGAATAAGGAGGTGCTATGTATTTAAATTCATATCCAGAAGATTTTAAAGTAAAACTCGTTAAAGAGTATCTTCACGGTAAAAAGAAAGTTGAAATTTGAGTATGATATTGCAAAATCCACTTTTGGTGTCTAGGTTTCTTAATATCAAAATCTAGTTTTAAAAGAATGGAAAATCGATGAGCCAAAAGTTTCAGAAGATGAAGCTTTTGTAGATATAAGACCAAGAGCGGCAACAGCAATAAGATCATCGGTAGTTCTAGGTTCTAAGGATATCGTTAGAATATTTGTTAATAGCTATGCGATTGTTTTGCGATATCACTAATTTATAAAGCTTTTTAAAGGCATTAAATTCAGTGATATCAGAATGAAATGTTTTTGCTGTGACAAAGGTATATGAAGATTCAAGAGGGTCGCTGGCGATGATTTTATACTTAAATAATGTACTGATCCATTAGCACTATTGACCTATCGTTTTTTTGTAGGACTATCGTCTTTTTATTGATACCTATCGTTTTCTTATAGCGACCTTTCGTTTTTTTATAAGAAAGCCTAATAAACAAAAAATCCTGGTCAATTGTTGCGTTTTTAGTGAAACACAGGTAAATGATGCCAATTTCTAATATAAAAGCCGTAAAAAATCTATAAAAAACAAAAAAAAAGGCTTGATACGCTATTTTCATTGTATCAAACCTAGGCTTTCTATATGGTGCTCCGTATAGGACTTGAACCTATGGCCCTCTGATTCGTAGTCAGATACTCTAAATCCAGCTGAGCTAACGGAGCATTTTGGAGGTTCCGGGCGGATTCGAACCGTCGATACGCGAGTTGCAGTCGCGGGGATTAAACCACTTTCTTACGGAACCAGGCCTTGAGATATTACCACATCTTTAAGCTGATTTAAAGTGGTTTATTGCAACTCGCAAAAAAATATTATACGAGCTTTTTAGGAAAAGAAAAGGGGAGAATAAAAAAACAGCCTTTTCAGGCTTATTTTTTCATGGTTGCTACTATTTATTATCGCCTCTTCCCATCGGGTCACCGAGGAATCCACCCTGTTGTTTCTTTGTAATTTCAGAAACTGCATTGCTAGAGACAGTATATCCATTTATTTGAATTTGCAATCACTAAAAAATATTGAAATTTCTATTTCGAGAAGAAAAATAATCGAAGTCAAAGAAAAAATATATGGATTATATGAAGGACAAGTTGATTCCTATATATTAATTTCTACATAAAAAAGAGCTGACCATAACTATAGCCAGCTCTAAAACGCTATCTAACACCAGAAAGGAGAGTGAATGTTAGACAATTATAACGAAACATCATGTGCAAAGAATGAAAGGGATATAATCGATGTTTCGCTGAAGGAGATAAGCATTAATCCTTCGATATAATTATATCAACTTTTAAGCAAAATATTATTGATATTTTGGGTATAAGATTAACTTTACCTTAATGTTATATATATGTCATCAGTGTCTTCCTGGACCAGGACAAAATCCACCACCATTACCATTTGAATAAGTATAACCATTCATAGTAATTGAATTGCTATCATTTCCAATCTTTAATATATAAACTCCATTGTTAGTAATATCAAGAGTAGAAGCAACTTTTTTATCAAAAAGAAACAATGTTATTCCAGTTTTATCTATCATATTTTCTTTTTTCCCTATTTAGTTTAATTCGGCTTCAAAGGTAAAGCACTGAAAAGAGTTAAGAATAACGAAACAACCTTAAATCTAATCTTTTTTATTGTGTGAAGCCTATTTCACAGCAATTATGTTAGATTTAGTGTAATTTCATCTACCATGGCACAATTTGTCAATATTTTTGCAAGGATTTTCAATTTTTAAACTTTATTACACATGAATAAACATTATTGGAAGCATTTAATTTGATAGTTCCTTTATGTAATTTAACTATTTCATTAACTACTGATAATCCTATTCCACTTCCTTCTATTTTTCCTCTAGCTTTATCATTTCTATAGAATCTTTCCAATAATAAATTAGGATTCTTTTCATCTATATCAGCATCATTGGATGTCTTTAATTCAACACCCTTTCCGACAATACGAACTTCAAAATTGATATAAGTCAAAGCATATTTATTAGCATTATCAATCAACAATGATAATAATTGAGAAATTAAATTCGTATTACCTTTAATATAGCAATTATCATCTACGAAATAATTGAATTTAATATTTCTAGATTCAAATATAACTTTAAATGGTTCAATCAAATCATTGGATAGTTTAGTCAAATCGACTTTCTCTTTTAAATCAACATTTTTGTCTTCTTCATCTAGCTTAGATAATAAAGTGAGATTATTAATCATGATAGTCAATTTCTTCACTTGCTTATCAATTGCCTGTGTTTCATCCAATGAATTATATTGTGCATCGATCAATTCATTGTTAGCCGATATGATAGTCAACGGAGTTTTTAATTCATGAGCTGCATTGGTGACAAATCTCTTTTGCTTATCATATGTTCTTTTAACAGGATTAAATACTATTTTGCTAAAAATGAAGACAATAATAAAAACAGCTATTATTCCAACTAAAGATATCCAGGTTCCCGTAAATACAAAGTATCTGATAGAACGCATCTCTTTAGTGCAATCTACGAACACTACTAATTTGAAATCATCTGTTATCTTTACTTTATATCTATATGCACCATAAAAGCCAATCATAGAATTGCTATCTATTGTTTCTTTAGCCATATCGATAGCTTCTTCTTTAGATACAGACGCAATCATCGATGTATCTACAGTAGGATTAGGATTAGAGTTTGTGAATTTAACAGAGAAAAATCTAGTCCAATAAGGAGTTTCTTTTGTGAACTCACCATGATCCTCTTGATGATTTAAATTGTCTTTGTTATTGTTACCATCAGTATTTTCTAAATTATCATCACCAAAATCAAGATCATCAAATTTACCATCATTATCGACGAGGACTGTCAAAACTTTGTCGATGTTATCAACTGTTTTATTATAATTTATTAAAGTAATCGTTCCAATTATCGCCATCAAAACAACAATGATAGATATCATTGCTACTGCGATAAATTTCCAGCGAAGTTTTTTAATCATTTTTCTGCGTACTTTCTAACCTATATCCAACACCTTTTCTTGTTACAATATTATAGTTAGATTCAATCTCATCCAATTTCTTTCTGAGAGTCGAAATGAAAACCCAAATAACTCCAATCTCAGTGTCACTAGAAATATCATAAATAGAATCCATTATTTTTTCACTTCCTAAATAAGAATTAGTGTTTCTGATCAAAACTTCCATAACTTTAAATTCTTTATTAGTTAATTTGATCGTTTTCTCAGCAGACATTTCATAAGTATTTGGATCCAAAGTCAAATTACCCACACTCATTGTAGTTATTTGATTTTGTCTTCTAGTCAAAGCTCTGATTCTCGCTAACAACTCCTTTGATTGGAAAGGTTTTGTCATATAATCATCAGCACCATTATCTAATCCTTCAACTTTATCATCAACCATGGATTTAGCAGTCAACAATAAAACGGGAACTGAGTTTCCATCTTTTCTAATCTTTTTTAATGTAGAAATTCCATCCAATCTAGGCATCATGATATCCATGATAACTAAATCATATGAATTTATATTCAAATAATCTAAAGCTTCAATTCCATCATTAGCACAATCGACAATATATCCATTCAAAACCAATATTTTATTTAGTACTTTGACTAAATCTAAATCATCTTCCACCAATAATATTTTCATAATTCAAACTCCTTTCGTATGCTATAAATAAAGTAATAAATAATCCTTAAGCGAATCTTAATTTAAAAGTGTAAACTAAAAGACAAACTTAAACACATAAAAACCTAGTCTACATTTCTCAATAATGATAATTAAATGCCAAATAAAACAAATGATTCATTTTACTTCCCTTTTCATAATACATATTACAATTCCTCATCTCCTTTATTTTACTATATATATTTAAGATTAGTAATATTTTTTAAACATGAGTTAAGAATTACGATAAAACAATTGTAATAAACTTGTAAAGAGAAAATAATACTTAAATAAAGATACTTTATATTTTGTTAAAATATTATTTTGTTAGAATATCCTAGGTTGAGCAGACTTATACGACATTATAAGGATGGAGCTTATGGGCAACAAAAACAACACTAAAATTGAAGGTGACAATCAACCTTTGAAGCTTAATTACAAAAGAACTTTTTTAATCGGATTTGCTTTCTTTGGAATCTTGTTGTTGTGGCAAGTCTATGATTCTTGGACACCGACTTTCTTAACAGAATTGTTTAAGGAAACTATGGGAGCTAAAACTGAAGAAGAAGTTCAATACTTAGTTGGAATCATTATGGCTATGGATAATTTAGCAGCCTTAATAATGCTTCCAATCTTCGGCAAGTTATCCGATAAGACACATACGAAGATAGGAAAAAGAATGCCTTATATATTAGTAGGAACATTTATATGTGCGATAGCATTTCCGTTTATTCCTGTCTTATTTCATTATCACAGCTTAGTTGGAACTATCGTTATGATGTTAATAGTTGTTTTCTTTGCTATGATGTATAGAAATCCAGCTGTCGCTTTGATGCCTGATATAACTCCTAAGCCCTTGAGAAGCAAAGCTAATGGAATAATCAACATAATGGGTTACCTCGGTGGAGCTTGTGCTACATTGGTCGGACTCGTATTCGTTCTATCCGAATACTTGGGTGGATCGTCATCCAGCAGTGATTTATGGGCTACAAACCAAGCAAATATTTGGATTATAGAATCACCATTTTTAATAGCTTCCATCTTAATGATTATATCTGCACTTGTTTTATTCTTCACCATCGATGAAAACAAGTTAGAAAAACAATTGGAACCTGAAATGAAGAGAGGTGAAGAAGAAGCTGAAGTCGAAGGTAAAATAGCTGACGAGAATCAGATTATGAGTAAAGCTAATAAGACTATGCTTCTCTTAATCTTAGCAGCAGAGTTCTTCTGGTTCATGGCTGATAATGGAATCAGCACCTTCATGGGTAACTACACTCAATATCATTTGATGGCTAAAAGTAGTGGAAATATGATAAATACAATAGTCGGTGGTGCAGGAAGCGTAATCGGATTTGCTGTCGGTGGATTTATAGCTAGTAAGATTGGAAGAAAATGGACTGTTTCTTCTGGATTAATAGCAACAATAACTGCTTATGTCGTCTGGACTATCTTGACTTATGTCATTCCAATTGCCGAACCTGCTGCGGGTCAATATAATGCATTTCCTATTTATATTTACTTCATTTGGTTTATCAAAGGTGTTGGAATGTCATTTGTTCATGCTAATTCATTGCCTATGGTTTTGGAGTTATGCTCAGCAAAGAAGGTTGGAGCATTCACAGGTTATTATTATGCATCATCAATGGCTGCTCAAACAATCACACCTTGCTTATTAGGATTGTTACTTTTAGCTCCTGGATTTGATTTCTCAATTCTTCCGGTCTATGCTTTAATTTGTGCTGCAACATCTTTAGCTATCTTCATGTTTGTAAAAAACATCAAGACTAGTAAGACAAAAATAAAGACTGGAATAGAAGCTATAGGTGGAGACGATTAGTAGTCACCAACTAATTTCTATTTAAATTATCAGTAAAAAGAAAAAAAAAAAAAAAAACAGCTACATGGTTTAAATTCATGTAGCTGTTTTATATTAGTCTCTCGATCCCATAGGGCCAATTTTTTCGAGAATTAATTTCTTAGCTTCGACTGGATTAGCCTTACCATGAGATTCCTTCATGACCTGACCGACCAAGTATCCTAAGCTTCTATCCTTACCATGATGCCAACCATCGACAACATCTTGATGGGTAGCAATAACTTGTTCAACAATAGGAAGAATAGTCGAAGTATCGCTGATTTGTTCAAATCCATGATCTTCAATAGATTTAGAAGGCTTCTCGCCTTTCAAGACCATATCATCGAGAACTGTCTTTCCTTGCTTGGAATTAATCTTTCCCGATTTGATTTCGTTAGCCAAATCGACTAGATCTCTTGGAGTAAACTTCAAGTTGTCGAGAGTCAACACATCGCTTTCCGCATCCTTTTCAGACTTATTGATATATGACATGACTCCAACCATGAATAAATTCCACAAAATCTTAGCATCCAATGGTTTCTCGGCCAAACATTTCTTGAAATAATAGACATTCTTCTTATCCAACATCAACTGCTCAGTTTGATAGTCATCTAATCCTAAGTCATGAAATTCTTTTCTAAACTCCCAAGGAAGTTCAGCCATATCGTCGATTGCGTTTTGAATAAACTTTTCAGACAAATCGATAGGCATGATATTAGGTTCACGGAAGTATTTATAATCGACAGCATTAGTCTTTTTACGTTCGAGAACCGTCTCTTGAAGTTTCTCATCGAAACGACGAGTTTCTTGTTCTACATGTCCACCAGATTCAATCAATTTCTTTTGACGCTCAATTTCAAAAGCGATTGCTTTTTCAACGTTTTGAACTGTGTTGATATTTTTGACCTCGACCTTAGTTCCTAAGACAGTCGATCCTTTAGGCTTGATAGAAACATTGGTATCACAACGCATAGAACCTTCATCCATACGACCATCTGAAATTCCTAGGAAAGTGACGATCTCACGAATTCCTTCAACATATTTTGCAGCCTCTTCTGCACATGTGATACAAGGCTCAGTAACAATTTCGAGAAGAGGAACACCACAGCGATTATAATCCTCCAAAGTCATTGTTGCTAAGTGAGTCTGTTTACAAGTATCTTCCTCCAAATGAGCTCTTTGAACATCAATTCTCTTTATAGTACCATCACGAAGAGTAACATCGAGATGACCATGAGAGACGATAGGATGGTCTTGTTGAGTAATCTGATAACCTTTAGGAAGATCGGGGTAAAAGTAATTCTTACGATCAAAGTAAAGAGTTCTATCGATATTCATATGAAGGGCTGTACCGAATTTTATTGCATATCTGACAGCTTCCATATTCACTACAGGCATTGTTCCAGGCATCGACAAATCATATAAGGATGTCTGTGAGTTAGGAGACATATGATAAGTATTAGGTGAAGCTGAGAACATCTTACTCTTAGTCTTCAACTGAACGTGGATTTCTATACCAATAACTACATCGTATTCCATGATTAGAATTCCTCCTTGATATGGAGATTCTTAAGCCCAGTAATCTCCTCTACTTCTTCACCTAAAGCTAAAACTTTATCATCTTCAAATATTCTTCCACTGATATTGATTCCATATGGAACATTTTGTTCGAGTCCCATAGGAAGAGTCAAGGAAGGCATTCCGCCGAAATTAGCTAAGGATAAATGGTTATCAGCAAACTCAGGTTTAGCATCCCATTTTGTGCTCAATTCATTCAAATGCTTAGGGATGAAAGGTGATGCAGGCAATACGAAATAATCATATGATTCAAGCATTTTGTTCAAAGCATTTACAATGACTCTTCTAGCCTTCTGAGCTCTTTGGAACAAATCATGTTGATTGACTGCCAACAAAGAATATGAACCTATGACAAATCTTCTTTTGATAAGATCAGAGAATCCTTTAGTACGAGCAGAAGTCATAAATTCTTGATAAGTCTTTGCTGACTCATCACCACTAGGACCATATCGCATTCCATCATATTGAGCATCATTTGCAGTTGCTTCGGAACAAGAGAGAATCATATATGTAGGATATAGGGCATCCAATAAATCAATTGGGAAATCATAATTTTCAACTACATATCCTCTTCCTTTCAATTCATCGAGAACTTTATAGAAAGACTCTTGTACATAAGGAGCACAAGCATCTACAACAGTCTTGAAATAGCAAATTTTCTTCAAGCTTTCCTTTCTTTCTACAGCTCCGATGTAATCCTTCTTAGGCTTTCTAGATGAAGACATATCCTTGTCATCATGTCCAGCCAAAGTAGAGGTTATCAATGCGCTGTCCCAAACACAGCGTGTAAAGTATCCAACTGTATCCATTGAGCAGGCAAAAGGAAGAAGACCATAACGAGATATCAATCCCCAAGTAGGTTTAAATCCGACTAATCCGGCATGAGATGCAGGTTTTCTTACAGAGTCACCAGTATCGCTTCCCAAAGCAAAAGGAGCATCTCCTTTAGCGACAGCAGCAGCAGAGCCACATGAAGATCCACCAATCATTCTAGAATGATCGTAAGGATTGCAGGTAGTTCCTTTATGACCGGAAGTACCAGTTCCACCCATTGCCAATTCATCAAGTGTAGTCTTTGCAACCATTACTGCACCTGCACGAGATAATCTACGAATTACTTCAGCATCGAATAAAGGAACATATCCATTTAGAATATTTGATGATGCAGTGGTTTCAATTCCCTTGGTAGAATAATTATCCTTAGCCAAATAAGGAATACCTTCCAAATAATCTAAAGCATCGACTTTCTTTATCGATTTAGCTTTCTTTATAGCTTTATCAAAAGCTTTTGCTTCGTAAGAGTTGCAATCATCTCTATTGATTCTTTCGATTGCTTCGTTGACCAAGTCCAAACTAGTAACTTCGCCATTCATCAAAGCAATATGAATCTCTCTAATAGTTTTATCCAAATATTTTGTTGCCATAACTATACTCCCTCATCCTCGCCATTCTTTTCGCCGTGAGCGACAACACGAGGAACTTTGATTTGCTTTCCAAGCTTGGCATTCGAATTCATCAAAGTAGCTTCCTCTCCAATAGGTGCCTCAGGAACATCGACACGAAGATCTTTGTCCTTTTGATGCATCTTGTAAGGGAATGTCATAGGTTCGGCATCATCGACACCAGGAATTCCTTTCAAGAACTCCATTTGGTCGATAATGGTATCAAACTCTTCAGCGATAAGTACATCTTGTCCTTGAGACAATTTAAACATCAAGTTTCCTGCACATTCGTTGATAACTTTTACTGTAGGTTTCTCCATATTTATCTCCTCATTATTATTACCAGTCGATAAAACCTCTCTATCATAAACCTTTTTTAGAGGTAAATAACCGGTAAATATATATAAAGAACCTATTTATATATAAATTTATCATCAATTTTTAATATCTATCGCCAGTATCATTACCAGTTCCAGTCAACCCTGCGTCCTTCTGAGCTTGTTTTATCAAATCGTTGAGCTCGTCTTCTTTAATTATTCTCAATTCCAATTCGACTGCTTTAGTATATTTAGATCCTGCATCTTCACCAACAATTACAAAATCAGTCTTTTTAGATACAGAGCCAGCTGAAACACCACCTAATTTTTCTATTTCTTTAGTCACTTGATCACGAGGTTTAGACAAGGAACCAGTCAATACAAATTTCTTTCCTTTAAAGAAATTGTCTTTTACAGGTTTAACTATATTCTTAAGAATAAAGTTAACACCGTCTTCTCTTAATTTTTCAATACAATTTCTATTGATTTCATCTTTGAAGAAATCGTATATTCCTTGAGCTGTCTTAAGACCAATGTCGGGAAGATTTGCTATTTCATCCACTTTGGACATCATCAACTTGTCCAAAGTTTCAAAGTGATTTGCTAATACTATAGCTGTCTTCTTTCCTACTAATGGAATTCCTAATGACGATATCAGCATAGGTAAATCGTTGGATTTTGATTTCTCAACTGCTTTTAAAATCTTATCCACTGATTTCTCACCCATTCCATCAAGATTCTCAATTTCATCCTTATGATCTTTTAAATGATAAACATCTGGTATCTCAGTCAAAATATGTTCGTTGAATAACTGCTCGACTAAGACATCACCTAAACCATCGATATCCATTCCAGCATCAGATACAAAATAGAGAAGCTTATTTATTTTTCTTGAAGGGCAGTGAATATTTTTACAGTATGTCTGTATTCCGTCTTTGATTAAAGGCTCATGACAGAATGGACAATTCTTATCGAATCTATATGGAACTGTACCGGCTGGTCTTCTATTCAATATAACTTCTCCAACCTCAGGAATGACGTCACCTGCTTTATGCAAAGTGACATAGTCACCAATTCTAATATCTTTATCTGCACAGTAATCTTCATTATTTAAAGTTGCTCTAGAAATTGTAGATCCTGCCAACAACACGGGTTGTAAAACTGCAGTAGGGGTAACTCTTCCCGTTCTTCCGACAGACATCACTATATCCAAGACTTGAGTCGAAACTACTTCTGGTGGGAATTTATATGCTATCTCCCATTTAGGTGTCTTTGCTGTATATCCAATCGACGGATAAAGCTCCATATCATCCACTTTTATAACCAAGCCATCGATATCATAATCTAAAGTAGGTCTCTTCTGTGCATATTCATCAACATATTGAAGAACTTCATCGATTCCATACACAACCCTTCTTTCTGGATTTGTTCTAAAGCCTAACTTAGTCAATTGATTTAGACCATCACTATGATATCTATATCCAAATTGAGGTGCTAATGGCCAATAGTACCACCAAGCGTTTAGCCCTCTCTTCGCAGTAATAGCACTATCTAATTGCCTCAATGAACCTGCAGCTGCATTTCTAGCATTAGCAAACAACGATTCACCATTTTTAGATCTTTCCTCATTAGCCTTCTTCAAAGAAGCTTTAGGCATATAGACTTCTCCTCTAACTTCCAAATCTCTTAATTCCGGAATGTCCAAAGGTATGGATCTAATAGTTCTAACATTGTTTGTGACATCCTCTCCGATAGATCCATCACCTCTGGTAGATCCTTGAATTAATCGACCTTCATGGTAGTTCAAATTACAGGCCAATCCATCGATCTTGACTTCACAGCAATATCTAACTTTATCTAAGCCTGTCATCTTTCTAATGGATCTGTCCCATTCTTTCAATTCATCCAAAGAAAAGACATCTGAAATAGAAAGCATAGGGACTGGATGGTTCACTTTTTTGAACTCTTTGCTTACCCAGCCACCGACTCTTGAAGTAGGCGAATTGACATCTTTTAAATCTGGTCTTTTGAATTCTAAATCCTGAAGTTCATTCATCAATGAATCAAATTCAGAATCTGGGATCTCAGACTGGTTTAAAACATAATACTGATATGAATATTTATTTAATAAATCCGTGAGTTCTTTAACTCTTTCTTTATCTTTATCTATCTCTGACATAGTATCAATTCCTCCTTAATATTATGAAACTTTTCTAAAGGCTTTGAAACCTTTGACCAATCTTTTTTCTCCATAAGGCTCGGGAAACTTAACTACAATAATGCTAGGTTCAACTTTTATTACTGTTCCAACACCGAAAGAAGAATGAGCAACCCTATCCCCAATCACATAAACTTCAGTCGCTGCCTTCTCCTTAGAAATGTTACTAGATGATGCTTTATAAACAACATTTTGAGTTTTAGGCATGCTATATGAATTAGATTTAGAACTATTAGAAGAAAAGTATCCGTTATATTTTGAATAATGCTTATTATCATTACTATAGCTATTAGATTTATAAAATCCTCTTCCACCTCCATTATATAAATCATTTGAATTGCTGGGTTTAGGGGCTTCTTGATTAAATCCAATCTCTTTAACAAATTGAGAAGGGATATTGTATCCTTTAGTAGCAAAGGAATATCCACCTTGTGAAGATAAGAAAAGTTGTTTTTTAGCTCTAGTAATGGCTACATAACATAATCTTCTCTCTTCTTCAATTCCTTTATTTCCTCTCTCTATAGCATGTCCAGTTGGAAAAATATTCTCATCCAAGCAAACCACAAACACATATGGAAATTCCAAACCTTTAGAGACATGTGCAGTCATCAATAATACTTTATTGTTATCTTTGATTTCATCTTGAGCACTTTGAAGAGCAGCATCGATCAAGAATTCTTCTAGTGAATTTTCTAATAAGTTTCCTTCTTCATCAAAATTATCACTCTCCATGTAATTTCCGAGCAATCCAATTAAAGTACGAACGTTTTTCATCCTAGTATTCTGCTCGTTAGTATCCAAACTATTCTTGTCTTCTTTTGTATCTATATCATTAACATATTTTTTAAAGCCAATATTATTGAGATAGTGATCGATCACATCTTTTACTTCTTCAGGTTTAGCTTCCTTTAATTGATTGACCGTTTCATCATAAACTGTTTTAAATTCTGTAAGTCTATCGATTAAAGTAGGCTTTAAAGGAATCTCATCTAGATTTTCTATACATATTTCAAAGTTACTCTTTCCCAATCTGTTTGCTGTTTCTTTTATAATCTCATAAGAAACTGCTCCTATTCCTCTACTAGGGGCTTTCAAAACTCTAAAGAATGAATAATCATCTTTAGGATTTACTAATAGCTTCATATAGGCCAAAGCATCTTTGACTTCAGCACGGTCGTAGAATTTAAGGCCACCATAAACAGCGTATGGGATTTTATTTCTAGTCAATGCATGTTCGAAAGGTTGAGATAGATAGTTAGATCTATAAATAATGACTATATCTTTATATTCGACACCATTTCTGTGTAACTCGAGTATTTTATTAATTACCAAACTAGCTTCGTTATCACTAGAATTACAAGGAGTAAATGTTACATCCTTTCCCTCCTCTTCATTAAAAGCTCTCAGGCTATTATCCAATCTGTTGGAATTGAATTTTATCAGCATATTAGCCTTATCCAAGATTTGTTGAGTAGATCTGTAATTCAAATCCAAAGTCACTGTTTGTAAATCAGGAAAATCCTTAGGTAATGAATTTTGAATCAAATTACTATCAGCTCCACGCCATGTATAAATAGTCTGGTCTGGATCACCAACAACTGTCAATGATGTATGACTAGACAGCAAATGCTTAACAAGCTTATACTGAACTGTATCAGTATCCTGGAATTCATCGATCAGATAAGCGTCAAATTTTCTATGCCATCTCTCTCTTACCTCAGGATAATCATCCAAGATTTTTGCTGTATACATCAAAAGATCATCAAAATCCAACGAGTTATTCTTTTTTAGCAAGCTTTGATATTTCTTATAGCAATCAATGATTTCTTTTGGATTAGCTGCACCGAATGAAGGAAGCATGCTTTCATTAACTTCATCGGGAAAAATGCCTTTGTTCTTAAAAAATCCAATCTTTTTTGTGATGTCAGATCTTATATCTTTATCATCTGGAATATGTAAATCTAAAAAGACATGTTTAAACAACTCTTTTTGCATTTCATCATCAGCTACACTAAACTGAGAATTGAAGTCTTTTAAAAGTGCACATTCTCTTCTTAAGAATCTATAACAAAAGCCGTGGAAAGTTGCTATCAATGGTCTATGAACAGTTAATGGAGTGCCATTATCTTTCATAATCTTGTCGACTCTTTCTTCCATTTCCTTAGCCACTTTATTGGTGAATGTAATAGCCACAATTCTAGATGGATTTATTTCATTCTCAGAAATCAAATAAGCTATACGATAAGTCAAAACTCGTGTCTTACCAGTACCAGCACCAGCGACAATTCTCAAATGTCTAGCAGTCGAACAGCACGCCTCATATTGGCGTTCATTTAATAAGCCTTTAAAATCAATTCCCATATGTTAAAACCAGCTGTGAAATTATATCAAAAAAACAAGCCTTTTTGATTTTGATAAGGCTATTATCTAAAATGAAAATGAAAAAATGGTTTTCAGTCATTATTTAAGCTATAATTCATTATTTACAACTTACCAACAATAGTAGCATTGCTAAGTTGAAAAAGGTCAACACAGATACTACTTAATCGTAATTCCAAAGATTAGAGCAATACTCGGATAAATCATCCATCGGTTTCTTATAAATGTCCTTATTATTAGACATTAAATAATCGAACATATTCATTTTCTCTTCAAAATAGATGTTGTTGAGCGGAAAACCACCTGACAATTTTAAATTATCGACTGTTTTTTGATTAGCTAAAAATAGGCTATCTTTTTCAAATGATTGAACCATTATTTTAGCTTTACAAGACACTAAACTTCTAGCACAGTCGATAGAAGAACCGGTCTTTTGAAACAAAATTGAATTTTGATAATTTGGGCCATAAATAGTAGACAACAACTTTTGTCTATAATTTATAGAAGAGCCATTGGAATCTATATTTTCATTAAATTCTCTAATATCAGTTATAGGAGAAATCAAAGCAATTCCTTTGTAATCTATATTCAAGCTTTCATTTCCAAACAAGGATTGAAATGCTGGAGAATAATTTAATGCAAAGCTCAGCATTCCAAGTTGAGCACCAAATCCAGAACATAAAAGTCCTATTCCTTTATAAGGAGAACCTAAATCTTTGAAATTAAATTTCGTCCATTTGAGAGCTAGATAAATATCTTCCATCACTGCTTTAATACTTCCGATATTTCCTGAGACTAATGAAGGTGCAACAATAGTAAAACCTCTCGAAGCTAATTCTTCTAAAAAATCCAAATCAAAAGAATTATCGTTAGATGACCAGATGTCGTGATGAATATAAAAAAGTACTTTATTTGTTTTGTCTTCCGGTCCGAAGAGCACGTGAAGATTTCTCACTCTATTACTTAGAGGAGCGTATTCGAAGGTATCTAATAAGACTTTGTTTCCCATATAGGTCCTCCTACATTAACTTCTACCTATATTTTAACAAAGTTGTTTATTTTGTTAATAGCAATATTTATTATATTTATTCAAATATTATAATTCTAATTCAGGACTTAAAATTTCTAAGGATAACCAAGGAATTTCTTCATGTGCTGATTCTTCTATTTCATTTATTGTAGTTTCATTATTTATAATTGCTGAACTAGTGAATTGTAATTGATTGATTTGATCTTGATCATATCCCAAATCAATCATTGTATTATTTATTTTATCTTTATCATCGTTTCTATAGAATTTAAACAATGAAATATAAACAAATTGATTAAAACTATTTATTGAAGATTGATAAATTATAGAAAGATCTCTTTCTGCTTGAATCATTTCTTTTACATTTTCCATCTCATCTATTAGACTACTGAATTTCTCGCTTTCTCCTCCATGATCATTCTCATCAGAATACACCATTAAATCATGGACTTTTCCAAATACTTCATACATGAGACGAAGACTAGAATCTAAGTGTGAATATCTTCTCATTTCAAGCATGATAAATACGATTTCATTCAATACTTTTATCTCAGTTTCTAGATTGCCATATTCTTTATTTTTATAAATTTTCTCTAATTCCTGTTTGCATTTATCAATCGTTTTAAGAAAGTCATCACCGATTGAAGTTATTAAATCATTCAATATGATAATGATAGCAATATCGGGAATGTCCAATTTAACAATCTTACGTGATAAATCAAATAAGACATAAGAATAATTAATTGCATCTAATATCAATTCTTTAGTCATTAATGAAGGTGAACTTAAATACTTTTTAAATCCTTTTTTATACTTCTTCATACAATACTCTCTAATAGATTTAATGATCATTAAAGAAAAATAATTGATGATATATTTATCTTTTTTATCGCTGATTTCACCCGTGAGATATATCATTCCATTTCGCCAATATTTCATAGCCGCAGTCAATTTTCCTTTGAATAAAATATCATGTCCTTTCACATATAAAGCGTAAGGATTCATAGCATCTAAAGAAAGAATATCATCAGCATATGAAGTCATCATCTTCATATCAGTTTCACTCATCATCTTATCAAGAGCCATATTCATGAAGTCAATCTTAGATTCGCTGAAGACTGAATAATGGTAACCACAATTTCTACATACAAATACTCCACTTGCTTTATCTAAGCAATCACATCTACAAAACAAACACTTTAAATTCATTATTATTTCCTGCCTTCTCTTACTTATGAAATTAAAAGTTTATTATTTCGCTCTTATTTATTGTTTTTTATCAATATCAGCACTCTTGTATAAATTATTTTGCTTGTAAATCAATTGTAAAGATTATTTTAAAATCTATTTATATCGACATAAGTTGTTATATTAATTTACCTTATATGAATATTAAATTTTAAGAATTCTTATTTTTTTTAGATAATATAATTGCTATTGAAAACTATGATGTTCAATTATCAATTTCCAACTCTCAAAGTTCAAAAATGGATTATAATAAATAAGTTATTTTAAAAATCGGGGTGCAACATGGTTAAGTACATTTTTGTCGTTGGTGGTGTTATCAGTGGTATAGGTAAGGGTATCACTGGATCATCCATCGGTATGTTGATGAAGTCTAGAGGATATGATGTCTTCATGCAAAAACTAGACCCATATCTCAATGTCGATCCTGGAACAATGAATCCTATTCAACATGGTGAAGTTTACGTAACTGAAGATGGTTTTGAAACTGATTTGGATTTAGGGCACTATGAAAGATTTACAGACACTGCTTTTGATCGTCGCTCTTCTGTAACTATGGGACAAATCTATTCAACGGTATTAGCCAAAGAAAGACATGGTGACTTCCAAGGACATACTGTCCAAGTTATTCCTCATATAACCAATGAAATAAAGTCTCGTTTCTTCCGTGAAGCCACACCTAATCCAAATAAAACGACTATTTGTATTATAGAAATCGGTGGAACTATTGGTGATATCGAATCTCAGCCTTTCTTCGAAGCTATTCGTCAATTCAAGCATGAAATAGGATATCAAAACGCTATAATCGTCTGTACTACACTAGTCCCATATATCAAAGCTAGCGGTGAACTAAAAACAAAGCCTACACAACAAGCTATACGTACTCTTCAATCCGTCGGATTAAGAGCAGATATTATTGCTTGTAGAAGTGAAGTTGCTTTGGATGATGAAATAAGAGACAAGATTTCATTGTTCTGTGACGTTCCTTCAAATCACGTCTTCGATAATGCGGATGTCCCTACCGTATATGAAGTTCCTCTAATCTTGGAAAAACAGGGAATAGCCAAAGCTATCCTTGAATCCTTAGGATTACAAGACAATGTAGTTCCTAATCATGTAAGATGGGATAAATTAGTAAAGAACATAATCTCCCCTGCTCATAGAGTATCAATCGCTATGGTAGGAAAATATATGGATTTACATGATTCTTATCTTTCTGTAGTCGAAGCTTTAAGACATGCCGGCGCAGCAAATAACACTAAAGTTGACATCAAGTGGATCGAATCTGAAACTTGCGAAACTGGAGATTTAAATCAAATATTTGATGGGGTGGATGGAGTCTTAATTCCTGGTGGATTTGGAAAGCGTGGAACGGAAGGTATGATCAATACCGTGAAGTATGTCCGTGAACATAACATTCCTTTCTTAGGTCTGTGTCTTGGAATGCAGATTGCTTCAATTGAATTTGCTCGTGATGTATTGGGATACACCGATGCAAACTCAACTGAATTAAATCCTGACACAAAGCATCCTGTTATCTATTTAATGCCCGATCAAATGGGTGTCGTAGATATGGGAGCTACCATGCGTTTAGGAGCATACCCTTGTGAATTGGCCAAAGGAAGCTTAGCTGAAAAGCTCTATAAGACTGATAATATTTCAGAAAGACATCGTCATCGTTATGAGTTTAACAACGCATATAAAGATGAATTCAAAGAACATGGAATGGATGTCTCCGGAATTTATCCTAAGAAAGGAATTGCAGAAATCATCGAGCTAAAAAATCATCCTTTCTTCATTGCAACTCAAGCACATCCTGAATTCAAATCTACTTTATTAAATCCTCATCCTTTATTTGTTGGATTTGTTAAAGCTAGCCACGAACATAAGAACCAAAGAAAATTAGCAGAGAAAAATAAAGCTCAATAATTTAAAAGGTCACTTCGGTGGCCTTTTAAAAATCCCAAGAATCATAAATATAAAGTCTAGCTTTAATGTGTTATCATTTAAAAGTTAGAGTGCAAAAACAATTTAACGTTAATTCCCGAATAATTCTATCTACATCGATTCCCTAAATTCCCAAAACAT
>ERZ1031719.287-NODE-287-length-23255-cov-8.514569_pt1 | contig 23255 bp, 24 predicted proteins | sample MGYA00516702_ERZ1031719 | MGnify/ENA primary metagenome ERZ1031719 (study PRJEB33719, sample SAMN04261227) | wastewater metagenome | biome: rural village; feature: human; material: feces | host: Homo sapiens | place: El Salvador | collected 2013-01-07 ...
AAAATAAATTAAAAGTTTTAATAAATTTCCTTTCCCTTTTTCCTATTGATTTTCCCACGACTCGTCAAACAGTCGTTTTTCTTTTTTTAGGGGTATTTAGGAAGTTTAATCCACCCTATTCACATGTTCCATTTTTTAAGATATAATCAATATATGAATGATATTTTAAATAAAATTAAGGGAACAGTTGTCGTTTCAGTTCAAGCAATGCCATCAGAACCGTTGTACCAAGAAGAATGTATCAACGCTATGATGAAATCTGTTGTTACAGGCGGAGCCGGAGCATTAAGAGTTGCAGGAGCAAGAGATGTAAAAAATGCGAAAAAACTTTTCAATATTCCTGTCATTGGATTAACAAAACCAAATGTTATTCCACAAAATTGGAAAGAAATTGTTTACATCACACCGACAATCAAAGAAGTTATTGAACTTGTTAACGCAGGGGCTGATATTATTGCAACAGACGGAACTCAAAGAAAACGCCCTAATAGAGAGAAGTTAACAGATTTAATAAAATACATTCATATAAACAAAAGACTTGCAATGGCAGATATTGCAACACTTGAAGACGGGTTAAAAGCAAAAGAAGCTGGAGCAGATATTTTATCAACAACTCTTGCTGGATACACTTTAGAATCAGCAAATTCTCCAGCGAATGAACCTGATTTTGAACTTTTAAAGCAACTTGTAGAACAAACAAATTTACCAGTTGTATTAGAAGGAAGAATTTGGGAACCAGAACAAGTTGATAAAGCCTTTGAACTTGGAGCTCATTGTGTTGTTATTGGATCTGCAATTACTAGACCACAACTTATAACTAAAAGATTCGTATTCAGAAAAACAAAATAATTATATTTTTAGGGTAATAGAGGAGTTTGTAATGAAAAAAGCACTTGCATTAGATGTTGGCGGAACAAAAATTTATAATGCAATAATCAACGAAAACGGAGAAATTATTAGTGAAATAGAAAAACACTCAACTCCGAAAACCTATGAAGAAATCAAGCAAGTTTTCAGAGAAATAATCAAAAAACACGAAAAAGATGTTGACGTTATCGCTTTTTCAACTTGTGGAGCGGTGAATAACGAAAATACACAAATAATTGGTTCGACTGGCAATATTGCAAAAGGGTATCCAAATATGCCATTTAGAGAACTTTCAACAAAGCCTGTTTTTGTTGAAAACGATGCAAATTGTGCAGCTTGGGCTGAACACGAAATTGGCTCATCTAAAAATTGTGCAAACAGTATTATGTTAACTCTAGGTACAGGTGTTGGTGGAGGTTTCATAGTAAACAATCAACTACTAAAAGGGAAAAATGGTGCAGCTGGAGAAGTTCATTTTAAAATGTATTCAGACAAAAGGAGAAAATGCACTTGTGGCTCTTGGGATTGTTTTGAAATCTATACATCTGGAACAGGGTTAAGAATTACAGCTCAAGAAATGCTGAATAACCCAGAAGTAACAACCTATGACGTTATAGATGGAGTCAATGCAGGTGATTCAAAAATGTTAGAAGTTTATCATAGATGGGAAGATGATATAACTAACGGAATTATTGGATTAGCAAACATTTTTGACCCAGATTGTGTTGTATTATCAGGTTCTATGGCTCAGTTTGTCGAAACAGAAAAAATCGAGCAAAATGTAAATAAAGAAATCGTAACCACACCTACAAGAGTAGTTAAAGGCTCTGCGGGAAACTATTCAGGAATGATTGGGGCAGCTCTCTTAGCCTTTGAAAAAGGGGTAGTTTAATGGGAAAATCAAAAGCTAGGATATTCAGAAAAGGTATCAATGACCAAATACCAAGAATTAGCCGTGCTGATGCTATTTCTGAAACAGTTAAGCACCTTGAAACAAAAAATATAAATGATGCCAAAAACCTCATCACAATGTTTGGACTATCAGCAGAAGAAATTCTGGAAGCTGGTGGAAGTTACGAAGCTGTAATTGCAATAAAAAACATCCTTAATCAAGGTTAATAATGTTAAAAAAAATATTTCAAAAAACTATATTTTGGCTAAAGGCAGCAAGGCTTTATTCTGCACCAATAACACTGCTTAGCTGGCTTGTAATATTTGTTTTCGCTCTAAAACAGGGCGGAAATATTTTAGCAGGAATAATTTCACTCTTTGGAATAAGCCTCGTTCACCTTGCAACAAACCTTATTGATGATTATATTGATTATAAAGATTTGCAAAAAGAAAACAGATTTATAACTGCAGGTAGAGATTGTAAATGTGCATACATCCGTTCAGGAGAAGCTACAACGAAAGATTTACGCAACGTTATTTTAATCTTTCTATCCATTGCTGCATTTTGCGGAGGAATATTATTTTTCATGTCTGGATTTGCAGTCTTTTGGCTGGCACTAATTGCTCTTTTTATTGCTCTAAGCTATCCGCATTTATCAAGTAGGGGATTAGGCGACATTGCAGTAACTATTGCATATGGGCCATTGATGTTTGAAGGAGTTTTTTATGTTATGACCAAAAACTTCTCCCTAGATGCATTTATACTATCCATGATTTGTGTAATGTTTGTAAACACCATTTTATATTCCCATATGCTTATGGACTATGACGGAGATAAAAATGCAAATAAAACAACCCTTTGCACAAAATTTAAAAATAAAGATAACGCATTAAAATTGATATTATTTTTCTATGGATTTAGTTATATTTTATTGGGATTTTACATTTATAAAACAGGAAATTATTTATACCTGCTAAACTATATTACAATTCCACTTGTTATAGATTTGTATAACATGCTAAAAAAATATAACCAAAACCCAAAGAGTTTACCCAAAGTTCAGTTTTGGCATCAACCTCTAGAAAACTGGGATAAGGTCAAAACAACTTCTAATGCCCCATTTTACTTAAGGTTTTTCTTTGCAAGAAACATTTCAACAATTTTCATGCTTTTGACATGTATTGCGATAATTGCTCATTAAAAAATTTTATTCTATTTTAAATTTTTATAATTTTCTTTTGTACCTTGCGACAACTCGATTTTACCCTTTGAATCAAAGTAAAATTGACAAGCAGAATTATTTACATATATATAACAATTTTGCTCATTTATGTCGCATTCTCCCAACTTACGTATTTTAAAATTTGACCCAATATGATTTATTATTGCATGAATTTCAGGGAAAAAGTCTTTACTATTAGCAGGTACTAATACTGATGGATTTGTAATTAAAACATTGATAAAATCCTCGTTACTAAAACTATTACCTTCCTTACTATAAACTTCCCTATAAGTATCCATTAGAATTTGACAATTTTGTTGCTTTATTTTCACAATATTTGCTTGTTCTTGCTTTTTGACAGCCTTTAAAGATAAAAGCCTACTTAGACCTAAATAAATAGAAAAAACAATTAAAAAGACTACTATCGCAATTTTATTCCATTTATTATTTCTTTCAACTACCAATTCTATATCTTCATTTCTTTTAGTTGCATTTTTTAGAACCCATTTATTTGCTCTAAATCCTACAAATATAGAGAAAACAAGTAACCCAACAAGGAAAAGTTTCCAAGCGTAATAACCCCACATCATTGCAATCACAAAACTTCCTAAATTCTCACTAGGTCCAAAAATAATTATCAAAAAGAAACCCGCAACATACAGAAAAAGAGGAATAGCGACCGCTAATAGAGCAAACATTGTAAAGTATTCTACTTGGCAATTATTCCTGAAAGACCAAATAAATCCAAGAAAAGCAGCACCAAAATTAAATATTCCAAGTTTTTTATCTTTTTCCATGTGAAAATTATAGCATGAAATAAGAATGGCTAAAACTTTAATCTTTTAAAATAAGCTTCATCTGATAATGCCGTTTCTGTACAACCAATCCCCGCTTCAGACCAACTCTTATCTCCAGGACAATATTTGTAATAATCACTAGATGCAATATTGTCTAGAACATAAGTCACAGATTTTCCAAAAGGATGAACCCTGCCATCATCGGGGTTAAAAACCCAGAAAAATACATCTTGACCATATTTATTTGGACGCCCCTGTAATCCATTTATATCAACAAGGAGAACCGTATAACTCGTTGATGTCCAACCTCCAGCTGAACGATATTCATTGAGAGTTGCAAACCATAACAGCATTCCATCGGCTAAACAATATGGCGGCCATATAACTTTTTGAGCAGCAGCGTTACCAATGCTAGAATTTCCATAATAGTTCGTATATTTTCCCTCTGAAGCATTTTTAGGGACAGCACAACCACCATCCTTAAAATATTTTCTTAATAGACCATAATCTCTAGTTCCCATTAATTCCGCAACATCAACTTCATCAGCAACCATTCGCCCTATACCATTCTGAATAATAGAATTTGCACGCAACAATCTCGTACGCATTTCAATAGCCCTAGAATTGTGAATTAGCATAGGAATTGTTATAGCTGCAACAACACCAATAATACCGAGAGTAATCAAAACTTCAGCTAAAGTGAATGCTGATTTATAATATTTAAAATTCTGTTTCATATGAATAATATAGCAGAGTTTTTTGAAATTAGCAATCAATTTTATGTAATATAGCTCATATATCTTATTTATTATACATAGAAAATAGACTCTAAATACATATAATAAAGAAATGGACGACAGGGAATTGTTACTAAAACTAGGTAATAAAATAAGATATGAAAGAGTCCGCAGACACCTTTCGCAAGAGAAACTTGCAGAACTTGCGAATATGAACATGCGTACAATTAGCACGATTGAATGTGGCACAACAGATATAAAATTCACAACATTAAATAAAATTGCCGTTGCTCTTAATGTAGAACTCAAAAATCTTGTCGAATTTGTTTTATAAATAAGCATGGTTTTGGCATGGACTTTACTTCTGAAATCACAAATATTAAGAAATGTTAATTTGAATTATCATGCTACAAACCAATAAAATCAACTGTTTCCAAATTTATATATAATTCCTCAATACAAAAATAGCACTTTTTTATATACAAAATCCTTTATATATATGTAAGCGATTAGAAAACCACATGAGAAAAAAGGAGAATATATGGCGAGAGTATTAATTTCAATGCCTGAGGAATTTTTGAACAGAATTGACCAAGTTGCAGATGGAGAAAATCGTTCAAGAAGTGAATTAATTAGAGAGGCACTAAGGACTTACATTTACAAACAAAAAATCAAAGAATCAACAGGAGCGTTGCAAAATGCTAACTTGTTAGAGTCATTGTTGAGTTAATCTGCGGTAAGGAAAAAGGCGAAAGATTTGGGAAACTTTTATAGAAGCCCTTGAGGAATCAAGTGCTTCTATATTTTTGTATATTCATTTTTGTAACTCTTTTTATATTTGTTATATAATAAATCTGGATGAAATTATTAAAACCCAGAGGGAAATGGAAATGCAATTAGAATTTTTATACTCAAAAATACATAGAGCAACAGTTACAGATGCAAACCTTAACTATGTTGGCTCAATTACTATTGATGAAACACTTTTAAAAGCTGCAAATATTAGAGAATGGCAAAAAGTTGAAATCCTTGATGTTAACAATGGCGAAAGATTCCAAACTTACGTAATTAAAGGAAAAGCTGATTCTGGTCAAATTTGCTTAAACGGAGCAGCCGCAAGAAAAGTTCAACCAGGAGATAAAGTTATCATAGTAACTTATGGACAATTTGAAGAAAAAGAATTAGAAAACTTCAAACCAACAATCATTATTGTTGATGAAAACAATAAAATTATCGAAAAGAAATAAATGTAAAGATATTTTACATTCCAGATTTTATAAAAAAGGACCTTGAATTAGTAACAGTAAATAATTCGGTTCTTTTTTTTATACAAAAAATCAAATAAACATTTAATTATTAGAAAAATAATCAACAAAAATATCAGAAAACGATTTCAGTGCAAAACCTCTTTATATAATCTTTACACCGAAAAACTTGACCAAATCAGAAAAATTTTTTATTCTTGTAAAGTAATCTTTATTTAAATAAGAATAGATTTGAAAGACAGAAAAGAGGTATTATGACAGATTTCAAACACATGAGATTAGATGGTAAACAATTTACCAGGGACGAAATTAAATCTCTTATTAAAGAATACAACATCAGATTTATCAAACTTCAATTCGTTGATATCAATGGACAAGTTAAAAATATGTCTGTACCATCACAACAAATTGACAAAGTTTTAAATAACGAAATTATGTTAGATGGTTCTTCTATTAAAGGTTTCAGAAGTATTGAAACATCTGATATGTTCTTCCACCCAGACATCAATAGTTTTCAAATCTTGCCTTGGAGAAATAAAGAAGGTATTAACGCAGCAAGATTGATTTGTGACATTTATAACGCTGACGGAACACCATTTGAAGGTTGTCCAAGATGTAACTTAAAAAGAGTTATGGAAACAGCTGAAAAAATGGGCTTTTCAATGAACGTAGGACCTGAAGCAGAATTTTTCTTGTTCTCTAAAGATAAAGAAGGTAACGTAACAACAGACACTCAAGATAGTGCTGGATATTATGATGTTGGACCTGAAGACTTAGGCGAAGATGTTAGATCTGATATTGTTTTAACATTACAAGAAATGGGTTTTGACATTGAAGCTTCTCACCACGAAGTAGCTGATGGTCAACACGAAATCGATTTTAGATACGCCGATATTTTGACAGCAGCTGATAACGTTACAACTTTCAGAGTTGCAGTTAAAGCAGTTGCAGCTCAACACCACCTACACGCAACATTTATGCCAAAACCAATCTTCGGTATAAATGGTTCTGGTATGCACTGTAACATATCATTATTTAAAGATGGCAAAAACGCATTCTTTGATGAAAAAGCTGAATATCAGCTATCTGAAACTGCAAAATACGCAGTTGGTGGTATATTGAAACACGTAAAAAGCATCACTGCAATTACTAACCCTGTTGTAAACAGCTACAAACGACTTGTTCCTGGATACGAAGCACCTGTTTACTTGGCTTGGTCTTTAGCAAACAGAAGTGCATTAGTTCGAGTTCCTGCAAAACGTGGAATTTCAACTCGTGTAGAATTGAGATCTCCAGACCCATCTTGCAACCCATATTTGGCTTTTGCTGCAATCTTAGAAGCAGCTCTAGATGGTATCAGAAACAAAATTGATCCACCAGCTCCTGTTGAAAGCAATATCTACAAATTAACAACAAAAGAACGTAAAAAACAAAGAATTGATTCTCTTCCAGGAAGCTTGTATGAAGCTCTAGAACAAATGGATAAATCACTTGTTGCAAGAGCGGCGTTGGGTGATCACATATTCTCAGAATTTATGACTGCGAAGAAAAAAGAATGGGATTCATTCAGAACATATGTTTCTCAATGGGAACTTGATAAATACTTAGAAAGATACTAATTTAATTTCAAATCTATAAATATTTTGAGCCTCAATATGAGGCTCTTTTTTTATCTCAAACTAAGCCACTTGGGTTAAGTAAGATAACCTAATTTACAGATATTGAAAAATATGATATATTAGAACAATCGGTTAAGACTCACACCCGAGAGAATAAAAACTCTTAAAAGTTACAAACTTTTCGATGGTAAAGTTGCTTGCCGATATGTTTTGGGGAATGTTATGCCTATAAATTTTCTAAGGCAGCAATTTTCATATCCTTAAAATCAGGAGTTCTGCCTGTCCAGATTTGTTCTGCGGCAAGAGCTTGGTGAATGAACATATCAACTCCATTGATTGTTCTGTATCCATATTTTTGAGCAAGTTTGAGCAGAATCGTCTTTTTAGGGTTGTAAATAACATCATATACAACCGCTCCTTGTTTCAAAGTTCTCAGCTCATTTTCTTCCACAGGAGTAAAATCAGCCGCACGACCAAGCATTCCAATCGGAGTTGTATTTACAAGTAAATCAATATCTGACAAATCACGAATTCTTTCAATTTGATAAGTATTAAACTCAACATTCGGGAATGTTTTACGCAAATAATTCACTAATTCTAAACTATTTGGAACATTTCGAGTAAAAAGCTTTATTTCCTTCATTTGAGCTTGTGCAAGAGCAGTTATTGCAGCACGAGCAGCTCCACCAGTACCTAAAACACCAGCAACTTTACCACACAATGTCACATCTTCGGGAATTGCATTTCTAAACCCAAGAACATCGGTATTGTAACCTCTCATTTCTCTGGTTTGAGGGTCAATAACAACTGTATTTACTGCATTCACTATATCAGCAGAAGCATCAACTGAATCCAAAAACATAGTTATTGGTAACTTCAAAGGAATTGTGACATTAAAGCCTCTATAACCCTGTGATTTGAAAAATTTAACCCTATCTACAAGTGTTTCTGGAGGAGTCTCTAAAATTTCATAACTCGCCTTCAAACCTAAACTTTTAAACCCAGCCTCGTGAATAAAACTAGATAAAGAATGTCCCAAAGGATAACCAATCAAAGCATACTTTCTTGTTGGAGCATTCACGGCATCAGCCTCATAAGTTTGATTTGTCACAGACTGAGAGAAAGCTGGAACTTGTTCATTTACCACGTTCGGTCTAAAAAACGAACTATTTACTGAAACATCAAAACTATTTGAAAAAGATTGAGATGAATATACTTCAGGAGAAGTTTGTTCTAAATTGTTCTGCGGGGTTTCTGGTTCTTGAACAGAAGAACTTGAAAAAGATGAAGAAGAAGGCTGGTCATTCCAAGAATTTGAAGGTTCAACTACTCCATAAGACGACTGACCATATGTTTGTTGGCCATAAGAAGGTTGAACGGGTTGTTCATAAGATGGCTGAGCTGATTGTTCGTAAGATGGCTGAGTTTGCTGTTCGACTGTTTCAGAATAATTATTATTTGAATAAGTCGTAGTCCAAGTATTCTCAGATTGAGTAGGATTTGATTCAAAAGCTTGAGCTGATTCGTTTGAAGCTTGCTCAATAGGAGAAGAAGTCATATTTTCCTCTTCTTCCATTTGTTTTTTTAATTCAGTTAGGGTAATATTTATACCCTTAGCTTTCATTTCCTTGTATCTTGCCAACAACTCTTTACTTACAGCCATAAATCAAGCTCCTTCGTTATTCTTGCACTTGTTCTGGTTCTTTTTTATAACCGCATTTCATATTTGAACAAGCAATAACATCACCTTTTTTAAGAACTTTTTTGACTAAAAGACTTCCACAAGTTGGACATTTTTCAGCAGTTGGCTCATTCCAAAGAACAAAGTCACAATCTGGATATTTATCACAACCGTAGAATACCGTTCCTCGTTTTGATTTTCGTTCAACAATCGTACCTTTCCCACATTTTGGACAAGTTACACCAGTTGATTTTCTATAAGGTTTACGATGTTTACACTCTGGATTTGTGCATTCCATATATTTGCCATATGGTCCAAGTTTGAATACCATATCAGAACCACATTTTTCACATTTTTCTTCACAAACCTCTTTTGGTTTATCCGCAACTTCGCCAGATTGCTCTTCTTCCATCTCCTGCATTACATTCAAAGACATTGTCGTCTTACAATCAGGATAACCCGAACAACCCAAGAATTGAGAGCCTGTTTTACTCGTTCTTAATAGCATTGGCTTTCCGCAGTTTGGACACTTAATTTTTGTTTCAATATTAACTTTCTGTGCTGTTTTCATCACAGAATTAACATTTTCGATAAAAGGTTTGTAAAAATCTTCTAACACGACATTCCAAATAGCTTGTTTTTCCGCAATTTTATCCAACTTTTCTTCCATGCCAGCAGTGAATTGATAATCCATAATGTTAGGGAATTGCGAAACTAACTGTTTGCAAACAGTTTTACCCAAAAGCGTAGGATAAAGAGCCTTACTTTGATTTTTTTCTACGTATTTTCGAGTTTGAATAACCGTAATAATAGTAGCATAAGTTGATGGACGACCAATACCTTTATCCTCCAAAGCCTTGATTAATGAAGCTTCATTATATCTTGGAGGTGGTTGAGTAAAGTGTTGTTTTGGATTAACTTTTTGGCAAGCAACTAAATCACCTTTTTCCAAATCAGGAATTTTTGCATCCACAGATTCATTATTCCCTTCATTTCCATCGTCTTCTGTGTCATTGTAGAGCTTTAAAAAGCCGTCAAACATAATTTTACTTGTTCCAGCTTTCAACGTATAATCGCCAGAATTAATTTCAATAGTTTTGTTTGCAACTTCAGCAGGAGCCATTTGAGATGACATAAATTTTTCCCAAATAAGCTTATACAATTTGTATTGATCATTATCCAAATATTGTTTGATACTTTCTGGAGTTTTATCTGGATAAGAAGGTCTTATTGCTTCGTGAGCATCTTGTACATTTTGTTTACCTTTAACATAGACATTCGCCTTTTCTGGGTAATATTTTTCTCCATAATTTTGAAGGATAAAATCATGAGCCATATCTCTAGCATCATCAGAAACACGAACACTATCAGTTCTCATATATGTAATAAGACCGACAGGAGCTCCATCAATTTCTACCCCTTCATAAAGCTTTTGAGCAATTTGCATTGTACGAGATGCTCCAAATCCATATTTCGTACTTGCGGCACGTTGCATTGTAGAAGTAATAAACGGAGCTGTTGGTTTTCTTTTAGTTGTTTTCTTTGTAACTTTTTCTACCGTAAAACTAGTTGATGGATTTGTTAAAAATTCAACAATTTTATCTGCATCTTCTTTTGTTTTAATAGTTTTTTCAACAGCTTTACCCTTAATTTTAGATAACTCAGCTTCAAACTGCTTTCCTTCTTTATCCATTAGGGTATGAATAGTCCAATACTCTTGAGGAACAAATGCTTCAATTTCTTCTTCTCTTTCACAAACCATTCTAAGAGCAACAGACTGAACTCTACCAGCTGACAAATTTCGATTTCCAATTTGCTTCCACAAAACAGGACTCAATTTGAAACCTACAAGTTTATCAAGAATTTGACGAGTTTGTTGAGCTTGCACCATTTCCATATCAATAGAACGTGGATTTTCAATAGAATGTTTTACGGCTTTTGGCGTAATTTCATTAAAAACAACTCTTAAAATTTTATCATCAGGCACTTTCAAAACTTGGCGAACATGCCATGCAATAGCTTCTCCCTCACGGTCGGGGTCGGCTGCGAGATATATTTTATCCATTTTCTTCGCCAAATCATTTAATTTGGTTACGACTTTTTGTTTTCCTGGAATAATTTCAAATTTAGGAATAAAATGATTTTCAACATCAAAACCTAAATTTTGAGTTGCAGGGTCTTTTGTTGGCAAATTTCTAATATGCCCCATACTCGCTTCAATTGTATAACCATCACCCAAAATTTTCTTGATAGTTTTTGATTTTGCTGGTGATTCGACTATTACTAACGCTTTTTCTTTCTTCTTACTTGCCGTTGCCATTTATTTATTAACCTTCTTTTGAAACTTCTTCTTTATTTTCTTTATATTGAATTGATTCTTGCTTTTTACCTCTAGTAAATAATAATACTAAAGAAATAAGAAACTGAGCTATTTTGAAATCACTATATACCTTACTCAACGGTAATATAATTAAACCGATTATTAAAGCACAAATAATTGCAGGCTTTTTCTTTCCAAGAATATCCCATAACCTTTTTGCCATTAAAACAATAGTAACCACTAATATGAATAAAAACAAAAATAATAAGGAACCATATGAAAACACCTTGAAAATTTCGCCATCTGGTAATGCCGTCGTACCAATAAGGATAGAGTAAAAAAACAATAAAGCAAAAATTACCATGAGAATATTAATTTTAAAATATGGTAATCTACTCATCGGTTTATCAATGATAAATAAAGTATTTGCAATTTTCTCTAACTTTTCCAACAACATACTCTAAACCTTCTTATATCTATCCCCATTATACTGTTTTATTATCCCCTTAAGCTCCATTGTTGTCAAGTTCATAAGCAAATCATCCAACTTCAGCCCCGTCAAAGATAACAATTCATCTACTCCCTTTTCTTCAATTTGAAGATTGTCAAAAATCTTTTCTTCATCTGGAGTCAACATAGGTAGCGTTAATTGTTGTTGAGGATTTTCTCTTTTTATTTCCCAATTCAAAGCATTCAAAATATCTTCACTCTCCGTAACAATTGTTGCACCATTTTTGAGTAGTTTATAAATTCCTTCAGTATTCGGATTAGAAATCTCTCCAGGAATACACATCAATTCCCTTCCCTGCTCTAAAGTTAAATTTGCAGTAATCAATGCCCCACTTCTTAATGATGCTTCTGCAACAAGAGTTCCATAAGAAAGCCCTGACACAATTCTATTACGTTGAGGGAATCTGAATTTCATTGGCTCAAATGTTGGGTAATATTCACTCACCACAGCACCATAACCATTTTCAATATTTTGGTATAAAGTTTTATTGCTCGTCGGATAAATATAATCAAACCCACTAGCAATTACACCTATTGTTTTTAAATTATTTTCAATTGCTGCGGTATGAGCAACCGTATCTATTCCAGAAGCCAAACCAGAAACAACACAAATATCAGTATTGCCAAGTCCAGAAATTATTTTCTTTAAGTTATCCCTTGCATAAGTACTAGCTTTCCTTGAACCAACAACCGCAAGAGTTTTTTCTAAATTACACTCAAATAATTTGCCCTTGTAATACAAAACAGCTGGAGGATTTTCAATATTTTTCAACATTTTTGGATAATTTTCATCCTCAAGAGTTAAAAAGTTCACCCCACGAGTTTCCACATTTGTATAAGTTCTATCTATATCAACTTTATCACGATACTTTAGAAAATTTTCGGCTTTTTTAACACTCAAACCCTCAATATTTTTTAATTCGTTTAAATCAGCGTTGAATGCAAGCTCAATATTACCAAAGTAATTAAATAATCTTTGGATAAATTTACTGTCTATTTGTTCTATTGAAGAAAACGCAATCCAATACTTATTCTTCATTTGCCCCAATTTTCTTTTTTATAGAAGCTATCAAAGCATTAACTTTTGTTTTTTCTTCTTCTGGAATATCAAAATTCATATAGTCTTCCAAATATTCAACAGCATCTTCATAATCCCCTCTTGCCATAAATAATATCGCAACTTTTTTATAAGGGATAGAAAATTTATTATTTGTCGCAATTGCCTTTAAAAAGTTTGAAATAGCTTTATCAATCTCATCATTTGCTTGATATGCTTCTGCAAGATAGTAATAAATCCATTCATTATCTTGTTTAAACTCAAGAACATTTTCTAAATTTTCAATCGCAGAATCATAATTACCTAAGTCAAAATAGACTCTTGCCAAATCATAATATGCATCAAAGTTTTCAGGTTGTTGATCAAGTATAAATTCAAGCTCATCCACCGCCAAATCTCTTTTTGCATCTTCAATATAAAATCTTGCCAAATAGTGTCTGAAAATTAAATCTTCAGGCAACATATCGATTGCATAAGACAAAATATTTATACCTTCGCCTAATCTATGTTGTTTGTAATAAATATCTACCAAATTGATATAACATTGAGGAATCTTAGGATTTAACTCTATACACTTTAGGTAATTTTTCTCAGCTTTTTCATCATCACCTAAATTTGCATAGCAAAGTCCTAAATTGTTATAAATTTCTGCATTGGTTGGTTCTACTTCCAAAATAGAAGTAAACAAATCAATAGCACCATTCCAATCTTTTTTCTTGAAACATTCAATAGCTTTATCTAATTTTTCTTTCATAATCTCTATAACCCTAATGTCATATTATCATCTGAACCAGAACCAATATTTTTAATTACAGTTCTAGTATTACCTTGAGCATCAAAACTCTTAGGTTTCATTGTCATTTTAATTCTATCAGCAAAAATTGTTCTCACGCCTTGTGAGATACTTGAACGTCCAGTAAAATAAGCTTCATTTGGTTTTGAAGAACCTGCTGTTGAATATAATGTAACTTTAGGACCAGCGGCATAATAATCTTGGTACCAAATCCTTACATTTCCACTAGCATTAAAAATTGAACGCTTTTGATTATATTCTTGGTAAGCAGATTTTAATACAAGTTTTGAACCATCATCCATTATCGCATTTGACGTCGTATGACCATAAGCCGTCAAATTACCAGAAGCTGCTTCATAAACAAATCTATCAGCAAAAGATTCATTGTTTTCTTGTTTTACCCTTGCATTACCTGTCAAAACAAGACGTTTCAAATCGCCATTTTTATCAGTGGTAATTTGTGCAGAATTTGAAAACGTTTCAATTTCTTTATAGAACATTGTAACCGAACCAGTTGCAGTCATTACCCCAGTTTTTGTATCATATTCTTGAGTGTCAGAGTTAATAACAACAATCGGTTTTTTACCCTCAAACACTATTGATTGAGTGTCACCTTCAGCTCTAATTATCTTCGTAATTAGAGATACTTTTAAGATATTTGCTTTAACTTCTCTTTTTTTGTTTTTCTTTACTTCAAAAGCATAAGGTTTTTCATAAAAAGTAGCAGTATCGAGTTTTTGATCCTTTGTAATATTTACATCTGCACTATCACCAACAACTTTTAAATCATCAACAGTAACCTTTACATTCCCGTTGAATTTAATTTTATTATCAGCTTCATTATATGTTTGATTTTTTGATTCAATAATCAAATCAGACGCTTGAACTGCAAGCCCTGTCAACAACAAAGATGATACTAATATTGCAAATATCTTTTTCATACTACTTTTTATCCTCATAAACTTTAGATACGGTGTGACCAACTATTTTGAAACTACTATAATCTGGATTGATTATAATTTTATCTGCGGTAGATAACAATTCCCTACCCTTTTGAATTTTTATGTGACCTTCGGCAACAATCGGAGAATGCGAATTGAGCCAATGTAATTTATCTGCCTTTAAAGTAATTCCATCTTTCAAAGCAATAAATGTATCTGAATAAAGAGTTATATCACCCTCTTTAGAATTATAAGTGCCTTTTGAAGATTCAAAACTCATTGAAACTTCATTATCTTTATAAAAGTTACCTATAACTCCATTGAGCTGAGCAACACCATTAGCACTGTCCCATTTACCAGTATCACCGTAAATTTCCCAGTATTTCTGTTCTTCTTTTGTTTCGGTCAAAATTATCCCTTGAACAATGGCTTCTTGTTCATCACCTTGAGCTTGGACTTGTTTTCTATTGAAGTCATGAGTAATTACTCCAGCAGTAATAAATGCCCATGCCAGAATTCCAACTAAAACTAAGATTACAGCTATATAAGTACGTTTTTTCTTTTGAATGTTCTTCCAATTCATACTAAAAATTCTAGCACAAAATAAGAAAAGTGAATAGGACATACAAATTTCAAACGTTGATAAGGGTTTTGAAAATTCAATATTCTTAATAATTAGGCATAATATTTGATTTTGTAATATAATTACGAGTAAGGGATATACAGACTTAGAAAGAGGGAATGAACATGGCTTTAAGATACGACTGTGGAGAAATTATTACCGCAATGGTTACACCTATGGAAAAATCAGGTGCAATTGATTACGACAAAGTTGAAAAACTTGCAAAATATCTTATTGATAACGGTAGTGATGCAATCCTTGTTGCAGGAACAACAGGGGAATCTCCTACATTAACAAACGAAGAAGAAATTGAACTTGTAAGTACTGTAAAAAGAGCAGTAGCAAACAAGGCAAAAATCATATTAGGTGCAGGCTCTAATTCAACAGCATCTGCGGTTGAATACTCAAAATTCGCTCAAAAGGAAGAAGTTGACGCAATACTTTCAGTTGTACCTTATTACAACAAACCAAACCAAAGAGGAATGATTGAACATTTTTCTACTATTGCAAATTCAACAAATCTTCCAATCATCATATATAACATTCCATCAAGAACTGGAGTGAATATAGAACCAAAAACAGTTGCATATTTGGCTAATCAATTCAAAAATATTGTAGGTATCAAACAAAGTTTCCCTGATATGGATAAAATTACAGAGTTAAAAATGTTGTGTCCAGATGATTTTGCAATCTATTCTGGAGATGATAGCCTTACTCTTCCAATGCTATCTATTGGAGCTCACGGGGTAATTTCTGTTACTTCTCATTTATTTGGTTCAGAAATGAAATCTATGATTAGAAATTACAAAACAGGAGATGTAATTGCAGCTAGAAATATGCACAAAAAGCTTTATCCTGCATTTAGAGCTTTATTCTCAGCTCCAAACCCAACTCCAGCTAAAGCTGCATTGGCTTACAAAGGAATTATTAATGAATATGTAAGACTTCCACACGTAACTCTTACAGAAGAAGAAAAACTTTCATTGTTCAAAGTTCTTGACAATGTTAAAAAAGAATTAGGCGAGGAGGACTAATTCCTTTTTCGTTATTTGAATTTATAATCAAATATAAAATATAGTTGTAGATATAAAGAGGAAAAGAAATTGAAAAACAAACTTATTATGTTTTGGGTGATTGTAGCCATCGTAATTGCATCAATATTTACGATTTACAAAAAGCCAACAAAACTAGGACTTGATCTTGTTGGCGGTTCAAGAATTTTGCTTGAAGCTAGAACAACAGATACAGTAAGAACTATTACTCCTGACGTTATGAGCAGACTTCAAGTAGCAATAGAAAGCCGTGTAAATAAACTCGGGGTTTCTGAAACAAGTGTTGCTCAAGTTGGAGATAAAAGACTTTTAGTTGAAATTCCAAACGTTACAGATTTGAAAGAAGCAGAAGCTTATTTAGGTAAAACAGCACAATTGGAATTCAAAAAACCAGTATTTGATGCAAATCATCAACCAAAAAGAGATTCAAAAGGTTTATTGATGTGGGAACCAACTGGTTTGACAGGTGAAGATCTTAAATCCGCATCTATCGGAACAGACCAATCAGGTCAATGGACAGTTTCTCTTGAATTTAACGCATCAGGAGCTAACAAGTTCGCTGAATTAACTCAACAATTAGTTGGTCAACAAATGGCAATCTACTTTGATAATGAAGAAATCTCAGCACCAGTAATTAGAGAAGCAATCTTTGGTGGCAGAGCTGAAATCTCTGGAGGTAGCAGCGGGTTCCAATACGAAGAAGCTCAAAAAATGGTTAACTTGTTGAATGCAGGTGCTTTACCTGTTCCTTCTGAAATCATTCAAGAAAACACTGTTGGACCTACTCTTGGTTCTGATAGTATTGAAAAATCAAAATTCGCAGCTATCATCGGTATTGGATTTGTAATGCTATTTATGATATACGCTTACAGACTTCCTGGAGCGATTGCTGACGTTGCTCTTATTGTTTACGGATTAATCTTGTTTGCATTATTCAAGGCTATCCCTGTAACATTAACCCTTGCTGGTATCGCTGGTTTCATCCTATCAGTAGGTATGGCAGTTGATGCTAACATCTTGATTTTTGAAAGAACAAAAGAAGAATTGAAAGCTGGAAGAAACTTGTTCACTGCAATTAATACTGGTTTTGACAGAGCATTTACAAGTATCTTCGATTCAAATATGACAACAATCCTTACCTGTGTAATCTTGTATTTCTTAGGTACAAGCGTTGTTAAAGGTTTTGCTTTAACACTTGCAATAGGTGTTCTTGTTTCAATGTTTACAGCAATTACAGTTACTAAAAACTTCATGCACTTAATCTTCGGTACTGGAGAATTAAAATACCCTGCATTGTTCGGTTTATCTAAAAATGAAATCGGTAAGGGTTATGAAGTTACAGAAACAAAACGTGAAAAAGCTCGTTTTGGTATTTTAGACTAAGAAAGTATGAGGTAAATATAAAATGTTTAATTTCAAGAAAAATGGAGTACACGTAGTTAAATACAGAGTACTATGGATGTGTCTCTCTGCGTTGCTATTAATTCCAGGAATTATAGCAATGATATATTCAATGATTACATACCCAACTCACTCTCCAATGAAGGTTGGTATTGATTATACAGGTGGAACAATTCTTCAATATGGTGTTCCAGAAGCAGTTTCAAGTGATGACCTTGCAAAAACAAGAGAAGACCTTGATAATATTGGGGTTACAAACACATACCTACAAGTATTGAATGTTAACCCAACAACAGAAAATAATAATATTAAATCTATTATTTCTATCAGAACAAAATTTATTGATGAAGGTTCTGACTTATCTAACCAAATCTCAACAACAATCAAAAAAGAATACAAAAATGCAGAACTTGTTCAAGTTTCATCAGTTGGTCCAACTCTTGGAAATGAATTATTCAAAATGTCTATCATTGCATTGTTATTAGCAATTGTTGGTATGATTGTTTATATTTCATTTAGATTTAAATTAGAATACGCAATTGCAGCAATTTTAGGTTTGGTACACGACGTATTATTCGTAATGGGTGTGTTCTCAATCCTTGGTATTTTCTGTAACGTGCAAATTGACGGGTTGTTCTTAACAGCAATTCTGACATTGATTGGTTTCTCTATCAACGATACAATCGTAACTTTCGACCGTATCAGAGAGAACTTAAGATATTATGGCAAGAAAATGACATTTGGAGAAATCGTTGATGCTTCTGTTAACCAAACTTTAACAAGAAGTGTAAACACTTCATTAACAGCATTCATCACTCTAGCAGCATTATACTTCTTTGGTGGTGTTACAACTAAAGATTTCGTTCTAGCAATGATGATTGGTGTAGTTGTTGGTACTTATTCTAGTATCTTCTTCTGTTCAATGTTAGTTGATTTCTGGGAAGAAAAGAAAGGTCAACCAAAACACATGGCTGTTGAAGGTTAATAATTTTATAAAAAATTCAAAAACAAAAAGACGAATATATTCTATTCGTCTTTTTTGTTTTGTGTTTGTTTTCATCTCTAAGTGTAAACTTAGCTCTGCTCATTATGAGAGAATGCGATTTGCACATAAATTATATGTATAAACAAAAATATTGTTGCATTATTAGCGTATAATGCTAAAATAGTTGTGAAGAAATTTATTTTCTCAAAAGGCTTATATTAGCGATTAGACGGGGAGGTAGTGCATGATAAGCTCTTTTATTTCTTCTCATAGTGTTTTAGTATCTGCAAGTTTGTTGATTCTTGCGTATATTTTTATTGCACTTGAGAGAATTCCAAAAGTTACAATTGCATTGCTTGGTGGAGCTTTAACTATTGTATTGGGGTTGGTTAGCCAAACAAAAGCGTTGGGGGATGGTATAAATCCTCATTATTTTATCAATTTTATTGATTTTAATGTAATCTTTTTACTCGTTTCAATGATGGTAATTGTGTCCATTACTACAAGAAGTGGTGTTTTTAATTGGATTGCAAATGAGCTTTTAAAATTTACAAAAGGTCATCCTGTAAAGGTCCTTTGTGCTTTAGGTTTGTTCACTGCTGTAACAAGTGCTTTTTTGGATAACGTTACAACTGTAATTTTGATTATGCCAATTACTTTTGCAATTGCTAAAAAGCTTGATATTGATCCAATTCCATTTTTATTAACTGAAATTTTTTCATCTAATATCGGAGGAACAGCAACATTAATTGGTGACCCGCCAAACATTATTATTGGTAGTGCTGGAGGGTTGTCTTTCATTGATTTTATAAAAGAATTAACTCCCGTAATTTTGGTTATTATGTGTGTTGTTCTTACGATTTTGGCATTTATTTTCAGAAAGAAACTTCACGCATCGCAAGATAAGATGGATGAAGTTGCGAAAATCGATAATTCTCATACCATTACAGATAAAGCTTTGATGATTCGTTCAACCCTAATTTTGGCATTTGTGATTTTAGGATTTATGTTGCACGATGTCACTCATATTGAAACTTGCGTAGTTGCTATGTTAGGTGCAAGTATCTTGTTGATTTTTGAAAAGCCTAATGAAATATTGCAAGATGTTGAGTGGAACACAATATTTTTCTTTATTGGTTTATTTATAATTATTGGAGGCTTAGAAGCTTCTGGCGGTATAAAACTAATGGCAGAGTGGATTTTGAAAGTTACACAAGGTTCACAGGCTGCAACTTCAATGATAATTCTTTGGGCTTCTGGCGTAATTTCTGGAATTATTGATAATATTCCATATACAGCGACAATGGCCCCTATGCTTGTTGAAATTGAAAAGACTATGGGTGCAACTTATGCTTATCCTTTGTGGTGGGCGTTGTCTTTGGGTGCTTGTCTTGGTGGAAATATGACAATAATTGGTGCTGCTGCAAACGTTATTGTGTCTGAAAATGCTGCAAAATCAGGACATCCTATTTCATTTATGAGATTTTTGAAATATGGAGTTGGAGTTGTTGCAATATCTTTAACAACATCAACGGTTTATATTTATTTTAGATTTTTACATTAAGTATTTATATAAAATAAAATCAGCTCTCTCATTTGAGGGCTGGTTTTATTTTGCAAATAATCAAAAAAAAGTCCTGCAATTTTTTGCAGGACACGATTTCTACACTACTTTACTAACCTTTAGGATATTTATTCACATTTCTCATATTGAGGAATAAAGAGATTTTTATACGATTATGATATTTTTATTTCTTAGGTTTTTCACTTTTTCTTGCATTTTCGGCATATACGCCACCCATTTTCTTGGCAATTTTTTCTAGCATATTATCATAATTTTTCGCAATATTATCGTCTATAGCCCAGAAACTCTTCATTTCTTTTTCTATAGCTGCATAATCATCTTTGCATTCATCGAAGATACCTAACTCAATAGCTTTAGCTCTTAAGACTCTTGCTAATGGTAGTCCGTATTTTACTTTTTGTCCCCCTGCACAGCAGAAGCCAGAACTTGCATCATCCATAAATGCTTCCATAAATGATTCTCCTTCTTCAGAAGAATGGTATTTATTCCAACCAATCATGATTTTAATAGCTTCATCTTTATTATTTTTATCTATCATGAAATTTAGAACTTCTTCCATTTTGTCGTTATCTGTGCCCCAAGTATAATATACAGAATCTCTAAATTGGTCGATTGCATCTAATTCTTCAGAGAAAGCATCTGTTCCTTGTGGATCGCTTGTTTCATCTGTTGAAGCACCTTCTGGAGTTGTTGCTGAATGAGTAGCAGCAGTTCCTGATGTTGCTGTTGTTGTAGTTTCACCAGCAGTAGTTGTTTCGCCAGTAGAAGTTGTAGTTGTTTCTCCTGTTGATGAAGAAGCTGGAGCGTTAATATCTTTAATCAATTTAGATGTGTCAACTAAAATTTGTCTTAAAGCTTTTTCTTGTTCTCCAACTTTTTCGTATGCTGTTTTTGGGTCAAGATCAGAAGATTCTGCGATTTTTTTCAATTCTTCTTCTTGAGCTTTAACTTTATCTAACATATCGTTAACTTGTTTCTTTTGATCATCAGTGATATTTGTATTAGTCAATTGAGCTTCTAAAGCTGTTTTTACTTGTTGAATGTTAGCTAAACAACGATTCAAGTTTTGACTTGTCATTGTGTTTAAAACATTTCCAACTATTTGAGAAGCTCCTCGACGAACTGCATCATTGAATCCTTGAGTTCCTGGTGTGGGAATTCCTGAAGAAACAGGAGTAGATGAACATCCTCCATTACTAAATGGGTTAGCTGCATAGCATGTTGCTGCTTGACCTGGATTGAAAATGCTTCCGCCCCAAGTTTGTTGAGCTACAGGGTTAAGATTATAACCAATATTGTAACCAGCGTATGGTTCAATTGTACATAATTGTAAATCTCCACCGAAATTAGTTTGCATCATTGGTAAGCAACCATAATATGGAATGTTCGCAAATGTATTATTAGTAGCGTGCAACATAATTTTCCCCGTTTCTTTATTTTTCGTTCCCCGTACTTATATAAACAATTTTGCTTTTCAAGAATTGCCTTTTTATTTATATAAAATATATACTCGAAGGCGGGAATGCTTAATTCTATTGAGTTTACGTTAAATATTTCATCGTTACATTTCTTAATAATTCTAAAATTTAACTTATTTCAATAAAAAGTATTCTATATTTATGCTATTATTTTGCCATGCAAACATTAGCAAGATTTATTCAAAATAAAAGAAACGAATTAGGTTTAACACAAAAAGGGTTGGCTATTGCTGCAAACATTCCGCTAGAGGATGTTGAAGAGGTAGAGGCAGGAAAAGAGTTGTTTTTACCTGTAACGGTGCGTCAAGCTCTTGCAAAAGTCTTAAAATGTGAACCATCAGAGATTAAAAAATTAGAAAAAGATATTGCGAGTGATATTGTTTCTCCAGAGATTATTGAAAGTTTGAAACAATTAATATTGAATGGTGCTGGAGGTTTGAAATGTCCTCGTTGTGGAGCTCCTCTTGATACAAGAATTGCAAGAATGTATGACTTAGAGGATAATCTTGTTCTTCATCCGAAAGCTCATTGTACAAAATGTCCGTTTCAAATTCATTCATAATGCTTATTTATAATAATGGTTCAAAATCTGATACAAAGACTTGATTTTTTTTCTTCTACATATTATTATTACCCTTGTAGAGTGCTTACGCCAATAATCACTCAACAAGAAAAGGAATAACTAAAATGTCAATTAATTTAAAAAACAAATCTGAAATTGTTAAGGCTTACGGTAAGAACGAAAAAGATACTGGTTCTGCTGCAGTTCAAATCGCAATGATGACTCAAAAAATCAGCGAATTAACAGAACACCTAAAATCTAACAAAAAAGATTTCGCTACAAAAAGAGGTCTTTTGATGATGGTAGGTAAAAGAAAGAGATTATTAGCTTATGTTAAATCTCAAAACCTTGATGAATACAGAGAATTGATTAAAAAGTTAGGAATCAGAGGTTAATCTGAAAAAGCTTTAAAGACCAGTCTTTAATAAGGCTGGTCTTTTTTAGTATCTGGAGGTTGTTATTTTTATGAAAACATTAAAATCAATGCGTTTACATATTGGAATTTTCGGGAAAACAAATGTAGGAAAATCTTCATTACTTAATAGAATAACAAATCAAGATGTTTCAATCGTTTCTAATATTGCAGGCACTACGACTGATGTTGTTGAAAAAACAATGGAACTTTTACCGATTGGACCTGTAAATTTTCTGGATACTGCGGGGATAAATGATTCTACCGCATTATCTTCTGAACGTATTGAAAAAACAATGAAAATTATAAATAGAACTGATGTAGCAATTGTTGTTTGTGATTATAATGGAATTGATGATTATGAGAGAAATTTGATTGAAAAATTTAATGAATTAAAAATTCCTTTTATGATTTTCATAAATAAAACGGATGAAAAATATCCTTCTGATTCTATTAT
>ERZ1031719.294-NODE-294-length-22943-cov-5.267476_pt1 | contig 22943 bp, 25 predicted proteins | sample MGYA00516702_ERZ1031719 | MGnify/ENA primary metagenome ERZ1031719 (study PRJEB33719, sample SAMN04261227) | wastewater metagenome | biome: rural village; feature: human; material: feces | host: Homo sapiens | place: El Salvador | collected 2013-01-07 ...
ATAACGCAATATACTCTCTCTTGATTGACATTATTCTGTAAACAAATCTGTTACAATTTAAAGTGTAACATCCTTAAGGAGGAACTTAAATGACAACGAAAACAAAAACTCTGATTACATCACTGGCGGTATGCGGGGGCATTCTGCTCGGTGCAGGCACCGCTGAAGCTGATGCCACATATACGGTCAAAAGCGGAGACACACTTTCAGGCATTGCCGAACGTACGGGTCAGTCCGTGTCTGAACTGGCACAGAAAAACGGCATTTCAGACATCAACCACCTGTCAGTCGGACAGGTCATCGAAACTGACGACACAAGCGAAAGCGGAACATATACGGTAAAAAGCGGGGACACACTCTCAGGCATTGCCGAAAAGTACGGAACAACCGTTGACAGACTCATGCAGCTCAACCATCTTTCAAGTGATTTTCTGGTTGTTGGCGAACAGATTGCCACAGTCGGCTCTCAGGAGCCCGCACAGACCGTTCAGACACAACCTCAGTCAACTACAACAAACAGTGCTCAAAGTGCGCAAAACAGCTCTCAGACGTATACACAAGCTCAGGATTCACAGAATTCGCAGAATATTCAGTCTGCAGATCAGCAAACTTCCACGTATTACAATTCATCGGTATCCGAAAGCGAACAGGCGGCCAAGGAATGGATTGCCCAACGGGAATCACACGGTTCATATTCAGTTCGCAACGGTCAGTACGTAGGCAAATATCAGCTCTCCGTTGACAAACTAAACGGTGACATGACTCCGGCCAACCAGGAACGAACTGCCGATAATTACGTCAAACAGCGTTACGGATCATGGGCACAGGCTAAACAGGCATGGCTGCAGAACGGATGGTATTGACAAATTATGACAAGTTATGTAAAATTGTCAATGTAATAAATAATATACAAAATTATTTTCTTTTCTATCTAAAAAAACATCCCTCTTCCACCAAGTGAAGCTGACTTGGAAAGAGGGATGTTTTTATTGATGGTTAGGTCGTAATACCCGTGACTTTAGTCATGGGATATAAGGCTTGGATTCAATAAATTAAGTTTTACTTTACTTTTCTAGGATCTTTTATTCCTGTCACCGCTTCCATTCCCTGCGTTGTCACAATAATAACCTTACCAAATCGTCTTACAGAGCCATTAGGGAACCTATCAGGATTCTGTTTCAGAACAGTTCTAACGTAAGCTTCGTTCTTGCCCCATATTTTTGCAGCTTCCTGTGCAGTCATAATATCCGGATTGTTTAAATTAATCATGTCAATACCACCTATTTAAACAAGTTCAAAAGCTGAACGATAATTGTAACTATCTGCAAGACAATGATTATCTTGCATCCAAAACTTATTTTTTCTTTTTTCATACTAAAAGCAAAGAGCCATGCTATAATTAGGATACACCGAATGAGGGGGCATCCCCCCTTTCGGTTTTCAATTTTACTTTAATCCTTAAGCAATTGCAGGATTCCAATGATAACTTGGATAATTCCAAGCACTGTCATTGTCTTTTCTGCCCTGCTTAGGGGCTTTTTTTGTGGCTCCATGTTTCAACCTCCTTTCTATATTAATATTGTAACACTATAACGTGTCAAAGTCAATAGGATACTTGTATTTATTTTGCTAAAAACCACAAAAAACAAGCCGTCTGATGACGGCTTATTTTCAACGGTGTCTACAAACAACCGCCTAAATTACATTTAGTATGCTTTCTTTTTCTGCGCGGTGCAACTGCTCAGAATATTCTGAAGACCATCTCTGTCGATCAGACGAACTTTTCCCGTCAAAGCAAGCCTTGTTGCCTGTGCGGTATAGTAACTGTTCGTTATCACGATACAGTCGTCAGTGTCATAGTATACTTTTGCAGCCATGACCTGCTGAACGGCCGATATGCCTACTTTGTTCCGGTATCTCTTTGCCTGTACTGCAATTGTACGTCCCCGCTTCTTCAGTATGAGGTCTGCTCCGTAGTCATTTGACTTCGGTGTTGCCTGCACCGCATATCCCATCTGACCGAACAGTCTGTTGAGAAGTTTCTCGAACTCAACGCCTGTCATGCAGTCTATCTCCCGCATATCGTAATTTCTGTACCGTCTTTTTTCCGCTTGATGAACAAGCACATACACGATTACGGCAACTATAAAACATACTGCAAATACCTTAAGAGGCAGTAGCATGAAATGTCTAGCCATTCTTTATCAGCACTTCCTTTGGTACATATTCCACTTCAACATCGGGTCTCGCTCCGCCATTGCTCTGGAAAGACGGATTAGCGGCCTTCAGTCTGAACTGTCCGTCCACTGGAAGATTATGCGACGTTCTGTATGCAAGAAGCCGCATGGTCTTTGACTTTACACGGCCTTCAATGAATCTTGCAATCGCACGGGCTCCGGTTGTTTGTGCCTCGCTCCCGATGATGTCCTCGGCAATCATGACCGAAAGTTCGTCATTGTCCCCATATGGCGTTGCCGAAGTTGACATCTGTTTTTGCCAGTAACGGTTGTCCTTCTTGGCAGGCAGACCGATGTTGATCGGACATACAGCCGTCTTCATCTCGTTCTGGAAAGTTTCCAACTGCATGCGGGCAATGTTGGCAATTGACTTTTTAGCGTGCGGAAAGTAGGGAATGAATTCGTTGAAACGTTCAAGAAACTCGGGCTTGATTCCGTTGTGACGTCCGACATCCCCGCTCTGAAGAGCCTTTCTGACTTCAGCTTCCTTTCTGAACCACGCTTCATCAAGCCCTTCCGTCAGAACGTTAGGGTCTTTCTGACGGCTGAGGTGCATGTTGTCGGCAAGGTCGGAGAAAATCTTTGCCCCAAGGTTCGACGTCGCAAAGACAATAGTCGTGTTTATCGAACGTTCTACATTATTGCTGTCACGTACAATGCCGTCGTCAATCATGCGCATGTATGCATCCATAACAGTCGGATGCGACTTTTCAATTTCGTCCAGAAGAATAAGCTGACGCTTGTTGACTGCCATCTCGTCACCGATGAAATGCTGTGCCTCAAGTGCCGAACTGGGCGTGACATAATCACCGCCGTTAAGCACAATCATTGCGTCACTTCTCCCGTAGTATGCAAGCGCAAGCGCTTTTGCAGTCGCTGACTTGCCCGTACCCGTAGTGCCGACGGCAAACACTGTCATAAGTGGCTGAGTGTAATCTCTTCTCGAAAACTTGGCAGTAATGAGAACGTCGGTGATCTTGCGCAGTGCCAACGGTTGACCGAGTATACGGTGTGCACAGACATCCTGTACATGTTCCGGAGAAACCTTGATGTCAATTTCGTATCCTTCTGCATTGAATGCCTTTGCAACTTCTATGTGCGTTATTTCCGTTCCCGTGTGCCGATCAGTCTGATGTTCCTGACGGCAGAATCCGATGGCCTTGTCCAATATGTCCAGTGACTTGGAGGGATTGACCTGATTTCTGATATATGCATCGGTCAATGTGACGATTTCCCGCAGCTCGTCATCACTGATGGATGGCATAAACTTCCCATCCTGCACTTTCATGAATCTTCTTAAAATTTCCACCGTAGTCTCACTGTCGGGCTGTTCCATGATAATTTTGCCGAACCTTCTGTCAAAAGCAGGGTCAGGAACAATGTTTGCCCTATACTCGTAGTCAGTTGTGGCACAAATGACTGGAAATATAGACCGTGCAAGACTTTCCTTTAAAGCGTTCATCGCCCCCGACGAACCCGTTCCGCTCGTCGGCTGAGCGCCATAATTTCTCAATTTGTGAACTTCGTCGATAAAAAGCACCATGTCGAATTTCTGACCGGGGTTCGCCCTTTCAGTCGCATTCTTGATTTCGTTGAGGTCGGAGAGAAGCGTCCTTAACCGTGCCACCATCAGATCACTTCCCAGTGCGCCAAGTGTTTCAATTGACAGTGACACCACCGCCAGTTTCGTTTCCGAAAAGCTTCGCCTGTAAATACCATGTTCCACAAGAGCGGTCTTGCCAATACCCTGTTCGCCGAGAAGCATGGCATTAGGCTGTTTCTTGTTCTGAAGCGTAGCATCAAGCATTTCCGACTGCTCCTGATAGCCGATGAGCGAGCCGTTTCCGCTTTTCAAAGGCATGAGTGCGTAGTTATACTTTTCAGCAAGTTCCGGCGGTATCACAATTTTGATTTCATTCGCCTGTACAGCGTCAATGTCTACGCCATGCGTGGAGAAAACCTTCTTTAAGACGTCATGATCAAGACGAATACCGCTGTGTTTGTCACGGCCATGCAAATACGAACAAAGACCTACTGCCTCGCCAAAGATGGAAATTGACTTAGCGGGATTAGCCTGATTCCATATGTACGCATTCGCATAGTCTATCAAATCGCCCAGGTCTCTGTCGGTAACAAACGGTACGAATCCCGTCTTCTGCTTGATAACGGGTATCAGACGTTTAAGAATCTGAATGCTTTCGTCCCTTGACGGCTCTTTCATCGAAATCAGATTGAACCTTCTTGTAAAAGCCATGTCACGTTTGAGATAGGTTTCAAATTCGTATTTCGTGGTTGCGCCAATCATCGGAAACATTCCGCGTCCCATTTCTTCCTTGAGAGCGTTCATCGCACGGCTTCCTGCTTCGTTTTCCCCGTAGAATGCAAGCTTGTGAATTTCATCAATAAACAGAATCATTCTGAAATCCGAAACATTGCCCGCACGGGTGGCCTGTTCGATTTTCCGCATGGTCGTCAGAAGAGACCTTATTTTTGACACGAACACATTCTCTGTAAACTCACCCAGTTTCTCAAGATTAACTCCCACGACGACAACAGGCTTGTCCGTAAGGCTGCAGTCGTAGACAAACTGTTCGACAAGGGCCGTCTTGCCGACACCCTGTCTGCCGACAAGCATTGCTATCGGACTGATTGGATTGTGCATGACCGTATGAAGGGCCTGCAACTGCTCACTGTATCCTATCAGCGTATTGTCACCCGTTTTCTGCTCAAAAAAAGCGTGATTATACGCTTCATCGATATCCGAAGGTATAATCAGCTTTACTTTTCCGTCCATTCAGTCACCCCCCTAGATGAAATTTTCGTTAAGTGTTGAATCATCAATATTCTGTGTATCATTCTGCATAATTTCAGTGTCATATGTGTCTGACGGTTTGACGAGATCCACTTCGACAGGCTTGTACGGAACTATTTTCTCATCCTGTATCCTGTCATAAATCGCCTTCACATCAGTTTCAAAGCTTTCAAACGAAAGCTCGTCATGACTTTTGAAATACTTCTCGATTCTTTCATAAAGTTCGTCCTTCATGCCTTTTTCCTCCTAGTTGTTTCCATTGAGATAATTGAACTTTTCACTCGAATACTTGAGCAACCGGTACTTGGTCTGCTGTTTGCCGAGGATGTTCTCCTGCACAGTGTAACTTGCAAGGTGATTGTAGTTTTTCGTTTCCGTTGCAAGATTTGCATTAAGACTCTGAATAGTGCTGTTCAAAGTGTCCACACCTTCACTTGCAGTGCTGTCATTAGGATTTTCCCTCAGTCGTTCCTGGTATTCGGCAAGCTTCTTCTTTGCCCGGGCAACCTTTTCACTGTCGGCTTTCTTCTGCTGTTCGATTTTCTTAAGATTGTCACGGATGAAAAGCGTGTTTACAAGTTCTCGTTCGTCATTTCCCCAGTCGATACGGCTGCGTTTTGCCGAATAGGGGTTGATTCTTGCATAGTAGACCGCTCTTCCAGCCGATTTCTTTTCGTCCGTTCCGGTGCTTTCCGAATCAGAACTGTCATCTGATGCGCCCGCAAGCTGTGCTGTGATTGATTTATCGATAGTCTCGTCTGAAACGTTCTCCCCACTGAGATTGTCATCCGTTACAAGACTTGACTTGTCCATCAGCATGACGATGAACGCCTTATTTTCAAATGGCTTAGGGGATGAAATCTGCATGACACCCACGCCGTCAGTTCCGAAGAAACCGTATTTCATGGTGATCCCGGTAGTATCATATTTGTCATCAGTCACGAACCACAGACGGTAGTTCCTGCCGAAAGCTGAAAGGTTGCTGTGAGCGGTATCGTTGTACTTGAACTCAATGGCAAGATGTTTTCTGTCCTTTGAAAGAATGGAATTTCCAAGCGTCAGTGTGCCGTAGTCCGAACTCCCCGTAAGAATCGGCAGAGGCGTGTTTTTTGCCATGGAAAGCTTGCCCTGTGCCACCTGATACTGGTGATTCGCATACATTGCGTATCCCGCTCCGCTTCCGACGAGAATTACTCCGAGCATGAAAATCAACGGCATGATTCGGAACAGTCTGACATCCTTGAAAACAACTTCTTTTTCATTCGTCTTAAATGTTTTCGTGTCCTTTTTCTTACTGTCTGTTTTCCTTTTCTTCTTTTCTGATAATTTTCCCTTCAAAAAAGTCACTGTACAAAACTCCTTCCCAACACATAAGCAGAATCGTAAGACCGATCAATCCCGAAGCAATGAACATGTTCACATATTCATTGAGATATCCTACATCGGCCCCTGCAAGGCCCGATATTTTCTGTGACTTCTGCATAAACTTCATCAGATTCTCTTCGTTGAAATTATGTTCATTATAAAATTCACTGACGGCAAGGTATCGACGGTAAAGCGTACTTGCCATAAAAATCGACGGCATAATCGTGAAAAACAAATACCAGTTGTTCTTTGATATGCATTGCCTGTTGATGTAAATCGAAAAAACCGCACAGACTGCAAGAAAACCGCAACCTGCACCTAACGTAACGTTGTTGTAAATGATCGTCTTTGCGATATTATCTGCTGTTGCCCTTCCTGACGGCAGTAATAAATCACCGAGAAATCCCCACAGAGCCGTGCAGAATGTGAATGCCGCAGCGGTCTTAAGCATAAATCCGCCTGTTCCTTCTCTTTTCTTTGAAAGAAACACTGTAGCAATGGATATGACACACGCCGCAATTTCCAGTACGAAGAGCGTAATTGCAGTCGGCGAGGAAAAATCGGTTATTTTTAACGCATGATATGTGAACAGTTTACTTCCGAAAAACGCTCCGACAAGAAGGGCGGTTCCGAATTCAAGAAGAATCAGCGTCAGATGCTTGATTGCCTTCAATGCCTTTATCCTGTTGATTTTTACCTGTGACAGTCTCTTGATTTTACTTAGAAATTTCATTGCTGTCCCCTCTTCTCCGCAACGTTGACGATGGCCCCCTGGAAACAGAGCATGCTTAACAGTTTGTCGAAGAGTTCCGCTGAATTCCATCCCTTTTTAAGTCTCGTTATGACTTCTTGATTCTGAAGCTTTCTGCAGCTTTTAAATTTCATGCACGCAATGCCCATCGCCACCATTCCAAACTGCATATCATCCCGAAAACCATTTCGTACTTCTGAAAAAATCAAGCCTCTGTCGCTAATGAAGTCCCCCTCTGCATCACGTCTGATTTCATACACAATCTGACTGCCGTCCCCTGACTCAAACGGGCAGTAGCATCTCACAACTCCATTTTCTCTTCCTTCAGCTATTTTTACTTTGTTCTGCCAGTCTTCAATACTGGTTTCAACAATTCCGTCTATTCTCATCATTGCCGTTTTCCTCTCATCATCTGCAGAACTTTCTCAGACGTTGACTGCCAGGGGCACTGCGCCGAAAGCTCTGCTCTTGTCACTATTCTGTAATCATCATCGGGTTCAAGACACGTCACCAGTGTGAGAACCTTCTCTGATGTTTCCTTTCTCGCTGATAAATCATTATCTCTGACCGCCTTCTGCCACTTTATCGTGTAAACGTCAATCCCCGTCCTTGTTGCAAGATACACCTGCCGGCCGTCAAGCCATCTGTTTTTCACGGGTCTTCCGTTTTTGAAGTAATCTCCGCTCTGATTGACTCCGTCCTGAAGAGGCGAGAACATCCGCCGACCGTCCCCGTAATTATGACCGACAAGAACCGTGTTGTTGACGTTTCCGCCTTTGATTCTGTTGTTTTCGATCGGAGCCATTTTCTGTGCCCCGCTGTCCAGAGCCTTTTCATCGTAAGGTTTGTTATACACGGGAATGTTCACGGCAAGTGCCGGTACTGCCACCTGTCCGATTTTCAAAAGACCTTTTCTGTCCTGTTTCAGACATGAGTCCATCACTTCTCTGTAAGAGGCTGTGCCTGTCACGATATCCTTCATGTAACGGACATGTTCTCTGTCAAGCTGTTTCTGCTTCAGATTCATAAAATTATGCTCGTACAGACAGTATGCGCCGGAAATGACGAAAACAACTGCAGTAACGGCAATAAGACGGTCAAATATTTTCGCTTTGTCCATTCAGCCACTCTTTCAGCCATACGGGCGAATTTTCGTTTGTCACGGGAACCACAGTCTTCCCGTCATTTCTGAGCAAAGGGATGTCCCCGTCCTTTGCCCACTTCTCCACTGTCCTTTCTGTATATCCACCCATTGCGCTGCACGCTGCCTTGACTGTAAAGAATTTCTTTTCACGGAATCCCTTGCGCAGCAGCATGATTCTCTGCTCTCTCTTTTCATTTGATGACATCGACATATCTTTAAGCGACATCTTCTCCACTTCCTTTTCCTGTAATGCTTTGCCGCTATTGACTGCAACTCAATGGTATCATGAAAACGATTGTGTTTACAACACTATGTGGATATTTGATTAATACGACATTCCATGTTAAAATTATATTTGTCAGTTGGAAAGTTTCTTTGTTTCCGATGATATTCTTGTTTCTCACATATTAATTGAAGCTCCCGTGTTCGAACCAAACGGGAACTTTTTATTTTTACACATTTCTTGTGTAAAAAATTTCAATTGCAGAATGTTTTGAGTTATTGGCTTTCTTGATGAAAAATGATATACTCAATGCAAAAGCAAAGTGCGGGTAGAGTCAGAAAGACTAGCCAAGACAAGGCTGAAATGCCTTGTGCCTGCTGATAACATACTTTTCCCGCCTTTTCGGCGGGTTTTTTTACGCAAAAAAAAGGAACGGCTGTTACAACCGTTCCTTTTTCAATTACTTCTTCAGTTTGTCAAGACGTTGTTGAAGTTTCCTGTCGGGATCAAGATTGCCCTTAGGAATGTCAACACCACTGCCCATACGCTGATTCATAAATTCATTAAGGTCGAACTGTGCCTGTCCGTTACCTGCTCCGTCAAGGCTCTGACCATTCATCGTGAAATCGCCTGAACGGTTGAGTTCCGTTACCGGCGTATTCTTGATGATACTGCCGACTTCCTTGTTAAGCCTGTTGGCAATGCCTTTCGTATTCACTCCGTTTACTTTGTCAAGCGTTTTGTTGAACTTATTGATCTGACGCTGAAGCGTGAACGCCTGTGAACCTGTCGGATTCTTCTCATAAGAAAGAGCCGTTGAAAGAACTGACTTGGAAAGCTGAGAAATACCGTTAATCTGTGCTGTTGCAACAGCGTCTGCATTCGCCTTGCGTCTTGTCTTATCGTTCTCCCAGTCTGCATGAACCCTTTCAAGTTCCGCCTTCTTGTCTGCAAGTTCACTTCGTCTGTTCTGAACTGAAGCCACTGTTTCACGTTCGGACTGAACTTGCCTTCTGAACTTCTGCACATCACGTTCAGCAACCGCTTCTCTGCGATCGTCAATGCCACGCTGACGTCTGCCCAACATTTCGCTTTCGATGTTCTTTTTAGCCTTGTTCTGCTTGAGAATGCTGTTCTTTGCAAGTTTTTCCTGTTCCCTGTCAAACGTTGCCATTTCCTTGTCACTGATGATTCTCTTTCCGTTACCGTCAAGTCTGCTTTGGGCGTCCGCTTTGAACTGAGCCACATTCTGCTGTGCCCTGTCAAGCCGTGCCTTCTGCTCATCTGTGAGTTCACGTCCTTTAAGTTCACTGATTGTTGTCTGAGCATTTGCAAGTTCTTTTTCATCTGAACTGTCCATGCCTTTTGCGTTTCTGAGCGAGTCAAGCTGTCCGTTTGCATGCATGTACACTGATCTGTCGTGTTCTGACATACCTGCAAGCTTGAGCTTTTCCATCGTTTTCGCATGCCCTGACATTTCCTTCAAGCCCTGTTCATCCAGACTGGACTTGGAATCGAGTTCACGAAGTCTTGCCCGGGCCTTATTGAGAGCAACTTGTTCTTCAGGTGTCCTGTCAGTTTTGTCTTCAAGACGAGCAACTGTTTCGGCGTTCTTTCTGTAATCAAAAATTTCTTTCATGTCAAGCCCGGATTTATCAGCGAGCGCATTGAACCTTGTCTGTGCCGTCACGTAGGCTTTCTTGTCCTTCTGATCAAGCGTTCCAAGAACTGCGTTGTTGATTTCATGCTGATTATCAGCAAGCTGTGCCATATCTGCCTTCTTGAGGGATGATCTGCCTGCAATCCTGTTCATGTCCGCAACCGCGTCATCACGGATTGCCTGGTCTTCAGCGCTTAACTGACCGCCATTTGCCTTTTTCTTTTCGTCAAGCATATCGATTACCGACTTATCGGACTTCAGCTTTTCAAATTCAGCATTTGTCAGACCGCTCTTTTCGGCCAGTGCCCTGTTGGAACTATCGGCCTTAAGATATTTCTGGCGACTGTCTGCATCCATGCCAGCAAGAACCGCACGTTTTGCAACTGCATGGAAGCCTCGGATACGTCTTGCGTCGGAATCAGTGAGGCCGTGTTCAGACTTGAGCCTTGCAACCTTTCTTTCTGCTCTGTCAAGAATCTTTCTGTCATCATCAGTGAGTTCCTTAGGCTTAAGCTTTGCGATGTCCTCATAACTGCCACGAAGGCTCTTCTTTCTGTCTTTGCGCTGTTCATCGTTTTCGTCCCCGTAAAGACTGTCAATGCTCTTGTCAACAAGTCTGTTGGAACGCTTGAGCGCCTGTTCGGTCATTTCATCTGCAGGAAGATCGCCGTCAAATTCGTCTTCGTCATTCAAAGCACTGGCAATCTGACGTTCATCAAGGTCTTCCTGTTCACCGTCCAGGTCTGATAACATCTGCTCTGCATTTTCATCTGTTCCGTCAAATTCCGCATTATCAAGCGTATCTGAGTAATCGTCCAGATCGTTTGCAAATTCATCATCAAATTCTCTGCTCTGTGCCTCAAGTCCATGTTCCATGTCCTCATAGTCACGCTCGAATGCCTTGTCTGCATCAGTATTTCCTACTGAATCAACAATACCGTTCTTCAGTTTTTCATACCAGTCATTTTCGGGATTGGCCAAAGACGAAAGCGTTTCTCTGATACGTTCGGCACTGCCCAGTGTCTTTACACGGTTCATTGCATTCTCTTCCGCACTGTGAACGGAATCACTTTCAACCGGCTGATAGCTTCTTGCACCGGCACGGGCTTTGAGAAGGCTCCTTGATGCTCCCTGAAGCTGATCTGCATAAAAGCCCCCTGCACCTTTTAATCCAGTTGCGTTTTCAAGCATTTCATCGGCCTTGTTAAGCCCTCTCTGAATTCTTGTATTGCCGACCGCCGTTCTTTCAAGCGCACCATTGATTGCATTGCGGTGAGCCATGTGTTTTTTTTCTGCCTTATCGGAAATTCCCGCCATGGAACCTGCACTGTCCTCAAGACGCTGCCCCTTGTCGCTTGCCCATATCCACGGCATCATCAAAAGTTCCGTCAGCTTGTCACGGCACTTGAGAACATTTTTCCTGTAGCAGTGGAAAAGCGCCATGGCAGCTAGACTTTGCGCGGCAACCGGTATTCCGATTCCGATTTCAGAAACAAACGCTGTTGTCCCATCACCTTGATTTGATGAAAGAAGTTCGGCTACAAGTGACATAACTTTATTGAGAAAATCAACGATTACAAGCGGAACGAGCGTGAAGGCAATGATTGTTGCAACAATGCCCAGTACATAGTACAGACTGGCTATCCCGTAATTAATGTCGCCGAGTGTGCAGCCTTTGATCCAGGCTCTGAAAGGCTTGAGATTCATATCAATAATACCGACGTTAAGAAACGCAACGAATGTCGCAATGAACACCGTCAGTACAACCAATGGCTTTGTCATCAGAATGAGTGTTGTTATAATCGGATTGCCGACCATGGAAACAGAATAATACGATGTCCGCTGGCTGTCAAAATTGGAAATCGTAGATGCAATTCCCGTTGTAGGTTTTGATGAAAGGAAGAACGTTCCGCCGTTTTCATCAAATTTTGTTGACAAGATGTAAAACATCGAAGCGTCAGAAAACTGAAAATCCTGTCCATGATTACCGCCTGCTCCGGCAAAAGCCTGTTCCATCGAAGGTTTTGCCTTGTAATAGGTGTCCATGTCCCCCTGAGCCTTCGCACCGTAGATGTAACGGTCGCACCACAGTCGTGACTTCGGAACAATAAGTTTCTTCTTGTCATCTACATAATCATCCTTGACGTTTGCAACGGGCGTGCCGTCATCCAGTCCGTCCCAGTCCTCCATGCGTGTGCCACGGCTTGAATAACTGTGTGAGAAGTCTGTAAGACTGCTTGTTTTAAAAGTCTTCATGAAATCTACAATCGATCCTTTGGCTTTATCAGTGCTTGACTGATTGGAACACTCATAAGAAAGATAATTCATAGCATCATAGGTTGACCCGCTCATATACCCGAGTGCAAGCGTTGTGTTCTTGAAGAACCCCTTATTATATTCACTGTTTACTGCAAGGCCTTTCGCAATTGTTGCCCGCATGCCGTTTGCAATGTACGGATTATATGATGTATCAAGATAACTGTCTGTATCATAGCTTGTAGCACCGATTTGCTCGAGCGAGAAGTTGGATTTCTTTGCCCACGACTCCGTATCAAGAAGGTAATCTTCAAAAGGAGTGACATCAAACGCATTGGAAGATATATCCATAACGTCGGAAATAACCGTTGCGCCACCCGCCATGATTACCGGCATCCCAATCAGACAGACCAGACGGCCCTTGAGCTTGCTGGAAGCCTGCTGATCAACCGTGCCCTTTCTCATCATATAGACAACGAGAATCACGATTCCAGTAGCGGCAATCGTAAGAAAAAAGTCAAGCCATTTCTTGAACTCATCCTTCGTCAGACCAAGCGCATCAAGCATCGGACTTGCCTTGCCTGTATCGACAAAGAAATTACCGATCAGTACTGTGATGTTCATTTTCGCCATAATCGAGACAAGGCCGGGGAAAATACCCACGAGAATGTCCAGAATCAGTCCGAACCATGACAGGATAAAGCCGAAGACTGTCCGAACAATATTACCCCCGATGGCTTCCAGTCCGTGAGACGTGGTGTCAAGGTAGTTATAGCCGTTCAGCGTAACCATTGCCGTGACAAAGGTTTTGGCTTCATTTTCATCACTTGCTGCCTGTATCATGTCGGAGTAGTTGATGTTTGTCACATTTCCTCCCGACAAAGCACCTATTCCGGCTTTTTTCGCCTTCTTCACGATATCCCACCACGGAGTGTCATCTTCGTGATTACCGATATCCTTAAGCAGATAGTACTGATAAACCGTTGAGACGTTAGTTCCTGTCGTACTATCCCCGACTTGCTGTTCCATCGAGTGAACCTGCTGCGGAACGTAAAACGCAAGCGTCACTCCTGCAATTATCGCCAGCGTAACGACCGCCCGGCTCTTGAGTATTTTCTTCAGTTTTTTTCTTATTTTCCTGAAGGATTTTTTTACCGCCATAAATTACACTTCCTTGCAATAAATATCATTTACAGTTTACCACGTTTCAACGGTACAAAAAAAGGTACGGACGCTTACCCGTACCATCTTTTCTAATTAGTTATAACTTTTTCATAAAGCTCAAGCCCGACCCCGTTCCAGTTAATCCCGTCAAGGTCGCTGTTTTGTTTCAAATCTTCAATTTCCTTTTTTGTAAATTCCGTTTTCCACTCGTCATCCGAAAAACAGTTTCCAAACTCGAATTCTGTAAGAATATTTGATTTCTTTGCCCGGAGATAACTATTTTCTCCACTGATTACATGTATCAGATACTTCGTCTCGTCATCTGTCTGCACATATTCAAAACGTGAATTGCTCATCAGACTGACAAGCCTGTCAGTCATAGGAATGTCATCATCGCTGTTCAGAGCCTGTCTCACCGCTTCACAGAGACAGTCGTTTACAAGGTCTTCTGCCGGAAAGACGTCATTATACTTTGCATCATGAAACATCCCCCTCGGAGAGAAAAAGTTAAATTCGTTCACGTCATCGGGCTGTTCATCAGCTCCAACCGAATGATAGCCTCCCACCGACGGCACGTATGCAAAGGACCTCAAAGGGTCAATCATGTCCCGCACCTTCTTGCGTGTAGAACTGTCCTTTATTTTCAGATAGTCGCATATACTCTCGATGTACTTCACTTCTGTTTCCCTCTTTCATAATAGGCATACGTCTGCTCGGGCACCTTATGCCACCGCTGTCCGAACATTCCGAGCAGATGGTTGCGTTCATACTTCTTATGTATGACAAGACGAGTGCGGCCTTTGATCCGTCTGTCATGCGAACTGTCATAGCGTATACGGTCTGTCTGTCCGTCAAGCATGTAGTTCGCCTCTTTCCCGTATACCGCATAAATGCGTGTTCTTCTTACCGTTGTTTTTGCGTCGGTCCTGAAATAAGCCATAACGCCCAGCGCCGCAATCACGGCGCAGAAAATCAGAATACCGTTGCATATTTTATCACCTTTGGTTTCCATGTCTTCAATAGGTTCTGTATCGGTATACAGACCTGCCTGTCTCCTTTCCGAAAAGGGTTTTGCGAAGGCGACATTTTTCAACTCCCTGCACCTTGCCCCCGTTCGTTCCTGCCGTTATTTTCCGCCCGTCAAATATACAGATTGCCGTTTTATCGTATGTTATAATCGGGTCTGACACTAAACGATCAATAACATAAAAGTCCAGCTTACCGGCGAAAGAATACTGCTTGTTCACTACTTTTGCCCCGGGGCATTCTTTTCTTGTTACTACTCTGACCGACACCGAGCTTCCAAGTGCAAGTACTCCTACCACCGCAAGAATCACTATCCCCGCAATCATCGAAAAATTGCATCCTTGTTCAATTCTCTTCAACGGCACCACCCTCATTTATTGCATTCAAATCCTTCAGTTCTGTCCTTCGTAAGCGTCTGTGTAGTTCTCATTTCAAGCCTTTCCTCGTACTCAATCAAGCGTTTGATGTAGATAATCGCCTTCTTCAGGTCTTCAATACCGCCCTTCTGCGGATAACGAGCAATATATTTGATTATGCACTCCACATAAAATCCGCGGTTATAATCGTCTGGGAAGTATTCGCCGAACAGGTCAAGCAGATCCTTTCCGTTTCTGCCTGTATATCTTGACGGACGTTCAAGTTCCTCGCTCATTGTTCTTTCTCCTTTTCATCAGATGGCATTTCATATTCCCGACACAACGCTTTCAGAACTGTCCGTGTATTTTGACAGATTTGCAATCCATCGGGACGCAGACGCTGTTGTTCCATGTCTTCAATTTCTGCATCGAGCCACGGTAATACCGTGCCGTAAAGAGCCTGTGCCACTTCTCGTCTGTCTTTAAAACTCAAATCGAATCCTCCTTAAATTTATATCGAAACATCGAAAAGGATTCTGCATATGATGAAACCAGAAATGTATCAATGATCGACTTATCGTCATTTAAAATAATCCATACCCTTGTCACGTCCGATTCGCTCATGCCCGAAAGCAGATTCTTCGCCTGCCTGTCTGTCAGCATGATTTCACAGAAGCTATAAATCGCCTGAACACGATACAGCTTACGAATCAGTTTTTCCGACTTCGGGACATTCAACGCAAGATCGCCGAGACGTCTGTCCTGTCCAACGTGATTAATCAGTTCAATTTTCTGTTTCTGATATAAATCTTCAAAAATATTTTTGATTTCTTCTAACTGCATAAAATCAATCCCTCTTTCTAATAAAACATTACTGTTTTTCTGTCGCTGTTCAGTTTCCGGCACAAATTCTCCAGTTTGCCATAGTCTTCAATGGACAGTTCATTACATCTGTTCGTGTTTCCGAAATCAAGGTTTATTTTGCAACGCTTTATTTTAGTAAATGTCGTGTAGTCAGGGAAGGCAACGATGAACACGCCGCCTGCCTTAACAACTGAATATCCGTCAAACATCTGGGCCATGCTCAGAGGATGCCCGTTACCCGCTTTTGCCTCGATTGAAAAGTATTTCCCCCTGTATGAACCATAGTAGTCGGCAGTACCGTTTTTTTGATACGTGTTAGCCTGTTTCTTGCGCCAGTACATGTCTGTGCCGTAGCTTTCAAGATCTCGCTTGATGATGTTGTCAACTTTTATTTCCTTCATTTCCAGTTGTCACGCCCTTCGCTTTTTTCTCTGTACATAAATCCGAACACAAACATAAAGAGCAGCAGACCGCAGAATGCTGAAAATGCAATCAGTCCGAATGACAGATCAAGCTTGCCGACAAGCGCTGCAAAAAAAGCTCCGATAAACGAAAAACTGCACCCCGCAGACAGAAGAAACATTACCCCTTTACATATTTTCTCCCTGATACGTCATTCCCCCGTTTCTCCGGCAAATTCAATCCAATCCTTGCGCCTGAGCCGAATAACGTGCCATCCGTGAACGTTTCCTTCACTGTCACCGTTAAGCTGCAGTTGTCTGTTCGTTACATTGAGCTTTCTGCGAAGTTCCTTGAGCGTTGCACATACAATTTTCTGTGAGCCTTTATACGCAACGGCAATCATTCCGTTAAGATAACTGTACCGCTGACGCAAACCGTATTTTGTCATTTTGCTTATAATCGTCTTTTCAGAAACGTTGCAGGCAAATGCTATGTCTTCTATGCTATAGCCGTTCTCAATCATATTTTCACATTCGGTTTTCGTCAGAACCAGTTCATGAGATACACGAGGTTCTTCGCACTGTCTCAGATGTTCGTCAACCATTTCCTTCGCAAAACTTGAAGGCAGACTGTCAAAGTTGTTCCAACAGTCTGTCCCGTAATTTTTTTCCAAATACTTGATTTCCCTGGATAAATTCATTGATTCCACCCCCCTTTTGAAATGTCCTTTAAAAAAAGACTTTCGGGTGGTAAACACAAAAGCCTTTTAACGAAATAAATATTAAGCTGCCTATGTAAGGCAATGAACAGTTACAGGAGTCGAACCCGTACTGTTCCAAGGAGGATAAATCCACCTATGTGGTCAACCACCACCGACTAAAGCCAGTGGCTTGTGAGCTATGAACCCTAACGGATTTCAGACCACAATTTGCGTAGATAGGGACAACTTATTTGACCAACCGAAGTTGTAATCAAACAGTGGTCGTCTAATTACCAACGCCTTTTATGTCCCCAGGTTGCCATAGGGACGATACAGTCATAGATAGCCAACTTGTACATGATGCAATTGCCTGTCTTGGTTCTCAACAATGCAATTACTAAGCTGTTCGCTGTCTATAATTATTTAGAACACATTATGCCTATCCATCCCATGGATAAAGTCACGGGATTTCCGGCTAGACATAATTAAAGAATTAATCCAAGGAGCATTTTCAAAAAAATCAAGGGAAGACCGTCTTCCCTTATGACGAATGCGGGAGTCGAACCCACACCCGTCTGTTTTCTCATTCTATTACAACGTTGCTTTAGAACGGCAGATCATCTTCATCAAACGTGCTTTCGTTTGACGTATTACCGCTGATAATATCCATTACATCGGCGTTTCCTTTTCCGCTGTCATCAGACGACGGTTCTTCAGGACTGCCACTAAGAGGACTGCCGTATGCAATGGCATAAATGTCATTCCATGTATTTCCTTCTTCAAGAAACTTGTTGATAGTCGTTACGTCATAAAGCCCAGCGTCTTCAAGACGGTTGACTGTCATCGAGCCGTTAATTCCATGCATGATTAATGCCTTGAGATACTGGTCACGGTTTTCAATCTGCTTTGAGTAAGCTGTGATCGGTTCTGTATAGTTTTCGTCCATTTTCTTTTCAAGGCGCTGATTTACCGTATCCGTAAGCTTCTCGAGCATGAACTTCGGTGCCCATGATGTATGCTTGCCATTTACCATACGATATGTCTGAGCGTCTTCAGAAAGCTTAGTTTTGGATTCGACAGTCAGAAACTTGCCTGCAATGCTTGTACTTACCGTTTTGTAGTCAAGGTGAAGTTGACTGCATAAGTGATGAAGCTTGTATGGTGTGAACTGCATGAAGCAGAATACAAGTCCGTCAGTCGGGACATATTCCTTAAGCTTTTCATGCTGTTTGACGTTCACACCGTCAACGTTCGTCACGAAACCGAACAGACGGTAACCCACGCGAAACGGCTGTTTCTTAATTTCCTCAGTCCCGAAAATTCCAAGTGATTCAACGCTTCCGTCATGATACACATATGTATCGAAATAACGTGCTTCAAAAGTCGGATTACTGCCGACCGTATCATCATCGATGGAACCGTGAATATTACGGTAGGAAAGAACAGGAATAAATGTCACTGATTCAATTCCTTCAACGACTTTCGGGCGTTCTTCATAATTTTCATCTGATTTTGGAAGAACAATCGACATAGTGCCGTCTTTTGCATTGTGCTTGACGTTCCAAGCATTCAAACCTGCAGGTTGCATAGGAACACGATGTGACGTGTTCCCTGTCGTGTCTTTCATTAAACTTCCTAAAGCCATAGTAAATTCCTCCTAAATTTGTTTAAAACTATTTAAAACTATTAAAAATGTTGTAATCATTACGTCTGTAAATGATTTACACTACAAGGTTAAACCCTCTTTGCTTTTTTGTCAATATATTTCTGCAAATAGTTTCAACCACTATATTGCTTGATAATATATGAATATAAAGCGTTTCAGCTCGTATTGATTACAATAACCATTATACATAATTATTGTATTTTGTCAATAAACATTAATGTAGTTTGTAAATCGACCTTATTGCACAGCAAAACTACCTGACTATCTTCTGCTGAAAAAACAGACGGTGTTACATTCTCAAAGGAAAATGCAACACCGTCTGAAGTCAAAAAAATATAAATAGGAGACGTTTCCGCTTTATGATTTAAGACTTATCCAAAAGAAGATATAGCGGAAACGACATTATGACCGTAAAATTCACGCCCATAATTTATTGAATCTACAACAAAGATATTTTAGCATATCGGTCTCCTTCACGCAAACGAATCCTCAGCACGGCCGATCACAATTTAACATGTAAAATGAGGTAGAATGATGTAAAGATATGTTTTTAGCTTAAAAATGAAGTAAAATGAACACTTTCAATATGCGTAATGATGTAAAGATATGTAAAATGATGTATTTGGAACACAAAATAAAGTAAAATAAAGCAAAATGATTTTTTTTACATACTGAACCTTGAAACGCTTATGATTAATGTTGTAAAATACAAGTAAAGTAAAGTTTTAACAGCTTTTCTCAAAAAAATATCAATAAGGAGGTTGTCATATGACAACTGTTTTCGCACTCGACGTCGGCAACAAGCAGACTAAATTCAAGTCAGGGGACTTTGAAGGAGTCTTTCCGTCGGCGCTCATCAATCAACATGACGTTCAGTCACTTTTCAGCCTCGGCACGCCCGAAGGACTGATTTCAGCCAAAATCAACGGCGACACCCAGGCTTACTACTGCGGCCCGGGAGTTCTGAACTACTCACAAAACAAGCTTCTTGATTCCCTCGGATTCGGAGATCGCTACAAACGTGAAGTCTATCATCTTCTTAATGAATTCGCCCTGAATGTGCTCGCAAGTCATTCAGAAGCAAAACTTAATGACCTTCATGATGACCTTCATGTAATTGCAGGTCTGCCGACAGGGGACTATACCAAGGAAACCATCGACGAAATCAAGTCAGTGTTTCTTGAAAAGTCATCAGACGGATTCAAGCCTCGCACTCATCTGTGCACTGTCGACGACAAAGAGATCCTGACGAAGGTTACTGACGTCACTGTGCTTCCTCAGCCAATCGGCACGTTCTATAATGAAGTGCTTGGAGAAAACGGCGAAGTGAAGCAGGGGTCTCTCGTTTCAAAACGGGTGGCAATCGTAGATATCGGCGGGGGCACACTCCTCCTTGACGAACTGGATAATGTGCAGCTGGACACCAACTACCGCATTCAGCTTGAGACAGGCGCCAACACATTGTACTCAGACCTGCGTTCAAGTCTGATGCAGAAGTTCTCGCTCAACACCGATCTTCACAAAATCGAAGTCATGGTGCGCAATGCTCTTGAAAATGCAACGCTTGACAATGCGCGTTTTATCTACAGACAATCCGATAACAACAGATTTGATGTGACGGAAATCGCTCTTTCTGCCATCGGACACTGGACCAACACCATCGTCAACAACGTTTTCACAACTTTCCAGAATCTCAACGAAGTGGATGCGCTCATCGTGACAGGCGGAAGTGCCTCAATCATTGACAGAAAGGCTTTCGCCGGTGCGTTTGATGACTCGACCAAGGTCATTTTCGTTGACGAACCCGAACTCGCCAATGTGCGTGGATTTTACAAATACGGTCAGCTGCACGATTCACACGAACAGGAGTGATTAAATGCGGACAGTCAGAAAATCATTCACTCTAAGCCCGGTGGAAGACAGGGACATCATCGAATTCCTGGAACGTGAATCCCGTCAGACAGGCTCTGTTGCAAACACGGTCAGACAGGCTCTGCGGACGTACCTCAAGCTTAAGGAACGATATGGAGAATTCCCTTATCTGCCGTCAGAAAACAACTCACAGCATCGGCAACTGGAAGAAGATCCGGAGCCATCTGTGGCCCAGGTTCAGAAAGAAACTGTGAAAGCCGACGGACTTCTGCTCGGCGGATCAGATGATGCTGAAGTCAAAAACAAACTTCTCAAAGGCTTTAAGGGATTTTAGTCATGGGATGGATAGGCTCACTATGATATAATACTCGTAGATAGTAATTGACTTAGTAACTGCATCACTAAGAACCAAAGTGAGTAATTACAGCATTATAAGGCTAACTATCTAACAACTATTGGTATATCATTCCTATGGCAACCTGGGAATGTAAAAGGCATTGGTAATTAGATAGTCACTGTCCAAACAACTACGGCTGTTTGGATAAACCATCCGTATCTATGCAAATTGTGGTTCAGATACTCAATATAGGGGTGTCTGCTCACAAGCCATCGACTTTAGCCGATGGTGGTTGACAGGATTTTAATTATGCCTAGCCAGAAATTGAAGGCGGTTCTTTCCGGAGCCGTCTTTTTTAGCGGTTCTAATTGACTAAACCAACTAATTATGTTATTCTATAATAGAAATCAAAAGTAAAGGACTGACATTATGGGAACATTTCATGACTCAACAACATTCGTTGACTTTGAGACAACCGGACTTGACGAATTCAAGGAGCAGATTACACAATATGCGGTAATCACATACAAAGAAGGGAAACAGACTGCAAGAGAGACAGGGCTCGTAAAGCTTTACGGAAACCATCACGTAAATGAATATATTCAGAATCTGACGGGACTGTCCGATAAAATTCTTGCCGAACACGGCAAAGATGAACAGGAAGTGTACAACAGGCTGAAGGAAATCATGAACCTTGACAAAGATCCGCTGATTGTCGGCTTTAACGTCAACTTCGACGCAGGGTTCCTTCAGCAGCTTTCTCTCAAATACGACGGCAAGCCTCTTCATGCGGGTTTTCTTGATCCGCTTACCATTGCCCGTGAAGAGCTCAATACAGACGATCTCAAAGCGGGCAAAAGGCTGACTCAAGTATGCGCACACTATGGAATAACTGTTTCCCATGCGCATGACGCTTTCAGTGATGTCACGGCACTTGATGAACTTACAGGCGCAATGATCCAGGAAATTGACGTGTCGCAATACATCAACAAAATCGGGTGGCTTGAAAAGCATGGAATGTTTAGGACAAAGCTTGAAGGCGTAACCTACTTCAAACAAGGTTGACAAATCATATCAATTGAATTCTAAAAAAATAATCCGACTCTGAATGGATAATTCAAAATTCAGAGTCGGATTATTTTTTTAATGTATTTACTTACTTACGTTTGTCTTTATCATCTAATTTAAGCAGTTCTCTGACAATTTTTGTAGTAGGAACGGAAATTGCATTGAAAAACCTGGCAAGCATCTTTGTAATGCTTGATAAGGGAATCAAAGCCACAAGCAGCAACAGCTTCCCAATCAACTTAATTAATTTAAACAGTTGTCGTCTGAAACTGTAAATCATGAATGCCGTTGAAACTAAAATCAGCCCAAGTACAACTACCATTCCAACCACATTTGACACCCTCACAATGTCCGTCCATACAAACTGTGCAAATTCTTTCATAGCAAAACACTCCTTAGTATTAATATCTTTTCGACATATTAATACTAACATAATTTTTACTATTCGTCAAGAATGTTATTTATGCTTGTCAGTTCGTTTTCTTATGTCATGCCAATACACTCTTTCAATAATGTAAAGGTATTTCCTCAAGAATTTTTGCTAATTTAAAGTTGTCTAACGAGTCGTTGTTATAAACCACATAACTGACCAGTTCGTCAAAATGCTCTTTAATCGGCTCGCAAGTGGTCAGTGCATCCCGTCATGGGTACATGGCAAGGCCTAGCGTGTGCAACAGGTATCGGATGACAAGGTGCTGTTGGGAGACATCATGAGTTGGATCAAGCGCAAGGATATTGAGATTCTGCAAACCACAAAGCAAACTGCCGGTGGCACCTACACAGTTAAACGCGGAGACACGTTGAGCAGCATTGCTAGTCGGTTAGGCACATCAGTAAGCTCATTGGCCACACGCAACCACATCAGCAACATTAACTGGATCTATATCAGTCAGCGTTTGGTATACTGACAATTTATTTGGTATAATATAGCTACAATCGCATATAGCTTCGTAATCCCCCGTGCCGAACGGGGGATATTTTTTTATATAAAAAAGTAGGAATTTTTAAGAAAAAGGTTGACTTTGTATAGTTAATGAACT
>ERZ1031719.301-NODE-301-length-22669-cov-10.014991_pt1 | contig 22669 bp, 15 predicted proteins | sample MGYA00516702_ERZ1031719 | MGnify/ENA primary metagenome ERZ1031719 (study PRJEB33719, sample SAMN04261227) | wastewater metagenome | biome: rural village; feature: human; material: feces | host: Homo sapiens | place: El Salvador | collected 2013-01-07 ...
AGATTCTATCCCTAATGGAAAAAGATTCTATCCCTAATGGAAAAAGATTCTATCCCTAATGGAAAAAGATTCTATCCTTAATAGAAATCTCCGTTCATAAGTTTTGAACGCACATTCAAAATCGCTGAACGTACGTTCAAAACTTATGAACGGAGATTCAAAACTTATGAATGGAGATTTTCATTAGGCTTGGCAACAATTTCAATGAATGGTAGCAATAAATTCCTCTTATGATATCCACAATTTCCATTAAGGGTGGTCGTAAAATCAGTCTATCCCATCATCAATCACATGCTATAATAGAGTCAAGTACCTTATGCAGCGAATCTCTCTACCCTTAATAATTAATTGAATAAATGCAAATAAATGCAATTTTATTTTGTTATCTCTTCGTTTATGTGTACCTTTGCAAACAATTTGGGTAATTACGCCCTTTTCTGTCAGAAATAAATAGAATAGAACATGAGAAAGAAACAATATAAGCCTAGCAATCATCGTGGATTGCAGGTCGTTACTTTATGCATCAGCACCGCCATGGTGCTTGTTTTGTTGGGATTGGTCATCTTTTCCGTATTGATGGGAAGAAACCTCTCTTCCTATGTCAAGGAGAACCTGGTGGTACAGGTGATGCTGGAGCAAGATGTTACCAATCCTGAGGGCTTGCAGATGTGTAAGCGCCTGAAGGCACGTCCTTACGTGAAAGGTCTGACCTATATCTCCAAGGAACAGGCTTTGCAGGAGGCTACCCACGATCTGGGTACCAATCCTAGCGAATTTGCCGGTGTGAATCCTTTCCAGCCATCTATCGAAATCACGACACAGGCGGATTATGCCAACAATGATTCCCTGAAGTGGATAGCCAAGGAGCTGAAAAGCTATTCGCGCGTGACGGAAGTAAGTTATCAGCACGACCTGATAGAACAGGTGAACAATTCGCTCACCAAGATAAGCATCGGACTTCTTATCGTAGCCGCCCTGCTTACCTTTATCTCGTTCTCGCTTATCAACAATACGGTGAGACTGGGCATCTATGCCCGCCGATTCTCCATCCATACCATGAAGCTGGTGGGTGCATCCTGGGGCTTCATCCGCAAGCCTTTCATCAAGAGGGCTGTACTGGTGGGTGTGATTGCGGCTTTGCTTGCCGATGGCTTCCTCGGTGGATGCCTCTATGCCTGGTCACTTCACGAGCCGGAACTGGTCAATGTGCTCGGCTGGCAGGAGCTTGCCATCACAGGCGGTTCGGTCTTCCTCTTCGGTATCATCATCACAGCTCTCTGTGCCAACATCTCGGTGAACAAGTTCCTCAGGATGAAGGCGGGAGACCTGTACAAGATTTGATCAGGAGTAAACTTCTGTAAAGTAAACATTAAACATTACACATTAAACATTATATATAATGGATAAGAAGAATTTAGCATTTGACAAGATGAACTTCATCTTGTTGGCAATTGGTATGGCAATTGTCATCATCGGTTTCCTCCTGATGAGCGGCGCTGGCTCTAACGAGCACTCTTTTGATGCTGATATTTTCAGTACTCGCCGTATTGTAGTGGCACCAACCGTTACCCTGATTGGTTTCCTCTCTATCATCTATGCAGTTATACGCAAGCCGAAAGACAATTAAGAGTTTATAGTTAATATACATATTTAAATTAGATGGATTTTATTCAGACTATCATTATCTCTATCGTAGAGGGATTGACCGAGTTCTTGCCTGTATCCAGTACGGGCCACATGATTATAGCAGAAAATTTGCTGGGTGTAGATATCCAGGATAAGTTTGTCAACGCCTTTACTGTCATCATCCAGTTTGGCGCCATCCTTTCTGTCATCTGTCTGTATTGGAAGAGATTCTTCTATCCAGAGGCTGTGAAGACCGGTGAGAAGACCTATTTGAAGGCGATGTTCGATTTCTATGCCCGTTTGGTTGTAGGTACCGTGCCTGCCGTGGTATTGGGTCTTGCCTTCAATGATTTCATCGAGTCAAATCTTGGCAATGTACAGCTGGTGGGCTGGATGCTTGTCATTGGTGGTATTTTCATGCTCTTCTGCGATAAGATATTCAATAAAGGCAGCGAACAGACCAAGCTTACTTACAAGCGTGCCCTGATTATCGGTTTCATCCAGTGTATAGCGATGATTCCTGGTGTATCGCGCTCCATGTCAACCATCGTGGGTGGTATGTCCCAGCGTCTTACCCGCAAGGCAGCAGCCGAGTTCTCATTCTTCCTGGCAGTGCCAACCATGTTTGGCGCCACCTGTCTCGAGGTTTATAAGCTCATCAGCCATGGCGGCGGCTCATTGCTCACCCAGGGCAACAACCTGTTCACATTGATATTAGGCTCAGTGGTAGCATTCATCGTTGCCATTCTCGCCATCAAGTTTTTCATCAATTATGTTACCAAGTACGGTTTCGCAGCTTTCGGCTGGTATCGTATTGTTATCGGACTCATCATCATCATCTGTGGCCTTTGCGGTGTAGATATGCAGATGGTTGACTAAAATAAGAATATGGATTTTAGAAAAGGAGAAATTATAGCCATCGACAAGCCTTATCGCATGTCGAGCTTTGGAGCACTGGCGCACGTTCGCTATCTGCTCAGCAAGAAACTCGGCTTCAAGGTGAAGATAGGACATGCCGGTACGCTCGATCCCCTTGCTACGGGTGTGTTGGTGCTCTGCACGGGTAAATGTACCAAGCAGATAGAGCAATTGCAGACACATACCAAGGAATATACCGCAACGCTTCAGTTGGGTGCTACCACGGCAAGCTACGACAAGGAGCATAGTGTAAACCATACTTTCCCAACCAAGCACATCACCCGTGAGCTGGTAGAGGAGGTATTGAAGCAGTTTGTCGGTGAGATTCAGCAGGTTCCACCTACCTATAGTGCCGTGAAGGTGAATGGCGACCGCTCTTATGCCCTGCGCAGAGCAGGCGAGGAAGTGCAGCTGAAACCTAAGACCGTGCGTGTGGATGAAATCGAACTCACCGATTACAACGATGAGGAGAAGACGGCAAGCATCCGAGTGGTTTGCGGTAAGGGTACTTACATCCGGTCTCTGGCACGCGACATCGGTCGTGCCCTGGATAGCGGTGCTTTCCTGACAGCCCTCCGCCGTACCAAGGCAGGAAGCTTCTCGGTAGAGAACTGCATCGACTTTGATTATTTCCAGGAATGGCTCGATGCACAGGAGATAGAAGACAGCCTTGCCAATAACTAGGCTCGAATTTCGAAAAATGACATTAATAGTAAATCATCTTAAGAAAGGAGATATAATATCACATGAAACTATCACAATTCAACTTTAAGTTGCCAGCTGCTCAGGTGGCACTTTATCCACATAAGGCTAAGCGTGTGGTCAAGACTGCTAGTGGTGAACGTACATTCGAGATTACCCGTCGTGACGAGTCTCGACTGATGGTACTCCACAAGAAGTCTGAAACCATTGAGATGTATAAGAAGGATGAGAACGGCAAGGATATGGTGGATGCTGAAGGCAATCCAGTATTCCTGCAGTTCAAGGATATCGTCAACTACTTCGAAGAGGGTGATACCTTCATCTTCAATGATACCAAGGTATTCCCTGCGCGCCTTTATGGTACCAAGGAGAAGACTGATGCCAAGATTGAGGTGTTCCTGCTCCGTGAGCTGAATGCCGAGATGCGTCTTTGGGATGTGCTGGTAGAGCCTGCGCGCAAGATCCGTATCGGCAACAAGCTGTTCTTTGATGATGTCAACGAGATGGTAGCTGAGGTAATCGATAATACCACAAGCCGTGGCCGTACCCTCCGTTTCCTCTATGATGAGGATGGCAATCACGATGTCTTCAAGCGTTCGCTCTTTGCATTGGGTGAGGCTCCGCTTCCTCGCTATATCATCGATGCCCGTGAGGATCATCACGCTACAGAGGATGATATGGACGACTTCCAGTGTGTATTCGCAGAGAAGGAGGGTGCCGTTACTGCTCCTGCTACAGGTCTTCATTTCTCTCGCGAGTTGATGAAGCGATTGGAAATCAATGGCATCAACGAGGCTTACATCACCCTGCATTGCGGATTGGGCAACTTCCACGAGATTGAGGTTGAGGACCTTACCAAACACAAGATGGATTCTGAGCAGATGATTATCTCTAAGGAAGCTTGCGAACTGGTGAATAAGACCAAGCTGGAAGGTCATCGCGTATGCGCCATCGGTACCAGCGTGATGAAGGCTACAGAAACTGCTGTAGGTACAGACGGAATGATGAAGGAGTTTGATGGATGGACCAATAAGTTCATCTTCCCTCCATACGATTTCGGATTGGCAGACTGTGCTGTTGCCAACTTCTATCATCCAGAGTCAACCTTGATGATGTGTACCGCTGCCTTTGGTGGTTACGATCTGGTGTATGAGGCATACAAGAAGGCTGTGAAGAATGGTTATATGTTTGGTTGCTATGGTGACTCACTGTTGATACTTCCAGACTAAATGGTGGAATAAACAGTTTTCGTACATATAGAAGTAATTGATATTCAGTAGATAAGCAGAGTTATCCACAGTTTTCATAAAAGTGTGAATAAGTATGTATAAAGTATATTTAAGCCTTGGCACGAATCTGGGCAACCGGAAGCGTAATATTCGTGAGGCTATCGATAAAATAGGAGAGCAGATTGGCGTGGTAGAGCGCCAGTCTGCTCTTTACGAAACCAAGCCTTGGGGCTATTCTTCACCCAATGACTTCATCAATTCCTGCGTGATGGTTCTCACCGCCATGGCCCCTCGCCAGGTGTTGGAGGCTACCCAGCGGATAGAGCAGGAGATGGGCAGAACCCTGAAGTCTGTAAATGGGGAATATCACGACCGCATCATCGATATCGATATTCTGATGATAGATGATCTGGTCATTGATGAGCCCGATTTCAAGATTCCTCATCCTCTGATGGAAGAGCGCGACTTTGTGATGACACCACTGAAGGAAATACTAAAATAGAGATTTAAAAAAAGAAATTATGCAGTTGTTCGAAAGTTATCAGTTCTTTTCCTGGGCAGTTATGGCATTGGTCCTACTAGCCCTTTTGATATTTTATATAATTAGCTTGCGCTTAACTGTGAAGAGACAGGTTCGTATCATCAAGTCTCTGCGTCAGCAATTGCAGAATCTTTTAGATCCTTCGGCTTCGATTGATGCCGTTCGTACAGATCATCTCTTTTCCGAAGTACAGGGTAAGAATTTGGGCGATGAGGCACTTGACGCATTGAGTACGGAGCAGGAATTATTTGTCAATGCAACATTATATATGAAGGAGAAAACTCCTTTTACCAATCCTGATTTTCGTATAGATGATTTGGCAAAGGCTTTGTGTACTAATCGTACTACCTTGGCAAATTGTATCAGAAAATATACTTTCAATGATATGACCTTATTGCAGTTTATCAATCGTTATCGTCTGAATTATGCCGTTCAGTTATTGTCTTCCCCAGATAATAAGCTAAATATTTCGCAGATTGCAGAAGCTGCGGGCTTTCGTTCTCGCAGCGTCTTCAACCGGCAGTTTTTCTTGCTGTTTCATTGTTCACCTTCTGAATTTCGAGAGAATCCTCTTAACCAGGCAGAGGGTGAGATGCCTTCTGACTTGGCAAATACACTTGAAAAATAGGCCAGTGAAGAGAATCCTGCCATGTAAGCTACGTCAATGAGCTTTTGTTTGGGATCATTTGCCATGATTCTCTTGGCTTCTTCTATTCGCAGGCTCGAAATCCAGGAACTGAAACTCATGCCATATTCTTCCTTGATAAAGGTTGATAGATATGTTTTGTTGGTGTGTAGTCGGCTTGCCAGTTCTTCTATGGTGAATTGTTCTTGCGTATAAGCCTTTTCTTTCAACCACAATGCCAATCTTGGGCGCAATATATTCCTGAAGTCTTCTTTCCTTTTGTTTTTATAGCTGTTGCCGGCAGCTATGGCGTTTTCTTCCTTTTTTGTATCAAGAGCACTTGGGCACTTGTTTTCATCTGTATGGATCCCCCCCCTCGCTAGCCAATTGTAGATTTCCGTATTCTCTGGCATGGTTTATAAAGTTGATGGTGATATAGAAATTCACTGCTACAATATAAAACTGCAAGAGCCAGTTGATGATTGCTCCTGATGTGATGGAAATAACTGCAAAGGCAAACAGAATATAGAGCAGCCAATGAGTGATGTTCAGCCATTTCAGAAAATGTCTTTTGTCGCTGGAGAAATAGTTGGCCAGTTCTACGTTGTACTGAAGATAGGTTCTATGGAAATAGAACACATGTTGGAACCATAGTTCCACAATGCCTAACAGGGCGATGGTCTGCAGTATGGGTCTGTACTCTTGTAATGCGTCGAGCATAGCAAAAAGGGCAAAGCAGGATGTTGCGCCAAACTTGATTGCTGTGATTTTGCAGCGTCGCTTGGAAATGTATTGATGGTTTATCAGATTACTGAAGGAAAAGGAGAAGCAGATGCCGACGAGATAGAATAGGATGGTATCGAAACTCACCTCCCAATCGTTGGTGTATGTCCACTCTCCGTTGAAGCAGGCAAGCCAGATCCATATATCTATACTCATTATCAACATGCCAGTAGCCAGTAATCTCTTTGACTTTCGATAGGGCGCATAGATGCTGGTTTGGGGTGTGTTGAAGAATATAAGGACAAATCCCAGCATGCAATAAATGATGCTGGTCATCGTTACTAAAAACGAATAATTTTCTTCTAAGAACTCATTCATAATCTTTTCCTTTCAAGTAAATTCTATATATTTAGTTGACTGATAACTACTGATAGGCGCAATGAAAAAATGTTTTGTTTGTGTATCCTACAGTTATATTGCTGCAAAGTTACAAATTATTTTCCTAAAAATGAAATTTTTATGTTCTAAAAATGCAATAACTTGATTTTTAACGGGTTTTAGATGCATTACCCCCCCCTATTGTGTCCGCTTTATTTACGTTTAACCTTTAACGGATACGATTTTTTTTCTTTTTGTTTAAAATGGTATGCCCTGATTTTCTTTTTTGCCCTTTTATTCTATCTTTGCACGCAATTAAAAGATGTAATAGTATAGATAATAAAGATAATCATATTATGGTATTTGAGAGAATTGGATTAGTAGCTATATTGATGATGAATTGTTGTTTTCTGCCTCTTACTGCCCATTCGGCTGAGCAGCACAAGCAGGTTCAACAGCTAGGGCACACTAGGCAGTTTGGAATCAAGACCAACTTGCTTTACTGGGGCACCACCACTCCCAACTTAGGATTGGAAATGGCTGTTGGCAATAGGCATACAGCTCAGGTATTCTTTGGCTTGAATCCATGGAAGCAAAGTGACGGCGACCATTCCAGTCTCCGACACTGGATGGTGATGCCGGAATATCGCTACTGGTTCAATCAGAATTTTGAGGGTTGGTTCCTCGGTGCTCATGTTTTAGGGGGACAGTATAATGCAGGTGGTGTGAAGTTTCCTTTCGGATTGTTGAAAGGACTGCGCAACCATCGCTATGAAGGTTGGTATGCCGGAGGCGGCATCACTGCCGGAAAACAATGGAATCTTTCTAAGCACTGGAACTTCGAGGCTTCGCTCGGATTGGGCTATATCCATACCCAATACGATAAATTCGAATGTGGTACCTGTGGTGAAAAACTCAACTCTGCTCATAAGAATTATGTGGGACCCACCAAGGTGGCTCTTTCCCTCATTTATTTGATTCCGGGTAGGGCAGATGAAAAACGCTCTACAGATGCTCCTCAGATCATCGAGAGCATTCAGCAGCCTAAGCAGAATGTACTGAAGCCGGTGCTTCAGTTGCAGGCAGTCGTTGCCGAGGCTCCAAAGATCCGTCATTTGGATAAGCGTGCCTATATCGATTTCCCGGTCGACAGGATAGAATTGCGTGCTGATTATCGCCGTAATCCGGCACAATTGGATAGCATTATCACTACCATCAAGGCATTGAAGGCGGATAATAACCTGCAGGTGATGGGCATCAATATCCATGGTTTTGCTTCGCCGGAAGGTTCGTATAAGCATAATGAGTATCTGGCAAAGAATCGTGCCATCACCCTGACAGAATATGTGCGCAAGATGGTAGAGTTGCCTGACAGCATCTTTGCGGTATCATCTACCGCTGAGGATTGGGACGGTTTGCGTGAGTATATCCGGGCAAGCAACTTGGAGAAAAAGGAGCAGCTTCTTGCGATAGCCCAGGATGAAAAGCTGGATCCAGATGCTCGTGATGCGAAGCTGAAGCAGCTATATCCTGCACAGTATCGCAATTTGCTCACCCTCTGCTATCCGGCTCTCCGCCATAGCGACTACCACATTACTTATAAGGTTAAGCCTTTCGATGTGGAAGAGGCAAAGCAGATCATGAAGACCAAACCGCAGCTGTTGTCGCTCAATGAGCTGTTTATGGTGGCTCAGACCTATGAGGTAGGTTCCAAGGACTTCAATGAGGTGATGGAGCTGGCAGTCCGCATGTATCCAACGGATGAAACGGCAAACCTGAATGCTGCCATTATCCGTCTAAACAACAGAGATGCCGATGCAGCCAAGCCATATTTGGATAGAGCCGGCGATTCAAAGGAAGCTGATGCCGCAAGAAAGGCGTATGAAATGATGATGATGCAATAGAACGAAAAAGAAATTATAAGTAAAATTAAAACTATAGAATTATGAAAAAATTTACGATGCTTTCATCTGTGCTGGCTTCAGCACTGATGCTGACGGTTGCATCCTGCTCTAGCGAAGATGTTGCTGGCGGTGATGCTCAAAATGGTAAGGGGGCAACTTCTTTCCTTGCCGTGAATATCGAGAACGTGGGTTCTGCACCTGCATCTCGTAGTTATCAACAGGGTGATGGTACTTATGAGGATGGTAATGAGGCTGAGAGTAAGATTAACAAGGTGCGTTTCTACTTCTTTAATGGTGATGGTACTCCATATCTGTTGGTTAATAATGATGCAACACAGCAAACTTCTGTGAACTATCTTGAGCAAACTGTAGAAAAGGAAGGAAATGATCACGACCATACTGCAGAAACAAAGACCAAGGCAGTGCTTGTATTAAACGGTGAGACGAAAGCTGTTCCTGCCTCTGTTATTGCAGTGATCAATCCTGAGGTGTTGGATAATACAACCCTGAAGAGTGGTACTATGACCCTTTCTGAACTCCGAACATCAGCAACAGGTTCGAAGTTTTATGATAAGACCAATGGTTTTGTCATGTCTAATTCTGTGTACGAAAGTGCGGGACAGGACGTTTGCTCTACACCTGTAGCAAACAGCGTTTTTGCAACAGCTGAAGATGCTACGAAAAATCCTGTAGATATCTATGTAGAGCGAGTTAATGCTAAGGTGAATGCGAAGATTGATGCAAATTATCCAGCTGATAAAACCGAGAAGGCGTGGACTAAAAATGAAGATGGTAAGTACCAGATTAAGGTTGGCAGTATTGATGTTACCACTTATGAAGAGAATGCCAATGCAACTCCAACAACAAACACATATCCTGTATATGCAGTAGTTCAGGGTTGGCAGTTGGCTGATGCTGATGGTAAGGCAGAGCTTTGTAAGCAGATCAGTACTTCATGGTATGCTGGAGAATTAGGTATAACTCCTTGGACAACTTCTGATTACCATCGTTGTTTCTGGTCTAAGTCAGTGCCTATTACTATGGGTGCAGGAGGTAATCATCCTGTTAATCCTAAGTTTAAGGATATTACGCAGTCTTTATCTGACACTTTCTCTACTACACCTGTTTATACATTGCCAAATACACCAGATAATGTGGTTACAAATCCAACAACAAGTGTGAATACTTTGACAAAACTGATTGTTGCTGCCAAACTAGTCTATAAGGATAAAAATGGTAATTATAACCCTGCGCAAGTATGTCAGTATAGAGGTTTGACCTATCTCGGTGAGGAAGCTGTTAAAAAACAGATTGTTGGTGGTTTTGCACGTTACTTCAAAAAGACCACTACTAAAAGTGGCGATGTCTATAAATCAATAGAGGCTTCTGACATTGCTTTCAAGACGGTTGTTCCGGGTTCTCCTGAATCTTCTGAAGTGAAGGATTATGAGGTTGTAGCAACATTGGCTAGCACCGTAGGTGATCTTTATGTCAAGAATGGAGACAAATGGACAATAGCACCTAAAGACGATGTCAATGCTGCCCTTGCAAAGGAGACGGCTCAGGTTCGTTCTACGGATGGTGCTACCTATTATTATACCCCTATCAAGCATCTCGGTGAGACTGGTAAGTTAGGTGAGTATGGTATCGTGCGTAACCATTCTTATCAGGTAACCATTCAGAACATCAAGGGTTTTGGTACTCCTGTCTATGATCCTAAGAAGGAAATCGCCCCAATGATACCAAGCGATGATAATACTTATCTTGCAGCAAGTATCAAGGTTCTCTCTTGGCGCGTGGTATCCTCAACAGTAGATTTGGATAAGACAAAGTAATTTATTCATATTCGATATAATGAAGAAGATTATAAATGATATCAAAGAGAAGGGAAGGATGATGATGCTCTCTTGCTGCACCATACTCGGCTTGCTGCTCGCATCCTGTGATTATTGGCACGATAGCTATGAGGGATGTGAGGAACTGCTGAAGACTCATCTGAGGGTGCAGTTCCTCTACGATATGAATATGAAGTTTGCCGACGCTTTCCCTCATGAGGTAAAGAACGTCACACTTTATGCTTTCGACCAGCAGGGAAAATTGGCTTATGTCAAGACCGAGGCTGCCGAGAAGATTATCGCCGAAGAGGGTATGAACATCGACGACCTGACTCCTGGTGTCTATGATCTTCTCGTTTGGGCACAGGGCGAAGAGCGTTATGCTGGCTCCTATACTTTTGGACAGGCAAGCATAGGCTCTTCAGCCTGTGATGTGCTCAAAGCTACGGTGAACCGTGCCGATAAAGGAATCATCGACCATGATTTGACGCCGCTCTTTCATGGACAGTTGGCTAAAGCCGATCTTACCGAGATAAAGAAAGGTGGAACACGAACCGTCAAGGTTTCGCTTACCAAGAATACTAATCAGGTCAAGGTGGTGTTGCAAAACCTGTCGGGCGTGAATCTCAGTGCCGATGACTTCATCTTCCAGATTACCGATAACAATGGTAAGATGGATTATGACAACAGTTTGATGGAGGATGAGATGCTTACCTATAATGCCTGGTCAGCTTACTCCGGTACTGCCGGTGTCAGTTCAGGTACCAGCGAGCAGACTTCTGTGGCGTGTGCCATTGCTGAGCTGACAACCAACCGGTTGGTGAAAGGTCATGATATGCGTCTGCGTGTATGGAACAAGTCAACAGGAGCAAGCATCATCAATATTCCATTGATAGATTATGCCCTGATGGTGAAAGGTAATTATAACAAGAGTATGAGCGATCAGGAATATCTGGATAGACAGGATTCCTACGACCTTGTATTCTTCATCGACGAAAATCACAAATGGCAGTCAGCCTCAGTCATCATCAACTCATGGAGAGTGGTGCTGAGCAAGACAGATATGTAATCTATAATTATTGTATTTAATCATGATGTATGAGATGAAAGGAATAAGATATGCTGGGGGACTGCTTAGGTTCTTCGTATCAATAGCGATGGCTTGGCTAGGCTGTATTGCTTTGGTCTCATGCGACCAAGGAGATACAAATGCAGGGGAAGCGGAAGCAAATATCACGCTTACCCTTTGCTTGAAAGGAGCAGATAAAAATAGTAATACAAGAATAGGGCAACCTTTTGTAAAGCCACTGGCTTCGAGAGGAGAAGAAGATGAGACTGAAGATCCTGAAACGGTGATGGAAAACAGTATCGACTTTAGCAGATTCCACGTCGTTTTCTATGATGCAAATCATCGTAGGGCTGGAATCCTGCAAAACATGGTGCTCATTCATATGGGCGGTAATATCTACCGGTTGACAGGATCTTTGCCAGTAAGCAATAAGGTACTTGTGGGCAATCATTTTGTAGGAAAAATGGTGGTTTATGCAAATTTCGATATGAGTTCGGAAGACTTGCAGAAAGACTACAACCATACGGATATCGCCCAGAAGGCGTTTAATTACGAAGCAAATCCTAAGTATCTGCCCATGTGGGGCGTCAAGAAAGTTAACTTTACACTTGCTGCCGGCAAGCGTCAGGATTTCTCGGATATCGACCTGCTGAGGGCGGTAGCCAAGGTAAAGGTGTATCTGAGCAGTGAAATGAAAAATAATGGATGGAGCATACATAGTATGCAACTCTACAACTATAATGATAAGGGCTATTGTATGCCTGGTAAATATACAGATTGTGAACGGACTGCATCGCTTACTCACGAGGAGTCTGAGCATTTCTATAATTCAAAACAAACTGGTGGCATTACGATGAAAGATAATGTTCCTATCTATCTGCCTGAATATCAGAATAATGGTCAGGTAGATGCGAATAAATGTGTCATCAAGTTGAAACTGGCTAGAAATGGAACCGTTGAATCGGATACATCTGGCAAAGAGAAGGAATATACCCTGCGCTTCATTGATTATACAGACAAAGGAACGGAAGGTACAACCACCAATGATATCGTGCGCGACCATTATTATATCTTCGAGGTGTATAAGGGCAGCAATGGTCAGAATCTCGTGAAACTGACGGTGAGGAAATGGAATGTACGTAATCACGAAGATATCGTGATGTAACTTCTATGAATAATAAATAAAGTATTAATAAGAAAATATAAATCAAGCAATTGATTGTTGGCTTTTCAAAACATGGCAAAGATATACTATTATATATGTATTTGGGCAGTATGCTTGCTGGCGGCTTGTTCTGCCGGTGATGATGCAACTTCCTTTCCCGGTCAGGCTGATGCCGAGAACCGGGTAGGGGTGACGTTGCAGCTGTCTGCCTTATCTTCCCAGACTTCGCAGTCTTCCCGGTCTTCTCTGTGGGATACGGATACCGAAGCTTGGCCTGGAGAAATGATGAAAAGCTGGTTTGTGGTGGTGGTACAGAATAGAATGATAGAGAAGATTATCACTTCCGATTTGAAATCTGGTGTTACGGAGGTGGAGAAAGACCAGGTGTTTGTAAAGCTGAATACTGGAGCGACAACCTTCTATTCTTTTGCCAATATCAAGCCTGAAGAGATCGGGTTGGATGCCAGCACATCTGTTGGGCAACAGCTGCCTGATGGTTTTGATGAAAAGACTTATCAGATGAATGGCAACAGTAAACTCTTCCATCTGTCGATGATACCTGACTTGCAGGATGGTTATCCGATGAGTAATAAGCAGGTGGTGAATATAACTGATAATCAGCAAGTCATCAATCTGGAGGTTATCCGTATGGTGGCTAAGGTACAGCTTTCAATTACCAATGCCACCGATCATGACATTGTCTTGAAGAGCATCACCCTCTCGGATGTCACCCTGAACGGTAATCCGAATGTCAAGCTTTTGCCAAATGTGGATTCGAATAATCAATTGAAGGGTGTGAATTTAGTTGATGGTGTGCCAAAGGGAACTATCACGCTGAAGGCTGACGAAAACAACAATGGTATAACCATAGGGGAAGGAGCTACGCAAACGGCTTGTTTCTACATGAACGAGAGTTTGGTAGATAAGGGCGCAGATGGTGGCAACCGGTATTTTATCCTTTCGCTTACTACGGTAGATGCGGCTACGGGCGCTACCAGTAACCATCGTTATGCCATGCTATCATGGAATGAAATCCGGCGCAATGATTATCTGAAGATTCCTATCAAGCTGGAGGATTATCAGATTAGATGGACGGTGGAGGCATTCTCGCCAATCGGTGTGTTGCCGAAGGTAAAGGATGATGGCAAAAACCTTTCGCTTGACTTCGGTTATTATGGTGAGTTTCATATCAAACCCGAGGTCATCAAGTTGAGCCGTACTAGTTCTCAGACCCTGTCTGTGAGTGAATGGCAGATGGGAACGGATGAAACAGGCTCTGATGGCTGGAAGCTGCAGGAGAAGCATCCGCAGGGGGCAGATGGTGTAAACATCTTCGACCGTTCGCCAGCCTGGGTTCCATCCGCTTACCGCCTGGAAGGAGAAATGGGCAACCGCACGGGTTCTGCCATTTACACAATGAAGATCAAGGTGAAGGAACAGAATGGATTGGGATTGAATCCTATCATCTCCCGCAAGGTTCGCTTTACCATGAAGCAAGTGGACTTGACACGGGCAGGAAAGAATACTGAAAAAATAGTATTAAACACAAAGACTTTTAGCAATGAAGGCATTTAAGTTTTACATATTTCGCATCAGTCTGGCTGCAATCTTCGGGTTACTGCCTATGACTATGTTGGCTGGTGACAAGCTGAACCATTACCCAGGTATTGCCAACAAGGATGGCGGTTATAATTGGAATGGTACACAGAAATGTCACGAACTCACTTATTATTATTATGTTACCAAGGGGCAGAAAGGACTGGCCCTTGCACTCCCTATGTCCATCAATATCTCTGACTTGGAACCAAGAGGTTACTATCGTTGGTATGATTGGAAGACTGATGCCGCATCTTCGCGCCTGACTAAGGTGGGCAAACTACTCAATAGCTTTGATAATGGAAAAGGACTTTATGCTGTTTGTCTTTCAGAAGATCCATCTCAGAATACTATTGGTGTAACTTATTCTGCTCCATCTGGCTCGGCTTATGATTCCTGGGAGGCTGACACCATAGCCTGTGATGTGAGTAGATACCATGATGGTATCACGGTGTTTTGGTGGGGAACCAAATTCGGCCACGAACCAACCCTTTCTATCCGATATAAGTTTGTTATCCGGAAGGCATCATGGATAGCCGACCAGCTTAGAAGGGCTGTTGTTGATTCCCATACGGGTACACGTACTTTTGAGGATAATCAGGATGTAACTATTGGTATTAACAGTACTGACAATGGGAAAAGCGAGGCCAACCTTCGCTTGAACTACAACAATGTAAACCGATATTATTTCTATCCGCTAACCACTGATGCTTTCAACAAGAAACATATTTATTATCAGTCGGGTAAACAGGCTGAGAACAAGTTTGAAGAGAGTGATTTCAGTGATACACCTATTCGGGCTACTGCTGTAAAGTGGAGGGTCTATGATGAGACGAATACTTATTATTGTGATATTGATGCCGAAAGTCAGTCGCGATTTGAAACAATCAGTCCCTATAAGTTAAATGATAGGGATAGGGATTGGACTCATATAACTACAGGTAACAAGGTAAGACCGGGTTCTTCTCAGCTTCCTAAATTCAAGACGATGAGCCGCTTCAATGTGGTTGCTTATCTGGGAGCTAGTAACCAGTGGTGCCCTGTGGCAAACTTCAGCTGTCGTTTTGCTGAGGAATATCCGGTGCTTTTTGATGATTTGAATAATGGTGCCCCTACTCGTACCCTCTCTTACATAGAAGATCATTATGTAAAAGTTACCGAGCCGATTTCGTTTGATAATCTGTCGGCTAGAATGGACTACGATGCGCCAACCAAAGAAAACAATGTAGCTCCTGATCCAAGTAAATGGGAATTGCGCCATTATGGTTTCGTTTATAAGGAATTGGTAAATGATTCATGGTCGTTTAATAATTATGCGCCGGTTCATGGTGAATATGGAGTTTACAAGACTGCTGGTGTAAGCGGTATCTCCAATTCAAACGAAGGATATAAGTGGTGGTATGGTGACAATATGAATTTCTATGACAGAACCTATGGATTGACTACCGGTAAACAGGCTGGCTATTTCCTTTATGTGGATGCCTCGGATGAGAGCCGAGAGATTGCCAGTGCCGAGTTTACTGCCAATCTGTGTAGTGGTACAACCTTTATCGTGAGTGCGGCAATAGCAGACCTGACGCTTAGTGGGCAAACTGCTCCACAGGTTATGTTCAAGCTTTATGGTGACAATGGCGACCGAGTGGTAAGGCAGGAAAACTTAATCCATTCTTTTGCCAGTTGCGACATGGAGACGGTGGTGAATAATTATCGGTACGGCAAGTGGTATCAGGTTTATGCCAAGGTTACCTTGCGGGATAGTGAGAATCTGCGTAAGTTTCATAAGTTCCTCGTCACGGTGGACAACTATTGTCCTTCTACAGCCGGTGCCGACTATGCCGTTGATGATATCCGCTTTTATCAGAAGCGTGCTATTGTTGATGTCATCCAGAATCAGCCTGTATGCGATGATGTAGCATCGGCTGCTTCCGTGAAGTTGAAATTACGTGCGGTATATGAAAGCTTGCAATCTCGCGCCTATGTAGATGCTACTACTGGAAAGAGTAAGGTTTACTATCGCTTCGTGGATGAAAAGGGTGAACCGGTTGACCTTGACTATGGTAATGGTGAAAAGAAATATGGAGTATGTGATTTCCATTATTATCAGAAAGACTTGAAGGCTGGTGATACTGAGATAGTGAATGGTGAAACCTATTATATTCTGGTAGATAAGGCTTTCAGATTACCGTTAGGTAAGAAACTCTATGTGTCTCTAAACTTTGACAAGCCTGATGATGCCATCATGTGGGGAAACCGAAACGTGGTGTGCTCCAGCTACAGTGAATTGTTTGAAATGATGAAGCAGACGGTGATGATTCGTGATGCCGAGAGTAAGGTGATTGCTGATTATCGAGTAAGCTGCGACCGGACGAATGCGGATGTCACCATGAATGCAGACCTGCATACCACCGACCCATACGTGGGTGGAGGTATCACCATTACTGGTGTGAAATATGATTGGTTCATCGGTAGTAAGGAGGAGTTCAATAAGACTAAGCTCCTGGAGGCTCTCCATGCTTTCCGTGATAAGAATAGTACAGGTACTTCTCTTGGGGATGTGCAGAATTCGGGAATCAGTACAGATGATCAGAAAGAAATCAAGACGTATATCGACAATGGTAAATTGATTCTGGCTGCAACCTCTCAGCTGAAGAAGACTTTCGAGTTTGGTCCGCATACACTCTGTTTGTTGCCTATCACCAAGAAGGGAAATATCATCACCATCAACAATGTGGATTACCAGATTTGTCCTGATCCTATCGAATATAAATTCCGGGTGCTGAAGGATGGACCTCGTATCAATCTTGGTTTCGTTGATGGAAAATATCCTAACGACCAGCGCATTGTGCGCATCGGATTGCCGCAACTCAAGGACATGCAGCAGCATACGAAGTCCCTGCAGATACCAATCTGCAGTACCGAACCTTTGAGTAATTCTCATGGTTCTGTTTCTTTTGAGTTTAATACGGGAGATGGTATTAAAGTGCTGATGGACGGCACCAACGACCCTATGTGGAAGAACGATGCCGCTGTATTGGGAAAGAAAGACATCTTCACGATTACGGTTAACAGTTTGAAGCATCTCAACAAGGAGACGGAACAGCGTACGCTTGACCTGAAGGTCTGCGATGATTATGCCCAATACTTGCACGAAGGCTATTGGTATGACCTCTCGTTCAGCTTTATGCAGAAAAATGGCGCAACTAACACCGAGGTTACGAGCTGTCCGGGTACTACCTTCTTCCGCATCTATGTGGTGCCGGAGTTTGTTACCTGGGCTCCTGCAGCCGATGGCGGTATGAATAACAACTGGAATAACGACCTCAACTGGCGCCGTTCTACCAAAGAAGAGCTTTACAAGTCGGCTTCCGATACCTATCCTGTATATGGAACAACAACGGGCTATACCGAATTGAAGACTCAGCAGGCATTCGTGCCTATGAAGTTTACCAAGGTAACGATACTTACACCTTATTATAATAATGGGTATTATCCGCTCCTGGGTTATCTGCAAAAGGGTAGTGATGGTATTCTCAACAAACTGAATAATGGTGCATCCACCGCCACCGACTACATCCAGTATGATATGATGGTGGATGACGGAAGCAAGTTGGGCTATGGCGCGGGGCGCCACTATTCTTGCGTGAAATTCTATGGAAATACCTGCGACCAGATCTACTTCAAGCCGGGAGCAGAGGTCCGTAACCAGCACTATCTGGTGTACAACAAGGCATGGGTAGAGCAGGAACTGAGTTACAACCGCTGGTATCTCTTCGGTTCGCCATTGAAGAATATGGTGGCAGGCGATATGTATGTGCCTGTGAAGACGGGACGCCAGGAGACGGAAGCCTTCCAGCCTATCACCTTTGCTGAGGCTGTTAACAATCGCACCAAGATGCCGTTCTACCAGCGTTCCTGGGATAGAAGCGATACCAGAGAATACAGCACTGATGGCTACTATGATGCCTACGACTACAGTTCGCTTCCAGTGAGCGTGCCAAGTACGATAGGTTGGAATACCCAATATTGGAGTCATGTTTATAATGCGGCTTCGATGGTCTATTCGCCAACGGTCAATGCCGATGGTTCCTATGCTTCCTTAACCGGCTTTGCAGTGAAGGTGGGTGATAAATATACGCCTGCCGGCATTTCGGGAAAGGCACTGGTAAGATTGCCAAAGGAAGATAAGACATACGATTATTACGACCCGTCAACGAACTTGGGGGGATTGAAGCATGACATCAATAGGACAGATGATGGCAAGGGCAACCTCATCATTGCTTCGGTAGAACCTTCGAGCAAGGAAGGGGCCATTGGAGCTGTAGATGTAACTCTGGCTGCAAATGCCCATCAGGGAGCAGGTGATGGAAATTATTATTATCTCACCTACAACCCGTATATGGCAACGCTGGATATGAAACGCTTCTTTGCCAATGCCAAAAACAAGGCGGCTCTTGGAGAAGACAATGTATCTTACTGGGTTGTGAATGACAATGAGACCAATGGATTCAATACAATTACATTGAATGGTGAGACGGATGGAAGAATAGCGCCTATGCAGGCTTTCTTCATCAAGTCGAAAACCGCTCAGCCTACCATCCACTTTGATACAAACATGACGGTGGATAAGGATGTGACCAAGGGTGTTGATATTGCGGGTGAGGAGCAGAATAGCAGAATCAGATTGCAGGTAGGCAAGGGGACTGCGAGCTCTTCGTATCTGATATTGAATGCTGATGCGTCGCAAGAGTTCGATGGCAGGGAGGATACCGAATTGCTCGGAGATGACTTGTTGTCGGATGTACCTGCTGTTTATACGGTGGCTTCATCGCAGGCTGTCATGGTAAACTCGCTGCCGGAAATCTACTATGTTCCGCTGGGTGTTGTGGCGAAGAAGTCTGAGTTGATGAGCTTAAATGTTCAAGGAGCAGATCGCCTCTCTTCTCCTCTCTATCTCTATGATGCTGCCACCCGGAAGTATCAGAAGATAAAAGATGGCGAGGAAGTGAAGGTGCAGGCAAACGAGCACGGCAGATACTTCCTTACCCAGACTCGCAGTACCACTGGCATCGAAGATGCTGAGGTGGGCGAGAGTGACGTGAAGATCTATTCTCCAGCCCGGGGATTGATCGTCGTGTCCAAGGTGAGTGCTCCTCTATTAAATAAGGTGGAGGTTTATACCCTTGATGGAAGACTGGTGGCATCGAGAAAGACTGAAGGTGCAGCATCTGTCAGCATTCCTGTAGTCTCCACAGCTTCTCCTCAGGAAGTATATATTATTAAGGTATCTATGCAGGATACCCAAGCTACAATAACCAGAAAGCTTTCTCTCCGTTGAGAGAAAGCTTTCTGGTGTTTACTTATCTGCTTCTTGCCAATCTATCAATCCTCTGTTTTCTTTGTCGAATACCAAAGCCAGGCAGATTCGTTTCTTCTTGCTGGCAGCATAAGCATCAGCGTAGTGGCGGGATGCAATTTGCTCCACAGCCGCTTGAGCTCCTCCATTGTCCGCCATCTTCAGCTCCATGATATAGATGATTTCTGGCGTCTCTATGGCGAGGTCGATACGTCCACCAGCTACCTGCTTTTCTTCTTCAACGTTAAAACCGCAGATGTAGAAGAGGTTCTTGATGATGAATCGGAAGTGCTCTTCAAAGACAAACTGTTCTTTCTTCTGAGTACTGTAAGGAGTGCTGGCGATGAGTTGCTTCAGGCAGGTTACGCCCTCCTCTAAATTGCCAAGGATAAAATGCTGCTTCAGGTCTTGAATAGCATTCTCTGTCTCTTCCTTGTCGGTGTTGAGCATATTGGGAACAACCAGCTCTAGAAGTGCTTTCTTTACTTCTCTGTTTGGAAATCCCAGTCTGTAGGTTTCTCCAATCACCCCTTTGATCGTCAGATAGCCTGATTGGTAAAGAAATAGCTTTGGATTGTCTTTGCTGATGTCTGCCGTTTCGATGTAATCCATGTCGATGAGGCTGCCGTCCAGTGTTTCTACATCTTTCTCAAAGTTGGTGAGTATTTTGGGCAGCATTTCTGTAGCACCGCTGGCAATCCAATAGGGTCTCAGACGACGTTCTTTTAAGGCACTGATGACACTGAACGGATTGTAAACACCCTGCAGACTTTCTGAGAAATGATAACCGTCATACATATCTTTCAGTTCATGCATGGTCTGGTCGATATCCCACTTCTTTTGGACAGCTAATACCTGGATTTCATCTTTCAGATTTTCCAAGATTTCTTCTTTCGTTAATCCGCAGATGGTAGCATAGCAGTTGTAAAAGCTGATATTGCTTAATGTGTTGAGAACGCTGAACAGACTTATCTGCGTAAACTTGGTGATTCCTGTAAGGAAGACACACTTGATGCAATAGCCGTAGTCTTTTAGACCTGTGAAGAAGTCACGATAGAGATTGCGGCATTTTTCGTGTCTATCTGTCAGATAGGAGTGCTGTAAGGGTGCATCATATTCATCTACCAATACGGCAACTTGCTCTCCCGATTGTTGGTAAGCTCTTTCTATGATACCGGTAAAACGGTTGCTGAGCGTAGCTTCTGTGGCGCGTTTGCCGTAGATCTCTTCATATTTGGTTAATGTATCATCCAGATAATGGTATAATGATTCTGCATCTGAACCTCCAAGGTTCATGCTGAAATGGATGACAGGGCGCTTGATCCAATCTTTCTCCAGTTCCATGATCTTAAGTCCTTCGAAAAGTTCTTTCTTGCCTTCGAAGTAGCATTGGAGTGTGGATACCAGAAGCGATTTACCGAAGCGTCGTGGGCGACTTAGAAAGTTATACTTGTCACCATTGGCGATTTGCCAAACCATATCAGTCTTGTCTGCGTAAAGGTAACCACCTTTGCGCAGTTCTTCGAAATTCTGTATTCCTAATGGCAACTTTCCTCTAGTCATAATTACACCTTATTATATATATGTTGCAAAGTTAGCAATAAAAAATGAAATGGCGATATAAAAGCGGAGAAAAAATAAAATGAAAGCCGAAATAAGAGTAGAAAATGAAAAATTCCATCGTTCGGTTGCTACTTCTTAAGGATAAAGACAGATGGTGGTGTGTGTCATTCCGTAAAAATCAGCGTCAAATGATATAAAATTGCCTATTTACGCATTGGTACCTTTACTTTTCCTGGCAAAAAGCTTGGAAGTTATTGCTTAATTCCCTATCTTTGCAAGCAAGAATTAGTAAAGGCGTCTTTCTCTTTTTCTAAGGATAAAGGCTCTTTCTAGGAACGAACTAACAATTATTTAATAATAACATAAACCGATACAATTATGAAGAAATCCATCATTTTCGCATTGCTGCTCTCTCTGTTGAGCGTACAGCAAATCCATGCACAGAAGTGGCTCAAGAAATTGGGCAAGGTGGCAGAAAACGTGCTAGCTAATGACCAGAAGACTACCAATAAGGCTTCTGGCTCTATCCCTGGGTGTACTGTAAAATATACCAGTTGCGTAGCTAATGGCAACGATGTCCATATCAACTTCGTGATAACCAACACCACTTCCAGTGAACTCAAAATGTACTTCAATGCTTTTGATGACGGTTCTTGTGCTTTTGATAGCAAGAATGTAAAGCATACAATGCACTTCTATTTGGGTGGCGATAAGTTAGGTCACTATTCTGATAAGATGCTTCCTCCTAATGTTCCTGTCAAGGGTATTATGGTGATAGAGGATGTAGATCGCACCATTAAGCAGATTAATTCTACTCTTGTCAAGGGTAAGGCTAATGATGTGGAGTTTGCTATTAAGTTGCCTACCCAGGTAGTGGCAGATATCAAGAATACCAATTCCGATTTGGTTACCTGCTCATTGCCTGAGTTGCAGTTCAATTTCTTGAAGTGTGTTCGTCAGGGCAGGAATGTGGTAATCACTGCAACATTCAAGAATATCGGCAACAAGGAGTATGAGATTTCAGCTTATGGCGATACTCCTACTATATATGATGATGGTGGCGATGCTTATGAGTGTGATCAGGAAACAACCCTCTTGGGCAAGAATCGATGGTTAGGCTATAATTGGTATACCTTGCTCGCTGGTATCCCGATGAAGGCTACGTTTGTCATCAAGAATGTCAGCACCAGTGCCACCGAGTTCAGCGTTGTCAAGATCCCATTCAAGTACAAGTCTAATGGCGAGACCCCTCAGTATGTAGAGTTCCGCAATTTGCCAATCTCAGCGCAGTAAGTAGCAATCTTAATAAGTTGATATAAAAAGAAAAATCCCATCGTTCTTGCGAGCGATGGGATTTTTAATTCTGTTAAGCAATGTGTCTGCTTTCGCTGATTACTTACGAAGACCGAGGGCCTTGATGATAGCACGATAGCGATTGATGT
>ERZ1031719.303-NODE-303-length-22607-cov-7.760775_pt1 | contig 22607 bp, 18 predicted proteins | sample MGYA00516702_ERZ1031719 | MGnify/ENA primary metagenome ERZ1031719 (study PRJEB33719, sample SAMN04261227) | wastewater metagenome | biome: rural village; feature: human; material: feces | host: Homo sapiens | place: El Salvador | collected 2013-01-07 ...
GAAAAATATATTTTCCCTTAAGGAAAAAAATAAAAATCCTTAAGGGAAAATTCTCAATCTCTTTTTCTCCCATTTTCCAGGCGTTTTCGTCTGATTCTCTCTTCCTTGAATATTGTTTACACGGATATTCCCCCAACCAGTATGTTTTGGCAGGTTGGGGGAATATTATGTGTTAAAATCACAAAAAAACTTTGTGTTGTCAGGGATTTGATGTATATTTGCAGAACTAATTTAAAATATTAATGATTATGTCAACAACAGCAGCAAGAATCCCAACTTCGTTCAGGTTCCAAAGCAGTTTGCTGGAAGAACTGAAAGAAAAGGCTAAGGCTAGCAATTGCAGTCTTAACAACTATGTGGAAAGTCTTCTCATTAGTATTCTCCATCCTTCTGAAGTTGTAGAGGATAATACAATTGATGAAGAATTGCAGAAGAAGATTGATAAAGCAATGGATGAATATAAAAAAGGAGAGACTCTTCATTTTGAAAATTCAACCGATATGAACAAATGGCTTGATTCTCTATGATTTATAATGTTTTTGATGACATTATTACTGTAGTTGTAATTGAAGTAGAAGGTCACTATAATGACAAATAACTCGCAAATATAATCTCCCCATAAGCCAGGCTACAGAAGCCTGTGCTTATGGGGAGATCTTGTTTTATTGTGATAGCTTTGTGATGTCACTGAGTCGCTTTCCTATTTCGTATGTCTCTTCAGGAAGATGCTGTGGTCGATGCAGGCAGGGAGCTCTTCCTTATAGTGGGTAACCATGATCATCGTCTTGTTCTTTCGCTTGCAGAATGCCTCGATGATATCCTTTACCAGGCGGCGGTTTCTGTTGTCAAGACCATGAAGAGGCTCGTCGAGGATGAGGAGCTCGGGATCCTTCACGAAGGCACGTGCCAGAAGTACCAGGCGCTGCTCGCCACTTGACAGTTTCAGAAAACCACGATCTTCCAAACCCTCCAGGCCGAATACCTTCATCCAGAAACGGCACTGGTCCATATCCTCTTCCTTTGGCTTTACATAGAGACCCACAGAATCGGTAAGACCGCTCGCCACAATGCGGATGGCTGGCATATCACGCTGATAGGAACGGTGAAGCTCTGGAGATACATAGCCGATATGCTTTTTGATATCCCAGATGCTCTCGCCGCTGCCACGAGGATTGCCGAAGAGGGCTATGTCGCAGGCGTAGCTCTGCGGATTGTCGGCACATACCAGGCTGAGCAGGGTACTCTTGCCGGCACCATTCTGTCCGCTCAGCGCCCAGCGCTCACCATTGTTTACCGTCCAGTCGAGATTGTTGAGGATAATGCGCTCGCCATACTGGATGCGAACCTTGTTCATCTTCACCACTTCCTGACTGTGGTATTCCCGGTCGCTATATGGCAGGTTGATGATGGCTTGTTCTAATTCTTCGCATAATACGTGGGCAGGGATAGGGGTGCGCTGTGCCAGGTATTCTTCCTTGGTAAGCTTAGGATATACCTTCATATCCTTCACTTCTACCACGTGGGTGATGAACTCTGGGATGTCATCGCTCTTGCTCAATACGAGGATGATCTGCAGATGATGCTCGGTGGTGAGTGACTTGAGAAGCTCCTTGAGCTGGTCGCGGGTGTCGGCATCCAGACCGATGAAAGGATTGTCCATGATCAGCACGCGAGGCTCTGAGAAGAGGGTAGAGGCAAGCTTGAACTTGCGGAGCTCTCCACTGCTCAGCAGGATGGTGTATTTGTCGAGCAGGTGGTGCATGTGGAACAGCTCGTAGATGTGTTCCTGCAGCTGTCTGCGCTCCGGCGTATCTTCGCCAGCCATCTGATAAGCCTCTTCCAGCTTATCCTTGACGATAGGTGTGTTCTCATCTATTTCCAGCTGGTTCCAGCGCTGCTGCAGGAAGTAGGTGCGGTCGTTGTCGCCTCCGTAGGTGTCACGGAAGGTGATATACTTGATATTGTCGCTCACCAGGGATTTGGTACTAGGAGAAAAGTCGTAATCAGGATCGTGCATCAACAGCGGGTGTCTGCCCACAAGGATGTCCACGAACATCGACTTACCTCCACCATTGGGACCTACGATAGCGATATGCTCGCCGTCGCATGCCTCGAAGTTAACTGGCTCAGCCATACGCCATTCCGGCATACGGGTTACGCCATTCTGAATACTGATAATCTTTTGCATCTCTCTTGTTTTTTTTATTGATATGATTGCGTGATAACAGGATGATATTTCCGGGCTGGGCTACTTGTGCGTGGTACGGTTGATAGCCGCCAGAAGCTTTGCCTGCGGGCCCGTCATGCCTGTACCTTTCTCTATGCGGCTGGCGTTCTTGGTAGCAAAATCCTTCCAGCTGCTATAGTGCCTGTCGCCCGTTTCGGGTCTGCCCATCTGCAGAAAATGGCAGTAGGCAGCGCCCAGGGCATCGGTGGCATCCATGTATTTCGGCATCTCGTCTTCCCGGATGTTGAGCATGCGCTGCAGCATCGCCGCCACCTGCTCCTTGGAAGCCTGACCTTGTCCGGTAATCGCCATCTTGATTTTCAGCGGAGCGTACTCGTGGATGGGGACGTCGTGATGGATGGCGGCAGCGATAGCCACTCCCTGCGCCCTGCCGAGCTTGAGCATCGACTGCACATTCTTGCCGAAGAAGGGAGCCTCTATCGCCATCTCGTCGGGCAGATAGGAGTCGATGATGCCAGTCACCCGCTCGAAAATCCTGCCGAGTCGCAAGTAGGGATCTTTCTCCTTGCGCATGTCGATGACGCCCATCACCACCAGTTCTGCCTTGTTGCCGATGACGCGTATCACGCCATAGCCCATCACGTTGGTGCCGGGGTCAATGCCCAGGATGATTTTCTCTGTGTTCGATTTCTTCTGAATCATCTGAATGCTGTATCTTCCTGAATCTATCGGTCCATATATGGATTATGAGCCAATTCCTCGCCGATGCTGGTAGCCTCACCGTGACCAGGCAGCACCTGTGTCTCATCCGGCAACATGCCGAGATGGCGCAGGCTGTTGATGATGCGGAACATGCTGCCGCCAGGGAAATCGGTTCTGCCGATGGAGCTCTTGAAGAGGGTATCGCCCGAGAAGAGTACGTGCTCTGCTTCGCAATAGAAGCATACGGAGCCGTTGCTGTGGCCCGGAGTCTCGATGATGGTGAATTCATGATTGCCGAACTTGATTACCTCATCTTCCTCAAAAAAATGACCGATAGGAGGGAAGTGGGTGTCGAGCTGCATCTGGTAGAATGTCTCTGCCTGATGAGCCAGACCCTTCATCAGCTTCTCATCGCCCTGTGCCACTTCCGGTTTCAGTCCGAACTCCTGGTAGATGGTATCGTTGCCGAAATTGTGGTCGAGATGACCATGGGTAACGAGGAGATGAACAGGCTTCAGATTGTTCTTCCTGATATACTCGGTGATTGCCTTGCGCTCTTCAGGATAGAAGGCACCGCAATCTATGATGACACACTCGAGGGTGTCATCGCTGACCACGTAGCAGTTTTCCTGCAACATGTTGACTTGGAATCTTTCGATATGTAGCATTTTACTTTTTCTTTAATTTAAGCAGGAACATAAACCAGCTGCTTGTCCTGGCTGAACCACTCCTCATCGAAGAAGGTGCTGAGAGGGGTGATTTCTGAAATCTTATAATACTGCTTGAGTTCCTCCTTCAGATTGCCGCCCTTGAGGCAGAGCAAACCATTAGGCAGGGCATTCTGACCCGCCTTCTTGAAGTTCTTTTTGATGATCTTCATCAGGTCGGGCAACTGCATCACGGCACGGCTCACCACGAAGTCGTACTTGCCTTTCTCGTCCTCGCCGCGCAGGTGTTCTGCCACCAGGTTCTTGAGTCCGATAGTGCCAGCCACCTCATTGCACACCTTGATCTTCTTGCCGGTGCCATCGATGAGCTTGAACTTGCACTCAGGGAAAAGGATGGCGAGCGGGATGCCCGGGAAACCACCGCCGCATCCGAAGTCGAGAATCTCTGAACCCGGGCGAAAGTTGATCGCCTTGGCAATAGCCAGAGAGTGGAGCACATGGTGTTCGTAGAGGTTGTCGATATCCTTGCGGCTGATGACATTGATCTTGGCATTCCAATCGCGATACAGACCGTCGAGGGCAGCGAACTGCTTCTTCTGCTCGTCGGTGAGGTGAGGGAAATATTTCTCTATGATATTCATTCTATCTTGTTTTTGTTTCTTTCTATCTATATTTATTAATGTATATACTATAATTTATTAATGTATATAAACCGATGCAAAGGTAGTGCAAATTGTAGATAAAACAAAATAAAATTAGCTTTTTTTGTATATTTAGTAGTTATTTCGGGGCTTGTTAGCAAAAAAATGTGTACCTTTGCACCCGAAAAAGATGTTAGATAGTATTTATTTAATATAAAAAGTAATGATAAAAGCAGCATTATTCGACTTAGACGGCGTGGTTTTCGATACCGAAAGCCAGTATTCCGTGTTCTGGGGGATGATAGGCAGGGAGTATCATCCGGAGATTTCAGACTTTGCGCTTCGCATCAAGGGACAGACTCTGGTTCAGATCTACGACAAGTACTTCTCTGACGATGCCACATTCGCTCATATTGCCGGATTCACCGATTGCAAGTCGGAACAGGCTAAGATAACAGCCCGGCTCGATGAATTCGAGCAGAATATGTCGTATCCTTACATTCCCGGATTCGAAACTTTCCTGAAAGACTTGAAAGTGCATGGTGTGAAGTGCGCTGTGGTGACGAGCAGCAATCTGCCGAAGATGGAGCAGGTGTATAAGCATCATCCTGAGTTCAAGACCAATTTTGACCGCGTGCTCACCAGCGAAGATTTTGCCAAGAGCAAGCCGGATCCAGACTGTTATCTCAAGGGCGCTGCCTGTTTCGGAGCAAAGCCGGAGGAATGCGTGGGTCTGGAGGACAGCTTCAATGGACTGAAGGCTGTGAGAGCTTCGGGTGCGTTTACCCTCGGACTCGCTACTACCAATTCAGCAGAGAGCATCCAGCCATACAGCGACTATGTGATAGCCGATTACAATGGATTCGGATACGATGACCTGGAGAAGATTGTAGAAACTTTTAAGTAAACACAATTATATGGGATATTTATCTACAGACAAAAAGAAAATCACAACCAAGACCTACGCCGAAATGAAGGCGGCAGGTGAGAAGGTTACGATGCTTACTGCCTACGATTTCACTACCGCAGGCATCATTGATGCTGCAGGCATCGATACTATCCTGATAGGTGATTCGGCTAGCAATGTGATGGCTGGAAATGCTGATACATTGCCTGTCACCGTAGATCAGATGATTTACCACGCACGCAGTGTGGCCCGCGCCTGCAATCATGCACTCGTGCTCTGTGATATGCCTTTCGGCAGCTATCAGGTTTGCAAGGAAGATGCCTTGCGCAATGCCTGCCGAATGATGAAGGAGACGGGCGTGGATGCGCTGAAGCTGGAAGGTGGCGTGGAAATCGTGGATACTGTTCAGGCACTCATCAATGCCGGTATTCCTGTTTGCGGCCATCTCGGACTTACTCCTCAGAGTGTGAATAAGTTTGGCGGTTACGGCATCCGTGCCAAGGAAGATGCAGAGGCTGAGAAGCTGATCAGCGATGCCAAAGCTCTGGATAAGGCTGGCTGTTTTGCCATCGTTCTGGAGAAGGTTCCTGCCAAACTGGCGGCTGAAGTTTCACGTCAGGTAAACGCTGTAACTATCGGTATAGGAGCTGGTAACGGTTGTGATGGACAAGTGCTGGTTTATGCTGATGCGCTCGGTATGACCCAGGGCTTCAAGCCAAAATTCCTTCGTCATTTTGCCCAGGTAGGCGAGGAGATGCAGAAGGGAGTGAAGGCTTATATCGATGCCGTGAAGAGCGTGGAGTATCCAAGCGTAGAAGAGAGCTACTAAGATGGATACGCAAAATACCCCGGTGCATTTTAATCTGTGGCACCGTGACTTCTGGCGCCTCTGCTTCGCCAATCTCTTCCTGATGACGAGCATCTACATGCTCCTCCTGAGCATACCTTATTTTATGGCTAAGGAGGGATATTCTGTTACTCAGGTTGACGTGGTTTATGCTGCTTATGGCTTGGGCATCTTTCTTCTGGGTGGCTTCTGCTCCTATCTGGTGCAGCGCTATCGCCGCAATCGGGTATGCCAGATATCCATTCTGGGTGTGGCAGTCAGTCTCGTCGTCCTTTATTATCTGGAAACCTTCTGGAACATCAAGGTGGGCTTCGAGATGCTGGTGGCGATGCGTCTGATTCAGGGGGCTTTCCTAGGCTTGGCAGAGATGTCGCTGGCGAGTACGCTGATTATCGATACCTGTGAATCTTTCCAGCGTACGGAGGCGAATTATATCAGCTCCTGGTTTGCCCGCTTTTCCATTGCGGTAGGTCCATTGCTGTCGCTTCTGGTCTATAACGTCTTCAGTATGAATGTCGTTTTTCCTGTAGCCTCGGTATTGGCATTGGTTGCTTTGGTGCTGGTTTCCAGAGTGAAGTTCCCGTTCAAGGCTCCGTCAGAAAACGTGTCACTCATCAGTAGCGACCGCTTTTTCCTGCCTCAGGGATTTCCGCTGTTCATCAATATTGTATGCATCATGGTGATACCGGGCTTCTATCTGTCGCTGCCTCATTCTCTCACCGTCTATGTGATGTTTTTTTGCGGACTGTTTCTGGCTTTGGTGGCAGAAAAATACGTTTTTGCTGATGCAGAGCTGAAGAGTCAGGTAATCGTGGGACTGATATTGATCGCGGCAGCAGAATTTGTTTCCTTAAGCGATCAGGGTTTTGCCGAAGAGATGCTTTTACCTGCCTTGCTTGCCTTGGGAGTGGGCATCATCGGAAGCCGATTCCTGCTTTTCTACATCAAGCTTGCCAAGCATTGCCAGCGTGGCACCAGTATGAGCTCCTTCTTCCTGGCGTGGGAACTGGGGTTGAGCTTAGGAATCGGATTGGGTTTCTGGCTGGTGAAGGACGTGTATCAGAAGTCTCCTGATGTGGATATGGCGATCTTGAATCCTGTGCATAAGGAACTTCTGTATCCGGCTTTCGGATTGACAGTGGTTTCTCTCCTGATGTATAATTTCCTAGTACATCCATGGTATATGAAGCATCGCAATCGTTGATGCTTCGTGTGCCTGCTTTATTAAAAGTTTCTAAAAATAGCGTTTGTGAAACTTTTTTAATATAATTTAGTTAGCTTTATTCGCTTTTGTGCTCATAATTGAGTACTTTTGCGTTTGATTTGAGGACGGAGGGCATTTTGGAAGTGCCCTTTGTTCTGTTTTTAGAATGAATTAAACGTAAAATTGATAATAAGATTATGGCAGAAGCTATTGATATCCGTGAGTTGAATATCCGGATTGAACAACAGAGTCAGTTCGTTACCAACCTGGTAATGGGCATGAACAAGGTCATCGTAGGTCAGAAGCACCTCGTTGACTGTCTCCTTATCGGTCTTCTCTCTGATGGTCACATTCTCCTGGAAGGTGTACCGGGTCTGGCGAAGACTCTTGCAATCAAAACATTGTCACAGTTGATTAGTGCAGACTATAGCCGCATACAGTTTACACCCGATTTGTTGCCTGCCGACGTGATCGGTACGCAGATCTATTCGCAGAAGGATGAAGCCTTCCATGTGAAGCGAGGACCTGTGTTTGCCAACTTCGTCCTGGCAGATGAGATCAACCGTGCTCCAGCCAAGGTGCAGAGTGCCTTGCTCGAGGCGATGCAGGAACATCAGGTAACCATCGGCGACCAGACTTTCCATTTGCCTAATCCATTCCTGGTGATGGCTACCCAGAACCCGGTAGAGCAAGAGGGTACCTATCAGTTGCCTGAGGCTCAGGTGGACCGTTTCCTCCTCAAGGTTATCATCGATTATCCTACCATCGAAGAAGAGAAGCTCATCATCCGTGAGAACATCCAGGGCGGTCTGCCTACCGTGACTCCGGTTACTACAGCCGAGGAAATCCTGAAGGCTCGCAGCATCGTCAACGAGGTGTATATCGATGAGAAGATTGAGCAGTATATTGCCGACATCGTCTTCGCTACCCGTTATCCAGACCGTTACGGCCTGGGCGAATTGAAGGATATGATTACCTTTGGCGGCAGTCCTCGTGCCAGCATCTCACTTGCCAAGGCAGCCAGAGCCTACGCCTTCATCAAGCACCGTGGTTACGTGATTCCTGAGGATGTACGTGCCGTGGCTCACGATGTGCTCCGCCACCGCATCGGTCTCTCTTATGAGGCAGAGGCAAGCGAAATCACCAGCGAGGAAATCGTCAGCCGCATCATCAACAAGGTTGAAGTGCCTTGATTTAGTTCAAAATTCAAAGTAAATTAAGTTGGATACACAAGATATCTTAAAGAAAGTTCGGAAGATCGAGATCAAGACTCGCGGATTGAGCCAGAACATCTTCGCCGGCCAGTATCATTCTGCCTTCAAGGGTAGGGGAATGGCCTTTGCCGAGGTGCGCGAATATCAGTATGGCGACGACGTGAGAGACATCGACTGGAATGTGACGGCTCGCTTCCATCGCCCTTTCGTCAAGGTCTTTGAAGAAGAGCGAGAGCTTATCGTGATGCTGATGGTGGATGTGAGCGGTTCGCTCGATTTCGGTACCATGCGCCAGATGAAGCGCGACCTGGCTACCGAGATAGCTGCAACCCTTGCCTTCAGTGCCATCCAGAACAACGACAAGATAGGTGTCATCTTCTTTTCCGACAGAATAGAGAAATATATCCCTCCCAAGAAGGGACGCAAGCATATCCTCTACATCATTCGTGAGATGCTCGACTTTCATCCCGAGAGTCAGCGTACCGATATCGGATGTGCCCTGGAATACTTCACGAGGGTGATGAAACGCCATTGCACGGCTTTCGTCATCAGCGACTTCTACGACAAAAAGGACTATCAGCACCAGCTGCAGATAGCCAACCAGAAGCACGATGTGGTGGGAATCCAGGTGTATGATCCGCGTGCCAAGCAGCTGCCCGACGTGGGACTGCTCAAGGTGATGGATGCCGAGACGGGACACGAGATGTATATCGATACCAGTTCGAAGAAATTGAGAGTGGCTCACACCCAAAACTGGTTGCGACAGCAGGAGAATCTGCGACAGCTCTTTGCCAAGAGCAAGGTAGATTGGACTTCGGTAGCCACCAACGAGGACTTCTCGAAGGCGCTCCTGATGCTGTTCAAACAGAGAGGCTAAAGTAAGATAACATGAAAATAAAGAATATCATATTGACGATGGCACTGATGGGTTGCTCTACGCTGGCTTTCGGTCAGACCGTGGAGCAGCGCATGGATTCCCTGCAGCTGCTTATCGGACAGCAGACCATCCTGCACCTCAAGGCTACTGCCCGGAAGGGTGCCAGAATTGTGCTGCCATCCTTCAAGCCTCAGGACCAGATTGTACCTGGTGTAGAGGTGGTGGAGCAGAGCAAGGGCGACACGATGCAGATGGGCGACGATCGCATCCAGGTGAGCCGCGACTATACGCTTACCTCTTTCGATGAGAAGGTGTATGTGGTTCCTGCACTCGATGTGAAGATCGACGGCAAGAGCTATCACGGAAATCCGTTGGCGCTCAAGGTGCTCACCGTTCCGGTAGATACGGTGCATCCTAATCAGTTCTATCCGGCAAAGGGTGTACAGGATAATCCTTTCGAGTGGAGTGAGTGGAGCTTCGCCTTCTGGTTGAGCTTGCTGATGATTATCATCTGTGGTGCAATGATTTATCTCCGCAATCGTCTGAAGAAGAACAAGCCTATCATCGCCCGCATCCGCATCGTGAAGAGGGTGCCTGCCCATGAGAAGGCGCTGCGTGAAATCAATGACATCAAGCATCATCATACCAGCGCCAGCCAGGAGACTCAGAAAGAGTACTACACCCAGTTGACCAATACGCTGCGTGCCTATATCGTGAGCCGCTTCGGATTCAATGCGATGGAGATGACCAGTGGAGAAATCATCGAGCACCTGCGTGCTTCGGGCGACCAGAAGATGATAGACGAGCTGAGAATGCTCTTCTCCACCGCCGACCTGGTGAAGTTTGCCAAGTACGAGATCCCGATGAACGAGAACGATGCCAACCTGGTGAATGCCATCAACTTCATCGATCAGACGAAGACCGATGAGCAGCCTAAGGAAGAGAAAATCGTTCCAACGCTCAGCACCGAAGACCAGAAGTCGCAGCAGCAGCGCCGACTCATCAAGACCCTGCTCTGGGTGGGCGGCATCAGCGTAGTTGCCATCTTCGGCTACATCGTTTATCAGGTAGCGATGCTCGTGATGTAAATGTCATCAGGCTCAGAAATCCAGAGCTGGTGATGCAAACAATAAAAAGAAATTAAGAAATGGAATTTGCAAGTAAAGCATATTTTCTGCTGCTCCTGCTGCTGATACCTTATATATTATGGTATTTCCTGGGCAGGAAGAAGAGCGAGCCTACGATGCGCATGAGTAATACCCGCATCTATCAGTATGCTCCGAAGAGCATGCGCGTCAGACTCATCCATCTGCCGATGGTGCTGAGATGCATCTGCTTCGTGCTCATCGTCATCGCCATGGCCCGTCCGCAGACCCACTATTCCTGGGACAACAAGACCGTAGAAGGTATCGATATCATGCTTGCCATGGACGTATCAACCTCTATGCTTGCCGAGGACCTGAAGCCAAACCGTATGGAGGCGGCAAAGGATGTTGCCACTGAGTTTATCTCAGGCCGTCCTACCGACAATATCGGACTCACCATCTTTGCCGGCGAGGCTTTCACGCAATGTCCGATGACCACCGATCATGCCAGTCTGCTCAGACTCCTGCATGACACCCGCACCGATATTGCGGCTCGCGGACTCATCGACGACGGTACCGCTGTGGGTATGGGACTTGCCAACGCCGTGACCCGACTCAAGGATTCCAAGGCAAAGAGCAAGGTGGTAATCCTGCTCACCGACGGTAGTAACAACATGGGTGACATCTCGCCTATGACCGCTGCCGAGATAGCCAAGAGCTATGGCATCAGAGTCTATACCATCGGTGTGGGAACCAACAAGGTGGCGCCTTATCCGATGCCTGTGGCAGGAGGCGTACAGTATGTCAATATCCCGGTGGAAATCGATACCCAGACGCTGCGCGACATCGCTCAGACCACCGATGGTAATTTCTATCGTGCTACGAGTACTGCCGAGTTGAAGAAAATCTACAAGGACATCGACAAGCTGGAGAAGTCTAAGTTTAATGTGAAGCATTTTGCCAAGCGCTATGAGGCCTATCAGCCTTTTGCCCTGGGTGCACTCCTGATACTGCTCCTGGAGATATTGCTCCGCCTCACTTGGTTCAGAAGAATTCCTTGATGAAAGAGGAGTTTAGACAAAATAGATTATAACATCATATAAATATGTTAAGATTTGAAGATCCTACGTTTCTCTGGCTGCTCTGGCTGATACCGGTGCTCATACTGGTTCGTCTGGTAGGCTGGAGAAGGCGAAAGGCTAAGCTGAAAAGATTGGGCGATCCGGAACTGCTCAAGCAGTTGATGCCCGACATATCCAAATACCGTCCTACGGTGAAGTTTGTGCTGATGCTTGCTGCCTTGGCACTTGTCATCGTGATGGTGGCTCGCCCTCAGATGGGAAGCAAGATTTCTCACGACAAGCGTAATGGCATCGAGACGATGATCTGTCTCGATATCTCCAATTCCATGCTTGCCGAAGATGTGGCTCCTTCCCGTCTCGACAAGAGCAAGATGCTGATTGAGAATCTGGTAGATAACTTCAGCAACGACAAGATCGGACTGATTGTCTTTGCAGGCGATGCCTTCGTGCAGTTGCCTATCACCAGTGATTATGTATCGGCAAAGATGTTCCTGCAGAATATTACCCCGGGGCTGATTCAGACTCAGGGTACCAATATCGGCGATGCCATCTCGCTTGCCACCAAGAGTTTTACCCAGCAGGACAATGTGGGTAGAGCCATCATCGTGATTACCGATGGTGAGAACCATGAGAATGGTGCCAAGGAGGCTGCCGAGATTGCCCAGAAGAAGGGCATCAATGTGTTTATCCTCGGTATCGGTAATACCAAGGGTGCTCCTATCCCGATGGGCGATGGCTCTTATCTGAAGGATCATGCAGGCAATACCGTGATGACTGCCCTCAACGAGCAGATGTGCCGCGAACTGGCGCAGGCTGGCAAGGGTCAGTATATCCATGTGGATAATACGAGTGATGCAGAAAAGGCATTGAATGATGACCTTACCAAGTTGCAGAAGGGAGATATGACCAGCGTGATATACAGTGCCTACGATGAACAGTTTCAGGCTGTGGGCATTCTCATCATCCTCCTGCTCATCATCGAGGTCTGCATGCTGGAAGTAAAGAATCCGTTGCTCAGGAACATCAAGTTCTTCAAAAGGGATTCCTTGAAGCTGCCGAAATAAAGCAGCTTCATAAGTCTGGGCTGTCACCTATTCGCCCTGAAAGGGCAGAAGCTCTTAGCCCAGGGCATCGCCCTGGGTAAAGCGAGTAGTAGCAAGGCGCCCTGAAAGGGCAAAAGCTTTAAAATATAGATGTAAAAATGAAGTATATACATTATATAATAGTAACAGTGGCAATGTTGCTGGTGGGTACGGCACAAGCCGGAGCCCAGACTGATCGCAATCTGATCCGTCAGGGCAATCGTGCCTTCAAATCCCAGAAATGGGCAGTGGCAGAAACCCAATATCGCAAGGCTATCTCCAAGAATCAGAAGAATCCACAGGCGATATACAATCTTGGTTGTGCGCTCATGGCGCAGCAGAAAGACTCCATGGCGATACAGCAGTTTACCAATGCAGCCCAGTTGGAAACCAACCGCCTCCGCCGTGCAGCCAGCTATCACAACATGGGCGTGATCATGCAGAACCACCGTGAATATGCACAGGCCATCGAATACTACAAGATGGCGCTGAGATGCAATCCACAGGACAATGAGACCCGTTATAATCTTGCCCTCTGCAAGAAGTTGCTCAAGAACAATCCGCAAAACAAGGATAAGAACAAGAACAACAAGGATAAGAACAAGGACAAGAACAAGAAGGATCAGAATAAGGACAAGAACAAAGACAACAAGGATAAAAACGACGATAAGAACAAGAACGACAAGAACAAGAATAAGAATAACAAGAATAATCAGAACCAAAAACAGCCGAACCAGGACAAGATGAGCCGCGAGAATGCCGAGCAGCTCCTGAATGCCGCCGTTCAGCAGGAGCAAGCCACCAAGCGCAAGTTGCAGAAGGCGATGAGCCAGCCACGCAGAAAGGCTTACGACAAGAATTGGTAAAAGATTAGATAAGATAAAAATACGGTTTACATATAATATTTAGCTATTATTTAAGATACGATATGAAAAGAATAGGTTGGTATATGATATTGCTGATATGCTTGCTAGGCTACCAGGTGCATGCGGTGGCCCAGCATATCTCCGTGTCGGCTCCATCGCACGTAGCGGCTGGAGAAAACTTCCGTGTCGCCTATACCATCAACACCCGTGATGTAGAGGAATTCAGAATGGGTGCAGTGCAGGATGGACTCGAAGTCATCGCAGGCCCTTACACATCCTCGCAATCCAGTTATCAGATGATCAACGGACATACCTCGTCCTCTTCATCTGTAACCATCACCTATACCCTTTATGCGGCAAAGAATGGTACCTTCAACATTGGTGCTTCCCACGCTGTCGTGGGGGGTAGGAGCCTGGCTTCTCACGCCGTGAGGATTACGGTGTCGGGTCACGCCCAGCATACCAACGGCGCTCCTAGCATGCACGGACAGAATAGCTACGACCAACCTCGTATGCGTACCGCAGGCTCTGCCATCTCAGGCAGCGACCTCTTCATCAAGGTGTCTGCCAACAAGAAGAGAGTACACGAGCAGGAACCTATCCTGCTTACCTACAAGGTATATACACAGGTGGAACTCACCCAGCTGGAAGGCAAGATGCCTGACCTGAAGGGATTCCACAACCAGGAAGTACCTCTGCCACAGCAGAAGACTTTCCATACCGAAATGGTGAACGGTCGTCCTTACAAGTGTGTCACCTGGAGCCAGTATGTGATGTATCCTCAGATGACCGGTAAGCTGGAGATACCTTCCATCACCTTCAAGGGCATCGTGGTACAGCAGAACCGCAATGTCGATCCTATGGAGGCCTTCTTCAATGGCGGTTCCGGATATGTAGAGGTAAAGAAGGACATCAAGGCTCCGGGTATCACCCTGCAGGTAGATCCGTTGCCACAGCGCCCTGCCAACTTCTCGGGTGGAGTAGGAAAGTTCAATATCTCTGCCTTCCCTGACAAGAAGGAAATCAAGGCAGGCGAACCGATCACGCTCCGTGTGATTGTGGGAGGTATCGGAAACCTCAAGTTGCTTAAGCAGCCAGTAGTGAATTTCCCGAAGGATTTCGACAAGTATGATGCCAAGGTAACAGATAAGACCCGACTCACTGCCAATGGAGTGGAGGGTAATATGATCTACGATTTCCTGGCTGTTCCTCGCAATCAGGGCAGCTATACCATTCCAGCCGTGGAGTTCACCTATTATGATACCGGCAAGAATGCGTATAAGACCATCAAGACCCAACCTTTCACTCTGAACGTGGAGAAGGGAGATGGATCAACATCCGAGTCGGCTGACTATACCAGCAAGGACAAGGATATCCATACCATCATGTTGGGCAAGACCTCACAGCATCAGGCAGATGATATGTTCTTCGGAAGCTTCGGCTACTGGATCTGTCTGCTCATTCCGCTCATCGCCTTCTTCGTGCTGCTGGTGGTATTCCACCGCAGAGCCATCGAGAATGCCGACATCGTGAAGAAGCGCTCCAACAAGGCGAGCAAGATTGCCACCAAGCGTCTGCGCATGGCCAACAAGCTGATGCTGCAGGGCAAGCAGGGCGAGTTCTATGATGAGGTGATGCGTGCCCTCTGGGGATATATGAGCTACAAGCTGAACATGCCGGTAGAGCAGCTCTCTCGTGAGAATATCCGTGAGAAACTCTTCGCCCACGATGTGGACGATGTTACAATACAGAAGTTTACTTCCGCTCTCGATGAGTGCGAGTTCGAGCGTTATGCGCCAGGCGATCCTGCCGGCAATATGAACCGTACCTTCGAATCGGCAATGACAGCGATTATGGAAATAGAAAACGCAATCAATGCGGCTCGCAAGAACGCCAAGAAGCATCCTGTCGGATATTCCTTCGTATGGCTGCTCCTGGCGATGCTGGGTTTCGGCGCTTCTCCGGTATCGGCAATTACCAAGAATAATGCCGATATGGAATACCAGAAGGGCAACTACCAGCAGGCTATCCGCGACTACGAAGAGCTGCTCAAGAATGGTGCCTCTGCCGAGATTTACTACAACCTCGGCAATGCCTACTATCGTACAGACAATATCACTAAGGCGGTGCTCAACTATGAACGTGCCCGTCTGCTCTCGCCTGGAGATGAGGACATCAACTTCAATCTCCAGTTTGCACGCAGCAAGACCATCGACAAGATTACCCCGGTAAGCGAAATGTTCTTCGTTACCTGGTATAAGGCGCTGGTCAACTTCACGAGTGTAGATAACTGGGCGAAGACTGGCATCATCTCCATCATCATGGCGCTGCTGCTCGTGCTGCTCTATCTCTTTGGTCCGCACATCCTGATGCGCAAGATCGGTTTCTTTGGCGGTATCGGCTTCTTTCTCGTCTTCCTGCTGAGCAATCTCTTTGCCTATCAGCAGAAGCAGGCGCTTGACAACCGCAAGGGTGCCATCATCATCTCACCTTCCGTGAACATCAAGAAGACGCCTGCCAAGACCAGTACCGATCAGTTTGTACTCCACGAGGGTACCCGTGTAGATATCATCGACAAGGGAATGACCGACTGGCGTGGCATCCGCGTGGGAGATGGAAGAGAAGGATGGATCGAGACCAAGCATCTCGAGGAAATCTAGGAGAATGAAGTGGATAGAGCGTCAGACACTGATATCATTCTACATTCAACATTAAATATAAAACAATAAGTAAATGGATTTTAGTTCGATACAAGATATTGACTTTCAGATACTGCAGTGGTTCAACGGCAGTAACAATGTGATTCTCGACCAGTTGGTGATGGCACTTACTTCGGGTTTCACCTGGATACCGCTCTATCTTGTACTCTTTATCATCGTGATGCGCAATAATGAGACAATCGGGCAGATTGGTCTTATTGTAGGCTGCGCATTCCTGTGCATCCTTTTTGCCGATGGCATTGCCGAGGGAATCATCAAACCGCTGGCGGCCAGATGGCGACCTTCCAACGATCCGCTGGTAAAATATTCCGTACAGGTAGTGGATAATCTTCGTCTGAAGGACTACAGTTTCTGTTCGGCGCATGCAGCCAATACCATGGCGATAGCCGTGTTCTTCTCGCTGCTTGTAAGGAGCAGGATGCTCACCTTCACCCTGGTAGCATGGTCGCTGGTGAACTGCTGGACCCGCCTCTATCTGGGCGTTCATTATCCGCTGGACATCGTTTGCGGCATGCTGCTGGGCATGGTGGTTGGTACGCTGGTATATCTTTTCTTCCATCGTATGTACCGACGTATGTCACCGGAAATCAAGTATGTTTCGAATCAATATACCAGTACGGGATATGATTGCGATGACATCGATATGATTATGACCGTTCTGATGCTCACTCTCGTATATGTCATCCTGCGTGCCGTCGTTCTGATGACGGGGCTGTAATCAGGCAGTGAGCCTTCTTGGGGACATCACTATTTTCAAAAATAAAAAGTTCAATTTTCAAAGAAAGTAATGGATACAAAACATATTAAGATAAGTGATTATAATTACGATTTGCCAGATGAGCGCATCGCCAAGTTTCCTATCTCACAGCGCGACCACAGTAAACTGCTGGTCTATAAGCATGGCGAGGTGAGCGACGATGTATTCTTCCATCTTCCCGACTATCTACCAAAGGGTGCCATGATGGTATTCAATAATACCAAGGTAATCCAGGCGCGTATGCATTTCCGCAAGGAGACGGGAGCCCTCATCGAGGTGTTCCTGATGGAACCTGCTGCACCTACCGACTATGAGCTGATGTTCCAGACTTCGGGTCACTGCTCATGGCTCTGTATGATTGGTAACCTGAAGAAATGGAAAGAGGGAAGCCTGAAGCGCGACTTCGAGATCAAGGGTCATCAGCTTACCCTCTCTGCTACCATGCGCCGTGGAGATGCGCTCAGCACAGAGGCGGCTGAAATGGTGGCTAAAGGTGGCGGCACCAACTACTGGGTGGATTTCGACTGGGACAACGAGCATGTTTCCTTTGCCGAGATTCTTGAAGCAGTGGGAGAGTTGCCTATCCCTCCTTATCTGAACCGCAAGACAGAAGAAAGTGACAAGACCACTTATCAGACCGTATATTCCAAGATCAAGGGTAGTGTGGCTGCCCCAACAGCCGGTCTGCATTTCACCGATGCGGTGCTCCAGGACCTGGATGCGCATGGCATCGACCGTGAAGAGGTAACCCTTCATGTAGGAGCGGGAACCTTCAAGCCGGTGAAGAGTCTTGAGATAGAAGGTCATCAGATGCATACCGAATATATCGTGGTTCATCGTCGCAGTCTGGAGAAGCTCATCAAGCACGAGTGCCAGGTCATCGCCGTGGGAACCACCAGTGTGCGCACCATCGAGAGTCTCTACTATATGGGCGTGCATCTCATCAAGCATCCTGAGGCAAGTGAAGAGGACCTGCATGTAAAACAGTGGGATCCATACGAGCTGTCGGCAGATGGCAATCTGGTGGATGACATCACTCCGGTGCAGGCTATCCAGGCAATCGTCGATTATCTCGACCGCAACGGATTGGAAGCCCTTCACTCCAGCACGCAGATTATCATCGCTCCAGGTTATACCTATAAGATTGTGAAGATGCTGGTAACCAATTTCCATCAGCCTCAGAGCACCCTGCTTCTCCTGGTGAGTGCCTTCCTGCATGGTGATTGGAAGAAGGTATATGATTATGCCCTCTCTCACGATTTCCGATTCCTGAGCTACGGAGATTCCTCCCTGCTTATCCCGTAACTTGATTTAAAAGTTATTCTTGATGTATCGTGTTTGCATCAATACGCCCTGAAAGGGCAAAAGCCCCTAGCCCAGGGTAACACCCTGGGTATTAAATGAAAATGTAATGTCGCCCTGAAAGGGCAAAAGCTTCAATAATATAAAAAAACAAATAGATGATTTCAGTAGAAGGACTGAAAGTAGAGTTTGGCGTAAAGCCACTTTTCAATGATGTAAGCTTCGTAATCAACGACCGCGACCGCATTGCCCTGGTAGGCAAGAATGGTGCCGGCAAATCTACGATGCTGAAGATTCTCTGTGGCTTGCAGAAGCCAACCTCCGGCGTAGTGGCTATCCCTAATGAAACCACCATCGGCTATCTGCCTCAGGTGATGAAACTGCAGGATGATACCACCGTGAAGCAGGAAACCCGAAAGGCTTTCGCCCACAATACCGAGATGAAGGCGCGCCTCGACAAGATGCAGCAGGAAATGGCCGACCGCACCGACTACGAGAGCGAGAGCTATGCCCAGCTCGTGGAGAAATTCACCCAGGAACATGACCGCTATATGATGATGGGCGGTGAAAACTACGAGGCGGAGATAGAGCGCACGTTGAGTGGTCTGGGTTTCACCCGTGAAGACTTCGACCGTCCTACCCGAGAGTTCTCCGGTGGATGGCGTATGCGTATCGAGTTGGCAAAGATCCTGCTCCAGAAGCCGGATGTGCTCCTCCTCGATGAGCCTACCAACCACCTCGATATCGAGAGTATCCAGTGGCTGGAGCAGTTCCTGGCGCAGAGTGCCAAGGCGGTGGTGCTGGTAAGTCACGATCGTGCCTTTATCAATAATGTAACCAACCGCACCCTGGAGATTACCTGTGGAAGGGTAGAGGATTACAAGGTGAAATACGATGAGTATGTGGTTCTTCGTGCCGAGCGCCGCGAGCAGCAGCTCCGTGCTTACGAAAACCAGCAGAAGGAAATAGCCGATATCAAGGATTTCATCGAGCGTTTCCGCTATAAGCCTACCAAAGCTGTACAGGTGCAGAGCCGCATCAAGCAGTTGGAGAAAATCGTTCCTATCGAGGTGGATGAGGTGGATACCAAGCAGATGCATCTCAAGTTCCCTCCTTGTCTCCGTAGCGGCGATTATCCGGTCATCTGCGATGAGGTGAGAAAGGATTATGGCGATCATACCGTCTTCGACCATGTGAACCTTACCATCAAGCGTGGCGAGAAGGTGGCATTCGTAGGTAAGAACGGTGAGGGTAAATCTACCCTTGTGAAGTGTATCATGGGAGAGATTCCTTTTACGGGCAATCTCAAGATAGGTCATAATGTGCAGATTGGTTATTTTGCACAGAACCAGGCACAGCTGCTCGATGAGAAGCTTACCATCTTCCAGACCATCGACAATGTGGCTACCGGCGAGATGCGCCTCAAGGTGAACGATCTGCTGGGTGCCTTTATGTTTGGTGGCGAAACTTCCGAGAAATATGTCAAGGTGTTGAGTGGAGGAGAGCGCAGTCGTCTGGCGATGATCAAGCTCCTGCTCGAACCGGTGAATCTCCTGATTCTCGATGAGCCTACCAACCATCTCGATATGCAGTCGAAGGATGTGTTGAAGGAAGCCATCAAGGCATTCGACGGCACCGCTATCATCGTGAGCCACGACCGTGAGTTCCTCGACGGACTGGTAGATAAGGTATATGAGTTTGCCGGTGGCAAGGTTCGTGAGCATCTGGGTGGCATCTACGATTATCTCCGTGCCCACAATGCCGAGAGCATCAGTCAGGCGCTTGCCAATCAGGTCGGAAGTCAGAATATGTCATCTGCCGGCTCTCCATCTTCTTCTTCATCATCATCTGCAGATTCTTCCGAGGCATCCTCCGGCAAGCTCAGCTATGCCGAGCACAAGGAGCAGCAGAAGAAGATTCGCAAGGCTGAAAAGGCGGTGAAGGAATGCGAGACGAAGATTGAAAAGCTCGAAACCCGCAAGGCAGAGATTGATGCCCTCCTGATGAAGCCTGAGAATGCTACGAATATGGAACTCGTTACCGAATATACCGAGCTGATGAAGAGCCTGGATGAGGAAAATGAGAACTGGATGATGCTCTCTGAAGAGCTGGAGGAAATCAAGAATTCATAGTTAAAACAATAATAAATAACGAGAAAATGAAAATGAAGTACATCCTTCCGATGATGATGCTCGCAGCCATGCCTTTGGCTGCTGATGCTCAGAACAAGTCGGGACTTGTCTTGAGCAATCTTGACAAGACAGCAAAGCCTGCTGATGATTTCTATCAGTTTGCTACCGGTGGCTGGCAGAAGAACAATCCGCTTCCTGCTGCCTACAGCCGTTATGGTAGTTTCGATCAGTTGGCTGAGAACAGCAACAAGCGTATCAACTCTATTCTTGATGAACTCAAGAAGAAGACCTACAAGGCAGGAACCATCGAACAGAAGCTTTCCGACTTCTATAAGTTGGCGCTCGATATCGACCGCCGCAATAAGGAGGGCATTGCTCCCGTAAAGCCTCTCCTCGACGAGATTGCTGCTGCCAAGACCAAGGCCGATCTCCAGAACTTGCAGGTGAAGTATGCCATGCAGGGCTTGGGCGTAGGTTTCGGTACCGGTTTCGGTGCTGATGAGAAGAACGTTACCATGAACATCTATAATGTGATGCAGGGTGGCTTGACTCTCGGTGCCAAGGATTACTACCTCAACAACGATGCTGCTACCGTAGCCATCCGTGAGGCATTCAAGACCTACGTGGCAAAGATGTTCCAGCTCTATGGCTTCTCTGCTGCCGATGCTGCTAAGAAGGCACAGAAGGTATTCCTCCACGAGACCAGTCTTGCTACTATCTCCAAGAGCCGTACCGAACTCCGTGACCCACAGGCTAACTACAACAAGATGAGCCTGAAGCAGTTTAAGGAGAATTATCCAAACATCCCTCTTGAGGCATTGGCTAACGGCGAGGGCATCAAGAGCGAATATATCCAGGAGATGATTGTGGGTCAGCCTGCATTCATGGCTGGTTACGACAAGATTACTGCTGCTGAGGATGCTGAAACCTTGAAGGCATTGATGGAGTGGAGTGTCATCGGCAGTTCTTCTGCTTATCTCACCGATGAGATCCGTGAGGCAAACTTCGATTTCTTCGGCAAGACCATGAGTGGCAGAAAGGAAGACCATCCATTGTGGAAGCGTGCTACTTCTCAGGTAGATGCACAGATGGGTGAGGCACTCGGCAGAATCTACTGCAAGAAGTTCTTCCCTGAGTCATCCAAGAAGATGATGGAGACTTTGGTCAAGAATCTCCAGGTGAGTCTCGGTCAGCGTATCGACGCTCAGGAGTGGATGAGTGCAGAGACCAAGGCGGCTGCTCACAATAAGCTCGATAAGTTCTATGTCAAGATTGGTTATCCTAACCAGTGGACTGACTATAGCAAGCTTACCATCGATCCATCCAAGAGTTTCTATGAGAACGTGATGGCTTGCCGTCAGTTCCGCAACAATAAGGAGATTGCTGAGAAGGCTGGTAAGCCAGTCAACAGAGATGAGTGGTATATGACTCCTCAGACTGTGAATGCTTACTATAATCCTACCACCAATGAGATCTGCTTCCCAGCAGGTATCCTTCAGTATCCATTCTTTGATGCCAAGGCTGACGAGGCATTCAACTATGGTGCTATTGGTGTCGTGATTGGTCATGAGATGACTCACGGATTTGATGATCAGGGTCGCCAGTATGATGCCAGCGGTAACCTGAAGGATTGGTGGACAGCAGCTGATGCTGAGGGCTTCAACAAGCGTGCAGATATGTATGCAGATTTCTTCAGCAACATCAAGGTATTGCCTGATCTGAATGCCAACGGTCGCTTTACATTGGGTGAGAACCTTGCCGACCACGGAGGTTTGATGGTATCTTTCAATGCATTCAAGAATGCGACAGCCAAGAAGCCTTTGAAGAACAAGGATGGCTTTACTGCTGATCAGCGTTTCTTCCTTGCCTACGCAGGTGTATGGGGTCAGAACATCACCGAGAAGGAGATTCGCAACCGTGTGAAGAACGATCCTCATGCGCTTGGCAAGTGGCGTGTAGATGGTGCTCTTCCTCACATTGATGCCTGGTATGAGGCATTCGGTGTAAAGCAGGGCGACAAGATGTTCATTCCTAAGAATGAGCGTCTGGAGCTTTGGTAAAGATCAAATATCCTATCCCGTTAGTTTTTTAAGTTTTAAAGGGATAAGAATGAAATATGAAAAAGGCTGCGTTACCACCGGGTGACGCAGCCTTTTTTCATACATTTTTATTCTTCATGAATGTTGCAGTAAACTCCTTACACTTACGCATATCCTGTTTCGATGATGCAATAGAGTAGGGACTATATTTTTCAAACATGTCAAGACCACGTCCTAGTGTAATGGTCCATCCTGTATCTGTTTTGATACATCTGTCGTGGAAGTCTCTGAACT